>WNGE01008696.1_pt1 | contig 10781 bp, 9 predicted proteins | sample 5400651 | NCBI WGS metagenome assembly WNGE01 (sample SAMN13153370, study PRJNA577476) | soil metagenome | isolation source: 60 cm soil or saprolite under grassland replicate 2 | place: USA:California | collected 2016-06-15
ACTCGTCACTTGTCACTGGCCTTGCCGTTGGGATTAAACGCGCGCCTGGATAATACAATGACCGCTCCCGGTCCCAATTCCGTTTCTCGCCAGCGGGTCCGGAAATCGAATCGTAAGCCGCTGTGACAATCGCGTCGATCGACGAAACATCAGACGGATTGGCTTCTGACTTCGACATTGGACGTTGGGCGCCTCCTCGCGATTTATCGGAGTTAAGCGTTGTGTGTTTTCTGAATCGTCTCAAGGATTTTCATCGCCGCGTTATGTCCGGGAATCCCGCTTACGGCGCCGCCGCGTAACGCGCTCGATCCGCAGAAAAACACATTTTCGTATTCAGTCTCTACGCCCCAGGAGCCGGCCTGTTCCTTACGCTCAGCAAACGGAAACGTCGGCGCGTTCTGAAAGATGTTCCCATGATACATTCCCAACGCGTCCTCGATATCGACCGGGCTCTTGCTTTCGATACAGGAACGGCCATCACGCGATACGGCAAGGCAATCTTCAATCGGTTCTTCGAGCCATTGGTTTATGCTCGCAAGAAATCTCTTCTCTGCTTCGCGCCGTACGTTTTCATTGTCTCTCGCGAACAAGCTCCACGGGGCATCGAGTCCGAACAACGCCATCGTATGAAATCCTTGCTCGCGCAGATCCGGCGCGAGGATGCTGTCGTCAGTCAGCGTGTGGCAATACATCTCGCACGGCATCTTCTGCGGCAGCCTGCCTGCAGACGCTTGATCGTAGCTGACATTCATTTGTTCGTACCCTTCGTCGCTGTGAAACGTTCCGCAAAACGCTTCAGTCGCCGGGTATTTTTTCGCCTTCAGCTTTGGCAATTGGCGCAGGAGCATGTTCATCTTGAACACGGAACCTTCATCGGTGCGATCCGGTTGAAGTAATCGGCCGGTAAATTTTGCAAGCACGTTCCGGCCAAAGTTCACCAATAAAAATCGCGCATCCACGGTCTCACGTTTACCATCCACGCGAAATTCGACGCTGCCTTGCTTCCCAGTCACGTTCAGCGCGCGAACATCGACATTCGTTAGCATTTCGGCGCCCGATTTGCGCGCGGACCGCTCCAATTCGGACGATACCGCGCCCATCCCGCCGACCGGCACCTTCCATTCGCCTGTCTTGTTTCCGATGAGGTGATAAAGAAAACAACGGTTCTGCACGAGCGAGGGATCGTGCGGAAACGTGAACACGCCAATCTTTGCATCAGTGAAGACAAGCCCTCGCACCAAATCGTTCCTAAAATAACGTTCAATGGCGTTGCCCAGCGGTTCCTCAACCAAACTGCGCCACGCCTCCCGCGAGGTTTCATCAACATCAAATCGGCGCGCCATATCCTGTTTGGCAACCAGCGGCTCCAACATCGAGTCCCAAGTCTTCTCGGCAAAAACGCGCGGCAGATTGTAAAAGTTTTTCAGCCGCTCAAATTCAGTGTCGTTTCCGGTCAGCTCGACAATCGATTTCCGGCTCACCTCCTGTTCGAGGTTGCTCAAAACAAGCGCGCCATCCTGACCATGGCTCACGTACGGCGTATACGACGCAATCGCGCGTCGCCGCAGCTCGAGATTCAGACCGAGATCGCGGATGATTTTCTCTGGGAGCAAACTGACCAGATAAGCGTACCGCGACAGCCGCGCATCGTAGTCCGGGAATAATCTTTGCGAAGTAGTTGCCCCACCGACGTAATCATTTTTTTCCAGCAACAAAACACTCAACCCGGCGCGCCCGAGATAACTCGCGGCCACGAGGCCATTGTGACCCGCACCCAAAATCACAACATCATATCGGGCTTTCATTTGCCGCCGATATCCAGAACGACGCGGAAGCGCGCCTTGCCGCTCATCATGCGGTCGTAAGCCTCGGCGGCCCGTTCCAGCGGAAACACTTCGTTCATCGAATTCACGCCGCTCGACGCGCTGAAGCTCAATGTGTCTTGCGAATCGATTGAGGTTCCGGAGTACCAGCCTTCGACGGATCGGGAGCCAGTAATGAGCAGGACCGGATCGACGGATAGCGGACCAGCCGCGCCGATCACCATGAGCACGCCGTTCGGTGCGAGTCCCCCGAGCACTGCTGTCATCGCACCAGCATTCGTCACGGTTGCGATCACAACTTTCGCACCGCCAAGCTTGTTCAGTTCTGTCGCCGGGTCCGATGCCTGGCTGTCGATGTAGTGGTGTGCGCCGAGTTGTTTGGCGAATGCTTCCTTCTCTTTTCCACGCGCGATTGCAACGGTTTTGAATCCCATTCTGGCTGCGAACTGCACTCCCAGATGACCGAGTCCGCCAATGCCGAGAACCGCGACGACGTCGCCACCTCTCGCGCCGCTGTTTCGAAGCGCGTTGAAGGTCGTCACGCCAGCGCACATCAAAGGCGCAGCGTCGACGGCAGCGAGTTCATCAGGCACGAGCGCCAACGCTTCCGCCGGCGCCACCATGTATTCTGCGTAACCGCCATCGAAAGAAATTCCGGTGGTGAGCAACCCCACGGTGCACGCAAAGAAATCGCCACGCCGGCAATTATCGCAATACCCGCAGTTCCCGCCGTGCCATCCAACACCGACACGCTGCCCAGTTTTCCATGGCTTTACTCGATCGCCGACCGCATCCACAACTCCAATGACCTCGTGTCCCGGCACACGCGGATATTGAATACCGGGCCAGAGTCCTTCCTTGACTAGCGAATCACTGTGACAAACACCGCACGCGTCGACCTTGACCCGCACCCACTCCGCCTGCGGCTCGGGAATATCTCGTTCAACCAGTTCTAACGGTCCGCCAGCACGCGCGACTTGAACAGCACGCATTTTCTTAGCCATGAATCTTCCATCGTCCTGCTCTCTCAAGAACGCAAGATTCTGTCGCGGCGTCTGTGACCGCCGCTGTCGTGGCGCAAATCGATTACGATCATAAGCATGAGCATGAGCACGAACATGAAGACCGTTTCTCTTCCCGATGGTGAGCGCGTTCCGGCGCTGGGTCAGGGCACGTGGCGCATGGGCGAAAATAAAAGCGCGCATGCAGATGAGGTCGCCGCACTGCGTTTGGGAATCGATCTGGGCATGACGTTGATCGATACCGCGGAGATGTACGGCGAAGGCGGCGCAGAAGAAGTCGTCGCAGACGCGATCGAAGGTCAGCGCGATTGCGTGTTTATCGTCACCAAAGTCTATCCGCACCACGCGTCGCGAACGGAGTTGCCCAAGGCGTGCGAGCGCAGTCTTAAACGCCTCCGGACCGACACAATCGATCTTTACCTCCTGCATTGGCGCGAAAAGACACCAGCACTGGAGGAAACGGTACAAACATTCGAGAAGCTCCGCTCCACGGGAAAAGTCAAACGCTGGGGCGTCTCAAACTTCGACGTCGACGACATGGAAAAACTCTGGTCGATCGAAAATGGCGCGAATTGCTCTGCGAATCAGGTGCTCTACAACCTCGAAAACCGCGAAATCGAATTCGATCTTCTGCCATTCCTCCGTCAACACTCAACTTTCAACCATCAACTGATCGTAATGGCCTATTCGCCAGTGGGTCACAGCCGTGGCCTGCTCGAAAATAAATTGTTGAAGAAAATTGCCAAGCGTCACGACGCCACATCCGCGCAAATCGCGCTCGCATGGGTTCTGCGTCAATCCGGAGTCATTGCCATTCCAAAATCCAGCAATGAAAAACACGTCCGCGACAATGCGGGATCAATTGACACCAAGCTGACCAAAGAAGATCTCGTCGAACTCGACCGCGAGTTTCCGCCACCCAAATCCAAAAGGCCCCTGCCGACGTTGTAAACTTGAAAGGACTGTTCCGTCCCGGGGCTCTGGTGCTTAGGCAATATGGCCAAGCACGACAAGCGCGAACGGCTGCGGACCCTGCGGAATGTTAGCGCCGACAACTTCAATCGCCCACTCTCCCGCTGCGGGCTGATCGATCTGTACGGCTTCAACGTTATTTTTATTATCAAGCTCCAGTGAGCCGCTGCCCGAGCGTTGGTTACCCGCGTAAACTCGGTTGTCGGGCGCCCGAAGAATAAGGTTGAGATTATTAACCAAGGCTGGGCCCGGATAGTCACTGTACGCCAGGACAATCCGAAGCGGCACGTTTTCACTTTGGACTTGGATGAGCGTGCGATTGAGTTCGCCTGTTTGTAATCCTGGAGTGATTTCAATGAATTTCGCGGAAGCAGGTTGTGCCGGCGCCAGAATACTATCCAGATTCACGCGTCCATAACCCTGTTCGTTGTCCACGACGGCGCCCTTTTTCGCGTACCCGGTTAACCGAGTGGCGCCCGCAATGAGCGCGGCCTTCAGCAATGCGGCAGTTGGTTTTTTGATACGCTTTTTCTTTCGCAGATACTCTCGTACCAATCCGACGGCACCGGATGTGAGCGGTGTGGCCATGCTTGTGCCGCCCATATAAAAATACATCCGCGATAATGGAAAGGCAGCCCAGGCAGTGTTGTTCTGAGCGATCATCGTCGAGCGTGTCGAAAGAATAAATGTGCCTGGGGAAACGATGTCTGGTTTGAAGCGCCCGTCCCGCGTCGGCCCGCGGCTGCTGAACGGTACCACCTGGTTCGGATTGTTTGCCATTGGATCGTTGTTAAATGGAGCAACCGGATAATCAGTCGGCCACCAGTCTCCGTAGCGCTCATTAACAAAATCGGACCGCAAGTTTTCACACGCGCCAACAGTGATGCAGTTCTTCGCCGTTCCTGGCGCCGTAACGCTCATCGGATTGATCTTGCCATCTCCATCCTTGTCGGTCCCGTCGTTTCCGGCAGCAACCACGATGCAGAAATCACTATGATCCCAAACAAAGGCGTCGAGCTGCCCGCATTGTGTGTCGTAAGCGCCCGGGTCGCCGCCACCCCATGAGTTGGAGTGAATGCGCGCGCCCCTTGTATATGCTGCCTGAAAAAGCTCGGTGAGATCCTGAGGAATCCCCGCCAGCATGTAACGACCGTATCTCTGTCGGTTGTTGGGATCGATCCAGTCAAGCTCCTGTTCAATCGCTTGGAAAACCAAACGCGCTTTATAGGAAAGTCCGCGCACCGGACTATTCACGCCGGGCACACCGTTGAGTGCCGTGCCGTTGCCAAGCACCGAGCCACTCACGTGCGTTCCGTGGCCACTATCGAGATCGGCCGCGCCATCATCGGCGCCAGGATTATTGATGTAATTCGCGTAATCCGGCGTGATCGGATAACTCATGATCGACTTGATACGCTTGCGAAAATCGATGTGCACCCCCGCCTTCTCTCCGGAGTCGATCCCGGTGTCGGCTATGGCAATGATTTCGCCCCTGCCGCTCAAACCAAGTCCCGGATGCGCCATGGTTGCGGCAGTCCCCATGATCCCGGTCGCGACGTCGTTGGCCGTGCGTTTCACCGCCCGTTCGCGAATCTTGCGGACACCATGAACAGCTGAGAGCGCATCGACCTGCTTCTTACGCTTGCCACCGGTGGCAGAACTTTGGACTACCATCACCCGCGCCTCGGGATCTTTGTCCAATATCTTAAAGCCGATTCTCTTCACGCTAGGCAGCGCTGCTTTTAGATCTGCAGGAGCGAAAAACTCTACCGTCAATGCGCCGGGCAAGACTCGGCGACGCGGCAACTGCGCGGCAGAACTGCTCGAGCCTTCCTCTTCAGCACGAAGCGCCGAAGCGATGCGGTCGCGATGTGGCAAATGACCGGTCCATCGGACGAACGGCAGCGCCGAAACGGCTCCTATTTGCTTCGCATCGGCGCGAATAATGTAGGTGAAACCGCCATAGGGTTCGCGCAGTGCGCAACCGGTTTTAACGAGGGCTTTGAGCCAGCTTTTTTTCACCGGCCCGATGAACTGTACCAGGTAATAGTGCTGGCCACTTGAGAGCGGTTTAACGTCGCCCGGAGCGGCTCGGACTGGCCCTTTGCCCGCCGCACTAGCGCTGGACTTGGTTGTGTCGATGACCCCGCTGCTGGTCTCAATTTGGTACTGTGAAGTAATGTCCTCGGTGAGATGAGTTCGAGCGATGTCTTTGGCCGTCTTGGCAGAAACGTCGACGAGCACAAACGCGGGATAGCGTTCGATCACCGAATAGTCTTGCGCGAGTTCATCCTGCTCAGGTCCACTGCTGAATATTTTCAAGATACGATTCATGGTTAATCCTTTGGTGGTTTTGGTTGGGTCACCTCATTGTGAGCTAGCGCTGGTGCCGATGTCGAGGCGATTAAATTGCACTCCCGAAGCCGAGCGCATTGACGACTTGCGTTGGTGTGCGCGCATCTTCGAATTTTGTTGCCGATGCTGGCCGGTTTGACGGTTGAAGTTTAGAAAGCGCGTTGCACGGCCGAAATTCTTGAGAGCCGCTGCCGAGCTCTCAGCTTCTGAAAAGAATTGACCGCAAACCAAACTCCTGTCTCGATGAAGGACATGAAAACAAAAACTCTTGGACTCATCGTGGCGTTTTGCTTCTTGGGAGGGGCCGCGTGTTTCGCCGCCGATCCACAAATGGGAACGTGGAAGCTGAACGAAGCAAAATCGAAGATCAAACCCGGAACTAGAAAGAACACCACGGTTGTCTATGAAGCTGCCGGTGACAAAGTAAAGATAACGGCGGATGGCATAGATGCGAAAGGTAAGGCCACGCGCAGCGTGTGGACGGGCAGATTTGATGGCAGAGACTATCCCGTCGTTGGTGATTCGACTTCTGACGCTCGCTCGTACAAGAAGCGGGATGATCGGACCGCGGAATTCAACACCATGAACCACGGAAGGCTTATTGGCAGCGGACGGGTCGTGGTTTCTGCCGATGGCAAAAGCCGCGTCGTCTTTGTGAGCGGAACTGATCCAGACGGTAAGCCATTCAAGAACGTCGCTGTTTACGAGAAACAATAAGAGGCCCGTCGCTCCGCGCTTCTTTAGGGTGCAAATGACTCCGGGACCTGCAGAGGCACGCGTGTCGCGTGCGATTGGCGGGGATGGTTACGCAGCCGACACGGCTGCCACCACAGTCACCAGCGGCCGCTGATCGCTGGTCGATCAGCCGCCGGTTTTCGCTTGCGCGGTGAAACCTTTGATCGTGTCGATGTCGGCGCCACTGACGGTGCCGATCAGATTCCCCCCGCGATTATAAACGTTAACCTGCGGGATCGAGTGGACGTTGAATTGCCGCGCCACCGCCGTTCTCCAGTTGACGATGTCAATCTTGCGCAGCGCAATCTCGGGATCAGTCCTGGCCATTTCTTCCAGGCTTGATGAGAGCTGTCTACACGGTCCGCACCAGTCCGCATAAAAGTCGACGACGGTTACGCTGCCGAGCGCGAGATGTTTGTTTATGTCCACCTGCGCGCCGTGCGAAATCACTTCCACTGGCGGACCGCGACGAGCGACGGCCGCGTTTGCCCGATTGACTGATTGTTGGGCGGAATAAGCACCGGCAATCGCCACATTGTAATGAAAACGTTCCTGAACCTCTTTCGGCAGCTCAACGAAATAAAGTTTCGAAATTTCCGACCTGGTTCTGAGCACGATGCCATCGGGTTCGATCCGGCTAACTGTGACATCTTTGTATTCTTTCCCCTCAGTCGTTTTGAAGTCCTCACCGAGAGCGACTGATGCGACACAGGCGACCAAGATAAACACTTTTGAACACCGAACCATTGGCAGTGTTTCTAGCGATTTAATCGAATGAGAGCAAGCTTGACTAATTCGATTGGATTCGGTTCGCGTGCAGAGACAACAGCGATCCACCGGGTTTCCGGCAGCGACTTCAAAGCGGTTGCGCCCCCGAGAATCGTGGCTGAGCGTTCGTCTCGTTAAGAAAAGTTATGGAGTTCGCTGGTGGATGCGTATGCGGCCAGACACGGTACGTGTTGAAGAGCGCGCCGTTTGCCCTGATCGATTGTCATTGCATCGATTGCAGGCGAAGCGCTGGCGCGCCTTATATCACGTGGGGATCAGTGCCCCGCAAGGATCTGCAGGTTACGAAGGGTGAACCACGCAAGGTTGCACACGCGAATCGGATTCGTTCTTTTGCCGCGTGTTGCGGAACTCACTTGTTCTTCGAGGACAACAAAGACTCAGATACGGTGGACGTGACGATCGCGTCGCTCGACGACCCCGCTCCATTTGCGCCGCAGAAAACGATCTGGCTCGAAGACAAATTGCCGTGGGTTATGCTCGACGAATCGCTTCCGGCGTTTCAACAGACCCCGAAAACTTCCGCCACGTGACAGATCATTCGACTCTCGTCTTTCTCTTCTGCGCTTTGTTAGCTTTTTCGGGTCCGGTCAGCTGCGGACACGCCGCCTCTGGCAGAAGGTTTCGTACGGGACGCGTGTGAAATACCGGCTTGGCCAGAAAATCGAGCTCCCGGATTTCACAATTCAGTACCTGGGAGAACACCGGAAAATCCTTCCGGTCTATCCAAGAGGATTTCTCTATTACGATTTCAAGGTCAGCAGAGGGAAGACTGAGAAAGTAGTTTCGTGGACTACGGGAACCGGCGTCATCGATCCGCTGGATTTCGACATTGGTGGCAGACACTATCAACTCGAATTACGCCATTCGGACAAACTCGGGAAATTGAACGAGAACGAATTAGTGATCTGGCAAGCGAATCCGCCTGCATAACACTCACGTTGAAGGCAGCTGGCGTCTGAGTTGCTCCTCACAGTCGTTCAAAGATCGACATCTCGCCGGTTTACAGGCAAAGTCTCGCGCCAAATGTTGGGCGGATGAATTCGAGAAATTTTTTTGTCGAGCTTAAGCGGCGCAACGGGCTGGGACATTTGATTTCTAAGTCAGACACATAGATTCTTCCGCCCAAAATGTCAGTCGATGCCAAATCGGATTTGCGCCTTGAGATCGCGCATGTGCTGTTCATCGACATTGTTGGTTATTCAAAACTGCTCATCAACGAACAGAGCGAATCGTTGGAGGAACTGAACAATGTCGTTCGCGGTACCGACACGTTCCGCGCCGCGGAAGCTGCCGGGAAACTCGCCAAGATTCCAACCGGCGACGGCATGGCGTTGGTTTTTTCCACGTCGCCGGATGCTCCGGTGCAATGCGCTTTGGAAGTCAGCAAAGCATTGAAAAGTCGACCCGAGCTTCGCGTCCGAATGGGTGTCCATAGTGGTCCCGTTAGCGCTGTCACCGACGTCAACAATCGCTCCAACATCGCCGGCGGCGGAATCAACATGGCCCAGCGCATCATGGATTGTGGCGACGCTGGGCACATTCTCCTGTCGAAACGAGTGGCGGAAGATCTGGAACAGTATCGTCAATGGCAACCGGCCTTGCATGATCTCGGCGAATGCTAGGTGAAACATGACGTCACGGTTTCGGTGGTGAACCTGTATACAGATGAAGTCGGAAACGCCGCCGTACCGACGAAGTTTGCGTCCGCACAACGAGAAACCGCAGCGTCGGCACCCGTTGTCCCGAGATCTGACACGCGCAAGACTAACTTTCTCTTTATTGCCGCTGTCATCTCCATTTTGGTCATTGGCGCGGTATTTTGGCACTTTTCGCATCAGGCATCGACAAAATCGAAAACCGTTGCATCGACCGGCACAGCGCCATCAGTTTCGGCGCTCGGGCCGGCCATTTCCCAAAAGAGCATCGCGGTTCTTCCATTCGAAAATCTCAGCTCAGATAAGGAAAACGCCTTTTTTGCTCAAGGCATTCAGGATGAAATCATCACCACGCTTTCGAAGATTAGCGGGCTTCGCGTGATCTCGCGCACTTCCACGGAACGCTACAAAAGCGCACCGGAAAATTTGCCGGAGATCGCGCGCGAATTGCGGGTGGCGAATATTCTTGAAGGCAGCGTCCAAAAAGCGGGCGATCGCGTGCACATCAATGTTCAGCTCATCCAGGCCGACACGGACGCGCATCTTTGGGCGCAAAGTTACGATCGGCAACTGATCGATATCTTCGGTGTCGAAGCCGAAGTGGCAAAAAGTATTGCCGATTCACTAAGTGCAACTCTTTCGCCGCAGGAGAAAGAGCGCGTCGAAACGAAAGCGACGAACAATCCGGACGCTTACGTTCTCTACCTGCGTGGCCGAACGTACCAGACACGCCCCGATAATCTTCTGCAGGATTTTCAATCTGCAGCCCAACTTTATGAGCAAGCTATTGCGCTCGACCCGAACTTTGCCCTGGCTCATGCACGACTCTCCGCCACGATCAGCCAGATTTATCACTGGTTTGAACCAACCGAGGCGGTAAAGAACAAAGCCCGAACTGAAGCAGAACAATCGTTGCGACTTCAACCCGATTTGGGCGAAGGGCATCTCGCTCTGGGATTGTACTTTTATTACGAAGAAGCGAACTACAAGGAAGCGCTGCACGAATTTGACCTCGCCGCGCGCGCGCTGCCGAACGATGGCGATGTCGGTCTTTTCATAGCGGCGGTCCAACGCCGACAGGGACATCTGGCTGAAGCCATCGCCGCTTACCAGAAGGCCGAAGCAATTGATCCGCGTAATCAGGTTACGCTCTACGACGCTTCGCAGACGTACTTCGGACTACGCGACTGGCAGAATGCTCTACGTGGATTGGATCGGGTGCTCGCGCTCGCGCCTGATTCCGTCAATGTAAAGATCCAGCGCGGTTACATCGAATTCTTTTGGAAAGGTAGCGCGGCTCCGATCAAAGCCGCGTTGGACAGTATTCCCGCTAACATTGATCCCGATGGGATCGTCACCTTTGCTCACTGGGATGTGAGGTTGATGGACCGCGATCCTGCCGCGGCGGAAAAAGCGCTCGCCGCCTGCCG
>WNGE01009282.1_pt1 | contig 10781 bp, 8 predicted proteins | sample 5400651 | NCBI WGS metagenome assembly WNGE01 (sample SAMN13153370, study PRJNA577476) | soil metagenome | isolation source: 60 cm soil or saprolite under grassland replicate 2 | place: USA:California | collected 2016-06-15
GCGAGCAAGGCTCGGTCGACGGTCGTGTACCGCGGCCGCTTCCCACCGCGCCTGAGGATCGCCAGCTGGTGGCGCAGGACGACGATCTCAAGCTCCCGCTCACCGCCGCCGCGGGCGAGCACCCGAACGACCCCACAGAGAAGCCGGTAGAGCAAACACATCAGCACCACGCGCAGTTTGAACAGCCTCGACCGCGAGCACGAGCACTGCCGTCCCGGTCGAATCGAATTTCTTTACCCCACACCGCAGAACGCCTCTCAACGCGTCGATTCGAGCGGCCACCACCGAAAACCACGCCGACCAACCCATCAGGCTGCCAGCAGCACGCCTCCCGCCGCGTCGCCGCCCGGCCTACGGGTAGACGCAGCCGACCTCGAGCAGCCGCCAGCCGCTCGCGGCGCGAGCCAGCACGACGTTCACCTCCCAGCCGACCTCGGCCAGCTCGCTCGCCGCCTTCGGCACCGCGACCGGTCCGATCCCGCGCTCGAACCAGAGCGCGCCCGGCTCGACACGCTCGATCGGCAGGAAGTCCTCGACGAAGCAATCGTCGGCGAGCTGCTCGAGGCCGACAGGCAGATCGGCGTCGGTCAGACCGGCAAGCAGCTGGCCGAGCCTGTCAGCGCGCGGCAGGTCGCGCGCCGCGACCTTCGCCCGCTCGACCGCCGCGGTCGCGACCGCGGCCTCGATGAAGCCCTCCCGCTCAAGCCACTCGACAAGCCGCCTCGTCACCGTCCCCGACGCGCGCAGCAACTCGCGGCCGGCAAACACCTTGCGCACCATGAAGTAGCCGAGGAACGAACCGAGATGCTCCGGGATCTTCTCCGGACCGAACAGATGACAGAACGCCTGCTCGTCACCCGCGTCATACGCCTCCGTGAACAGCCGCCGGTCCCGCTCGCTCAACCCGTCGTGGGCGTAGTTGTTCAAGCTCGAACAGAGCAAATCAACGACCTGCAGGTACTGACGGAAGCTCGAGTCAGCCAGCCGCCCCCGCTGCTCGGCCAGGAAGTCGTTCAGCGCCCTCTCGATGCTGATCGTCGCCGCGGCAGCCGCCATCGCCGCGAGATCCTACGACCCGCTCCGGACGCCCTCACCCCTCACCAGAGGGGTCCAATTTCAACCGGCGCCACGGGGGTCCGAATTCGACCGGCCTTGACACCGCGTGCGGCAAGCGCTGCGCGAGCCACTGCTTCCGCTGTCTTACCGCTCGTCGATTTCCCGGCCGTACGCTGATGGCGATCTGCCGTCTCCTCCAGCTGTTGATCGCGCGCACGATGTGATCGTCGGCATCGCGCAGGCCCGAGTGCGGCGGCGAGCGTCCAGACGAGGATGCCGAGATTGATACCCACCGCCGTGGCCTGCGCCGCCGAGCGCCCGTGGAGGAGCGCGTTCTTGGTCACGAGCGCCATGTCGACGCCCGGTGTGACCACCACGAGCGCCGAGACGGCGAGGAAGGGAAAGAGGTGCATGCGCCGGATCCACTACGGTCCGCAAAGACACCGTTGTCAACGAGCGGCCCCGCGAGAGAGAATCGGCTCGCAGAGGGCAAGCCGAGAGGGGATCACGTGGCCGGGCTGGCGATCACGCTGGGTGGCGGGGGAGCGCGCGGGGACTTCGAGGTCGGGGCGCTCCACTTTCTCTACGAGCACGGGCTGCGGCCCGACATCCTGTGCACGACCTCGGTCGGCTCGGTCAACGGCCTCAAGCTGGCGGAGGACGAAGGCGCCGATCCGCATCCGATCTCGCTGGGACCGCAACACCTCGACGTCTTCTGGCGCGGGGCCGACGGGGCGCTCTGGCACAAGTGGTACGACGGTCAGTGGCACGACCACGGGTCGCTGGGCGCCGCACCGCTCGGCTCGGAGCCGCGGGCCGTGGCGGCCGGCGGCGGGCAGATCGAGGTCGTCTGGCGCGGCACCGACCGCGCGCCGTGGCACAAGCGCTTCGACGGCGGCTGGAAGCCGCACCAGTCGCTCGAGTCGAGGCCGCTGGGCTCGGACCTCCATGCGGTCTCCACGGGCGGCGGCGCGCTCGCCGCGTTCTGGCGCGGCGACGACGGCGCACTCTGGTACCAGCGGTACGACGGCGCCAACTGGCACAGGCCGGAGTCGCTGGGCGCGGGGCCGCTGGGCTCGGAGCCGCAGGCGGTCTCCTGGGGGCCGTCGCGGATCGACGTCCTCTGGCGCGGCACTGACGGCGCCCTCTGGCACAAATGGTTCGACGGGCAGTGGCACCCGCACGAGTCGCTGGGAGCGGGGCCGCTCGGCTCGGATCCGCAGGTAGCCTCGTGGGGCCAGGACCGGCTGGACGTGTTCTGGCGGGGCAAGGACGGCGCCCTCTGGCACAAGTGGTACGACGGTCAGTGGCACGACCACGAGTCGCTGGGGGCGAAGCCGCTCGGTTCCGACCCGCACCCGGTCACCTGGGGCCAGAACCGGCTAGACGTGTTCTGGCGGGGCACGGACGACGCGCTCTGGCACAAGTGGTACGACGGGCAGTGGCACGCGCACGAATCGCTCGGGGCGGGGCCGCTGGGGTCGCCGCCGTACCCTGTGTCGTTCGGGCCGCAGCACCTCGACGTCTTCTGGCGGGGCCGGGACGCCGCGCTCTGGCACAGGTGGTACGACGGCGCCTGGCACGGCCCCGAGTCGCTCGGGTCCGGACCGCTCCGCTCGGACCCGGAACCCGTCGTCTCCGGCCCGCAGCATGTCGACGTCTTCTGGCGCGGTACCCAGGGCGCCCTCTGGCACAAGCGGTTCGACAGCCGTTGGCACGCGCACGAGTCGCTGAGCGCCGGCCTGCTCCTGACGAAGCCGGAGGCCGTCTCCTCCGGCCAGCAGCGCGTCGACGTCTTCTGGCGCGCGGTCGACCGCGGCCCGTGGCACAAGCGGTTCGACGGCTCCGGCTGGCACGCGGACGAGGCGCTCGAGGAGCGGCCGCTCGGCTCGGAGATCGACGTCGTCTCGAGCGGCGGGGGCCGGGTCGACCTCTTCTGGCGCGGCGACGACCGGGCGCTGTGGCACAAGCGGTTCGACGGCACCGTTTGGCACGAGCACGAGTCGCTGGGGGCGGGGCCGCTCGGGTCCGCTCCGCACGGCATCTCGACGGGGCACGGCGGGCTGGACGTCTTCTGGCGCGGCACGGACGGCGCGCTCTGGCACAAGCGGTTCGACGGCGCGGCCTGGCACGCCCACGAGTCCCTCGGCGCGGGGCCGCTCGGCTCGGAGCCGCAGGTCGTCTCGTGGGGGCGCCCCCGAATCGACGTCTTCTGGCGCGGCACCGACGGCGGGCTCTGGCACAAGTGGTACGACGGCCAGTGGCATGCGCACGAGTCCCTGGGCGGTGCGCCGCTCGGCTCGGATCCCAACGTCGTCTCGTGGGGGCCGAACCGCCTCGACGTCTTCTGGCGCGGGACCGAAGGCGCGCTCTGGCACAAGTGGTACGACGGCAGCTGGCATACGTCCCAGTCGATCGCGAAGGGCCCCATCGGCTCGGACCCGCAGCCGGTCGCGCGGGGCGCGAACCGGCTGGACGTGTTCTGGCGCGGCGCCGGCAGCGGCGCCTCGCTCTGGCACAAGCGGTACGACGGCGGCTGGCGCGCGGCCGAGTCGCTCGGGGCGGGGCCGATCCCCGAGCACGGCCTGCGCGGCCTCGTCGAGACCTGGCTCTCGCTCGATACCTACTCCGACTTCTTCGCCGAGGAGGCCTGGCTCGGCCACGACAGTCCGTTCATGAACTGGCTGCGCCGTCTGCTCATCGACTTCCTCGCGAGCAACTCCGACGAGGTCGAGCGCCGATTCGAGACGACCGACACGCTGATCGCCCTGCGGCAGGCGGAGCTGAAGGCGATCGCCGCCCGGCAGCGCCTGGTTGTTCCCGACGCCGCCGTCGCGGCCGCCTGGCTCGAGCTCTACAAGTGGTTCCCCGGCCCGGCGGACCAGCTCGCGAGCGCCGTGTCCACGCTGCAGTTCCTCGCCCTCGCCGCGCTCGACAAGGACACGCTGGCGCAGGCGGTCGACGCGCCCTCGATGTTCAACCTCGGCCCGGTCGCGGCACGTGTAACCGGCCTCGTCGACCCGGCGCGGGTGGCGGGATGGGGCGGGACCGGCAGGAAGCTCCGGATGGCCACGGTCAGCCTCGACAGCGGCGAGCTGCGCTACACGACCGAGGACGGCAGCTTCGTCGGGCGCACGTTCGCCCCCGTCACCCGCGAGCAGCTCGCGCCCGTCTGCGAGGATCTTGACCGGGAGGTGGACGACCTGGAGCTCGATCTCAAGCTCGCGAAGGGCGAGGTCCAGCGTGGCGACGCCAGGCAAGAGCTCGTCGATGAGCTCGAGAGGAAGCTCGAGAAGGCGCGCAAGGACCTAGCGGACTGCAAGGCGCGGAACCAGTCCGTGCAGATGCCGGTGACGGTCGACCTGATCGCGGGCATGCTCGCATCGGCCACCATGCCGGCGTTCTTCCCGCCCGTCCGCCTCGAGCGCGAGTCGTATGTCGACGGAGGCGTGCGCGCAATGATCCCCGTCGAGGCGGCCGTCCGGCTGGGCGCCGACACCGTCATCGCCGTCTCCGCGTCGAAGAGCAGCGTCGACCTCTGGCGGGGCGACAAGACGATGTCGTCGGTCGCGCTGCGGTCGCTGATGGACATCGCGATCAGCGAGATCGCCTTCCGCGACGCCCATGCCCCGCTCGGCTTCGGGAACGCGGCCGTGACGGTCGTCGAGCCGCGCGTGGACACGCACACGACGTTCACGATCTATCCGGCCTTCGTCCGCAACCGCATGGCGTACGGGTACATGTGCGCCGCCGACGCGATCGCTCCTCCGGCCGACCCGGAGGACGCCGCGCGGGCGCGCGCGATCGCGGACCGGATCCACGTGCTGCGGTATCTCGCCGCGCGGCTCGAGTGCTGGCAGGCGAACCAGCCGCTGCCGCCGACCATGGTGGTGCTTCCGCCGGGCGATCCGGTCGCCATCGGGGCCGAGCTCGCCGCGATCAAGCAGGAGATCAAGTCACTAGTCGCCGAGCGTTCGAAGCTCGGCGCGAGGCTCCCGTCGGGAAAGGGCGAGTGGGACGATCCCGACCTGTGGTGGAACCGGCGCGAGATCCACCCGTGGGCCCGCATGCAGCCGCCGCAGCCCGTCGGGACGGCGGTCGTTCCCGACGTCCGCGAGCTCAACGTCGGTCCTGCGGAAGCCGCCGTCAAGACAGTCGCCCTCGTCCCGGTGCGCGCCGGCCCCGGCAAGGATGCGGACCCCGCCTGGGTCGCTCGCCAGAAGCCCGATCCGGACGAGGAGGTCCTGCTCAACAGCAACGTGACGCTGACCCTCGAGCCGGGGCTGCCGCCGTGAGGGGAGCGCGATGAGCAGAGTCGTCGTGATCAACCACGTGACCCTGGACGGCGTCATGCAGGCGCCGGGCCGGCCGGACGAGGATCGCCGCGGCGGCTTCGAGCACGGCGGCTGGGCGGCGTCGCGGAGCGACGAGGTCGTGGGCAGGGCGATGGGCGCGCGCATGGCCGCGAGCGGCGGGCCGACGAAGCGATCCAGGTCGTCGAACAAGCGGTGGCCGAACACGGGATCGAGTCCGGCGAGCTCACGCTCGGCTCAGACAACGGCTCCGCCTTCACCGCCCGCCGCTTCCGAGCTCGCCTCGGCGAGCTCGGGATCCGGCACCGCCGCGGCGGCTACCGCGACCCCGAGAGCCAGGCCTTCATCGAAAGCTGGTTCGGGAAACTCAAAGAACGAGAGGTCTGGCTGAACGAGTACGAGACCCTCGACGACGCCCGCCAAGGCATCGGCGGCTACGTCGACCGCTACCACCACCGGCCCCACTCGGGCCTCGGCTACCGAACACCCGACGAGGCCCGCCGGACCTGGAAGGATCTACCCGAACACCAAAAACAGGCGGCCTGAACTGTCAACTCGGGCGGGGAGCAGGTCACGTTCGCTTCGGAACTCGTTGCCGTTGTCGGCGAGGACGCGTTCGAGCCGCCAGCCGGCGTGTGGGGTGCATAAACTCGATTCCGGTCGTCGAACTCGCGAATTTGCAGGCGAAACCGAGTTTGCGCACCCCACACGCTCGTCCGTCCTCCTGCATCAGCCAGTCGCTCAGCGCCGGGAGGATGCTGTAGCCCAGCACGTCCGCAGGCAGGTCGACTGCGAGCGCCGCGAGTGTCCGCCCGACCTCCTCGGGCGGCGATGTCTGCGCCAAGCCACCTAGGAGCTCCACCCGCTCTGCGTTCGACGTGGCGAACGACAGCACCGTCTCGCGCAGTTGGATGAAGTTGGCGTCGTCGGGCAGCATCTCAGCTCCTCTCGTTTGGGTGCTCAGACGCTGTAGTACAGGCCGATGCAGTCAGGATCGATGGCGATAAAGGGCGGCAAGCCGAAGGCACCGACGGCCACGGCGGCGACGCACAGACGCAGCCAAACGCCCCAGCAGCAAGGTAACTCGATCATGGCCTCTCCCGAGCTTGCTACCAATGACACTTGCATAGTGGGCGAGCGCGCGTCAAGCGGGGGCGCTACTGCAGGAAGGAGCGGTACGCGATCCCGACGAGGATCTCGGACAGTGTCCCGAGATCGATCGAGTTGTTGTCCGCCTCGAACCGTTCCAGAGCGAGCCTCCACGTCGTCGCCGCGCCCCGTCCGAAGAAGCCGGCGTCGGTTCGCTCGCGCTGGAAGGTGAGCCAGTCCGCCTCGCGTCGGCTGGTCGCCGAAAGCACGGTGGTCCGGCGCGGCGACAGTCGCGGCTTCTTCTCCGTTCCGTCCCGGCGCCGACTTGTCCACTGCCCTCCGTGCTCCAAGATGCACGTCACTCCCGGGTTCTTCGTGCCCGCGCCGACCAAGGCAACGAAGACCGACTCCACTTTGTCCTCGTAGCGACTGGGCGGCAGGCTCCTGGGATCGAGGGCGAACGAAAGCTGGTGCGTTTCCCGGAAGAGCTTCAGACTCGCAGGGTCGGAGATCGAGAGCATCAGGACGTCATGCGCGACCTGCCCGCTCGCGGCGTAGCTCTCGAAGCGATCGCGGAGAACGAGGATGTCGGGCAACCGTTGCCAGGAGGCGAGATATGCGTCGAGCAGCGCCAACGCCTTCGTCGAGCCTCCTCGGTGATCGCTGGGGCGGGATAACGATCGGAAGGCATCGTTCTCGAGATCGGGATCGACGTAGCCGTAGTCGAACGAAATGTCGGCGGGAGTGTCGCTCAGCGAATATAGCTGGAGCGCTCGGCCCGCGAAGAAGATGTACTTGGTGATCACGTCGACATAGCCCTGAGTCCGCTGTATGACGCCACGGGTCAGCTCGCCGAGCGCCATCGTGTCGGTGGCGAGCCTGTCTCGAAGCGTCGCGATCCGAGCCAGGTCAGCCCTGGCCAGGGCGAGCTCGAGTGCGGCGGCGGCTACTTCCAGTACTGCCTGGCGTTCGCGCAGCGCGGCCGCTTGACGCTCGAAGGCGAGGGTCGCGATCTCTCGTATTAGAGCCTTGGATTCGAGGTCGGCAGAAGCCGCATCGATGTCGTCGAACACCGCTGCCGCGCTCAAGAAGACCTTTGCGCCCGGCCCGGCGAGCTCCTTCAACTTGTCGAGGCCGCCGGCCTGGTCCTCCACATCACCCGACACCTTCTCGTTGCGGAAGTCGATCTCGGCGGACGTCGCGCTCTCGCCGGCGGCCTTGAGAGCCGTGATGCCGTAAGCGGCGGATGCTGCGGGTGCCGAGAACGGAAGCGCGACACCGGCTGTCCCGAAGGTCACCAGCACAAGGGCGAGCTCGAAGACACTTCCGAACAACTCGCTCCACTCAGCGTCCTCGAGCTCCCGTCGTCGCTCCTGGAGTCGCTGCTGGACGGCGCTCAGACGCTCGTCGACCTTTCGCACCTCCAGCCGGGCCGCCGCGAGACCGAGGGCCGCGCGCGAATTCTCGATCGTGAGAACGGCAATGGACCCCTCGAGCCGGGCCTTCTGGAGATCGACCTCGTCCCGAACTAGCTGCAGATTGGCGGCATTCTGGAGCAGGATCTGGGCGCTCAGGAACAGGCTCGTCACGACGGGGAGGTAGTCGGCGACGACGCTCTCGTAGCGGCGGAAGTCAGGTATCAGCTCGTATTCGCGCGGAAAGCCGATCGGCGTGCTCCGCTCGACCAGCGCTTCCCCGAGGGCGCGACTCCGCTCGTTGTTCGGATCCAGAAGGTTCGCGGCTTCGAACTCGGTCGCCGCGGCGGCCGCGAGCGCGTCGGACGTCTCCTCACCGGGCTTGTACTGCCTGAAGAGGAACTCTCCCACACGAGTCCGATGTGCTGACCACTCTTCCGCCGCATCAACGTTCGAGCGGCGGAACTCTGCCCCCCAAAGCTCTTCAACTGTCCTGAATTGCCGTAGAAACGGCGCAACGGTGGTACCGACTGCTCCCGTCTGCGTCCCTGCAGGCCCCCGGTCGCCAGGCGCCCCGCCGTCCATCCCCTCCCCGGGGGCTCCGCCCGCTCCGGGGTCGCCGCCGGCGCCACCCCCGACGTCAATTATGGATCCGGCCCTGCCGACTACGTCGTCGCGAACGAAGAACAGGGAGACGCTTCCACCCGCTCCGCCCTTGCCGCCGGCGCCGCCCGGCCCTCCCTTGCCGCCCGGGCCGCCCTTGCCGAGCTCTGGTTCGCGCGGTCCTCCTCGTCCGCCTGTCCCTCCCTTGCCGCCAGGGCCGCCCTTCCCACCGCGAAGGACGATCCGGCTTCCGGGTCCGCCTGCAAGCTGGGCACAGAACACAGTGAGGCGACCGGCGTCGCTCCCCGGGAGGCCCGCTCCCCCTTGGTCCCCAGCCCTCCCGGCCGCACCTGGGTCCGACTCATCCGGCGGTTTTGCCGGGGTCGGACCGGGTCCGCCCGGCTCGTCGCGGCTCAGATCGACTTTGTGCCCTCCGAGGTCCAGCTCGTCCGCGAGGACCACCCAGTCGTAGCGAGCGAGCGTTGCGTCACCTTTCCCCGAGTTCGTCGGCGAGCCGAAGTCGCGCTCGAGCCGAAAAGCGCGAGCGCCAAGAACGAGCGTGCCACCGACAGGGATCGGCGTTGGCTGCGCCCCGACGCCGCCTCTGCAAGCGATCTCGTCAAGGACCTCGAGCAGAAACGCGTCGTTGAAGACGATCTCGTCTCGGTAGATTGCCCACGCGTGAGCCACCGGCGCCTCCGACTAACGGTACTCCCTTCGAAAGGTGCTGTCTCACGCGTGATCGCGGGCCCCTAGCCCTCCCGGGTTCTGTCTTTTGCCCGAGGACCCGGATGCCGACCAGGGCGGCGGAAGAAGGCTCGCATGCCCGAGGAGGGGCGCCACCGGCGATAGTGGCAGCTCGCACTCGAGATGGCCTCGGTGCAGCTGCGCGAATCCGTCGCGAGTCGCCTCGGGCCCCGCAACGGCAGAGGTTCATCGCGGTGATGAGCCAGCGCCACTGGCTTCGCTGAGTCCTGAGTTCGCCGCGCAGACAACGACGGCATCCGCACGTATCCCGCCTCGTTCTCCATTCAGGCAACGCCGCATCCCGCGCTCATCCCGCACGAGGTCGCCGGAAACCCCCGCCGGCACCCGCGAATCCCCGCAAGGCCAAGCTCGAAAGACCCTGCTCGCGGCGGGAATCCCCGCCTATACCCGCTCAGCCCGCAAGCGCCAAGACCGGCCTGTCACGCCGGAGGTCGCGGGTTCGAGTCCCGTCGCTCCCCGTAAAATACCTGCAAAATGGCATCTTTTGGTAAGCGTTCAGTCTGTGGGTGGCCCTGATCGGGCGGGTGTGGAGCCGGTTTTGGAGCCTTCGCGCGGAGAAGTGTGGGTGAGTCGGCAGGGTCCCGCGCCGGGGTGGCGAATGAGCGGGTGTGGAGCGCTCGGAGGCGGAGGCGATCTACGCGCAGGGGCGCGAGCCGGTGGTCGAGGTGTTGCTGGCGTTGTCGGCGCGAGTGGAGGTGCAGGACGCTCAGCTGGCGAAGCTGGCGGAGCGTGTGGGGGAGCTCGAGCAGCGGCTGAAGCGCGACTCGCGTAACTCGTCGTTGCCGCCGAGCCAGGATCCGCCGTGGGCGGCGAAGCGGGGGCGGTCGCGGGGGACGGGGCGTAAGCGGGGCGGCCAGCCGGGCCATGTTGGGCATGGGCGGTCGCTGTTTCCGGTCGAGCGGGTGAGCGAGGTGGTCGAGCACTGGCCGCAGCGCTGCAGCTGCGGCCACGTCTTCGGCGCGGATGAGCAAGGGCCGAGCGGTGCGCCCGCCCGTCACCAGGTGGCGGGAGGGTGTCCGACTTTCTGTGTGTCAGGGCAGTCGGTCTCCGAAGTGGATTTTGAATGAAAGCAGTGCTGAGCTCCAGTGGTAGGTCTGTCTCCATTTCTTTTCGGCGTTGGTGATCGCGAGGTAGATCAGTTTGGCAGCGCTTCGATCGTGTTGGTCGTGTAGATGACGCGGCGCACGTCGGTGGGGAAGGCGAGGAACGGGGTCACGTGCTCCCAGGCATCGCGCCAGGTCTTGCCGATCATCGGGTAGCGCTCGCCCCAGTCGGCCTCGAACGCTTCGAGCGCTTCGGCGGCCGCGTCGGCGTCGACGGCGGTGTAGATCGGCTTCAGCTCCTTGGCGACGGCGCGGCGGTGCTTGTCGGGGACGAAGCGCAACGACTGGCGGATCAGGTGGACGATGCAGGTCTGCACCCACGCCTGCGGGAACACCGCTTCGATCGCTTCCGGGAAGCCTTTCAGCCCGTCGACGCAACAGATCAGCACGTCTTGGACGCCACGCTGCCTGAGCTCGTTGAGCACGGCCAGCCA
>WNGE01017987.1_pt1 | contig 10781 bp, 7 predicted proteins | sample 5400651 | NCBI WGS metagenome assembly WNGE01 (sample SAMN13153370, study PRJNA577476) | soil metagenome | isolation source: 60 cm soil or saprolite under grassland replicate 2 | place: USA:California | collected 2016-06-15
GCGCGCTGGCAAAAACTTTGCGACTGATCGGCGAGAAAGGCCGCGACGGCTTTTACAAAGGCGAGATCGCGGACAAGATCGATAAGTTTATGAGCGAGAACGGCGGCTTTCTTCGGAAAGCCGATTTCGAGAAGCATACATCGACGTGGGTCGAGCCGGTCTCGACCAATTATCGCGGCTACGACGTGTTCGAGCTACCGCCGAACGGTCAGGGAATCGCCGCGCTGCAAATCTTGAACATTCTCGAGGGGTTCGATCTTCCAGAAAAAATGGGCCGCAATTCCCCAGACACATTGCACACGATGATCGAAGCGAAGAAAATCGTCTGGGCTGATCGCGCGAAATTTTATGCCGATCCTGCCTTTGCGAAAATTCCCCTCGCCGGTCTTCTTTCGAAAAACTACGCAGCGGAGCGTCGCAAATTGGTTGACCCGCAACACGCGGCAAAAAAAGTTGATGCTGGCAATCCGGACGGAGGACATGCTTCCAGCATGTCTCGGCCGACAGACTTCCAGTCTGTCGTTTCAAATCAACAGGCTAGAAGCCCGTTGGCCGAGACCGGCAGAGATGCCGATCTTCCCGAAGGTGACACGATCGTCGTGCCCGGCCTTGGGTTCATGTTTCAAGATCGCGGCGAACTTTTCTCGATGGACCCGCACCACGCGAATGTGTACGCGCCGGGCAAACGGCCGTTCCATACAATCATTCCAGGGTTCGTCATGAAAGATGGCAAGCCGTGGGAAGCGTTCGGCGTCATGGGTGGCGGCATGCAACCACAGGGACACGTGCAAGTGCTCACTAACCAGATCGATTTTGGTTTGAACATGCAGGAAGCCGGAGACGCGTCGCGCTGGCAACACGAAGGCGACAACGAACCGACTGGCGAAAAAATGTCTGAATCAGGCGGCTACGTCGAAGTGGAAAGCGGCATTCCGTATGAAACGGTGCGCGAACTGCGCAAGAAAGGACACGACGTTCGTTTCGACGTCGGTGGCTACGGCGGTTATCAAGCCATCAAGGTGGAGACGCACGACGGCCAACGCGTTTATGTCGGCGCGAGCGAATCGCGGAAGGATGGACAGGCCGCGGGATATTAACCCTGGGAAACGGAGAAACGGCGAATGGGCGAAACAGCGACTGCCCCGATTCGCCGACTCTCCGATTCGCTCGTGCTCAGTTCTTCGGCCCTTTAAGCTCGGTTAGTTTTTGTTCGGCCCGCGCGACGTCGGATTTTTGCGCGCTGCCGAGGCGAAGGAGCTTTTGCTGTCGGCGTAGATTTGCCTCCGCTGCGTCGAGCTCTGCGCGCTCACGTTTTGCCATTGCGATTTGCGCGGCTTCAGTCAAGTGCGCCACCGCTGCTTTTGCAGCTTCCAGCTCGTCTTTGGCGCCTTCGCCTGCCGCGAGTTGAGATTCCTGCGCGGTAAGGTCATTTTTCGCGCGCATGAGCTGCGCATTTGCAAAGTCGGACTCGAGCCGGACAACTTTCAACGCGCGTTGCTCGACTTCCATCTTCGCGAGAACGCCGATTTTGTAGAGGCGCTCCGCGCCGGACGCGTTTTTCTTTGCGCGCTCCAATTGTTTTTCCAAACGCGCAACGTCGCCATCCGGCGCATCTGTCGTGGGCAATGGCTGATCCGTGAGGTTTTGCTTCAACACCGGTGGCTCGATGTCGAACGAGTCAGGTTCTGGGGATTGGTTTTGGGGTAATTGATCGGCAGCCAGCGTGGCCATTGCCGTTGCGATCAAGGTGACCGGCAGCGCGAAAATGCGGGTCATTCGACAACCTTATCATGAAAGTCCAAAAGTCCACGCACCGACACAGCATCCTTGTTTGTGTACAAGTAGTTTCATAAGTCAATCGACCCTCACCAGGGCGTCGGGAATAAAAAGAGCACAGGCAATTTCACTTTTTGAAACCGCTTGCAGACTTTTGTCCGCCGCTGATAGCTCTGGGGAGCGCAGGCTGCTAGCCTGTTCTTTTCGGCAGCTTGCCGAAAAGCTCTTCGACCGTTCCATTCCGCGTGCTGTTGCGACGCTCGGGGCGTCGTCGGCAGGCTGCCGACGACAGCAGGCTGCGCTCTCCAGACGCTGCCAGGTCCAGTTGTTTCTAAATCGTGGACGAGCGCCAGCGCGAAAGCGCGCGGAATCAAACAGATTGACGGAAATGCGATGAAATTAATCCTGGTTAAGGTTGCGAAACTGTTTTCGGCGCAGGGTTACTTACTTCAAGTCCGCCACGGGACGGACTCGCCGTGGTGAGCCGTGCGCTTACCTTCTGGATTTGCGCAGCCTGCTCTTTGAGCTGAGCCGTGAGAACATCTATTCCTTTCTGTTGCTGCCCCATACTTGCCTTTAGCTCTGCGATGGTCGCTTCTTGTTCCTGCGCCTTGCGGCTTTGCTCGCTCATCTTGCGTTCTTGTTCTTCAACCTTGCGGTGCTCTTTTAGAAACTCATTGAGTAGCATCGCGTTGACTGCTTCGTACCGCACGGTGGAGATGTCGCCCTTGGGGTCATGGGTTACCAAGTCTGGGTTCACCTCGGCGACCTCCTCGGCCACGAGGCCGAACTGCGGGATGCCCGTCTTATCCAGCTCGGGCTTGTAATGGAAGGTGACGGGACGCAGGGCCAGGAGCGCGTCACTGACAGCGCCCATGTCGGCGATGTCAGTCTTGAACCTGCGCGCGGAGAGGAACACGCCCAGCTTGCCAGCGTTGTCCACGTAGCAGGTGCTTCCGCCTCCGCCAACGGTCTGGCCGGCGATGCCAGCGATGTAGGTAGCGCTGTGAAGAACGTCGCCAATGCGAATGGTGCCGCTGTCGTCGCTAGATCCCTGGTTACCAATGTCAATGTTGTTGCTCCCGGTGGTGATATTGTGTCCTGCCGCCTGGCCGAGGGCGGTATTGAAGCTGCCGGTGGTGTTCGCACCGAGCGCGGCATAACCAACGGCCGTGTTGTTGTGGCCGATGGTGTTGGCGTAGAGCGCCCGGATGCCGGTGCCGGTGTTCAGGTCGCCCGCGGTGTTGAATCGGAGCGCCTCGAAACCGAAGGCGGTGTTATCGGAGCTCATATTCTGCAAGAGCGCGTATACGCCGCAGGCGGTGTTGTTGTTGCCGAGGGTGTTATAGTACAGAGCCTGGACGCCGTAGGCCGTGTTGTAGTAGCCCTTGGTGTTGTCGTGGAGCGCCTGGAAACCGCAGGCGGTGTTGTCCGTGCCATACCCTGGGTCCGGCCATTGATTGGCGAAGAGGGCCTGGTATCCAACAGCCGTATTGTTGACGCCCACTGTGTTGGAGAAGAGCGCCTGGTATCCGCTGGCGGTGTTGGAGTTGCCCGTGGTGTCGTGGTAGAGCGCTGCAAAACCAGTGGCCGTGTTGTAATCGCCTTTGTTGTAATACAGCGCGCCATAACCGTTGGCGGTATTGCTGTTGCCGTTCGTGTTGTTGGCGAGCACATAAGCGCCAGTGGCATTGTTGTACCACCCGGTGGTATTGCTGTAGAGCGCATAAACCCCATTCGCGGTGTTGTTGTTGCCGCTGATGTTGCTGAACAGGGCCCGAACGCCGGTCGCCGTATTGTCTTTGCCGGCAGTGTCGTGATTGAGCGCTTGGAAACCAAAGCCGCTGTTCCAGATGCCGGTGGTAAGGCTCACCAGCACCCCGCTGCCTTCGGCTGTGTTGCCATTGGGCAGAACAGTGTCCGGCTCTGTGGCTTGCGCTCCGGGTAATAACGCAAAGCAGCCGAGCCCCAGCAGGACGAGAAGTCTTGGGACCCAACGGCTGTCGCGGGACGAATGGTTGATCGGGTTTCTAACAGGTGGAGTTGTTGTTTTCATATTTGCCAAACTTTCGTTCTCTTTCCCGGGTGGGTTAATTTTGTGACTGCCGCTCTGAAAGAAGCAGAAAGCTATCCAGGTGAAGTCCGCCTCCGCCAAGTCAGGCTTGTTAGAAAGAATTGTGCGAAAAATTCCGCTGGCTTGGCAAGATAAAAAGTCAAAACAGCCGTTCTGGGGAGCACAGGCTGCTAGCCTGTTCTTTTCGGCAGCTTGCCGAAAAGCTCTTCGGCCGTTCGACACGCTGTCGGCAGGCGTCGGGACGTCGTCGGCCAACGACAACACGCTAGCAGCCTGTGCTCCACAGAGGCCGCCGGGTGTTGACGGATCAGTTGTTTCTAAATCGTGGATAACCGCCAGCGTGAAGCGCGCGGAATCAAAGAGATTGGCGGGAATGGACGAGATTAGTTCTGGTTATGGTTGCGAAACCATTTTTGGGCCAGGCTTGCTCGTTTCCATCTGCGCGCTCACCTTCTGGATTTGCGCGGCCTGCTCTTTGAGGCTTGCAGTGAGAGCCTGCATTTCTTTCTGCTGCCGAAGGATCATCGCTTCGAAGTCTTTTCGTTGCTGCGCTATGATCGCTTCGTGCCTTTCCGCGGTAGATTTCAGTTCAGTGATTACAGCTTCCTGTTGTTGAATCTTGCTGTTCTGTTCTTCCACTTTGCGATGTTCTTTGAGGAACTCGTTGAGCAACATCGCGTTCACCATTTCGTAGCGCACGCTTTCCACCTGGCCTTTGTCATTGCGATACACCAGGTCAGAATCCACTTTTTCCACGTCCTCGGCGATCAGCCCAAAACCGAGCGCCTGCGTGGCATCAAACTCCTTTTTAAGACGGAAGCTGACCGGCTTAAGCGCGTAGAGCGCTTGACTGGTCTTATCCATGGGTTTGATGTCCTCCTTGTAACGTCGCGAAGAAACAACAGCAGTATGCCCAAGTCTGCCGTCGCTCAGTCGTACTGTAACATAGTCGTTAACACCTGCGCTAAAATTCTGCACGGTCGTATTAATGTTTCTGATCCAGGTGGTATCGTTCTCGCCAGGAACGCCGGAGACCCCGGCGCCGATGCAGACATTGCCGTCGCCGGTAATGCTGAGGCCGGCTCGAGAGCCGTTGGCCGTGTTGAGGCCGCCGGTGGTGTTGTTAAAGAGCGCTTCATGACCGTTGGCCACGTTCTCGCTGCCGGTGGTGTTGCGAGTGAGCGCTTGATGACCGTTGGCCGTGTTTTCGATGCCGGTGGTGTTGAGATAGAGCGCAGCAAAACCAGTGGCCGTGTTTTGGAAACCTTCGGTGTTGTAATAGAGCGCAGAATAACCGTTGGCAGTGTTCTTGCCGCCAGTTGTGTTGTTCGCGAGCGAATAAGCGCCACTGGCACTATTGAAAAACCCGCTGGTGTTGCTAAAGAGCGATAAAACGCCAGTGGCGGTGTTGAAGCCGCCATTGATATCGCTAGAGAGGGCTCGAAGACCGGTCGCCGTATTTTGGTTACCGGCAGTGAGGTGGTTGAGCGCCTCGAAACCAGTACCGGTGTTCCAGATCCCACCGGTGCGACTAACCAGCACCCCAATACCTTCGCCATTGTTGGACCCGGGTATGGCGCCATCGGTGTCGGGTCCCACCGCTTGCGCCATCGGTGCAAGCCCAAAACAGACAAGCACGAGCGGGATAAGACGGCCTGCCGCGCCGTAGCTGCGCGAAGGCGGGAAACCCCGTCGTAAAGAGGGCCGATGAATAGGACTTTTTGCAGAGTGAATAATTGCTTTCATTTAACAAACCTTTCTTTTTCCAGGCGATTGAGGCGTGGGTTTGGATCTGAAGAAGGCCAGAAGAAGCTGCCTGGGAAAGCGTCCTCTGCTGGTCCAGATCGATTCACGGCGTCGAGTTTTCAAAAATCTCGGCGGCGTGTCGATATAATAATTTGGAGGAATGACGAATGCCTAATGACGAAGGAATGACCCGGCTTCGCGCAGCTTCGGCGCGACAGACGAAAGGCGAAGGTCGAAGGGCTAAGAGCCAAGGACGGCCACTCTACCGCGCTGCAACGCTGTAAGTTTCCAACTCAATCTTAACCTTCTCTTTCGCTTCGTTTCCTTCGCCGGCTTGTGTGAATTGATTCCCTCGAAAGGTTCTAAACAGAAGATAGCCCCCTTCGCCGAGGCTCCGGCGTGGCAGGCCAAGAAAACGAAGATCTGACTCAAGCGCCCTATCTCTGCGATCGCGTTATGGATTATTTATTCGAGACTGTTTGCGGCGCTGCCTTAGTCACTTCCAGTCCGCCACGGGACGGACTCGCTGTGGCGAGCTGGGCGCTCATCTTTTGGATTTGCGTTGCCTGTTCTTTGAGCTGTGCCGTGAGAGCTTCGATTCCCTTCTGCTGCTGTGCGATGATCACTTGCTCTTCTGCAACAGTGTTCTTTAACTGGCCGACTGTGCTTTTCTGTTCCTGCATCTCACGAGCTTGCTCTTCCACTTTGCCGCTTTGTTCCTCGACCTTGCGATGTTCTTTGAGGAATTCGTTGAGCAACATCGCGTTCACCATTTCGTAGCGCACGCTGTATGGTTTGCTATCGCGGTCGAGAACCACCAGGTCAGGATTCACTTTCGCGACATCCTCCGCCACCAATCCAAACTGCGGGGTTTCCTTGGCATCGTTCTTATAGTGAAAGGTGACGGGTTTGAGCGCGAGGATTGTTTCGCTGGCTTTATCCATCGGTTTGATGTCCTTTTTGAATCGCGCGGAGGAGACGCCGGTGGCAAGGTGGCCATTCGGGGCGATGCGAAGGGGGATGCTCGCGGCGTCGTTCACACCAAAGGCACCGGCGATAAAGGAGTCTGTCGAAACGGGACCGACGAATCTGCCGATACGGATTGTGTTGCTTTCATCAGGAAGACCGGCCCCAACGTCTGTGCCGACATAGACGTTAAAGTTACCTGCTAATATGTTACCACCGGCCCCGATACCCACGACTGTGTTATTAAAACCGCTTACGTTGTTAACCAGTGACAGGCCACCCACGGCTGTGTTACCAGCGCCGCTTACGTTGTCAAACATTGAATCGTCACCGATCGCTACGTTTTGAAAGCCGGTATCGTTAAGAACCAGCGCAAAATTACCATGGGCGTTGTTGAAGGAGCCGGTCGTATTCTGGAAGAGCGCCCTGAAACCAACGGCGTTGTTCGCGCCGCCTTCGGTGTTCCTGTTAAGCGCTTCACTACCGACAGCCGTGTTGGCGTCGCCGGTGGTGTTTTTAAAGAGCGCAGCAAAACCAGTGGCCGTGTTGGCCTCGCCTTCGGTGTTGAAATAGAGCGCTCCATAACCGTTGGCAGTATTGAAGCTAGCGATTGTGTTGTTGGTGGCTGACGAGCACCCCAATACCTTCGCCATTGTTGGAGCCGGGTATGGTACCGTCCGTGTCGGGACCCACCGCTTGCGCCATCGGCGCAAGCCCAAAACAGGCAAGCAGGAGCGGGGTGAGGAATCCCGCGCCGACGAGACCCATTGGTTTTCTGACAGGCGGAATCGTTGTTTTGAACTGAGTTAATGGTTTCATAGAATTATAGTCCTTCGTTTTTTAGCAACGTTATTTTCTTGTCGGGCCGAGCCTTGAAAATTCTCGCGCGCTGGTCAAGACAAGAAATTTGGAGGAATGAGCAGAATGGCGAATGACCCGTGACGGCGGGTAAGCTGCTGACGAAGGACGAAGGGCCAAGAACCAAGAACAGTCACTCTACCGGGCTTCAACGGAGTAATTTTCCAACCCAATCCTAACCGCCTTTTTTGCTTTGTTTCCTTTGTTGGCTTCTGTGAATTGATTCCTTCGAAAGGTTCTAAACAGAAGATAACCAAGAAAAGGAAGATGGGACCTCAACCGCCTTTTTCGCTGACGATCCTTGGCGTCTGACCCAAAGCGGCAAAGCCACCATCGGCGTTAAATTCGGTTCGGGCCTCCTGCGTGCTAAAGCTACGGCGACGGAGCGAGTCAACCGCCCTACCTCTGCGATGACGTTACGGATTATTTATTGAGGACTGTTCGCGGCGCAGGTCTGCTCACTTCAAGTTGTGCGCTCACCTTCTGGATTTGCGCCGCCTGCTCTTTGAACTGCGCGGTGAGAATTTCGATTCCCTTCTTTAGCTCGGTGATTGTCGCTTCTTGTTCCTGAATCTTGTGGTTTTGTTCCTGGATTGTGCGGTGCGCTTTGAGGAACTCGTTAAGCAGCATCGCGTTCACGGCGTCGTAGCGCACTGTGTAGACAGCGCCCCTGGCGTCCCGTTTCACTAGGTCAGGACTCACCTTGTCCACCTCTTCGGCCACGAGACCAAACTGCGGGATGCCCTGGGGATCAATCTCCTTTTTGTAGCGGAAGGTTACCGGTTTCAACGCGAGGATTGCTTCGCTTGCCTTGTCCATCGGCTTGATCTGGTCCTTGAAACGCTCTGAGGACAAATTGACTGTGCCGAGTTTTCCGGAATCAGTCACAAGCACCGCGTCTCCGCCAATAGCGGCTTGCCCACTAATGCCCGCGATATAGGTGGCCGTTTGTAGCATGCCGCCGATGCGGATAGTGTTGGATTCGCCAGCAACAGCGTTGGCGTTGCCAATAACGATATTTTGATCGCCCGTGGTGAGATCATGACCGGCAAAATGGCCGACCGCGATATTGGCGTTGCCGATTGTGTTTTGCGAGAGCGCCCCGACACCGATGGCTGTGTTGCCCTCGCCGGTGGTGTTGTTAACGAGCGCATCACCACCCTCGGCGGTATTGCCGATGCCAGTTGTGTTGCTACGGAGCGCCGCAAGACCGTTAGCCGTGTTGAGGTTGCCGGTTGTGTTGCTAAAGAGCGCTTGAACACCGTTGGCCGTGTTGTTGGTGCCGGTGGTGTTGTGATAGAGCGCAGCGTTACCAGTGGCCGTATTGTCGTCGGCGGTGTTACGGTAAAGCGCAGCGTAACCGTTTGCAGTGTTGTTGTTGCCGTCCGTGTTGTTGGCGAGCGAATAGGCGCCAGTGGCACTATTGAAAAACCCGCTGGTGTTGCTAAAGAGCGATAAAACGCCCGTAGCGGTGTTGTAGCCGCCATTGGTATCGTTATTTAAGGCTCGAAGACCTGTCGCCGTATTTTGGTTGCCGGCAGTGAGGTGGTTAAGCGCCTCGAAACCAGTTCCGGTGTTCCAGACCCCACCGGTGCGGCTGACGAGCACCCCAATACCTTCGCCATTGTTAGAGCCGGGTATGTTACCGTCCGTGTCGGGACCCACCGCTTGCGCTCTGGGCAAAAGTCCAAAGCAGCCAATCAGGAGTGAAATGGAAAGCAAACCAGACCGTCCGAGCGGACGGTGACGCGAATTTGTGGATAGAGTTGTCGTTTTCATAAACGAGTCGTACGAAATCACGCCCGATTTTGCGAGACAAAAACTGCATACCGCTTCCATGGGACGTATGTAGTACGTCGCCTGTCGCGCTTTCCCGCTCAAGAGCAGGGCCAAGGGGATTCGCGTCTACGATGAAGCGGGCAATGTGATTGAAGCGCACGAGCAAGCGGACGATTTCCGAGAGTAGCCCGGCATGTCACCGGCAAGAAAAGCGCCGGGAGTTGCCTCCTCCCGCCGCTCATGAAGGTCTAACGCGAAAGGTCAGCCACGGCTCAGAGGGGCGCAAGAGGCTGCCGACCATCAGGCCGTCAATTATGCACAAGGCCGCGTGTGCTTCCGTTCTGGCGAGATTCGTGTTCTCGCCCCGAGCGGAAATGTCCAACGCACGATTGCGTTTAGTGAGGCCAATCGACTGCTGTAATTCTGAGACGGTAATGCGCTTTACTGATCGTTAACGACCATTTGTGGCAATAAACAAACCGCGCCTTTGCTGTCCGGTCGGCGTGGCCAGAACAGAAAGGCGCGCTGGAGACAAACAAACTTAGAGATTAATCCTTTTCGAGGGTCACACGATCAACCATCCTGTTCTCGCCTGTCCCGACATAGTGGACGCGGACAGGAACGCCGACTTTGATTCTCGTTCTCACCGTGTTTTCATCCAGAACCGTACCGCTCCGAGTCACATAAGTGACCGTCTTGCCGAAGCGATAGCGGACCGGTCCACTGGTTCCCCTAAGGACGATTACGCTCCCCGGAGTGTACTCGGTGATTATCCCCGTTCCTTCAGTAGTAGTGGTCGCGGTGGTTGTGGTTCGCTGCGGCACCTCTTGCGTCTTCATAAGCGGCTGCCGCGTGGTCTGTCCCCACGCAAACGATGCCACCACCGCCAAGGCAATAATCAACAGCATTTTTTTCATGGTTTTTCTCCTTCTTAGTTGAGTTGCGGCGACGATAAACGGCGTTCCCGCTCCGGATTGAGCGGGTCCGGAAGAGCCGCCGCTGTACTGAGTTCGGATATGGCATCAGCGGCGGACGCTTGTGCCACGCTCGGTGCCGTCGGGTGGCCGACTCGCCAAACCGTGACGTTCTTGCATTCTTTTTTCTCGATCGTCTTGAAGTAATCGGCCAAGAGATTGACGCAAGACAACCGGCCAACCACCGAGGAATTGGCACCAACAGCGGATTCGTTCGGCTGCTCCGCTTTGATCGGGTATGGTGGACGTTGCACCGCTAGAATCGTTTTCCGAAGAAACGAAAAAAATTACTGCAACAACTGTTGCAAGGAAGACCACACGGGATTGTTTACTAGCCGTTGTCCCTTGACCGAGACAGCGGTGAAGCTCGTAGGAACTGATTCCGTTCTTGCAGTTGCCCGCGAGGCACATTGCCAGTTCGGCTGATGCGTCCATTTCTCACCTCGTTCTACGGAAACAGCAGAGCGAAGCCTGGCGTTAAGCAGCCCCGCTAGAAGGGCAATACCGAAAAAGCAACCACGCAGCCGTGATTCAGCGATGCCGGGCTTCCCGTATTATACTAAAGTTTAACATACTAAGGTATAATAGACAGGACGGCCCACGCATTC
>WNGE01009308.1_pt1 | contig 10780 bp, 10 predicted proteins | sample 5400651 | NCBI WGS metagenome assembly WNGE01 (sample SAMN13153370, study PRJNA577476) | soil metagenome | isolation source: 60 cm soil or saprolite under grassland replicate 2 | place: USA:California | collected 2016-06-15
CGACCCTGCGATCGTGCACCTCGCCGCCGAGGTCAAGCGCTGGCTCCGTCAACAGGTGTTCGAGAGCAGGCAGGCCGACGTCGAAGGACAGACGGCGAGTTGAGGCGGCTACGCCGGCAGTCCGGGATTCGCGCGATCCACTGCGCTGGTCGGCTGCGTTTCGGCGAACGCCGGCAGCGTGTTGCAATACGTCGACAACCCATCGAGCCGAGGGTACGCGCCTGCCGGGACCAGCCCGGGGTTGACGATGCGCGTGAAGTCGAACATCGCGGTCGTCGTGATGTCCGCCTGCGTCAGGCGATCGACCGTGAGCCAGCGCTCGCCGGGTCGCCCATCGAGCCATGCGATGCCGCCGCGCGCCTGCGCCTCGTTGTGCGCGATCCACGGCTGATGCACCTTCCCGGCCGGACGCATCGTGTGCTCGTACAACGCGGCGACGACTTTTTCCAGCGCGCCCATCGCGCAGGCAACCACTCGCAACACTTCGCGCCGCTCGGGCTCGTCTGCCGGCACGAGCGCGCGAGTGGGGTCCACCAGGTGATCGAGGTAGTCGAGAATCGGACATCGTCAAGCTGCGTCCAGGCGGTGATTGGCCGGTGCTCGTAGTCGATGCCGAGGCAGCGCAGGCTGATCGCCACGCGGCGGGTAAACGGCGAGCGATAGCGACCGAGGAGGATCACGTCACGGCCCCCGCAATTCGCGTTTCGCGCGACGAACGGCGAGGTCCTCCGCGACGTTGCGCAGCGCCGCCAACATGATCAGCGCGCCAGCGATCGGCATGATCGCCATCGGCACCTTGTTGGGCAACCCGCCCAGCTCCCAGTAGCTCCCCGGCACGTTGATCGCGGCGTCGATGCCGAACCAGAAGAGGAATGCGCCGAAGAGGACGGTCATCACATTCCAGATAAAGTTGAGCGCGAAAGGCCAGCCCGACGGCAGCAGCCCGTAGACGCCTTGCATCGCGATGAACTCGCGCTTGCGGACCGAGATCGCGTATGCGATCAGCACGAGCCAGATGTTGCAGAACATCGTCAGCGTGTCGCCCCAGAACGGCGGATTGTGGAACGCATATCTCATGACGACCGTGTAGCCGGTGACAAGCACCATCGCGACGAGCAAAACGCTGCACAGGATTTCCAGAAAACCCTGCGCACGGCGCTCGAACGCGAACAGCGCCCGTATAGCGCCGCCGTTCATGTCAACCCCATCAGGCTCGGAACCCACATCGTGAGGCCGGGCCAGAGCAGCATCAGCACGAGCGCGAACACTTCGACGAGGATGAACGGAATGAGCGCGAACGCGACCGGCTCGAGCCGTTCCTCGGCGATGTATGCAGCCATGAAATAGCTGATGCCGACCGGCGGCGTCACCGTTCCCATCAGGAAGCCGACGGTCACGACGAGACCGGCCTGGATGGGCGGAAAGCCGGCGGCTACGCAAGCGGTCACGAGCGTCGGGCCGAGCACGATGATGTTGGCGACCGCATCCATGATCATGCCGGCGACGAAGATGAAGCCGACCAGCGCAGTGATGAACATGACGCGATCGCCGGCGAACCCCGTCAGCCAGCCGCCCAAGCCCTGCAGCGCACCGATCTGGTTCAGCAGCCAGCTGAACGGGCCGGCAGCGGCGATGATAATGAACACCGACGCCGTCATCTCGACCGAATTTGTGAGCACCGAGCGAACGTTCGACCGGTTGAGCGTGCGGTAGGCGACTGCGCTGATGAGCGCCGCGACGATCGCGGTGACCGCGCCGGCTTCCGTCGACGTGAACACGCCCAACACCATGCCCCCGACGATAACGATCGGGATCGTCAGCGGCAGCATCGCGCCGCGAAAGGCGAGCCACAGCTTGCGCAGGCTGAACGGCTCCTCGAGCCGCTCGTAGCCGCGGCGGGTCGCGATCACGTACGTCACCGCCATCAGCATGAGCCCGATCAGCACGCCCGGGAGGATGCCGCCGGCGAACAGTCCGCCGACCGAAAGGCCGAGCCCGCTCGCGAGCAGGATCATCGCGATGCTCGGCGGAATGATGCCGCCGATCGTTCCTGCCACCGCAGTAATGGCGGCCGCGAACGCGGCGGAATAGCCGGCTTTCTTCATCGGCGGAATCAGCACGCTGCCCACGGCGGCCGTATCGGCGACCACCGAGCCGTTCATGCCCGCGAACAGCATGCTCACCATGATCGTGACCTGAGCGAGCCCGCCGCGAAAGCGACCGACCAACTCCCGACTGAGCGCGAGCAGCCGTTCGGTAATCTGGCCGCTGTTCATCAACTCGCCGGTCAACAGGAAGAAAGGGATCGCGACGAGGGGGGCGTGCGCGAGCGCCTCGTACATCTGGTACGGCACAGTGCTCAAGGGCAGCTCGCCGGTGAATACGATATAGATCATCGGAAGCACCGCCATCGTCACTCCGATCGGGGCGCCGACGAGGATCAGCAGCACGAGCGACCCGACGAGGAGCAGCAGTTCCATAACGCGCGCTCAGGCGCCGGGCGATCGCTCGCCCAGCATTCGGCCGCGGAGCTCGAGCTTGAAGTCGACCACGATCACGCCGCGCGGCGAAGCGAGCACCGGGTTGAGATCGAGCGTGAGCAGCGACGGCTCCACTGCGGCGAGCGTGGACACGCGAGCGAGCAGCTGCGCGAGCGCGTGCAGATCGCATGGTTTGCGGCCACGGGCGCCGTGCAACAGCGGGAAGAAGCGCGCACCACGAATCATCTGCCTGGCAACGTCGACGCCGAAGGGCGCGGGGCGCATGACGACGTCGCGCAGGATCTCGACCAACACGCCACCCAGCCCGAACAGCACCACGGGCCCAAACACAGGATCCTGCGTGAACCCGGCGAAGAGCTCGATCGCGTCGGCGTCGTCGACCATCTTCTGGATCAGCACGCCTTCGCGATCCTCGCAAGGGATTTTGAACAGCCTGTCGACGGCGCGTGCCAGCGCGTCGTCAGTGGCGATGCCAAGGACGACGCCGCCAATGTCGCTCTTGTGCGGCAGTGACGCTGCCATGAGCTTGGCGGCGACGGGATAGCCGAGCGCCTGCGCTTCACGACGTGCGTCCTCGTGCTTGCTTACGAGCCGCGCCGGCGCGATGTTGATGCCGTGCTGCTCGAGTAGCGATTGCTGGGCGAGGTAGCCGTCGGCGCCGGCCGTGCGGGATTTGGGCGCCACTGCGACGGGCATGCTGTCGAGCGCCACGCGGCGCGCGCGCTCCCAATGAAGGTGCGCGGCCACGGCGCGCACGCAGCGCACTGGCTCGCTGAACAACGGAACACTGGCGTGGGCGAGCCGCTGCAGCGGACCGGGAAGGGCGGCGATCCAGGTGATGGCGAGCATACGGTCTGTAGCGCTGCGCGCGTCAGCGAGCGCGTCGGCGAGCGCTTCGCCGTGACGCCAGATCAGGTTGACGCACAGCATGACCGCGTCGTACTCGCCGCTTTGCGCGGCATCGAGCACGCTGCCCGCCATCACCTGCGGATCGAAGATGACGTTCGCCGTCATGTCGATCGGGTTGTTGAGCGCCGCGTATGCGGGCAGGCGCGCTTGCAGCGTGCGCACGAGGCCCGGCGACGGCCGCGGCATCTCGAGGCCCAGGCTCACTGCGGCGTCGGCCATCATGACGCCGGCGCCGCCGGAGTGGCTCAGCACCGCTACGCGGCTCGTATCCGCCTGGTTTGCGGTGCGCGGATATGCGACGAACATCTTCAGATGATCGATCAGCGACTCGATGCCGTCGGCGCGCACGACGCCATGAGCCGCGAAAACCGCTCGGTAGACGTCGTCCGAACCGGCAAGCGCGCCGGTATGTGATCGCACGGCGCGACCCCCCACGTCGGTCGTCCCGACCTTGACCAGCACGATCGGCTTGCCCGCCTCGAGCGCCCGGCGCGCGGTGCGCTGGAATTTCGCACCGTCGCGCACGCTCTCGAGATAGCCCGCGATGACCGTCACCTTCGGGTCGTCGATGAAGGCGTCGCAGAAGTCGCTGAACTCGAGATCGGCCTCGTTGCCGGTGCTGATGAAATATCCGATGCCGAGGCCTTGCTCGCGCGCGAGCGCGGTGATCGCGGTGCCGACCGCGCCGCTCTGCGTGACGAACGCCACCGGCCCCGGCTCGAGATCGGTCCGGTCGAACACCTGGCTGATCGACGCCACCGCTTTGTCCCACAGATTGACGATACCAACCGAGTTGGGACCGACGAGACGGATGCCCTTGCGGTTAGCAAGCTCGACGAGCTCGCGCTGCAGGCGCATGCCCTCTGCACCCGCCTCGGCGTAGTTCGACGCCAACACGAGCGCAAAGCGGACCTGACCCGGCGCCGAGTCCTCGAGCAGCGCGGGAATGCGTTCGGCGGCGACCGCGATGATCATCAAGTCGATCGGCCGACCGATGCTCGCGAGCGACGGGTAGCATTTGCAGCCCATCACTTCGTCGAGCTTGGCGTTGATGGGATAGATGTCGCCGTCGTACGCGAACTTGCGCAGGAATTGCAGCGGAAGCGAGCCGAGCTTGCCCGGATTGTCCGAAGCGCCCGCGATCGCGATGCTGCGCGGGCGTAGCAGTGCGTCGAGCGGGTGCACCTCTGTCATCGCAGATTGCCGTTCGGAGTATCGAGGGCGGTCGTCGTCGTCGCCGGCCGCGCCGCGTCGATCGCCGCAGCGGCGCTGCCGAGCGCAAGATCGACGCCCGAGATTGCGACGCGCAGCTTTTCGATGTCCGCCGCCCCGGTGAGATAGGCGACGAGCTCGCGCAGCGGCGTCGTGCGGAATCGCAGCCCCGCCACCGCATCGCGCGTGCGCGCGAGCACCGGCCGCACGAGCGAATCGTCGTAATAAGCGGCGAGAAGGATCTCGTCGTTGCCCGCGTGCGCTCCGCGCTCCGCGCGCAGGCGTGGCAGCGCGGGCGGGAGCAACTCGGCCGGCGCCTCCTGCACGACAGGCTCGCCTCGCGTCGCGCGCTCGAGGAACTCGGGCGCGAGAGGTCCCGCAGCGCGCCCGTAATGGCCGAGCGCGTACTTGCGCAGCTCGTCGGGGATCATGCGATAACGCTCGCCCTGGACCACGTTGAGTGTGGCCTGCGTGATCAGGAACTGCGCGAACGGGCTCACCATGATCGGATAGCCCAGATCCTTGCGTACCTGCGCGACTTCGTCGAGGATCTCGTCGAGCCGGTGCTCGATGCCGGCGGCGCAAAGCTGCGTGCGCAGGTTCGAGATCATCCCGCCCGGCACCTGGTGCTCGTACATCCGCGGATCAAGCGTCGCCGGTTTTCCGGTGGGCTTGCCCTCGCGCCATGCGACCCATGCGAAATACGCCGACATCTCGTCGAGCCGCTCCGCGCGAATGCCCGTGTGGTACCCGCGTGAGAGCGCCGTCGCGTTGAAGTCTTCCGCGGGCGGCAGCGAAGCGCCGTTGGCAAGAGGTCTCACCGCCGTGTGGAAGAACGTGATGCCGGCGTCGAGCGCGTCGCGGTACACCTGCGGTGCGAGGCCCGACAGGCAGTGCGAATGCAACTCGAGCGGGATGCCGGGCGCAGCCGCAAGCAGCGCCGGCGCAAGCGTTCGTATGCGTTCGGGCGTGAGCAATCCGCTCGGATCCTTGAGGCAGATCCGGTCGACGCCGAGCGCGACGAGCTCGCGCGCGCGGGCCTGGAAATACGAATCGGTATGGACCGGACTCAGCGTGTACACGACGGCGCCGGTGACACCGATGCCGGCCGAGCGCGCGGCCTGCACCGAGCCCGCGAGGTTCCGGTTGTCGTTCAGCGCGTCGTAGGTCGTCAGATGTCGGACGCCGTTCGCGGCGAGATGCGCCACGGTCGCTTCGACGACGTCATGCGGGAAGTACTCGAACGTGAAGAGGCTCGCGCCGCGCATCCAGACGTTGATCGGCGTGCGGCGCAGCCGTTGCGCTGCCATGCGCATGCGCGCCCACGGATTTTCCTGCAGGTAGCGCACGCAGACGTCGAACACGGCGCCGCCGACGAGGTCGATCGTGTGGAATCCGACCTCGTCGGCGAGATCGAGCACGGGCGCGATCATCGCGTTGGTCATCCGCGTCGACCACAGGCACTGGTGGCCGTCGCGCATCGTGACGTCGATGATGTGGATCGGCCGGTGCGATTGTGGTGTCACGCGTGCGAGCCCGATGGCGAGATTCAGCCGCGGCCGAGGACCGCGGTTGCATTGCCGGCGAAGATACCGCCGTAGCCGTGCACGAGCGCGCGGCGCGCATCGGCGACCTGGCGTTCGGCCGCTTCGCCGCGCAGCTGCCGCACCGCCTCGATCAGCAGGAAGATCCCGAACATGCCGGGATGACAGTAGCGCAGTCCGCCGCCTGACGTGTTGACCGGCAGCGCGCCGCCGGGTCCGATGCCCCGCTCGACGATCCTGCCGCCATCGCCCTTGGCGCAGAAGCCCGTGTCCTCGAGCCCGACGATGACGTTGATGGTGAACGCGTCGTAAATCTGCACGACATCGATGTCCTCGGGGCCGATGCCCGCCATCTCGTACGCCGCGCGGCTCGACTCGACCGCGTCGGTACGCGTGAAGCTGCGCATGCTCGATGCGTAGCAGTGGCTGTGCGACTCTCCGACGCCCAGAACGTTCACCGGCTTGCGCGTACGACGGTCTGCAGCGGTCAGCACGATGGCGCCGCCGCCGTTGCTCACCAGGCAGCAGTCGAGCTTGCGCAACGGATCGCTCACCGGCGCAGACGCGATCACGTCGTCGATCGTCAATGGCTCGCGGCGCAGCGCCTCGGGATTGAGTGACGCCCATCGACTGGCCGCAACGGCAACCTGCGCGAGTTGCGCGCGCGTCGTGCCGTGATCGTGCATGTGGCGTTGCGCGACCATCGCATAGGCCGAGATCGGAAACAGCGCGCCGTAGGGCAACTCGTAGGATGGTACTTCGGCCCGGGTGACCAGCCGACCGGTGTCCGATCGTTGCGTGCTCGCATACGCGATCAGCGCGACATCGGCGCCGCCGGTCGCGATCGCGCGCATCGCATGTCCGACGTGTGCGACGACCGACGCGCCGCCGATGTTGGTCGAATCCGAAAAGCGCGGCCGGATCCCGAGCTCCTCGGCGAGCCTCACCGAGGGCATCCAGTAATACGGCGTCACGGCGAAGACCGCGTCGACGTCCGCGAGGCGCAACCCTGCATCACCGAGCGCGGCGTGCGTCGCCTCGGCCATGAGCTCGGCGGGCGTGCGCTCGCTCGACCAGCCGATGCCCGCCGTCGCCGCGCCGGCGATCGCGACTCGCCCGCAAAGCGTGTGCGCAATCACCGGGTGGTCGTGTCCGACGGTGTGAACGCCGGCAGCACCAGGCCGTCACCTGCGTCGACGAACGCCACCGCGACCGGCATGCCGATGTAAACGGCTTCGACGTCGCAGCCCGTGATGTTGCTCATCAATCGCGGCCCTTCGTCGAGCTCGATCATCGCAACGACGTACGGAACCTTCACGGTGAAATAGGCGTCGTTGCCCTGTCGAACCACGGTAAATGTGTGAACGACCCCGCGGCCGGACGACGCCACCCAATCGATCTCGATCGAGCCGCACGCCGCGCAGCGGATTTTCGGCGGCCACATGAGCGATGCGCAGCTTCGGCAGCGCGGCAGTCGCAGCTCGCCGCGTGCGGCGGCCTGCCAGTACGGGCCCATTGTGCCGCGCCTATCGGGTCGAAGATGCGGCGGCAGCGGCGTCCTCATCGCGCCGCGTCCTCGACACGCCGGTAAAGCGTGCGCGTGAACGGTTCGTCGAACCAGTCGAACCGCTTCAGCCGCTCGAACCAGGGCGTGGCCCGCGAGCGGGCGCGCTCGGGCGATTCGAGCGCCGAGCGGTCGGACAGCTGATGCAGCGCGAAGAACTGGCATCCGTGCGACGCCGGCGCCTCGACGAAGCGACAGCCGTCCCACCCGCGGCACTCGAGAAGAATGGGAAGGTGTTCCTGCTCGTACCACGCGAGAAACTCGCCGCGCACGTCCGCAGGCACCGACAAACCGACGCAGAACAGCCACTCGCCTGCGTCGGGGCCGCAGCGGCCGCGTTCGAACAGGATCTTGACGCACGTGAACGTCCATCTGGCGTCGTCACGGCTCGCGTCCGACACGATAGCGAAGTAGTGGATCGTCTGCGGCTCGACGAAAAGCTCGCACGCGCCCCGACGCGCGAGCAGGAACGCTTTCGCTGTCGCCCGATCGACGGTCGACTCGGCGATGTTCATTGCACGGATTGTCAGAGCGCGCCCGCTTGCTCGAGCTTGCCGATCAGCTCCCGCTGGCCCTGGTCCTGAAGCGCGCGCCGTGCGAGCGCAGCATCGTACGTGTCCTTGACCGCGCGCCATGCAGGCGGCGCGCCGGCGTACCACAGGCTCAATTCGCTCGGCGTGGGCTTGTACACCTTGACCTTGCCTTCGAGCTGCTTCGTGTACTTCGCCATCCACTCGGCGTCCACCGCAAATGCGCGCGCCGCGATCTCCTTGCCGATGCGATCGACGACGTCGCGCGCCGAATCGGGAAGCCGCTGGTAGCGCTTGAGGTCCATGAAGATGATGTGCGCGTTCCACCCGCCGCCCGTCTGCGTGATGTAGGGCGCGACTTCGTAGAACTTTTGCGCGGCGACGTACGCGTCCGGGATGTACATGCCGTCGACGACCTTCGCCTGCAGCCCTTCGTAGAGCTGGCCCCAGTCGTACGGAATGGCCGTGCCGCCCCATGTCTTGATCAGCGTGAGCTCGACTTCCGACTTCGTCACCCGGAACTTGATGCCGCCCATGTCGGCGGGAACACGGATCTCTCGCCTCGAATTGTCGACGTTGCGAAAGCTGTACGAGGCAATGATCGCGAGCACGTGCAGCCCCATCTCCTTTTCGGCACGCTTCTTGAGTTCGTCGCCGAGCCATCCGGTAATCAGTTTTTCGGCCGCGGCATCGTCCTTGAAGATGTAGGGGAGGTTGAGGATGTCGAACGTGTGCCCGAACGATCCGATGTTGCCGCCTGAGACCGAGCCGATGTCGATCTGCCCGAGCCGCGCCTGCTCGACGCACTTGTGCTCGTTGCAAAGCGTCCCGCTGATCTGGACGTTCGGCACGATCTGCCCCTTGGAGTACTCCTTGAGCTTCGGACCGATGTAATCGCTGAACCACCAGGCGGTCGGCACCGTGGGTGCGATGCCCGTCGCGGCGGTGAGGCGCACCGTCTGCTGCGCGCCGGCACTGCCGATCGCGAGCACCACAACGGCGGCGGCAAGCGAGAGGGCCTTGAGCTGCTTCATGGCGTTCCTCCTTCGCGGGTGGGCACGGGACTGAGCCGATGGCGCCGAGACTGGTATCGCGAGCCGGGCGTCCGCCCAATATACTGCCCCGAATGTATAATGTCGACATTCAGACAAATGCTGGCGCACGCGGGCGTTGTGGCCTGAGCCGGCGTCGAAGCGACACGAAAGGGAAGGGCGCACGATGCGTGAGATCGTTGCCGTCGATGCGGGGCTGTTCCTCACACTCTCCGAACAGCTCGCGCAGCGCATCGCCGATGAGATCCTGAACGAGCGCTTTCGTCCCGGTGCACGGCTGAAGGAAGTCGATCTCGCGACGACGTACGGCGTGAGCCGCGCATCGATCCGTGAAGCTCTTCGCCTTCTCGACAATCGCGGGCTGGTGCGCATCGAGCCGCGCCGCGGCGCCCGGGTCACGCAACTGTCCGCCGATGAGGTCGACGACCTCTACGAGATTCGCGCGAGCCTGCTCGCCGTTGCAGCGCGTCGCGTGGCCGCACGCGGGGATCGCGCGTTGCTCGACCAGGCGCGGCGGCTGCTCGGACAGGTCGCGCAGCACGCGTCCGACGCAAGCCACGGCAAGTATTTCGACGCCGTGTACGCGTTCTCGCAGCTGATCGCGGAAGGCGCCGGCAGCGAACGCCTCGCCGCGCTCATCCGTTCGTTTTCGCAGCAGGTCGCCCGCTACACGCGGCTGTCGTTGCGCAGTGTGGAGCGCCGTCGAAAATCGGCACAGAACTGGAAGCGCCTCGTTCGCGCAATCGAAGCGCAGGACGCCTCGATGGCCGAAGAGACGATGCGAGCGCTCGTTGCCGGGTCGCAGGACGCGACTCGGGAAATCCTCCGCGAGCATTCGCGCAGGCAAGCGGCCTAGCAGGTTCCTTTACGTGCACCCGGGGGGTATGGCAACTCTCGGACGACGCAAAGCGACGAGCCCGCCGCCCGTCGCGGCTCGTAACGATTCACGTGGGGTTATGGCGAGCTCAGCCCTTTACTCGCGAGGAACGCCGGGTTGAACAGGCGACCGAGATAATTTGTGCCGCTGTCGCACAATAGCGTGACGATCGTATGGCCGGGGCCGAGCTCGCGTGCGAGCCTCACCGCAGCGGCGACGTTGATTCCGCTCGATCCGCCGACGAACAGCCCTTCGCGGCGAAGCAGTCGATAGACCATCGTCACACATTCGCTGTCCGGAATCTGCATTGCATCGTCGATCGGCGTGCCCTCGAGGTTCGACGTCACGCGGCTCGAACCGATGCCCTCGGTGATCGAGCTTCCCTCGGCCTTGAGCTCACCCGTCTTGACGTAGTGGTAGAGCGCGCTTCCCACCGGATCGGCGAGCACGATGCGCACCGCCGGATTGCGCTCCTTCAGATAGCGGGCGACGCCGGCGAGCGTGCCGCCGGTGCCAGTCGCGCAGACGAACGCGTCGATGTGCTCTCCGGTGTCACGCCAGATTTCGGGCCCGGTGGTTTCGTAATGCGCT
>WNGE01008698.1_pt1 | contig 10779 bp, 12 predicted proteins | sample 5400651 | NCBI WGS metagenome assembly WNGE01 (sample SAMN13153370, study PRJNA577476) | soil metagenome | isolation source: 60 cm soil or saprolite under grassland replicate 2 | place: USA:California | collected 2016-06-15
AACTGCGGAAGAAAGGCGAAGAAGAACACGGTCAACTTCGGGTTCAGAAGGTTCACCAGAATCCCGCGACGCACCACCAGGCCCGTCGAGTTGATCGAGACGCTCTGGTCATGCAGCTGGAAGGCGCCGCCGTCGCGGATCATCGACGCGCCCATGAAGACGAGGTACGCGACCCCCACCCACCGAACTGCCTCGAACGCGACCGCCCCGGCCTGCATGACCCCGGAAAGTCCGAGCATCGCCGCCAGCATGTGGGGAACGATGCCGAGCGTGCAGCCGATGGCCGCGAACAATCCGCGTCGCCAGCCACCGCCGATCGCGCTCGAGACCGTGTAGACCACCCCGCTGCCCGGGATGACGACCACGACGAGCGACGTCAGCAGGAACTCGACAGGAGTGTCGCTGATCCAGAACCTGATCACCAACGCGACCGCGAGTGCCGACATCAGTGCCAGGCTGACGAACCCGACCAAACGAGCGGGCTCACGGATACCGACCACGACAGGCTTGGCGACCAATGCTCGGAATCGCAGAACGATCGCACAGCGAAGGACGTCAACGGCCTCCGCGAGCGAGATCGAGTCGCGACCAGGTTCGGCCGCATCGAGCAGCGTGCCGATGAACTCCTCTTCGTTCTGACCCCGCCACTCGGCCGGGAACAAGCGGCTCAGTCGGCGGTACTTGTCTTCCAGGGTCACGCGAGCCCCCGATCCGGGCGCAGGGCGAGCTGGCCACGTGCGGCGGAGACGTTGGCTTCGAGCCGCTCGACTCCGCAACGAAGGACCTCCAGCCCGTGGTCGGTGATTTGGTAGTAGCGGCGTAGCCGGCCTTCGACGACTTCCTCGCGCTCGACGACCAGCGAACCTTCCCTGACGAGTCGGTCGAGCGCCGCGTACAGGGTGCCCGCACGGAGCCGGACTCGTCCTTCCGAGAGCTCCTCGACAGACTGGAGAATCCCGTAGCCGTGAAGCGGCGCCGGGGCGACTGCCGCCAGAATCAGGAAGGTTGGCTCTCTCAACACGCCACCGGTATATACCGACGATCGGTATATGGGCAAGCCCGGCTGAGCAGCGACCTGAAGGAAAGGATGCGTCATCGCTGCAGAGCCAGGCCAGGTAGCTACCCTGACGGTGGTGGACGCTGACGGCAGGGATTCCAGTGGGGCGGCGACCAGGCGCGTAGCGCGGGTCGCTGTCTCCTGGTTGCGCGCGTCGGCAAGCGACGTGTCGCCTGCTGCCGTGCCTGCCCCGACGCCCGTCCTCGCGGGGCGATCGGCCTGGTCGCGCCGGGCGGTGCTGGCATGCGCCCTGGTGGTGCTGGGACTTGGCACGCTGGACCTCTACCAGCACTACCGCCTGTCGCCGGGCGCGTCGGCGGCGCTCAGCGTGGCCCGGGCGCTGCCGCTGGTGGTGTGCCTTTTCCGCCCGATAGCCGGGTGGTGGCTGGAGCTCGTGGCGTCGGCGCTGACCGCGCTGGCGGCGAACCCGGTGAGCAGCGCCGAGCCGTGGCCCTGGCCAATAACGAGCGTTTTCGCCCAGGTCGTGGTGCTGGTGATCATCGGGCTGCGGGCACCCCGACGGGTGCTGGTCGAGCTGTGGCTGCTGCTCGCCCTGCTCAGCGCCGCCGCCTGGCTGGCCGTGCCGGATCGGCGCGACTGGCGGGGACTGTCGACGATGGTCGTCGCCTCCGCGATCGCGCTGCTGCTGGCCGACGCCTGGCGGGAACGGAACGAGACCGGGCGTCGGCTCAGCGACCAGGAGCAGATCAGCCAGGCGGAGCGCGCCCGGCGCGTGCTGCTCGAGGAGCGCACGCGGATCGCCCGGGAGCTGCACGATGTCGTGGCCCACCACATGTCGGTGATCGCGATCCAGGCCGAGGCCGCCCCCTACCGCGTCCCCGACCCGCCGGGCGAGCTCACCAGAAGCTTCGCCGACATCCGCGCGAGCGCGCTCCAGGCGCTCGCCGAGCTGCGCAGGGTCCTCGGCGTGCTGCGCGCCGAGCGCGACGGGGAGGAAGGGGCCGAGGCCGCGCCGCAGCCCACCCTGGACCGGCTCGGCGGGCTGGTCGCGGGCGTGCGCGGTGCTGGCCTGGCCGTTCAGACGACGGTAGCGGGGACGCCCCGGCCACTGCCGGCGGGTGTCGAGGTGTCGGCCTACCGTATCGTGCAGGAGGCGCTGAGCAACGCCTTGCGGCACGCGCCCGGCTCCGACGTTCGGGTCGAGATCGGCTACGCGCCCGCCGCGCTGCGCCTGCGCGTCGTCAACGGCCCGCCTCGAGCGGCACCTTCCACGGTGCCGGGTCCCGGCCATGGGCTGCTGGGGATGCGGGAGCGGGCCGCCATGCTCGGCGGTGAGGTGACCGCGGGGCCGACATCTGTGGGCGGCTATGCCGTGACCGCCGTCCTGCCACTGCCGCCGAGCGAGGGCGCATGAACGCCATCCGGGTGCTGATCGCCGACGATCAGGCGATGGTGCGGGAGGGCTTGTCGGTGCTGCTGAACGCCCAGCCCGACATCGAGGTCGCCGGCCAGGCCGCCGACGGGCGGGAGGCCGTCCGCAAGGCCGCCGAGCTGCAGCCGGACGTGGTGCTGATGGACGTGCGCATGCCGGTGCTCAACGGCCTGGAGGCCACCAGGTTGCTCGTCGGCGGGTCCGCGGCCGGCGCTGCCTCCCGCACCCCTGGCGTTGCCGTTCCCAAGGTGCTGGTCCTGACCACCTTCGACCTGGACGAGTACGTCTACCAGGCGCTGCGCGCCGGCGCCAGCGGGTTCCTGCTCAAGGACGCCTCGGCGCGGCAACTGGCCGAGGCGGTGCGGGTCGTGGCCGCCGGTGACGCGCTGCTGGCGCCCTCGGTGACCCGGCGGTTGATCGGTGAGTTCGCCCGCCTCGGCGGGCCCAGGGGGCCGAGCCGGGCGCGGATCGAGGACCTCACCGAGCGCGAGACCGAGGTGCTTGCCCTGGTCGCCCGGGGGCTGTCCAATGCCGAGATCGCCGCGCAGCTGGTGGTCGCCGAGCAGACCGTCAAGACCCACGTCAGCCGGACCCTGACCAAGCTCGGCCTGCGCGACCGGGCCCAGGCGGTCGTGTTTGCCTACGAGACCGGCGTGGTCCGCGCCGGCGACTAGCCGGACCCAGGTTCTCTGCACAAGACCGGCCAAGGCGCGCGTCGAGCGTTTCCTTCCCATGAAGATCATCCGGGTTGGGAAGCCGCGGTGGGCGCGAAGGCGGCGGCGGTGACGTCGCTGGCGACCTCCACCATCTGGTGCCCATACACCCGCGGCGAGGCGACCCGCACGACCAGGCAGAACCTGCCGCCACCGGTCGCATCCCCATCGGCCAGCCGCCGCAGCCGCCGCTCGTTGCCGGTGCGGGTGAGAAACTCAACCGCGCCGCGGTTGGCGAGCGCGGTCTGCCCGCTGATCACGAACACCGGACGGCCACCTGGCGACGGGACGAACCGCGCCAGCACCGCATACACCTGCTCCTGCTCGCCCCCGTCCGGTCCCGACCCCAGCGGGGGCGTGTGCAGGAACCGCTGCTCGCCAACCACGACCGCGATCGAGTCGCGACGCGTGCGGTCCCAGGGGCGCATGGTCACCCCGGGCAGGTAGTGGGCGAGGTGGGTCTGGGTGCGGGCGTTGACCGTCGGCCCGCCGATGCAGAACTCCGTCTGTTGCCCGGGGGGTTCGGCGAGCTGATCGAAGGGAACCACCTCGGGCTCGGCGCCAAGCTCGCGTAGCCGCACCGCCAGGTCGACCAGGGCCTGCACGTCGGCGTGGCGCATGCTGTCGGGTGAGGGCTGCCAGGGGGTGCAGCCGCTGGCCCGCCCAGACCGCGGTGCCGCTGAGCAGGCTGGTGACCAGCCCGACCACGATGTTGATCAGAACCGAGGACACCGATCCGTGTTCTCCGTCCCTGTGCGATGAGCCTGCGGCGGGCGAGGGTGGCTGTGCGAGGCGTTGCGGCGCATCGCCGTGAGCCTTCAGCCCATTGGTGAGACTCTCACACCCAAGAGTTCCACGGCCACGGGTCGTGGGCAGTGAGGGCCGCGGCGGGCCGTCCGCCGGCTCGCGAGCCCTTGCTAGATTGGGCCTTGCGGAGGCCGCCGAGCAGATGCCTTCAGGATGGACAGTGACGCCAGAGGAGAGCATCGTGAGCAGCCAGATCCTGGATGAGGCCTACGAGCGACTGCACCTGACCGGGCCGGAGTTCGGCGGCGACGAGGAAGGCAACAACGGGCTGTCGAACCATGGCCCGATGGCGGTCGAGGTGCTGGTCCGGCGTGGCCACGAGCTCGAGGTGCCGCGCTGGGTCGACGCGTATCTTCCCCGGCTGGAGGACCTCCCAAGGGCCAGTGACCGGATCACCGACGAGTCCTGGCGGGACGCGCTGGGCAACGGCCGGCGGGTCGGCGACTGGACGGCGTTCTTCACCAGGCAGGTCACCGAGCGTCCGTGGCGCGAGGTGCTGGCGACCTGGTGGCCGCGGCTGCTCCCGGGCATCGCGGCCGGGGCTACCCACGGGGTGATCAGGGTTGGCCACGTGGTGCGCACCCTGCTGACTGGCACCGAGAGCCCCGCCGCGGTCACCGAGCTGGCGCATGGCCTGGCTTTCTGGGCGGGCCGCTGGCGCACCGTTCCGGGTGTCGCCGTCCCGGCGGGCAGGCTGGACGCCGCGGCCGCGCTCGAGGCGGTGCCCCACCTGCCGGTGCAGCGCGGCGTGATCGCGTCGCGTATCCCGAAGCTGGCGGACCTGGCCGGCTGGTCGGCCGCGGTGGCGTCGCTGCGCCCTCCCGCCGGCGACCTGGATGTCGAGGCGGGGCTCACCGACCTGGTCGATGCCGCGACGGTGCGGTATCTCACCCACGCGCACGGCAGCCCGGTGTTGCTGGTGCACACGGCGACCGCGCCGAACGCCGTGTTGCACACGCTGCCTGTCCTGCCACGCGAGCTGTGGGCGCCGAGTCTGTCGGCGGTCTGGTCCGCCAGCGCCGCGATCGTGGCGATGTACGAACCGGCGGACGCCGCGCCGAGCGACGAGCTGCCCGTCGCGCCCGAGGCGGCCGATCCCGCCGTGGAGGTCCTGGAACGTGCGGCCCTGCACGGCGACGAGCACGTCGTCAAGTTCGCCGACACGTCGGCGGAGGTCTACGCGCGCACCGGCAACCCGGATGCCCTGGCGGCCGCCGTCCATGCCTCGCAACTGCTGGAGGCGCGCAGCTGACGAGCCGGGCGCGGCTCGGCCCGCCGCGGGCCGTCCCTGACAGGTATGGTGGATCCACCATGACCTACACCGCCGACCCACGCGTTGACGCGTACATCGGTGCCCTGCCCGATTGGCAGCAGGCCATCTGCCGCGAGGTCCGCGATCTGGTCCACGCCGCCGACCGAGACGTTACCGAAACCATCAAGCGCACCAACCGTCCTTACTTCGTACTGCAGGGCAACATCTGCGCCCTGTTGGCGGCGAAGGACCATGTCAACGTATTTCTCTACGACGGCGGCATCGTCCCTGATCCCGAGGGAATCATCACCGCCGGCCACGAAAATACGACCGCCCGCACGGTGGCCGTCCGCCAGGGCGAAACGATCAACGCGCCCGCCCTCACCGCCATGTTCAAGCACATAATTGCCAACAACCGCGCTGGAGGCTGGCGCAAGTTGAAGCGCGAACGCTGATTCACGGTGCTTGGGGCGCCGGCCGTCGCTCGCAAGGTCGATCCGACCGCTGGGGTGGTGGGGCTATTGGGAGGGGACGGTGCGGGCGTTGCGGCTATTGGGGTCGTCCAGCCCCCAGCCGACGATGCGTTGGGGGTGGATGCGGATGCGTGGCTCGGGGTCGGTGATGGCCTCGGCGCGGCCGCGGATCTCCACGCCGCGTGGTTGGAAGGGCGGTAGCACGTCGTCGATGACGATGGCGGCGCGGTGGCTGCGTGCGATGTCACGGAACTTCTTGGTGGCCGCCAGGTTGGTGCCGGCGACCTCGATGATCCCGGCATCGAGGTCAAGGGCCCACATCCCGACCGGGGTGACGTGGGGGATGCCGTCGGGGCCGACGGTGGCCAGGCGGGCCAGCCGCCGCTCCGGACCACCCCACTCGAGATGACCGGATTGCAGGTAAGCGCGTTCGGCGTCGGTAAAGATAGCCATGAATGTTCCTCCTGTTGACATCGGGCTGTGTGGCGCGGGTGGTCAGGCCGCCGGGTCGGCTGGTGCGCTGCGGGCCAGGGAAGGAATGAGGATCGCGGCCACGGGTAGGGTGATCTGAGCAATATACAAACTATACATCATGTGAAGATTAGTGCAAGGTGAACTGCGCATCGCCACACCGGCGCAAACCTGGTCGACCGGACCAAGCCCACGAGCAGTTCGTCGAACCCTACCCCGCCCGCCTGCCACGCAGCCGCTGGCTGCTGGCCGCTCCAGTCCCGCCCGCAGCGATGCTCAAGCTCGATCCGGGTTTCGATCCGATGCGAGCTTCGCCAGCTTGTCCGCCGCGTCGGTGCCGGGAGCGGGCGTGTAGATGATCACGTACAGGGCGGTATTGTCGTCCACGACCTGGAGCACGGTCTGCTTCAGGGCGATGTGGCCGAGGGCCGGGTGGTCGATCACCTTCGCTGTCGCCTGGACCCGCCCGACGTCGTGCCGGGACCACCAGGCCGCGAACTCGGGGCTGTGCTGCTTGAGCTTGTTGACGAGCGCCGGATACCAAGGGTCGTCGACGAAGTAGCGCGAGGCGTCGCGGAATTGCGCCAGCACGCGCTGCGCGTGCTGCTCCCAGTCGAGGAGCAGATGGCGCGAGTCGTCGGTGAAGATGAGCCAGACGATGTTGCGTTCCTCTGGCGGGATGTTAGGGAAGGTGCGGCCGAAGACACCGAAGACCTCGAGCGCTGCCTCGTTCCACGCCAGGAGGTTCATGTGGCCGTCGGTGACGTAGGCGGGGTTTGCGCCCTGCGCGTCGAGGACGTCCTGGAGGGTGGGGCTCACCGTCTTGGTGGGTGCGGGCTCGACGCCGAGTGTCTCCCCTCGGGCGAGGGCGAAGATGTATTCGCGCTGGGCTGAGGTGAGCCGCAACCCCTCGGCGACACCACGCAACGCTCGGGGCGAGAGTTGCACGTCCTTGCCCTGCTCGAGCCGGGTGTACCAGCTCATCCCGATGCCGGCGAGGTCTGCGACCTCCTCGCGTCGCAGGCCGGGCGTGCGGCGCCGTTTGGCTCCTCCAAGCCGTATGACGTCTTCGGGCTGGAGTTCCTCACGCCGAGCGCGCAGGAAGGCGCCCAGCTCTTGGCGTTGCTCATTGCTCGGCATCGCAACTCCCCAAACGACTGATGCCGGAAGGGTAGCACTTATTCTCCTACGTTAAGGAATGTCTCGTTATCCGTAAGACGTCGCGTTAGCCTCAGCCGGCGCTGCATCGAGATACCAGGAGGGGCCGATGCAGCCGACTCCCCGGTGCACTCTCGGGAGGAGAACGAGCCCCTGGCACCCACTCCGAGAGCCAGGGGCTCGTTCTCCGCTAGACCTTGACGGGCTTCATGCCCCAGCCAAAGTGCACGGTGAGCGCCAAGACGACCACGAGCACGATGGTCATCGCGATTGTCCAGAGCGTCGCTGCTCGCCACGGGCGCTGCTCCCACTTCGTCAGGATCCAGTCGGCGAAGACGATCATCATGAGTCCGCTGAGCATCAGCCACCACCATGGGCGTTGCTCCAGCTCGTTCCGGACCCAGTCGGCGCGGCGCTGCCGTTCGACCCTGTCCCAGTTACGGTGCTCAGGGTGCTTGCCACGGGCGATGACGAGCCCTCTCCACCAAATGAAGAAGCAGGCCAGGCACTCGAGAAAGATGAGCAACGACAACAGACTTCGCCTCGCTTTACCGTGCCCGTGTAGCTATGGAGACCAGCACCTGCGCTTGCGGTGCATGCCATGCGCTGATGCCGCGGCTGGCGCCGGGACCCGCGCAGGTCAGGCGTCTCGGCGCTGGAGCAGGTACGCCGCCGCGGCGAGCAGCACCGCGGTCCACAGGCAGAAGACGCCGAACCCCTGCCAGGGCGTGAGCAGGTCGTGGGGACCCTGGTGGGCTTGGGCGATCAGGTGGCCGGCCTCGGACGGCAGCCAGGCGTGCACGTGCTTGCCGAAGCTGCCGGGCAGCAGCTGGGCCAGCGGCGCCAGCACCAGCACGAAGCCGATCACGCCCGTGATCGCGGCGGCGGTCTGGCGGACCAGGCCGCCGATGGCCAGGGCGAACAGGCCCAGCACGGCCAGGTACAGCCCGCTGCCCGCCACCGCGCGCAGCACGCCCGCATCGCCGAGGGAGACCGATGCCTTGCCGTGCAGGATGGCCGCGCCGATGAAGAACGACGGGAACGCGACCAGCTCACCGACGACCAACACCAGCACGGCGAAGACGACCGACTTGGCAGCCAGCATCGGCACGCGGCGCGGCACGGCGAGCAGGCTGGCCCGGATCATGCCGGTGGCGTACTCGCTGGTAATCACCAGGACACCCAGCACGCAGATCGTGAGCTGGCTGAGCTGGAACCCGGAACCCAGGATGGTGCTGACCGGGTCGGCGAGCAGCTGGCGCTGCTGGCTCGCGTCGGCCCGGCTCCACTGCGACACCGTCAGCCAGGTGAACAGCACCGTGAAGCCCAGGGTCAGCACGACCAGCAGCCCCAGCGAGGCGACGGTCGACCGGACCGAGCGCAGCTTGGTCCACTCCGACACCAGCAGCCGGACAAACCGCACCGGCGCGGACGCGGGGGCGACCGGCGCGAGCAGGGCGGGTGCCGGGGTGGTCATCGGGTGCCCTGCGCGGGCGGTGCCTGGATCGCGGTCGCGGCCGGCTGGCTGGTCCGGGTGTCGTACTCCACGCTGTCGCGGGTCAGTTCCATGAACGCCTCCTCCAGTGAGGCAAGCTGCGGGGTCAGTTCGTGCAGCACCAGGCCCGCACGCGCCGCCAGCTCGCCGATCCGCGGTGCCGGCAGTCCAGCCACGGTCAGCGCCTGGCCGTTGTCGGCGGTGACCAGGCCGCCCTCGGCGGTGAGCAGCTCGGTGAGCCGGGCCGCGTCGGGAGACCTCACCAGCACCGACCGCTTCAAGCTGCGGGCGATGAACTCGTTGGTGGCGCAGTCGGCGATCAGCCGCCCGCGGCCGATCACGATCAGGTGCTGGGCGGTGAGGGCCATCTCGTTCATCAGGTGGCTGGAGACAAACACGGTGCGGCCCTGCCCGGCCAGGTACTTCATCAGCTTGCGGACCCAGACGATCCCCTCCGGGTCCAGCCCGTTGACCGGCTCGTCCAGCACCAGCACCCGCGGGTCGCCCAGCAGCGCGGCGGCCAGTCCCAGCCGCTGGGCCATGCCCAGCGAGAAGCCGCCGGCGCGCTTGTCGGCCACGCCGCGCAGCCCGACCAGATCGATCACCTCGTCGACCCGCCTGCGCGGCAGGCCCTGGGTCTGCGCCAGCACCAGCAGGTGGTGATAGGCGCTGCGACCGGTGTGGACGGCCTTGGCCTCCAACAGCGCCCCGACCACGCGCAACGGCTCGACCAGATCGCGGTAGCGCTTGCCGTGGATCGTCGCGGTCCCGGTGTTGGGGTGGTCCAAGCCGAGGATCAACCGCATCGTGGTCGACTTGCCGGCGCCGTTCGGCCCGAGAAACCCGGTCACGCGCCCGGGCCGGACCGCAAAGCTGAGGCCGTCGACTGCGGTCACCGGGCCGAAGCGCTTACTGAGCCGGTCCACCTCGATCATGACCGTGTCCCCTTGAAGAAGGCGCTTGAGCTGCCCCGCCAGAGGAACACGACCGCACCCAGCCCGACCAGCCAGATGACCAACCAGAAGAGCTTCACCAGGGCGGCCTCAGGCACGACGAGGATGCTCGGACCACCCTGCACGGTGGCGATGCCGAACAACACCGTTCCGGTGATCCGTGCCCAGCTCTTGCCGCTGTTGCACGCCCGGGCGATGAAGATCCACAGGCCGGCGCCGATCAGGCCACCGACAATCCAGCCGGCCATGAGCACGCGTCCTTGCCCGTTGACCTGGCTCGTCGTGAGCTTCGGGAAATGCTGCTCAATGGCGCTCTTCGTGGCGCTCAACGTCGTGAGGTCGACGACGATGCTGATGAGGCTCGCGACCGCGCCCGCGTACATGACCTTGACGGCGTTGCGCACCGAAGCCGGGGCCGGCGGCCGCTGCGTTTCGGGCAGCTGGGCGCCAGCCGGGTAGGGCTGGTACATGTTTTCTTCCCCCTCTCTTGGGTCCGGCCCGCTCCCGTCACCTGAGGAGCGGGGCGAGGAAGGCGGCGAGCCGGGCGGCCACCTGCGGGGCGAAGGGCCTGCCGGCGTTGGCATAGTCGACCGGCGGGTTCGGAGTGCCGGTGACGACCTTGAACATGTGGTCGGCATCGGGGATGTCCGCCCGCTGGGCGGCCCGGTCGGCGGCCAGGCCCTGCATGAGGTGATCGATGTCGCCGGCGTCCACCTGGACGTCCTTGGTTCCGCGCAGCACCAGCACGGGGAGGCTCGGCCCCAGCCGCCGGGCTAGCTTGGTCGGGTCCAGGCGGTCGGCCTGGACCAGGAACGCCGTGTTCAGCGGGTTCAGCACCCGGGCGAGCGCCGGGTCAGCAAGGTGGGCCGGTGGCTTCCCGGTCGCGCGCAGGGTGGCGATGAGCCGGTGCAGGTCCGCGATGCGCGCGGCGGCGTCCTTGGCCGACAACTGCCCCGCCGCCTGCGCGCGACGGTACTGGTCGGTGAGCTGGCGGGCCACGACGTCCA
>WNGE01014449.1_pt1 | contig 10779 bp, 8 predicted proteins | sample 5400651 | NCBI WGS metagenome assembly WNGE01 (sample SAMN13153370, study PRJNA577476) | soil metagenome | isolation source: 60 cm soil or saprolite under grassland replicate 2 | place: USA:California | collected 2016-06-15
CCTGCTGGCCGAGGTCGAGAGCCCGGCGGCTGTACTGCAGGCTCCGGTCCCATTCCCCGAGGTAGAGGGCGGCCGTGCTGAGGACCCACAGTGTCCGGCAAGCCCACCAGACATTGCCGTGGGCCTCGAAGATGGCCAGCGCCCGCTCCCCGGCCGTCAACGCCGCGCGGAGATTCCCCGCGATCTCGTACGCCTGAGCCAGGCAGCACTCGGCGAAAGCGCGGATCTCCTCGAACCCGCCGGCGTCGGCGATGGCCGCCGCCTCGCGACAGTAGGCGATCGCCACTTCGGGCCGGCTCCCCGTGAGGCTGTGCAGGAAGCCGGTCCAGTAGTACCAGGCCGCCCGGCGCCAGGGGTCGGCGGTGGACTCGACCAGCTCTCGGATGCCCTCGAGGGACTGGATATGCTCGGCGTGGCGTCCCAGCGCGAACTTGACCTCGGCCTGCTTGACCACCGCGTCGATCCGTCTGAGCCGATTGGCGTCGGAGTCGGGCATGGTGTCCAGACGCCTGAGCGCGGCCTCGAAGTGGGCGAGGGCCTCGGTGTTGGCCCACCGCCGGTGGGCCTTCTCGGCGGCGAGGAGGGCGTGGTCCACCGCCTTGTCGGCCCGGTCGCTGCCGCCGAAGTGGTGGGCGAGCAATTCCACGACTTCGTGAGTCCGGCCCTCGTAGAGCTCTTCCAGGGCACGGCCGGCCGCGGCGTGAAGGCCCCGGCGGCGGGCATCCAGGAGACTGGCGTAGGCAACCTCCTGGACCAGGGGGTGCTTGAAGACGTAGACGGACTCCTCGCCGCTCGGCCGTTCGTAGAGCAGCTCCTGGCGTGTCAGCTCACGCAGCGGATGCTCGGGCCCGGCCGGATCGCTCCAGATCTTCGCGAGGACCTTGCGGGAGGCTTCTCGCCCGAGCACCGAGGCGATCTCGAGCAACCGCCGGGCGTCCTCGGGGAGCCGGTTGATCCGCGCCAGGAGCACCTCCTGGATCGTGTCCGGCGCGGCGCGCGTCGCGCCGATCTCCTCCTGCTCGGCGGCGTCCCGCGCCAGCTCCTCGAGGAAGAACGGGTTGCCCTCGGCCTTCGCGAGGATGCTCCGGGCGACGGCGTCGGACGCTTTCTCCGGCGGCAAGAGGGCGGTGACCACGCTGAGGCTCTCCTGGGCCGAGAGCGGCTGCAGCGCGATCTGGGTCACGTGCGACCTGTCCGCCCAGGGCGGCCGGTAGCCGGGGCGATAGGTGAGGATGAGCAGCAGGGGCACGCCCGCCAGGCTCTCGATGGTGGCGCCGAGCGCCTCGGATGCCGTGTCGACCCAGTGCAGGTCCTCGACGGCGATGACGAGCGGGCGCGGCCGGCTGCCGTTCACGCACATGCGGCGGAGGATCTCGAAGGTCCGGCTCTGGATCGCGTCGGGGCTGATCATGGCCAGCTCGTCGATTTCTCCCTTCACCCCGAGGAACTGGAGAAGATAGGGCAGGGCGCCCTCGGGCTCGATGCCGATCCGCTTGAGGCCGGCCTGTAACTTCCGGGCGATGCCCTCGGGCGTGTCGGCGTCGGTGAGCCGGCAGGCGTGACGCAGCACCTCGAGCACCGGCAGGTAGGGGATGCCGGCGCCGTAGGACAGGCAGTGACCTTCGAGATACGCGACGTGCTCGCCCCGGAGGGTCTGCCGGAACTCGTAGAGGAGCCGGGACTTCCCGAGCCCCGCCTCGCCCACGATGCTCACGATCTGGCCGTGTCCGGCCCGGATCGACGCCAGGCGGCTTCTCAACAGCTCGAGTTCCTGGCGACGGCCCACGAAGGCCGCCATGCGGCCCTCGGGGGCGAGCCCCGCGCCCTCTCTTCCGACCAGCGTGTACACGGGCTCGGCTCCCGACGCGCCGGAGCGCGCGAGATGAAAGCGCCGCTCGAGGAACGGAGCGGCCGCGCCGCTGACCAGAGTGTCGCCAGCCGCGGCCGGCGCCAGCATGGCCTCGAGCACGCTCCACTGGGCTCGCTTCGCGTCGGCGTCGATCTCGGCGGTCGGCCCTGATCGCCCGACGAGCACCTGCCCCACATGGATTCCGATCTTGACCGTGAAGCGCTCGCCGTCACCCTGGTGGGCGCGCTCGGCCGCCTTGTGGATGGCCATGGCGGCGTGGGCCGCCCGCCGCGCCGCGTCCTCGGCCGGATCGAGACCGAAGGCCGCTCCGATGCCGCGCGGGCTCATCTCCTCGATGCGGCCGCCGAAGCTCCTCACCTTGTCCACGAGCATCTCCAGCGCGCGGCTCGTGTCCGACAGCCCGGTGTCGGCGCCGGGCCGGATCAGCAGGGCGCGCAACAAGGTGACGCGCCGGTTCTCCCAGCGGATGGTGGAGGGCGCGGCCACCGGAGCCGGTGTCGGGGCCGAGGGCCGAGGCGCCGGCTCCGCCACGCGGCCCGCCCGGGGACGAGCGATCGCCGGCGTGGCGCCGGCGCGCAGTCCCAGGCGCTCGATCCGCGCGCGGAGCGTGTTGCGCGAGATGCCGAGCAGAGCCGCCGTGCGCGAGATGTTCCACCGCGTCTGCGCGAGCGTGGTCAGGAGGTGTTCCCGCATCGCGTCGTCGAAGGAGACGGCGGCGGGCCGCGCGGGCGCCGGCCGGATCTCGGGGGCCTCGGGGAGCGCGAGCATCTCCGCCGTGACCACCGCCCCCTCCGCCAGGAGCGCCACGCGCTCGATCACGTTGAACAGCTCGCGGATGTTGCCCGGCCAGGGATAGGCCTGCAGGCGCGCGTGGGCGCTCGAGGCCAGGGACTTCTCGGGCAGGCCGTAGTCGGCGCACGCGCGCGCCAGGAAGCGCTGGGCGAGGAGCACGACATCCCGCTGTCGCTCACGGAGCGCGGGCAGGCGGAGAGTGAGCACGGCCAGGCGGTGGTAGAGATCCTCGCGGAAGCGCCGGTCCCGGATGGCGGTCTGCAAGTCGGCGTTGGTGGCGCTGATGATCCAGGCATCGACGGGCTCGCTGGCGGTGGCGCCGAGGCGGCGCACGGCCCGCTCCTCGATGACCTTGAGGAGCTTGGCCTGCAGAGGCTCGGGGAGGAGCCCCACCTCGTCGAGGAAGATGGTGCCGTGGTGGGCGGTCTGGAAGAGCCCGGGCTTCGCGCGGCGGGCATCGGTGAAGGCGCCGCGCTCGAAACCGAACAGCTCGGCCTCGAGGAGCGGCTCGGGAATGGCCGCGCAGTTCACGTCCACGAAGGGCCCGGCGTGGCGGGGGCCGCCGCGGTGGATGAGCCGGGCCACCAGCCCTTTCCCGGTACCGGTCTCGCCCTGGATCAGGATGGACGGAAGGCGGCGCGCGCCAGGCTGCCGGGCGAGAAGCCGGCGGATGTTGTCCTTGACCGCCTCGAGGGCGGGGCTCTCGCCGACCAGTTCGCTCAGAACATCCATCGCGCCGCCCGGAACACACGGAGGGAGGCTTCGCTCTCCATCCGAACTAGGATTGCCATCGGTTAGATTACTCGGTCTGCTCAAGCAACTGCTCAGCTTTTTACCACTCTGACCACTGACCACCTGCTCTGTCCGATTCAACCTGCTGATTTCGTGGATCTTCTCCGTGGCACCCGGTTTGCGAAACAGTAGCGGCATGCGACACAGCCTGATCGGCTCGACGGCGCAGCCAGAAGGTGAGCGTCACGATCATGCCGGCTGGAGGCGCCGTCCGCACCGACCCGAGAACCCTGCGAAGGAGACAGCCATGAGAGCCATCGGAGTGCACGGGAAGTTGCTCGCGCTGTTCCTCGCCGGCGGCTCGGTGCTGGGTGTGGTCGCGCCGGGGTTGACTCGAGCCGGCGACACGGACGAGCTGGCGACCGCTCCGTGGGTGGGCGCGATCCGCGTCATGGACGAAGCCCTGGCGAAGGGCGATGTGCGGGCGGCGCTGGAGGCGCGCGAGGACGCCCGTCTGGCGGCGGTCGCCAGCCGGCGATGGGAGGGGATGGCCCTCCTCGGAGACGCGACGCTCCGGCTCGCCCGGAGCGCGGGCCTGCGCCCCGCCATGGAGCCCGCGGCGCGGCGCGCCTATCTCGCCGCGCTCTTCCGCGCCCGCCGGCAAGCATCGCTCGACGGAGTCGTGCGCGTCACCGAGGCCCTCGCGGCCCTGGGCGCCCACGATATGGCCCGCCAGGGCGTCGTGATCGCCACCGCGCTGGCCGCCACCTCTCGCGAGCCCGATGCCCTCGAGCGGGTGCGGGGGCTCCAGCAGCGGCTCAGCAGGGCGATGCCTCTCGTGGGCGGTGTCGCGGCGCAGCCCGCTCCGGCGGCGGACGCTTCGCCGATCCGTGAGGGCGGCCCCGGAGGTTCCCATGGCGCCAGATGAGTGGATCGCCCGCCGCACCGTATGGGGCGCGCTGGAGCTGGGCTCTGCCGTCGACGAGTGTCTTCGCGAACGGTCCACGGCTCGCGGCCACTCCACGCCTCCCGCCGAAGGCGTGGACGCCCTCGGGCGGCTCTTCGGCGCCAGGGTCATCAACGACGGGGCCGGCATGATCCGGCTGGACGTGTCTGACATCGTGACGCGGGAGGCGGACCTCGCGGTGACTGTCCAGGTGAACTGGCCGCTGATCCTCATGAAGGCGGTCGCGCGTCTTTACCTGATCGCCGACGGTAACCGGGATCCGCTGCTGGCTTCCATCCCGCTGATCCCCGACATGGTCCCACCGCACGTGTGCGTGAACGTCCGCCTCGATGACAGCACCGATGTCCGCGCCGTCGTCGAGTGCGGCGACGGCACGCTGCTCCAGGTCAAGCGGTGGGTGTGGGTGATACCCCCCGATCTGGACACGAGCCTCACTCCGACAGATCGCTAGAGCGATGATAAGGGCCCATCTGCCACGTTCTATCGGAGGGGGCCTCGGCGGCCCCCTCCGAAACCTCCCCCAGGAATCGGTTGCGCGGGCGAAGCCCGCGCTCGAACCGGAACATTCAACGCTGGGCCGTGCGAATCCTCATTCGCTGCGCGCCTCCCGACGTGAAAATGTTCCGCTTTCGAGCGCCGGCTTTGCCGGCGCAACGAATCCTGGGGGGAGGTTTCGGAAGGGGGGCGAAGCCCCCCTCCGAGTGGAACGTACAGGGAGTACGCCTCGCGTGCGGCCCTCGGGCGCCGCCTTGCAGCTGGACCCTTCTCATCGCTCTAGCCAGAGCCTTTCTCCGACAGGCACCTAGCCCGCGCCGAGGGTGCGAGTCGCAACACAGGTGCGTGAGTGAAGAGAGCGGGCAACAGGAGGAGCGATCGGACATGACCCTCACACAGCGCCGGATTATAGCTCGCTCCACGATCAGCCCCTCACTCGCCGGTCTCGGCTTCGCTGCCGGCGTCGCCGTCCAAGGCGTGGTCGCCATGGCCCGGGGGGGATCGGCCATGAGCGCGGGGGCGCTCCCGGTACCCGCCGAGAGGGGCTGGCGCGAGTCTGCGCCCGGCGAGTGGCTGGCGGCGCTCCGCGCCGATCCGCGACAGGCGATCCAGGAAGACACGATCCGCTGTCTCGTCTGTGGCCGCGTGTTCCGCCAGCTGACCAACACCCATCTCCGCCGCCACCGCGTCTCGGCCGGCGAGTACAAGCTCCGGTTCGGCTACAACCGGGGTCGGCCGCTGATGTGCCGCGCGCTCCAGCGCCTGTACGCGGAGCGTGCCGTGAAATCGGGGCTGGCCGCCCGGATCCGGTGCCGGCCCATCCTGGTCAAGCCCGAGCTCAGGCGGCGTGGCGGCGCTCGGGCGATCGCGCTGGAAGAATTGCTCACGCGCCGGGACGCGCGGCGGAAATTCGCGCGGGCGCTTCGTCCACCTTCCCTGGCCGCTCCGCGGGCATAGTAAACTCGGAGAGGGCTAGCGGTAGGTGTTCTCGCGGCGGAGTCCGCAGTAGACGAGCTCAACGATGGTGCCCGCGATGTCGTAGCGAAAGCGGAAGCGGCCGAGGGCGAGGCGCCACTGGCCTTCGCCCGCGGGTACGCCCTTGAGCTTCTTGATGCGGTAGCGCCCCGTTCGGTTGGTGGGATCGGTCTTGAGAATCTCGATTGCCTCGGCGTAGCGGCCGGGAAATTCCTGCGGGTGTTGGTCGGTGAGGGTGCGTGCGAGCCGCGCGAACCGCGGGGAGGGCCGAACAGAAAAGCGCGGCGTCATGCACTGCGACGCCGCGCTACCTTCCCGCGCTTCGCGGTTCGGGCTTGGAGTTCTTTCAGGAGCGTCTCTGCGGGTCGACTCTTGCCGGCCAGGAACTCCTGCCGACTCGCCGCGATATGGGCCCGCACCTTCGGATCCTGGAGCTCGAGGTAATCCTCGAACTCGTCAATATCCATCACGCCCGCGAGGGGGATCCCGTCCTTCTCGAGGATCACGTACTCCTTGTTGAGATGGACCCGCTTCACCACGGAGCCGAGAGTGTTCCGAGCCTGGGTGAGTGGGAGCCGTTGGACCATAGGATGTGGCTTGGTGGCCTTGATGGGTATCAGCTCCTTTCGACACGGGAGAGCATTGTGTACCCTTATACACTCTTGTACACAGTATGAGCAGCGGGCCCCGGGCGTGTCAAGAGAGCAGCTGGCTCGCGTAGTTGGGGCACGAGGCGCAGGGGGCCCGGGGCAGGCAAGGTGGCGCTCGAAGCGGAACATCCACCGGATCACGGAACCGACGCTCGTCACGATCTTGCGCCGTCCGGTCGGCGGTGACCATAATCCGAGCCATGTGGCTGCGCGAACGTGTGAAGCTCACCGCGGTGGCCCGCGGCGCCGCCAAGGCGGACCGCTACGTGCGGGGCGGGCTCCTCCTGAACGTCTACACGGGCGAGATCCATCCCGCCCAGGTGGCCATCAGCGGCGAGCGGATCGCCTATGTCGGGGTGCGAGACGACATGGTGGGCCCGCGCACCGAGATCATCGACGCCGCCGGGCGGACGCTGGTGCCCGGGTACATCGAGCCCCACGCGCATCCGTGGAACCTCGCCTCGCCGGCGGCGCTGGCGCGTCACGTCCTGCCGCTCGGCACCACGACGATCTTCGGCGACACGCTCACGGTCTACGAGCTGGGCGGGCTCGGGGGCTTCGAGACCGCGGCGGCGGCCCTCGCCCGCGGTCCCCTCAAGTTCTACTGGTTGATCCGGCCCCACGGCCAGTCGCGCACCGAGGACGAAGCGCGCCGCTTCCCCGTCGGCGCGATCCGGCGCATGCTGGGCAATCCCTGGGCGGCCGCCATCGGGGAGGTGACGCGCTGGCCCGACGTGCTGGCGGGGCGGCGGGACCTGCTCGAGCGACTGGCCCTGGCCCCCGCCGCCGGCAAGCGGATCGAGGGACACACCGCCGGCGCCGGCCCCGAGAAGCTCGCCGGCCTTGCCGCGGCCGGGATCAGCTCGGACCATGAGCCCATCACGGCCTCGGAGGCGCTCGATCGCGCGCGTCAGGGCATTGCCCTCATGCTCCGCCAGTCTTCGCTGCGCCCGGACCTTCGCGGGTTGCTCGCTCCGTTCGTGAAGGCCGGCGCCTTCGGCCGGCTCATGCTCACCACCGACGGCAGCACGCCGGCCTTCGTCGCCCAGCATGGGTTCGTGGACAATCTCGTGCGCCTGGCCCTCGAGGAGGGCGTCCCGCCGGTCGAGGCCTACCGGATGGTCACGCTCAATCCGGCGAGCTACTACGGCAAGGACGCCGATCTCGGCGGCATCGCGCCCGGGCGTTACGCCGACATCCTGCTGCTCGAAGACCTGCTCGAGCCGCGTCCGGCGGCGGTGATCGCGCGCGGACGACTGGTCGCGCGCGCGGGCCGCCTGCTGGCGCGCGTCCCCGAGCCGCCGTGGCGACGCATCTTCGCGACGGGCCGCGCGCGCTTCGACCGGACGTGGCGGAGCGCCCGCTCGGGCCGGGCGATCTGCACGCGGCGCTGCTCGATCGGCGGGGCGCCTGGATCACCACCGCGGCCGTCGCCGGCTTCGGCGCCGAGGTGGACGGCCTCGCCGCGACCCTCTCGACCGACTACCAGATCCTGGCGCTCGGCCGGCGGCGCGAGGCGATGGCCGGCGCCGTCAATCGGCTGCTGCGCCTGAAGGGCGGCGTCGTGCTGGTCGACGGTGGGCGCGTCGTCTTCGAGCTGCCGCTGCCCATCGGCGGCGTCATGGCGTCGGCGCCGCTCGCCGAGCTGGCCCGGCGCGAGGAAGAATTGAAGGGGCTGCTGGTGGCCCGCGGCTACGCCTTCCACGACCCGTTGTTCACGCTCTACTTCATGGTGGCGGACTTTCTCCCGTCCGTCCGGCTCTCGGCGTGCGGCGTCTGGGACGTCAAGCGCGCGCGGATCATCAAGCCGAGCCGGCGACGCCGACGCTGATCTATCGAAGAGTGTGCGGGCGGTGCACCGGTTGTGACCACCCCTGGCTTCGCGTATATTTTGCGAGGCCGCGGAAGCTTCGATCATCCGACGTCTTCCCCACCCGCCGGGTCATGATCCGACCGGCCCCGAGGGCCGGATCAGAAGGAGAGGAAACACAATGAGGCGTTTCCACTTGCTGGCCGCCGCGCTGGGACTCGCCCTGACCGCGAGCGTCGCCGTCTCCGGTGTCGGCCCCGCCACCGCGCAGGCCCCGAAGCCGGGGGGCACCCTCAATGTCATGCTGCGCGAGGACCTGCCCCAGGGCTTCGCCGTCCACGAGACGTCCACCTACTCGACGAGCTTCCCGTCCCTCCCGTGCTTCAACAACCTCGTCTTCTTCGACCAGGCCAAGCCGACCGAGAGCCTGGACACCATCGTCGGCGACCTGGCCGAGAAGTGGTCGTGGCAGGACAACTACAAGAACCTCGTCTTCTTCCTCCGCAAGGACGTGAAGTGGCACGACGGGAAGCCCTTCACCTCGAAGGATGTCAAGTTCACGTTCGACGTCCTGCGCGAGGCTCCGGACGCCCCCGCCAAGCTCCGGATCAACCCACGCAAGGACTGGTACGCCAACGTGGAACACGTGGAGGCGCCGGACGCGCACACGGTCGTGTTCCGCCTGAAGCGGCCGCAGCCCTCGCTGCTCATGATGCTGGCCTCGGGCTACACGCCCATCTACGCCGCCCACGTCCCGCCCGCCCAGTACCGGACGACCTGCGTCGGCACCGGCCCGTTCAAGCTCAAGGAGTGGCGCAAGGGGGAGTTCGTCGAGTACGTCAAGAACCCCGACTACTTCGTCAAGGGGCGGCCGTACCTCGACGGGCTCAGGTACGTGGTCATCGTGGAGCGCGGGACACGGACGGCGGCGCTCCAGGCCGGCCAGCTCGACACGGCCTGCCCGGGCGAGACGTCGAAGACCACGATGGAGCAGCTCAAGAAGGCGGTGCCCCAGATGGTGTTCCACCAGGTCGCCCAGGACGTGACGGACAACATCATCATGAACACCAAGAAACCGCCCTTCGACAATCCCAAGGTGCGGCTGGCCGTGAGCTACGCCGTCGACCGCCGCGGTCTCATCCAGGCCTCGCATCAGGGCGGGGCGGTGCTCGGCGCGGCGATGCTGCCCACGCCGTACGGCGTCTGGGGCATGGCCGAGAAGGATCTCATGTCGTTGCCGGGCTACGGCAAGCCCGATGAGATGAAGGAACGAGCCAAGAAGCTCCTCGCCGAGGCGGGAATCACTGCCGAGAAGCCGCTCCGGGTGGAGATGGCGACGCGGGCCATTGCCATCTACGTGGACATGGCCTCCTTCGTCATCAACGAGCTGAAGCGGGTGGGCATCGACGCCACGCTCAAGCAGGTGGAGACGGCCCAGTGGCACGCGATGGCCACGCGCGGCGACTACCAGATCGGCGCCAACCTGACCGGGCTCGGCACCGAGGATCCCGACGCCAACTTCTACGAGAACTACGCCTGCGGGTCGCCGCGCAACTACAGCCAGTACTGCAGCGAGGACGTGATGAAGCTGTTCGAGCGCCAGTCCCAGGAGCTCGACCCGAAGAAGCGCCTGGAGATGGTGATCGCGATCCAGAAGCGGCTCGAGCAGGACGCCGCCCGTCCCATCCTCGCCCAGCGCCTGGATTACTTCGCCCACTGGCCCCACGTCAAGGGGCTGGTGCCGCACAACAACGTGTACAACTTCACCCGCTTCCAGGACGTGTGGCGCGACAAGTAGAGGTCCGGTGGTGACGCGGCCGCGGGTGGGGGAGGCGGGGGTCCTCCCCGCCGCGCTGGGAGGCCTCTCGTGAAGACCTACATCGCCGAGCGGTTGGGGATCGGGCTGGTGACGCTGCTCGGGATGTCCGTCGTGATCTTTGTCCTCTTGCGCCTGGCTCCCGGCAACATCGTGGACATCCTCTTTTCCACCGGCGGTTACGTCAACCCCTCGGAGCGCCTGGCCATCGAGCGCGAGCTGGGGCTCGACAAGCCGCTGTGGGCCCAGTACCTGGACTGGCTCCGGCAGATGGCGGTCGGGAACCTGGGCAAGTCCTACCGCTACGATCTGCCGGCCTGGGAGATCATCAAGCCGCTGATTCCGGTGACGCTCGAGCTGGCGGCGCTCTCGCTCGTCATCGCGGTGCTCCTCGGCGTGCCGACGGGGGTGATCAGCGCCGTCCGCCAGGACACGCGGCTGGACTACGCGCTCAGGGTGTTCAGTCTCGCCGGCCTGTCCATGCCGTCCTTCTGGCTCGGGATGGTCATCATCCTCGGGCTCGTGGCCTGGTTCGGCTGGATCCCGCCCGTCACCTACGTGCGGCCCGGCGAGAACCTCGGCCTCCACCTGGTCCAGTTCCTCCTGCCGGCGCTGGCGGTGGGCTACCGCTCCTCGGCCCTGATCATGCGCTTCACGCGCTCCTCCCTGCTC
>WNGE01029049.1_pt1 | contig 10779 bp, 7 predicted proteins | sample 5400651 | NCBI WGS metagenome assembly WNGE01 (sample SAMN13153370, study PRJNA577476) | soil metagenome | isolation source: 60 cm soil or saprolite under grassland replicate 2 | place: USA:California | collected 2016-06-15
CTCGCCCGCGTTGTCGGTGAAGACGCGGACATGGCTCGTGTCGTTGCCGCTTGGACACGTGCTGCCCTCGGCCGTCCCGCCGCAGGGGCCGGCGGAGACGACGCCGCGGGAGGTGAGGTCGCTCGCTTGCGCCGACGAGGCGATGATCAGCTTGCCCGTGACGATGCTGCCGAAGTCGAGGATGTACTGCCCCGCCGTCGGCTTCGCCGTGAGAGAGATTCCGCCGGACTGCGCGACGATCGTGCCGTCGGCTTTGACGAGCGCCCACTTGGCGCCCGGCCCTGCGGGGCCGGCGGGGCCGGCCGGGCCTGTCGCGCCCGCGGGACCGGCCGGACCGGCCGGACCGGCGGGGCCTGCGGGGCCGGCGGGACCGGCGGCGCCTTGCGGGCCGGCGGGGATCTGCCCGCGCTTGAAGTCCTTGGCGAGCAACGAGTGATCCCTTACCTGCAAGGTCGTGACGCTGTTGCGCGGCAGCAAGACCCGCTGCGCGGCGTAGCCGGTGCCGCCGAGGGCGAGCAGGAGCGCGATACACGCGATCACGAGTCCCGGCGACGGCTTGAGACGCGTCCACAGCTTCATTCGTTCCCTCCTTTTGTTTGTGCCGGGTTACCCTGCCCGCTGCGCGTTAAAGACGTGTTAGGAGTTCCTTCGCGAATTGCGCGCACCTGAGCTCCATCGTTCAGCGACGGGGACGGCCGACGCTCCCGACCTGAGCTCGGAAGGTCATAAGATCGGCCCAGTGGATGTGCTTCGGCTGACGACGCTTCTCGAGGAGCTGCCGAAGGAGCGAACACGGTTGCTCGAGAATCTCGGGCGCATCCGGCGCGACATCGGGCCGATCACGCCCGAGCTCGCAGACGCGCTCGCCGACGCGATGAACATCCGCCGCGGCGAGGTTCACGAAGTGACGTCGTTCTACTCGTTTCTCCAGGTGCCGGTCGACACGGTGCGTGTCTGCACAGGTCCGGTCTGCGATTGCGCCGGTGCGCGCGCCGACGGCGCACTCGCCGTCGCCTGCCTCGGGCATTGCGACCTCGCACCGGTTCGAATGGAGGGCGACGTCGTCGTCGACGGCGTCACGCATCGAACGAACGGCTTCCTGCTCCAGCCGGACGAGCTGCGCGAAGCTCCGCAGGTCTCGCCCGAACACGTCTTGAAGGAGCTGCGCCGGGCGGGGCTGACCGGCTACGGCGGGGCGGGCTTCCCGACGTGGCGCAAGTGGGAAGCCGTGCGCGCGCAGCCCGGCCCGCGCCTCGTGATCGTCAACGCTGACGAGGGGGAGCCCGGCACGTTCAAGGATCGCTACGTGCTCGAGCTCCGTCCTCAGCTCGTGCTCGAGGGGCTCGAGCTCGCAATGCGCTTCGTGGAGGCAGAGGAGGCCTACGTCTACCTGCGCGAGGAGTACGCGACGGCTCGCCGTCGGCTCGAGGACGCGATCGCCGCACGGGGCTCGCCCGTACACGTGGTCGTCGGCGCGGGCTCGTACGTCGCCGGTGAGGAAACCGCGATGCTCGAGTCGATGGAGGGTCGCCGGGCGATGCCGCGCCTGAAGCCGCCCTACCCGAGCGAGTCCGGGTACCTGGGCCGGCCGACGCTGATCAACAACGTCGAGACTCTTGCCCACGTCCCGGCGATCGTCCGCCTGGGCGGCGACGCCTGGCCGAAGGCTCGTCTCTGGTCGGTCTCGGGGGCGGTGCGGCGGCCCGGGTGCTACGAGGCGGCCCTCGACGTGACGGCGAGGCAGCTGATCGACGAGTACGCGGGCGGCGCAACCTCGGAGATCGGCGCGATCGTCCCCGGCGGGGCGGCGAGCGGGATCCTGCCGCCGGGCGCGCTCGACACGCCGCTCACATCCCAAGCGCTCAACGAGCTCGGAGCAGACGTCGGCTCGGCCGCCCTCCAGGTCTTTCCGGCGTCGTACGCCCCGCGCCGTCTGCTCGCCGAGACGATGCGCTTCTTCGCCGAGGAGTCGTGCGGGAAGTGCACGCCGTGCCGGATCGGCAACCGTGCGCTCCACCGCGCGTTCAAGGGTGACCTCGAGATGTCGCGCGCGACGATCGACGAGTGGCTCGACACGATGGAAGCGACCTCGATCTGCGGCTTGGGCCAGGCCGCGCCGATCCCGGTGCGCACCGCATTCCGGCACTGGCCCGACCTGCTGACGGTCAGCCGATGATCGAGTTCACCCTCGACGGCAGGAAGGTCGCGGCGACGGACGGCGAGCTGCTCGTCCACGCCGCCGCCCGCAACGACGTCTTCATCCCGACGCTCTGCCACGACGACAAGCTCGAACCCTACGGCGGGTGCCGTGTCTGCGTCGTCGGCGTGGAGGGCGCGCCGCGGCCGCTGCCCGCCTGCGCAACGCGGGTTCACGAGGGCATGGTCGTGTCGACGAACGGGCGCGTCCACGACTTCCGGCGGACGCTGACCGAGATGCTCCTCACCGAGCATCTCGATGCGAACCCCGCGGGCCGCCCGAACGAGCTCGTCGACCTCGCGAACGAGCTCGGCGCCGAAGCGCCGTTCGTCCTCCCCGACGCGCAGCGCGAGCCCTACGAAGACCGTAACCAGCTGATGGGGTACGCGCCGGATGCGTGCATCCTCTGCAACCGCTGCGTCCGCTACACGCAAGAGGTCATGCAGTGCTCGGCGCTCTCGCTCGAAGGCCGCGGCGACCGGGCGCGCGTCGTCCCGACCTGGGGGCGCTCGTGGCTCGACACGGAGTGCGAGCTCTGCGGCGGCTGCCTTTCGGTCTGTCCGACCGGCGCGATCTACGAGAAGTTCCTCGAACGGGCGGACGTCGAGGAGCGCTCGCTGCAGAAGGTCAAGTCGACCTGCACCTTCTGCGGCGTCGGCTGCCAGATCGACCTCAACGTCGACCCCGAGACCAACCGGATCGTCAAAGTCACGTCCGAGCCGTCGTACGTCCCGAACGAGGGCAACCTCTGCGTCAAGGGCCGCTTCGCCTTCAACTTCGTCCACCATCCGGGCCGGCTTACCGAGCCGCTCGTCCGCGACGGGAACGGAGAGCTCCGTCCGACCAGCTGGGAGCACGCGCTCCGAGTCGCCGCCGACGGCCTGAAAGGTGTGATCGAGCGCGATGGACCGCAGGCGGTCGGCGTCCTCGCCTCCGCCCGGATCACGAACGAAGAGAACTACCTGATCCAGAAGCTCGCGCGGTCAGTGGTGGGTACGAACTCGGTGCACTCCTGCGAAGCCACCTGACACGCGCCGACCCTCTACGGCCTGGTCAGGTCGTTCGGCAGAGGAGCAAGCACCAACTCGATCCCGGAGATCGAGAACGACCGCTTCCTGCTCGTGATCGGCTCGAACACGACCGAGGCGCATCCGGTCCTCGCGCTGCGGATCAAGAAGGCGGTGCGTAACGGCGCGACGCTCGTCGTCGCTGATCCGCGCAAGATCTGGCTGACGAAGATCGCGAAGCGACACCTTCAGCTGCGTCCGGGCACGGACGTCTGGCTGTTGAACGCGATGATGCACGTGATTCTCGACGAAGGACTGCAGGACGAGGCGTACATCCGCGAATTCACCGAGGACTTCGATGCGGTGGCGGAGGTCGTGTCCCGCTACACGCCCGAGCAGGCCGAGCAGGTCACATGCGTGCCCGCGGAGGACATCCGGGCCACCGCGCGCGAATACGCGCAGGAGCGGCACGCGGGCATCTTCTACACGCTTGGGATCACGGAGCACGCCTGCGGCGTCGACAACATCTGGTCGCTGGCGAACCTCGTGCTGATGACCGGCCACCTCGGCTACGAGTCGACCGGGCTCAACGCGCTCCGCGGACAGAACAACGTCCAGGGTCTGAACGACTCAGGCGCGAACCCGGCCTATTTGCCCGGCTACCAGCCCGTGGACGATCCGGAGGTGCGGCAGAAGTTCTCCGAAGCGTGGCGCGTCGAGGTGCCGGCGACGCCCGGCTACCGGCTCGACCAGATGATGTCCGGCCTCCACGACGGCCGCGTGAAGGCGCTGTACCTGATCGGCGAGAACCCGGCCCAGACGGAGCCGAACATCGGCCACGTCGAGCAGGGTCTCGCCAAGCTCGACTTCATGATCGCGCAGGACCTGTTCCTCAACGACAGCACGCAACGGTTTGCCGATGTCGTCCTTCCGGCCTCGAGCTTCGCGGAGAAGGATGGGACGTTCACGAACACCGAGCGGCGCGTGAACCGGGTGCGCGCCGCCATCCCGCCGCCGGGCAACGCGCGCGTCGACCTGGACATCGTGATCGCCCTCGCGCGCGCCCTCGGCGCGGACTGGCCCGAGTACCCGAATGCCGAATCGGTTTGGAACGAGCTCGCCGATCTGTCGCCGAACTGGTACGGCATCCGTTATGAGAGGCTCGTTGGCGCCGGTCTGCAGTGGCCGTGCCCCGACGTCCGGCACCCGGGCTCGCCGTACCTCCACGCGCCGCGGCCGGCGCGTCCGTCCGGGAAGGGGAAATTCCACCCGGTCGAGTTCCAGCCGCCGATCGAAGAACCGGACTCCGAGTTCCCGCTGGTGCTCTCCACCGGACGGACGCTCTATCACTACAACTCCGCCACGATGACGATGCGCGAAGGCGGGATCGTCGAGAAGCAGGAAGAGCCGTTCTTCGAGATCTCGCCCGAGGATGCGTCGAACCTCGGCCTCGCCGACGGCAACTGGGCGCGGCTCGTGTCGCGACGCGGCGAGCTGCGGGCCCGCGCACAGATCAGCGATCGTGTCTACCCCGGTCTCGTCTGGATGGCGCTCCACTTCCAGCGGGCGAAGATCAACCGGCTCACGCACGAGGTCGGCGACTCACTGATCGGCACGCCTGAGTTCAAGGTCACGGCCGTGCGCGTCGAACGCGCGTGATCGGCGAGCCGCGCGTCCACGTTCCGGAGTGCGAGTCGACGCAACTGCTGCTCGAGCCGTCCAGAAGGCGCTGTCGTCCTCGGCCTCGGCGTCAACGTCAACCAGACGCGCGATCAGCTGCCCACGGACGCACGAATCCCGGCAGCGTCACTGCGCACGATCGACGGCCGCCTGCACGACCGGGAGACCATCCTCGCCGATCTGCTCGCGGAGCTCGAGCGTGCATACGAGGCGTGGCTCGCCGGCGGGCTCGACGCTCTCTACGTCCAGATCGGCGCGAGGGACTTCCTCCGCGGCCGTCGTGTCTCGGTGAACGGAACGACCGGGACGGCGCTGATGATCGCGCGCGACGGCAGGCTCGAGATCGAGACCGAGTCGGGCGCCGTTGCGGTCGAGAGCGGCGAGGTGGTCTACGAGCGGTAGGCCGCGTGGTCTACGCAGCCGGCTCACACCTGCCGAAGCACCGCGAGCAGACTCTCGCGTTCCGGTCCGAGCTCTTCGAAGGCGGCCTCGAGCAGGCGCTCGCCCTTCTCGCTCAGCCGGATGAACGCGACGCGACCGTCCGTCGGGTCGCGATCGCGTAGGAGCAGCCCGACGTCCTCGGCGCGCTGCACGAGCTCGGTGACGGTGCTCTGCGTCAGCGCGAGCCGCTCGACGAGCTCGCCGACCGTGGCGGTCTGGCGTCCCCGTGGCTCGCCCTTGATCATCAACAGCACGAGGTACTGGCGCGGCGTCAGCCCGTGGCGTCGCGAGATCTCCTCCGACCTGCGCAGGAATCGACGCAGCGCCGAGCGGAACTGCGCGGCCTCTTCGTAGCCGCCTGCCATCTGCCGGGGGACGCTAACGCAGGTTCCTCGCGGGAGCGACGGCGAGCCGTAAGGCGACGTCGGCCTAGGCGCCTTCGGGCTGGCGCTGTCGCCGCGTAGAACGGCGTTCTATGCCGCTTCGGTGCGCACGACGCGGATCGGTCCGTCGACGCACTGCACGACGAGCTCGTCGCCCTCGCGTCCGAGGATCGTTCCCGGCGGCGCGTCGCCCGGACGCGCCTCCACGAGGCGCGTCTTCTTCACTCGCACGCGCTTGCCGTCGAGCGTCGTCAGCGCGCCCATCAGGCCCGACACCGTCGGGACGAACCAGCAGCGGACCTGGTTGTGCACCTCGCGTGCGGTGCGCGTCCAGTCGATCTCCGCGTACTCGTCCTCGAACGCGCCGGCGTAGCTCGCGCCTTCCTCCGGCTGCGGATCGCCCCGGTCTCCCGACTCGAGCCTTGCCAGCGCCGTCGGCAGCAGCTGCGAGACGAGCGGGCGCACCAAGTCGGGTAAGTCGTCCGTGCTGTGCTCGTCCGTGAGCGGAACGGAGCCCTGCGCGAGGATCGGGCCGGTGTCGAAGCCCTCGTCCATGAGGTGGAACGTGTATCCGAGCTCCGGGTCGCCGTTCCTGAACGTCCAGCCGAACGGGTTCGGCCCGCGGTACTTCGGCAGCCGCGACGGATGCCCGTTGACGATTCCGAGCCGTGGTGCCGACAGCGCTTCGGCCGGGATCCGCCAGCCGAAACCCGAGCAGACGGCGAGATCGGGGTCGAAGGAGCGGAGCAGCCGCGCGATTCGGTTCGGCCCGCTCGGGACGAGGACGTCGAGCTGCTCGGGAGGATCGGACAGCAGCTCCGCGAGCGCGTGCGGCCACCGCCGGTTCGGCATCGTGATCAGCCCGGGCACGTCGTGCCCCAGCGTGCGCAGCAGAAGCGTGAGTCCCTTTGCCACCGGCGGCGCCATCGTGATCACCACGACCCTCACAGGAGCACGGGCAAGGCCGCGAGCAACGCTTCGAGGTCGCTCTCGTCGTTGTAGCCCTGAAACGAGACGCGGAGCGCCGGCTCTTCGCGCCACGGCTGGCAGTAGATCTCGATCCGGCGCTCGCCGAACAGGCGCGTGCCCAGCGCGTACGGATCGCACGGAGGCAGCCGCACCGCGACCATCTGCGCGAATTCGTGCTCGTCCGCCGCGTACGGCTCCGTCCCGAACAACTCGGCCAGCTCGCGCCGCGCGCGCACGGCGAGCTCGTGACAGCGCACGCGCACCCCGTCCCAGTCGTGCTCGGCCTGAAAGTCGATCGCGGCCGAGACTGCGAGGTGCGGGGAAGGATCCCGAGTGCCCGCCCAGCGGTGACGGTCGGCCCATTCTTCTTCGACCCAGTCCCAGCTGACCGCCAGCGGCTCGAGCAGGGGCTGCACCTCCGGCCGCGCATGGAGGAAGCCCGCGCCCTTCGGCGAGCAGAGCCACTTGTGGCAGTTGCCCGCGTAGAAGTCGGCGCCGATCCGCTCGAGGTCGAGCGCGACCTGCCCGGGCGCATGCGCGCCGTCGACGATCGTGAGCACACCGGCGTCGCGCGCGCGGGTGCAAATCTCCTCGACCGGAAAGAGCAACGCGGTGGGCGAGGTGATGTGCGAGAGGAACAGCGCGCGCGTCCGCGTCGTGACGGCGCCGAGGAGATCCTCGACGGCCGTCGCCGGCCAGGTTGGGACCTCGATGTAGCGAGCTCCGGCGCGCTCGCACACGTAGCGCCAGAGGAGCGCGTTGCCGCCGTACTCATGCGTCGTCGCGACGATCTCGTCGCCGGGTCGCAGCTCCAGCGAGCGCGCGATCATGTTGACGCCCGCCGTCGCGTTCGGGACGAGCACGAGGTCGCCCGGCTGCGCTCCCACGTACGCGGCGAGCCGACCGCGTGCGGCCGCGATCCGCTCCGGGAAGCTGCGTCTCAGCCCGAGGAACTCGACCGGCTCGCGCTCGAGCTCGAATTGCAGGCGCTGGTATTCGGCGAAGACGGGCCGCGGGCAGGCGCCGAAGGAGCCGTGGTTGAGGAAGATCACGTCTGGGTCGAGGAGGAACAGCTCGCGCACGAAGCTCAAGCCTAAGGGCATGCGGAAGCCGGGCCCGAAGGCCCGGCTTCCGTGACGGGGTTGCTGTTACCGCCTGCGCTGGAGCGCGGCGCCGGTGATCAGCAGGGCGATTCCGCCTGCCACGGCCGCGCCTGCGGCCTCAGGCAGCGTGATGCCCGTGCTCTGCGACTGGGCCTTGACGGTGGGGAAGCCCCCGCCGCTCGCCGCGTCGCTGGAGGGCCTCCGCCGATGCCGTCGTCAGGTAGCCGCCCTCGGCCTGCGTGGCGTAGCCGCCGGTGGCGGCGTCGCTGACCTGCTCGGGCGTCTGGTTCGCCACATAGCGGCTCACCGCGTCGCTCTCGTCGGTCTGCGCGTTCGCGACGTACCGGCTGACGGCGTCGCTGTCGTCGGACTGCGTGTTCGCCATGTACCGGCTGACCGCGTCGCTCTGGTCCGTGGCGCCGACCACCTGGTCGGTGACCGAGCCGGTGTAACCGCCGGGGACGGACGGGTCGTAGCTGCCCGCTTCGCTCGAGACGGGGCCGCTCCGCGGCGTCGGGGCCTCGTACCCGCCGGTCGCCGCGTCGCTGATCTGCTCGGGCGTCTGCGCGTAGCCGCCGGTCGCGGCGTCGCTGACGGGCTGCGCGGAAGCGCCGAGCGCCTCCGCCGAAGCGGTCGTCAGGTAGCCGCCCTCGGCCTGCGTGGCGTAGCCGCCGGTCGCGGCATCGCTGACCTGCTCGGGCGCCTGGGCGTAGCCGCCGGTCGCAGCGTCGCTGACGGGCTGGCTGGACGCGCTGAGCGCCTCCGCCGAAGCCGTCGTCAGGTAGCCGCCCTCGGCGGTCCCGGCATCGCTCCCCTGTGTCGGGGCTCCGCCGATCGCCTGCGCCGTCTCGGATCCGGCGTAGCCGCCCGGCATGTCGGCCGAGTAGCTGGTCGAGCCGCCCGTGTAGGCACCGCTCACTTCTTCGCTCGCGGTGGTGGGCGCCTCGGTCGTGCCGCCGGTCGCGGAGGTCACCTGCTGACCGCCGATCACCTGCGCCGTCTCCGACGACAGGTAGCCACCCGGTGCGCCCGCCGAGTAGGCGGTATCGCCGGTCTGGTAGCCGCCGGTCGCGGCGTCGGAGACCTGCTCCGGCGTGATCGCCGGATTCGGGACGTCCGAGCCCGCGTCGATCGGGGCCACCGCGGACGCCGAGTCGACGACCGGCATCTGGTAGCCGCCGGTCGCGGCGTCGGACGCCTGCTCGGCCACGATTGCCGGGTTCGCGATTGCCGAGCCCGCGTCGATCGGGGCGACCGAGTCGCTGGTCGCGATCGCCGGGGCGAGGTAGCCGCCGGTGGCGGCATCGCTGACGGGCTGGACGGAGGTGCCGAGCGCCTCTGCGGCCGCCGACGTCATGTAGCCCGCCTGCACGACGGCGGGAGTCGACGTGTGGTGGCCCAGCGTGCTCGCCACGTACGCTCCCGTGCCGGCAGCTGCCGTCGCGGCGGCCACGGTGAGCACGAGTGCGGTCTCGCGGATCCCGTGTGCCTCGACGTCGTCACCGAGGAGCTCCAGCAGCTCGTTCTCGTCGAAGGTGAGCGTGATCGCGTCACCGTCTGCGTTCTTGAGCAGCTTCTTCAGCGCCCGCCGCTCCAACTCGATGTCGAGCGTGTGTGCTTCGACCTCCGGCTGACCGCCGCTGACCCGGTTGACGTCGAGGGAGAGCGAGACAGGTCCCCGTCCGGCCTTCAACGCCTCCTCGAACTCCGAGCGCGCAAGCGTCGCCGAAACGCCTCTGCCGCCCTCGCCGATCGCTGAGGGATCGACGAGCTTGGCTGTGTTCATGCTCATGCGCGTACTCCTCGCGTTCGCTTTTGCAGCCTTTGCTGCACTGATCAATGGACGGTGCAGCCCCTCACGATCTTCCCACCCTTTTGTAAGAAGTGCAACGACGACTTTCGGCTCAACCGATGCTTAACGGAGCAACAACGGGCCTTTAAGACCGATCCGCTAGTAGTAGAGGCGTGGAAGCAAGGTCCGGGGTGAGCATCCGGCGACCGGCCGCCGTGCTGGCGGCCGCGGTGCTGGGCGGCGCCGCCGCTCTCGGCGGCGCCGCCCTCTTCGGTGTGCTCGGGGGCAAGACCACCGAGCGCGTCGTCGTCGAGTCTGCGGGCGGGAACGCCCCCGCCGCGTTCGCCCCGGGCAGAGCGCTGACGATCAACCAGATCTACCGGCGGGACGCGCCCGGCGTCGTCCAGATCACGTCCACGAGTGTCGTCAGCGTGCCCCAGGATCCGTTCTTCGGCAACCCGTTCGCGCCACAAACGCAGGAGCAGCAATCGCTCGGCTCCGGCTTCGTCGTCGACAAGGCCGGCCACATCGTCACGAACTACCACGTGATCGAGGGCGCGAGGACGGTCAAGGTCAGCTTCTCGGCGAACGAAAACGTCAAGGCGCGCGTCGTCGGCACTGATCCCTCCACGGACATCGCGGTGCTCGAGATCGATGCGCACTCACGGGCGCTCACGCCCCTGCTGTGGGGCGACTCGGACGGCGTGCGGGTCGGCGACTCGGTCGTCGCGATCGGCAACCCGTTCGGCTACACGCGCTCCGCGTCCGCGGGCATCGTGAGCGCCGTCGACCGCCCCCTGACGGCGCCGAACGACTTCCCGATCGGCCACGCGATCCAGACGGACGCCGCGCTGAACCACGGCAACTCCGGGGGGCCGCTGCTGAACACGCGCGGCGAGGTGATCGGCGTCAACTCGCAGATCTCGACCGGCAACACCGGGCAGCAGGGCAACCTCGGCATCGGCTTCGCGATTCCGTCGGACGCGGTCCGCCGCGTCGTCGCTCAGATCATGCAGACCGGGCACGCCGAGCACGCGTGGCTCGGGATCCAGGCGAAGGAGCTGACGCCCGACGTCGCCCGGCTCTTCCACCTGCCGGTGACTCGCGGCGTGCTCGTCGCGAAGGTGCAGAGCGGCACCGGTGCCGCGGCCGCCGGCCTCAAGGCAGGGACGACCCAGGTCACCGTCGCCGGCGAGAGCTGGCCGCT
>WNGE01008699.1_pt1 | contig 10778 bp, 7 predicted proteins | sample 5400651 | NCBI WGS metagenome assembly WNGE01 (sample SAMN13153370, study PRJNA577476) | soil metagenome | isolation source: 60 cm soil or saprolite under grassland replicate 2 | place: USA:California | collected 2016-06-15
TCGCGCTTGGCGCGCTGACCAGCACGTTCCCACCCGACCTGGTCGATCGGGTCGTGCAGCAGACTGGCCGGGCCGAGCAGCGCCGCCGGCTGCTGCCCGCCCGCGTGGTCGTCTACTTCGTGTTGGCGTTGGCGCTGTATGGCCACGCGGCCTACGAGGAGGTCATGCGCTGCCTGGTGGAGGGGCTGGGCTGGGCAGTGCAGGCGCGGCGGGGCCGGCGCACCTGGCCGTACTGGCACGTGCCTGGTGCCTCGGCGCTGGCCGAGGCCCGTGAGCGGCTGGGCGCCGAGCCGCTCAAGGTGCTGTTCGCGCAGACCGCGCGGCCGTTGGCGACCAAGGCGACCCGGGGCGCGTGGTATCGCCATTGGCGGCTGCTGGTGGTGGACGGGACCTGCCTGGACGTGCCCGACAGCCCCGCCAACCAGGGGTTGGGTCGGGCAAAAAGCGGCCGCGGGGAGGGGGTGGGCGCGTTCCCGCAGGTGCGGGTGGTGGGGCTGGTGGAGGCGGGCACGCACGCGATCATCGACGCCGCCCAGGGTCCCTACTCCAGCGGGGAGCAGACGCTGGCACGCCACCTGGCCCGCGATGGGGGGCCGTTGGGGCGGGGGGTGCTGCTGTTGGCCGACCGGCTGTTTGTCGGCGCCGAGCTGTGGCGGGCCATGGCCCGAACGGGCGCGGACCTGCTGTGGCGGGTCAAGTGCGGCAGCAAGACCGCCCCCAAGCTGCCGGTTGACCAGGTGCTTTCGGATGGGTCGTGGCTGAGCCGGTTGTATGCGGGCAGCGACCGCCGCAAGCGCCATCCGATCTGTGTGCGGGTGATCGAGTACACCCTTACCGACCCGGGCCGGCGGACCAGTGTGGACCGCTACCGGCTGGTGACCACGATCCTTGACCCTGACCTCGCACCCGCCGGTGAGCTGGCGGCGCTGTACACCGAGCGGTGGGAGATTGAGACCGCGCTGGCGGAGTTGAAGACCACCCAGCGCGGCCCCAGGCAGGTGCTGCGCTCCAAGAGCCCCGAGCTGGTCGCCCAGGAGGTCTGGGCGCACCTGCTGGTCCACTACGCGCTGCGGGCGGTGCTGCACACCGCCGCGCTTGCCGAGGACCTGGACCCCGACCGGCTGTCGTTTATCGGTAGCCTGCGGGTCGTGCGCCGCCAGGTGATCGCCCACCCGGCCTTTTCCCCCTGACCAGATCGCCGCGGCCATCCGCTGCGCGGTCGAGGAGCTGCTGACCGGGCTGCTGCCGCCACGCCGGCTGCGCTCCTTCCCCCGGGCGGTCAAGCGCAAGATGCGCGAACTTCCCGCGCAAGCGTGCCCAGCATCGCCACTGGCCGCAGCCGACCATGCCGTCCGCCCAGGCCGTCGGTGTCCTGCCCGCAACCCTGCCTGACACAAGCTGCCGAAGCCCCTGACCGGGAGGCATTGGCCCTGGCCCATGCCATCCGGTTGGGATGTGGAGGAGATGATGGTCGGCCCTTCGGAGTCGCCCGACGGGGCTCCAACCTGATGGCGCGCGCGAGGACAAGTGATTGCGGGCATCAGAAAACTTGCAGTAGTCCGCAAGATTTGTCAGTCTCACGGCTATGAACGACCAGTCGGGCCTGCGCGAGCGCAAAAAGCAGGCCACCCGCGAGGCGCTGCGCCTGGCCGCCCTGCGCCTCGCCGTCCTGAAGGGCTGGGATCAGGTCCGGGTCGAGGACATCGCCGCGGAAGCGGGGGTGTCGGCCCGGACCTTCAACAACTACTTCGCCAGCAAGGAAGCGGCGCTGCTGGCGACCGCCTACGACCGCGCAGCGCGGATGCAGGCCGCGCTTGCCGCCCGGCCGGCGGAGGAGCCGCTGTGGCCGGCGGTGATCAACGCGGTGGTCTACAGCTTTGCCACCGAGGCCGTCGACCTGCGCCAGGCGCGGCGGATCACGCCCACGCCCACCCTGGCCGCCGAACAGCTCAAGGCAATCGCGGTGATCGAGCGAGCCCTGGCAGAGGGCATCGCCCGACGGATCGGGACCGACGTCGAGCACGACCTCTACCCACGGCTGGTGGCCGCCGCCGTGATCAGCGCGAGCCGGGTGGCCTTGGAGCACTGGCTGCACACCGAGTCCGACCTGCCCTTCCCGCCGGTGCTGCGCGATGCCTTGGAGCGCGTGGCCGCCGGCCTTCCCCTGGCTTGGGAACGGAGGCCCTGATGGACGTGGACGTGGTGATCGCCGGCGGTGGCCCGGCCGGGCTGATGCTGGCCAGTGAGCTGCGCCTGGGCGGCGTGGACCCGATCGTGCTGGAGCGGCTGCCGGCGCCGACCGGACTGTCCAAGGCGCTGGGGCTCATCGGGCGGGTGGTGCAGACGCTGGACCACCGCGGCCTGCTGGAGCGCTTCGGCGCCGGCTTTGTGCCCGTGGCGGCCTACTCGCGGTTCGCGCACCTGGGCGGCATCTCCCTGGAGGTGAGCCGACTCCTCGACGCCGCACCCCCCGGGCACTTCCCGCCGCTGGTGCCGGCCCGGCAGGCCCAGGTCGAGCAGGTGCTGGAGGAGCGGGCCCGGGAGCTGGGCGCGGACATCCGGCGCGGCCACGAGCTGGTCGGGCTGTCCCAGGACCAGGAGGCGGTCACCGTTGCGGTGCGCGGCCCGGACGCCGCATACCGGCTGCGCGCCCACTACCTGGTCGCCTGCGACGGCGCCCACAGCCTGGTCCGCAAGCAGGCCGGCATCGAGTTCCCCGGCACTGCGCCGGCCCAGGTTTACCGGCTTGGGGACGTCACGCTCTCCGGGCCCGAGCTCGACCGGATTCCGCCCGGGATGCTGCGCACGCCGGCAGGCGTGTTCAGCGCTGGCCCGCTGGGCGAGGACGTGGTCCGCATCGTGGTCAGCGAGTGGGGCCAGCAGGCCGACCCCGACACCCCACCGACCCTCCAGGAGCTGCAGGCCAGCGTGCGCCGGGTGCTCGGGGTCGACCTGGCGATGGGCCAGCCGCGCTGGCTGTCGCGGTTCACCGACGCCGCCCGCCAGGCCGACCGCTACCGTGCCGGCCGGGTGCTGGTCGCCGGGGACGCCGCCCACATCCAGCTGCCGGCCGGCGGACCCGGGATGACCACCGCCCTGCAGGACGTGGTCAACCTCGGCTGGAAGCTCGCCGCGCAGCTGCGCGGCTGGGCGCCGCCGGGCCTGCTGGACAGCTACCACGCCGAGCGGCACCCGGCCGGCGAGCGGATGCTGTCCTTCACCCGCGCGCAGGGGGCGCTGCTGGCACCGGGGGAGCATGTGAGCGCCCTGCGCGAGCTGCTGGGCGAGCTGCTGACGCACCAGCAGACCCTCCGCTACGTGGTCGACCGGCTGTTGGGCCTGGACATCCGCTACCACCTCGACTTCGACGGCGCATCGACGCATCCGCTGGTGGGTGGCTGGGCGCCAGACCTGCCGCTTCGCACCGACAACGGCGACATGCGGCTGGCGATGCTCATGCACGCCGCCCGGCCGGTGCTGCTGGACCTCACCGCCGACGGCCGGCTGCGAGCCGCCGCAGCCGGCTGGACCGACCGGGTCCAGACCACGGTGGCCCGCAGCGACGAGCCGCTGGACGGGCTACTGGTGCGCCCGGACGGGTACGTGGTCTGGGCCGCCGCTCCCGGAGACCACAACACCGAGGGGCTCCGCCGAGCGCTGCAGGCCTGGTTCGGCTCAGCCGGCTGAGCACCGCAGGCTCGGACAGGACCCTCCGCCACGCCAAACTGGCAAACCGGATGGCATTGACGCTAGCGCTGGTCACCGAGATGACCCCAACGCAGTTGTGCCAGCTCGACCTGGCCGACGTCGCGGCCGACGCCGAGGCCGTGCGGGTCGACGGCCGTTGGTTTGCCATCCCCGCGTACGCGTGCAGCCTGGTCCGTGCGCAGGTGCTGGAACGCTCCAGTAACGGGAGCGGACCCACCGATCCGCTGTTCATCGGCCGCGACCGCGGTCGGCTCGACCCCCAGGCCATGACCTGGTGGCTCTCCACGGTCGCCGACCGCACCGGCGTCATCCGCCCCAAGACGGCCGACCAGTACCTGCCGACCACACCATCCAAGCAGTGGCTGCGCCGCCGCGGGCTGAGCGTCCGCTGGCTTGGTCCGCCGTACCCATGGCAGACCGCGGCGAATGAGGGCGATGAGCTCTGACGATGCCGAGGTCGAGGCCGCGCTGGCGCTGTACGGCGCGAGCATCACCCGCCACGACCTTGCCGCTGTGCTGGAGTGGGACCTTGCCAGGGTCGAGCGGGCCCTTCGGGTGCTCCAGCAGCGGCTGGCTGGGACCGGGCTTTGCCTGCGGCGCGAGGGCTGGGACAGCTACACGCTGACCGCTCGGCCGAAGATCCTGCCTTGGTCGGTGCTTGAGCAGCTGGGCCAGGTGCGCTGCGGCCGCGCCCAGCTGCCGGTCTGGATCACCGCGCTGTTGCGATGCATTGTCAACGGCGGCGCCACGACAGGACTGGACGGCTTCATCGAGGAGCCGGATCGCAGCGTCGGCATGGACTTGCTGCTCGACTATGAGCTGATCGTCCCCACCAGACGCGGCTACCGCCCAAGCGATCAGGTCCTCTACAGCCTGCGGCTGGCCATGTGGCAGTGGTAGGGCTCATAAGGGGCCGACGAGGTCGGGCATAGACTGCTTCCTCGCAGCACACTGACACATCTCTGCGCAGTCAATGACAGAACCCGGCGCGACCCAATGACATGATTCTGCATCTGCCGGGACAAGATCTCTCTCGGCTGCGTCGGCAGCGGCGAGCCGCCGTCGGTCCCGGGGACTTGCCCTGACCGAGATAATCGAGTGCCGGCGCCTTCCCGAAGGCCCGGGCCCAGACGCCGCCGCCTCGATACGTCGGGCTGACGACGGACGTGACGAGAGGGGTTGTAATGGCGAGCCGAGGTCGTGTGAGCGCGCCCGGGCCGAAGGTGAACGAGTTGAGCGGCTTCTACCCTCGTCACGGCGCGGACGTGCCCCACTGGGCATTCTCGCTTAAGGCCCCGCGGCCGTGAACGAGGACCTTCGGGATGTGGGCCGGTTGCCGTCCGTCTTCATCTCGTACGGCCGCGCCGACGACGAGCCCTTCGTCACCGAACTGCATCGGCTGCTGCGAAAGCGGCAATTCCGCGTGTGGTGGGATCGCGCCGACATGCCGAGCCGGGCCCTTACTTTCCTGCAGGAGATTCGCGACGCCATCGCCGACTCGGCGCGCCTCGTGCTGGTCGCGGGGCCGGCGGCGTTCGGCTCGGATTACGTGCGCGCGGAATGGCAATACGCGCTGGCCCTGTCGAAGCCGGTGATCCCGGTCCTGCGGATCGGTGAGATGGAGGACCTGCCGCCGGAGGTGGGCCGGGTCCACTGCGTCGACGCACGCGCCGCAAGGCCTGCGAAGGAGGCGTTCGACGAGCTCGTGCGTGTGCTGGCCGAGCCGCTCCCGCCGCTCGGCGCCTACCTCACTCCGGTGCCGGCTCTTCCGCCCTACTTCCAGCCGCGCCTGGCCGACATGAGCCAGCTCGCCGGGCAGCTTCTCGTTGACCAGGACCGGCCGTTGACGGTAACCGGTCCGCAGCGCGTGCTCGTCGTCCACGGTCTGCCCGGCATGGGCAAATCGGTACTTGCAGCCGCCTTCGCGTGATCGACCGGGACGCGGCGATCGTTCCGCGGCGGGGTTCTCTGGCTGCCGGCGCGCCAGGTCGCGGTGGCCGACCTCACGAAACTGCTCGGCGGCGAGGGCACCACGGACGATGAGGCTCGGGCCGTGCTCGTGGTGATCGACGACGCGAGCGAGCTGACGGAGATCGAACCGGTCCTGAACCGGCTCGGCCCCCGCAGCCGGCTGCTCATGACGACCCGGAATGCGGGCCTTGCTCGCAGCCTGGCCGCAAGCGAGCATTTCCTCGAGCCGCTCACCCCCGACGCGACGCTGCGGCAGCTCGCGGACTGGGCCGGGGCGAGCGTGGAGACGCTGCCCGGCACGGCACACGAGGTCGCGAAGTGGTGTGCCGGCCTGCCTTTCGCCACCGCGGTGTGCGGCGCGATGGCGCGCGGCGGCCGGACGTGGAGAGACCTGCTCGAGGCGCTCCACCAAGCCGATCTCGCGTTTCTCGCCCACGCGTTGCCCAACTATCCGTACGCGAGCGTCCTCGCATGCCTTTCGGTGGCGATGGAAGGGCTGCCCGAAGCGGAAGCCTCCCTCCTCGCCGATCTGCGCGTGTTCCCGCGTGGGGAAGCGATCGCTGACGCGCTCGTGCTTCGCTTCTGGGCCTCGCATCGGCAGCTCGGTGCACGCGCCGCACGCGACGCGCTCGCGCGACTCGCGGAGCGGGCGCTCCTGCGCTGGGAAGGCGTGCCGCGCACTGTGCAGCTGCACGCGCTCGAGCACGACTACCTGCGCGCACGCCATCCCGACGCCATGCCGCTGCATCGAGCGATGGTCGAGATGTACCGGGCCGACTGCCCGACCGGATGGGCGGACGGGCCGAACGACGGTTACTTCTTCGAGTCTCTTCTCAATCACCTCTCGGGCAGCGGCGATGCGGCGGGTGCTGCGCGGCTGATGTTCGATCCCGCGTGGATGCAGGCGAAGCTCCGGGCCGCCGGCCTACACTCGGTCGTCGCGGACTACGACGGCAAGCTGGGCGGCGATCCGGAGGCGGAGCAGGAGGTCAGGGAGGCGCTCCTGCACGCGGCGCCAGCGCTGCAGGCGGCTCCCGGCCATCTGGCCGCGCTGCTCGCCGACCGCCTTTCCGAGCCCTCCCGGCCTGCGACAGTCGAGCTGGCCGCGCGCCTGCGCGGTGCTGTTCCGTACCCGCGCTTGCGCCTCCTAAGCCGTAGCCTGACGGAGCGGTCAGGCGGGCTGGTCGTTACGGTGCGGACGCCGGGACGTGGAGTCCACGCCATCGCGGTGATTCCCGACAACGAGCGCTTCGCGACCGCGTCCGAGGATGGCACGTTGCGGATCTACGCCCTCGACACCGGGGATCTCGTCGACCAGGTCATGGCCAGCGGTGAACTGGAAGCCGTTTGCGCACTGCCCGACGGGCGCCACATTGCGATGATCGCTCGACTCGGCGCTGGCGCGGGCACCGTGGTCGAATTGTATGACCTGCACGAACGCGCGCTCCGGCCGGTCGGGCGCAGCGACGCGGGCGGGTTCGCGTCCGTCTGCGCGCTGCCGAACGGCACCCTCGTCACTGGCGACCGGGACGGCGAGCTGACGCACTGGGATCCATTTCGGGCCGTTCGCCTGCGCCGCTGGCGCCAGCCCGATGACCATCGCGGCGACTCGGTGATGGGGCTGCCCGGTCGAGAGATCGAGACTGTGCTTGCCCTGCCGGGCGGCCAGCGGGTGGCCTCACTGCTCGCCGGACGCTGGCTCTCCGTCTGGGACGTGCGGACGGGGAAGATGGAGTGGGCGGCGGCCGCACAACACCTGAGGACGATCGCATTGGGGGGCACTGACCTGGTTGCGGTCGAGCTCGGCGGCAGCGTCACATTCCACGAGCTCGATACAGGCGCCGTGACGCGCGAAGTCGCGATCGAGCTGCCCGGACTGGTCACGGCGTTCGCCCTCCACATGCCCAGCATGACCGCGGTGTGGGCGACACAGATCGCGAGCTGGCGCTTCTTCTTCGGCCGGGCCGAGCTCTACGCCGCGTCACTTGCCGACAGGCGGGTGGAACCCGTCCCTTGCGGAAGGCACGACATCACGATCAAAGCGATGGCGATCGATGCGGAGCATTCGGTCCTCGTCTCTGGGTCGCTGGATGGCGCAGTGCGTCTCTGGGACCTGCGGCGTGCGGCACAGCGCCGCGACGCCGCGCGCCATCGCGATCGCGTCACCGCGCTCGAGTTCTTCGACCACCATCGCAAGCTCCTGACCGCCTCCTACGACGGCACTCTCAGGGTCTGGCGGACTGTCGATGGCGTCCAGGTGCACGAGTTCGTCGCCAACTCCCCGAGCGAACGAGTGACGTCGGCGGCATTGATCGAACGCTCGCGCGTGGTCTACGCCCAGGCTGACGGCTATGCACACGTGGCCGACCTGAAGAACGGCCGCACGCTGTGGTCAAGAAGGATTCATCGCTACCCGATGGGCGTGGTTGCCGCAGCGCCGGCGATCCACGGCTTCCTCACCGGGGATCGCTATGGCTGGGTCAAGGCGTGGACCGAGCAGGGCGACGAGTGGGAGGACCGGACGCTCGGAACGCCTGGCGACGTCGTCGACGGCATCCTGGTCCTCAGCGGGGGGCAGCATGCCCTGGCGTGGGGCGACGGCCGGATCGAAGCCTACGACCTCACGGCTGAAGGAGCAATGGAGCGGCTGTGGAGTGCCCGCTTCGACGGCCCGAACGAAGCCGCCGTGCTGCTGTCCAAGAATCGTCTCGCGTTTCCGGTCAACGAGGACGGTCAATGCACGATTGCCGGCGTGTCCGTTCGGACCGGCAAGCGGTTGTTCACGCTGTCCGACTTCAGGGAGGTGACCTGCCTTGCGGCAGCGCCGTCCGCGGCCGAGCTCGCGGTCGGAATGAAGGACGGGTCGGTGGAGTTGCGGAACGTGCGCACAGGCGCCCCGCGCGCACAACTCACCGGGCATTCGGGCGGGGTCGTCGCGCTGCGCTTTCTGAGCAGTGATCTGCTCGTATCGATCGCGATGGACTTCACGCTGCGCCTTTGGGATCCGGATCACGCGGAGCTACTCGCGGTCTTCGGTGCCGATGACCCACTGCATCGGATCGCGCTCACGCCGCACGGCGGTCGCATCATCATCACTGAACTGTCGGGGCAGGTGCACTTCCTCGAGGTGGAGCGAGGCGAGGTGGGACAGGAGGTCTTCGCAACAGGTGCGATGGGGCAGAGGCTGCGGTAGTCAAGCCGGGGGATAGTCGCGGTGGCCCGTCCGCGTGCCTCCAGCCAACCTGAGCGCACGCCTCGCTCATCACCGAGAACACCGAACGGTCCTGATCCGACATCGCGGCCTTGGGCTTGACGTCGACGACACTCACGCCACCGTCGGCATGCCGAACGAAGAAGTCAGGGACATGCCGCGCCAGCCGGCGACCCTCCGGCCATAGCAGCATGAACGGTGGGCGGCCACGGCAGCGACGTCCAGGTCGAAGTCCAGGAGCGTGAGGTGCTCGCGTTCCAGCAGGGACTCGTAGCCAACATGCTAACCGGTCGTTGCGAACCAATAGTGTCCGGGAAAGTGGCGCTGTCCCTTATAGGAGCTGAAGCGGCGACAGGGCATCGCCTCCTCGAACAACTCGTCGGCTGCTGTCTTCAGCGGGCCATGGCAGTCCTTGCCCCGCGTCGTGAGCCAGGCCACCCAGACGCCGTCGACGTGCCCCGTCCCAGCGTCCCGCAGATCCATGCTGCGCTGCATCTCCTCGCCGTTCACGGTGATACCCCACCGTAGATGGACGACCGATCACACGGGTTCGGACGTTACGCGGCGGGTGTGACATTTGGCCCTGTCCACTACAAGCTCGGCAGGCGGCGGGAGCGGCGCCGCCTCGACACCCAGGGGAACGAACCTGAGCGGCCCCTCGAAGGTCCTGCGCGTAACCTTCAGGAAGCCAGCATGAGCTGTGGGGCGCGGCGGTTGCGAGGATGTGGGCCGGACTGCGAGCGCGGAAGCAGACATGTCATCGCGGCTCAGGTCGCAGGGTGGCGTTGGTGACCTTCACCTGTGCATGTTTGCCCAGAGGATCGCCGTCGCCGCTGGGTGCGGGGCGGCACTGGTGTGCGGTCGATGGGCTCGCCGGGGGTCGGCGCCGGTAGCTCCGCAAAGATCTCCAGCCCGCGGTCGTTCTTGCCGTCGGGAGACAGATCCTCCCATCCTTCGATCTCGGTGAGCGTCCGCTCCGCCCAGCCATCGACGGTGTTGAGGAGGCTGACGAAGAAGTCGACGGCCAGCGCGCGAATGTAGACCTGGTCTTGCAGCACGGCCCGGCCGTCCAGGAACTCCTGTTTCACGGCGCCGCCGAAACGCAGCATCTCCTGAGCCCGGCGCCACGACGGTCGGCTGCGCCGCCTCGCCCGCACTGATCTACTCGACCTGGATGCCGATCCCCGCAGCCAGCCGGCTGTCCCGCCCAGACCTTCTACCTGATGGCCCGGCATTTCCTGAACTTGAAGGGGGCGCAGACGGTCGCCACCGAGGCGCTCAAGCTCACCCGCAAAGCCGTCGCTGACGTGTATGAGGCCGGCGCGATGGGAGTGGTCCATGGGGAGGCCGGGCTTGGCAAGACCTTTGCGGTGGAGGAGGCGCTCGGCAGCTGGCCCGACGTGGAGTCCTGCTGGGCGACCTTCCCGAGTCAGCCCACCATGCGGCAGGTCACCAGGACGCTGCTCGAGCTGCTGACCCGCGTGCCGAGCGCCGAGCGTGACCGTTTCTATGCGACCGCCTTGCTCGTCGATGAGCTCGCCTGCCGGCCGCGGGTGGTGGTGATCGATGAGGCGCAGCGCCTGAACCGCGAGTGCATCGAGTGCCTGCGGCACCTGCACGACCATCCCGCCACCACGTTCGCGTTGTTGCTGGTGGGGGGCGACGGCTGCTGGGAGGTGCTGTCGCGTGAGCCCATGCTGCGCTCCCGCATCTATCGGCGGGTCACCTTCCGGCCGCTCGCAAGCCGGGAGGTCCTGGACGTACTGCCGGGGTACCACCGGCTCTACCAGCAGGTTGACAGGGAGTTGCTGCTGTTCATCGACGACAACTTCGCTCACGGTAACTTCCGCAACTGGGCGTCGTTCACCCGGTCCGCCGTCGACCTGTT
>WNGE01019657.1_pt1 | contig 10778 bp, 9 predicted proteins | sample 5400651 | NCBI WGS metagenome assembly WNGE01 (sample SAMN13153370, study PRJNA577476) | soil metagenome | isolation source: 60 cm soil or saprolite under grassland replicate 2 | place: USA:California | collected 2016-06-15
CGCCTTCCGGGCAGACGATCACGTTCTTGCCCATCCGCAGGCAGGAGCCGGCCGCGTCAAGGAAGAACCGGCGGCGCGCCTCCGGGGAGCTGCATGGGTCTTCGTCGTCGGCGTCGACGTGGCCGGAGTAGGCGTAGACGTAGCCGAGCCGGTCGTAGAACCGCTGGTGGCCATACTCGTCCGGCCGTGACTTGCGGATCACCCGGATGGGCGCCTCGCCGTAGCGCTCGAACAGGATCATGCTCGCGACGAAATGGGTGTCGAGCGTAAGGGTGAAGTTGTTGGGCAGCAGGTTGTCCGGGTGGTTGTCCAGGTGGTTCATGATGACGATGTGGCCAGGTCGTTCCGGCAGCCGCTCCCAGCCGACGATCCGGTGGCGAGTGCCGGCGAACAGGCGGCGGAACCCGATCATGCTGCGTCGCCGGACCTCCTCCGGGCTCATCGTCGCGGGCGCGCCGGCAACGGCCTCGTAGATCTGCTGGAGCTGCTGGTAGATCTGGAGCTCCTGGTGCACGCGCTCCAGGATGTCCAGGCAGAGCGCTGCCAGGCCGCGCTCTGCCTGGTCCCCGTGGAGCCGGAGCAGGTCCAGGGTGTGGAAGGCGTCGGCGATCGTGAGCCGATGCTGGAGGTAGTAGGGGAGCTTGTGCAGTGGCGAGGTCACGCTGAGCTGGTTCCCGCTCTGGTCCATCAGGTCCCGGATGGCGACGACGACGTCGTCGTAGCGGCGCGCCACCAGCCGCAGGCGGGTTCCGCGGAGGCGGTCAGCCGGGTCGGCGCTCGGGCGGTGGCTGTCGCCCGGTAGGCGTACGGCTCGACCATCGACGACCAGCCGATGGGGTGGCCCACATGGGTGATGGTCTGGACCGCCAGGCCTGGGCCCTCCTGGTCTGCCTGCGTGGCGAAGGAGAGCTCCACGGCACCGGAGACGAGCAGGAATAGAGCGGTGGCCGGCTCTGCTTCGGCGAAGACCCGCTCGGCCGCCTGGAACGCGATCATCCGGGCGTGGCCGGCCAGCTCGGCCAGGTCCTGTGGGTCGAACCCCTCGAAGAACGGGGAGCCGGCCAGCAGCTCAAGCGTCTCGGCGCTCATGGCCTGCCCTCTCCACCGGTGGCTGCTCGGGGGCGGACACAGGCGCTCCCGGGTCTGCTCCAAGCGGTTGGCGACGCTCGTCGCGACACGCTGGAGGATCTGGTAGGCGAGCGCGGGGTCGCGCTCGAAGACCTCCTCGAACGCCGTGGCCGGCACCCTGGCCAGGCGGCTTGGCTCCTCGCAGCGCACCGAGGCGGTGTACCGGTATGGGGGGCGGAAGGCCGACCAGCCGACCAGCTCGCCGGGGCGACGCAGCACCCCGACCAGCAGGTCCTCCTCGCCGACCCGGATCAGGATCTGCACCGACCCGGCCAGCAGGAAGTGGACCGCCCGAGCCCGGTCGGACTGACGGAGCACCAGCCGGCCGGCGGGAAGCTCCTCCTCGCTGGCCGCCTCGGCCAGACGGATCAGCGCCCAGCTGGGTATGCCCTGGAAGAACGACAGGCGCCCCAGACGCGCCAACTCCATGGCGCCCTCCCCTCACCTGGACGCCTCGAAGACGGTCACCGCCACCATGGGAGGGCGAGCGCTCTCCCGCCAGCCCCAAAGGTCCCGCCGACGCCGGGTTGTCCGGCCCTACGTGCACGTCAATCGCCCCGGCGCGCCGCCTTGCGTCAACTACAACGGCTGGTTGCCAGCGCTGGCGGGCAATCAGGCTGCAGCTCAGCTTCCTGGGTTGGACGTGTGACGTACAGCGGGTCGGTGGCCGCCACCGGCACGCAGTCGACCGGCTGGGCGGAGCTTCAGCGCTCCCTGGGCCTGCGCAATGCAACAGCGCCCTTGCCAGCGGTCGTCACAGATCCCCGGTCAGCGGAACAGGTCCTCGATGTCGAGCACGACCCGGGTCGCCCGCTCGGCAAAGCGGCTGGCCCGAAACGGCGCCAGCAGCCACTGCGGCTCCCCCGTGGCGATCTCGTCGGCGACCAGCCGGCCCAGCACCGGGGCCAGCGTCACCCCGCGGTGGGTCACCGCCAGGTAGAGGCTGTCCAGGCCGGGCACCGGACCGACGATCGGGAGCCGGTCGGCCGGCATCGACCGCCACGCCAGCAGGGTCCGGGCGATGTGGGCGCCGCGCAGCACCGGCAGGAAGCGGGCGGCCTGGCCCAACAGCGCCCTGGCGTGTTGCTGGCTGAGGTCGCGGGCGACCTGCTCCTGGGAGCGCTCGCCGAGCAGGACCGAGCCGTCCGGTCGCTGGCGCAGGTGCACCTGCGGCCCGGGGCCGCCGGGTAGGTACACCACCTTGTCGGTGAAGGCGGGCAACCGCTCGGTCTCGACCAGCAGGCCGGGACTGGCCAGCGTGGGAATGTCGAGTCCGACGGTGCGGACTATCGCGACCGACTCGGCACCGGCGGCGAGCACGGCGATCTCGGGCCGCAGCACCCGCTCGCCGACCTCGACGCGGATGCCGTGGTCGTCCAGCCGCACCTGCGCCGGCTCGCCGAGCAGCAGGCGACCGCCGGCGGCGGTGGTGGCCGAGCGGCAGGCGGCCACGACCAGGTCGGGCTCGACCTGCCCGTCCTGTGGGGCGTGGCAGCCGGCGGCGACCGGGCCGGGCTCGGCGGCTGGCAGCAGCCGGCGCAACCCTGTCTGGTCGACCGGCATGATCGGATAGCCCAGGGAACGGGCCTGCTCGACCTGCTCGGCCAGTCGGCGTGCCTCCTGCGGGTCGGCCACCCAGCGGAGCTGGCCGCCGCGCCGCAAGCCGACCGCGCCGAGCCGCTGCGCCCATTTCGACCAGCGTGCCAGGGCCGCGCAGGCCAGCTGGTAGTAGCCGAGCGGGTCCGCGCCAAAGGCTGACAGCGACGCAAACGACCGCGCCGACGCGGTCTGCCCTGCGCGGCCCTGGTCCACCAGCACCGGGCGCAGGTCGCGCTCGGCCAGGTGCATGGCGATCGCCGAGCCGACGATCCCGGCCCCGATCACCACCACCCTGGGATGCTCACTTCGCTCCATGCGGCTCCTCCATCAGGTTGCATCCGATACCGACCATGGCCGGCTCGTGACGCCAGTCTCACGACCCGAGATGGAGCCCCACCAAGGCCAGCGAGACCCACTCCGCAGTGCTCAAGATCCTGTGCTCATGCGCCGCCAGCGCGGCCAGAGGCACGGCGGGTAAGCCTCCATACGGGCTGCGTGCCTGGGTCGATGTGCGCCCGGAGGGGCTCGGAAGGATCCCGATCCTTTGGGTGCGGGAGGGACGTATGCGGCGCTCCGTCGGCTGATCGGTCGTACGGCCGTGGTCGGGCGGCGAGGCTGTCGCCGCCGCCACGCCGTTGCATTTTGGATGGTCCTCAGCCGACGGAGCGGGGAATCGTGGGCGCACCCGAGTCAGGGGTCGCCCACCAGACGGTCAGGTGGCATGTCGATCGCATCGCCTCCCACCACTCGTCCCGACAGGACCCGGCCAGCACACCTGATCGAAACCTGCCAGTTGGCCTGGCGCGCCTGGTGTCTGCTGACCGACGTGGCGAGCATGCCACCGGCGCAACCCATGGTCAGGGGCCATTGGTCCCCAGGATTGCCGGCCCGGTGGCCGTGACCCTTGCGAAGCTGCGAGGAGCTCCCACTCAGCGGCCGACAGGCCAGGTGTGGACCGGCTGGTCGGTGGTCCCGTATTCCAGGTAGCGCTGCAGCATCGCCGCCAGCGCGCGCTCACGGCCGAGCCGTGGCTCGAGCGCGGCCAGCGTCCTGCGCTGCCACACCGCGCCGGTCTGCCCCGTCGCGACCCTGGCCGCGATCACCCCGAGCAGGCGGTCGGCCTCTGCCGCCGCCACACCCGCGCGGACCAGCCCTTGCCGCGCAGCGGGCAGCAGCTCCGGCACGAGCTCGGCGGCGCGGCGCGTGTCAAGGCGCCCGCCGTGGCCGAGCGGCCATGTGAGCTCGGCGGCCAGGCCTTGCTGGGCGGCCCGGTAGAAGCCATGCTCGGCGCGCTCGAACGACAGGGCATAGGTCCATGACGGGTCCTGTTCGGCCAGCCACAGCGAGAGCCCGACGAGCAGGGCGGCGTTGGCGAGCATGTCGGTCACGGTCGGGCCGGATGGCAGGGCCCGCATCTCGATCCGCAGATGGCCGCCCGAGGCCGGGTCGTAGACGGCCCGGTTCCAGCGCCACACGGTTCCCTGATGCAGTCGCAACTCCTGCAACGGCGGCGCCTGCCCTTCCTCCATGCCAGCAAGCGGGTCGTGGTCGCCAAGGACCGGCAGCAGCGGCTGGTGCAACTGCACGCCCTCGGCGAACAGCCCCAACGGCCCGCCCCGCAGCCACCCCGTCCCAAACGCCACGCGGGCAAGCCGGCGACGCAGGCCACGGCCGTCGCGGTCGTCGATCGACTGCTTGCACAAGGGGATCCGGGTCTCCTCCCACAACCGGTGGCCAAGCAAGGTCGGCGAGTTGCCGGCCACCGCCAGCACCGGCGCGGTAGCCGCTTGGACCGCGTTCCGCGTCCGCGACGCGCCCAAGCAGCAGGCGCAGCTCCTCGCCGAGCGCGGCAAACGGTCGGCCGGCCAGCAGCGTCGGCGTGGCGTTCAGCTCCAGGTTGAACCGGTCCAGCTCGACGTTGACGCGGGCGTCGGCCGCGGCGGCGCGGACCGCCTGGTTGTGCGGGAGCGGCCGGGCCATCTCATCGACCAGGAACAGCTCCAGCTCGGCGCCGATGGTGGCAGGGCCGACCCCGAAGCCAGGCCGCTCGAGCAGCTCGCCGAGCGTCGACAGGCACTGCTCGAGCCGCTGCTGGAAGCGGGCATCGTCGACCTCGTCGAACGCCTCACGGTCGATGTTCGTTCCCATGGCTCAAACCTCGATGTCAGCGAGGACGACCACTGCCGGCCGGCTCGGGTGCTAGCCCCACCAGTTCGACGGTGCCTCGGACAGCGCGATCCGCCGTCCGGTGAGCGATGTGGGCAGGATGCGGATGTGGCGCCGCTTGGCGCCCGGCGCCCACGGGTACAGCGGCAGCTGCCGCACGCGCGCGAGCTCAGCCGGATCGGTGACCTCGACGGCCTCCCCGCGGACCAGGACGCTCCAGCCGGTGCGGGTCGCCTCGTCGACGCCGTCGATCTCGAACGCGACCCGCCCACCGCGGCCGGCCACGTCCAGCTTGGTCCCCTCGTCGCTACGCAACAGCACGGTGTGCTGGTCGAGCACGAAGTTGACCGGCAGCGCGAGCGGCCCACGGTCGTCGACCAGCACCACGCGGCCCAGGTGCCGTCCGGCCAGCAAGCGGAAGCACTCATCCTTTGTCAGCTCCTGCCAGCGGACCTTCTGCATGATCCTCACCTCTCTGGCGCCGGCCTGCCGTCTCGCCCAGGCTGGCCCGGCGAGTCCCGCCGGCACATGGGCAAAGGTCCGTGCCTCCTTGGGCCTGAAGGTCCAGGCCCTTGGGCCTATGAGGACATTCCAGAACTCTCTCGGCAGTGGGCAGGGGTTGGATGGGTTGTGAGTGAGGAGCTCCGCTCAGACCACCCTGGCTGGCAAGCCCCTGCCCGATTCGCAGTGGCAGCGCATCGGACCGCTACTGTTCCCCGCTCGCCCACGGGGTGCGGTGGCGCCCCCGCACCGTGCCCGGCCCGCTCGTCGCTTCGCTGCTGGCGGCGGGGCCGTGACCAGGCCCGCCTCCCATCCTGGCGCGCGTCCACCGGCCGGGGGACTGATCGCGTTGGTTGGGAGGCCGCTGCGGGCCAGCAACCACGAAATCACCGAGTTCGAGTTCCACATCTCACCCGTCCCGAGCTCGTCTCGGCCCCAGACCGGGCTCGGCAGGTAGGCAACCAGGTCGAGCAGGCGACGCGCCAAGAGTGGGTCGTCGCTCAGGGGCCGGGGACTTGCGACCGCTTCGTGGGCGTCCGATATGACCCCGTTCCGCCAGCGGCGCACCTCGTATCGAAACGGGCGGAATCGCGCGATCCGGCGGCTGGCGACTGGGCCTTCAACCACCACTCCGCGTGATGCACCCTTGGCATCAGGGATCGGCCAAGAGTTCTCGATGACAAAGCGTCCCTCCGGTACGCGGACCTCGAGGGCGGAGTGGTAGAGGTCGCGCGGCCGCCTGCGTTCCAGGAGCGCGTGGATGGCCTCGTAGATGCGCCTGTTCAGCCGAACGAACCAGCCGCCGGCACCGAGCGGGAGCCAGTACAGATCGATGCTTGCCTGGGAGGCCTCTCGCGCGAACGGGGGCTCGGAGGCACCGGTCGGCTTCGGCCGCGTCATAACGGCCATGACCGCCTCCTATTTGTCTTCCTCGCGTTCTTGCGGATCCGTCCAGCACCCAGGGAGCGCCGTTCAGCACACCGGCAGGGGTTGCTCGCCGGTCAGCTGGGGACGCCTCCAGGGCTGGTGACCCACTTGATCGCTCCTGCATCAACACCTCGACTCTTGGCATCGACAGCGGCTCCGACAAGAGGCGAACGCCCCCGTGTGAGCAGGGACCTCGACGGCGTAGGGCCGGCCCGACCCGATCACGTCCAACCCAGGCGGTAGCGACCAGCCGGGTGACAGCTCGCCAAACGACAGAGCAGATTGTCTTCGGATCCAGCCGGCCCGCCGCCCCTTCTGGAACCCGATCAGGACAAGGCTTCTGACCTCTTCCTGGCAGGGACGGAAGTCCCAGCAGCGCCGGGTCGTCCCGACCTGCCGTGCCTGCTCCCACCCGGCGAACCTTGATGCAGGAAACCAAAAGGAGGCCGTCTATGGTGGCCACGCAGACCACACCCCGGCTGGCTACGGTCCTGGCGACGCGGCACAGCCCAGGCACAATGACACGCGTGTGCCGCCTGGCCTTCGCGGTCATGTTCACCGGTGGCGCCGCGATCCATGTCGCGATCGTGGTCACCGGGACCGAGACCTACCGGCACGTTGCCGATACCGCGTTCATCCCGTTCGTCAAGCAGGCCTGGCTGTCGGTGTTCATGCCCCACGCGGCGTTGTTCGGGCTACTGCTGGCCGCCTTTGAGCTGATCGTCGGGCTACTCATCCTCGCCGGCGGACGCAACACCACCCTTGGGCTGCTGGCAGCCCTGGTCTTCCACCTTGGCCTGATGCTGTTTGGCTGGGGGCTCTGGTTCTGGAGCCTCCCCATGGTGGCCATGCTGGTTCCCCTACTGCGCGACGACTTCGGCAACCTGTGGGGCCCGCGGCGTCGCACGCCGGTCAGTGGCTGGGCCGCAGCGCCGGCTCGACGCGAGCCGAGCGGCGCCAGGTGCTTCCCGGCGACGAGCTCGTCGACGACCCCACCGTGGTGACCAACCATGCGATCACCATCCCAGCCCAGGTCGACCAGGTGTGGCCGTGGCTGGTGCAGATGGGCTGGCACCGCGGCGGCTGGTACACCGCCAGGTGGGTCGACCGGCTGCTGTTCCCGGCCAACCGGCCCAGCGCCGCCCAACTCGTTCCCGACCTGCAGCGGCCGCTGGCGGTAGGCGACCGCATCCCAGACGGGCCACCGGGCACCGCCTGGTTCGTAATCGAGCACGTCGATCCGCCTCGCCTGCTGGTGTTGCACTCCACCACGCACGTCCCCACCGCGTGGCGGGCCCGGCTGGGCGCCTCGATCGACTGGACGTGGACGTTCACGCTCTCCGGCACTCCCGCTGGCACCCGCCTGCTGCTGCGGACCCGGGGCCGGACCCGGCCATGGTGGCTGACCGCCGCCTACGTCATGGCGCTCGTACCCGCAGACTTCGTCATGGCGCGCAGCATGCTTGCCGGCATCAACCGCCGGGTGCAACGGCAGGGTGCTGCTGTCAAGCGATCTTGCTCCTGCCGTCCTCAGGCGTTGGCCACCGCTACGCCCGAGCCGGACAGTGCCTGACTATTCCCCCCGGATAAGGGGTGGAGGTGAGTCCGCCGGGCCTGGGTGGTTGGCCTGACGTGTTGCGAAGACGAGTGTTAGCTCGAGTCAGGCCCGATCAGCCGGTGTGGATGGCCAGGGTGTCCAGGTTGTAGGCCAGGACCGCCCAGCCGGTCCAGATCCGCTGGCCCTGGTCGCCCTGAGCCGACTGCGGCGCAGCCCGTAGCCGCGCTTGAGGTTGGCTGATGCGCCCCTCACACCCGGTGGATAGGGGCGAGGCGCTTGCGGGTACGCCGGGAGCAGGTATCCACGGGCGCCGCGGCGGGTGTTGGCGGTGACCTCGGCCAGCTGCGCCGCGTAGCCGAACTCGTTGGGCCGACCCAGCTTGCCCCTTGCGGATGCTTCCTTCGTTGCAGCCTGAGCGGGTTGGGGTGACGGTGCGCTCCGCCGGGACTGCCACCTCGGGTCGTGGTCGCAGCAGCGTTCTCATGGTCCTGGCAGCGCTCAGGGGAGGCGCACGTAGCCGTTGCGGGCCTTCCACAGGAAGTACTTCTCGAACAGCAGCTTGGCCGCGTGGGCCTGCGGGCCGGGGATCAGCACGCCGGCCTTGCGAGGCGGGAGCATCTTGTCGGCCAGGATCATGACGCCGTTGTTGCCGGCGTCCATGACGCACACGGCGGGGATGTCGCCGAACCGCTTGTGCGCGGACGGGTCGTCGCCGCGGATCTGCGCCGCGATGTTGGTGGCGGCGATGTGGGCCTGGGCCTCGGTGGGGAACCCCGTCTTGGGAACGCCGACCGGCACGGCGGTGGTCCACGGCACGCTGACCGCGGCGGCGATGCCGACGGCGTAGATGTTGGGGTCGGCGGTGGACTGGTAGGTGTCGTGCACCGGCACGTAGCCCTTGTCGTCGGCCAGCCCCGGCGTGGAGTGGACGACGTGCTGGCCGAGGAACGGCGGGATGATCATCGCGTAGGCGAAGTCCAGCGCGTGGCCGTCGGCGAGCAGCAGCTTGTGCGGGCCGACCTCGGTCATGGCGGTGTTGGTGATGGTCTGGATGCCTTCCTTCTTGCAGAACAGCCCGAGGAGTGTCTCGCCGCCGGGCAGCCCGCCGATGCCGAAGTGGCCGAGGAATGGTTCGGCGGTGACGTAGGTGATCGCGGCGCGCCGGCGCAGCCCGGCCTTGCGGAGCTGGTAGGAGAGGTTGAACAGGAACTCGTAGGCGGCGCCGAAGCAGCCAGCCCCCTGGGTGGCGCCGACCACGACCGGACCGGGGTCGGCGAGGAAGCGCCGCCAGCCCTCGCCGGCGTGGATGGCATCCTGCAGGGTGGTGATCGTGTAGGCGGAGTTGGCGATCTCCAGGCCGGGGATGATCCCGGTGTGGTTGCGGTAGCCGGTGGCCACGATCAGGTAGTCGTAGCGGTAGGCCCCTCGGGTGGTGTCAACCGTCCGCGCGGCGGGGTCGATGCGGGTGGCGGTGGCGTGCACGAAGTCGACCTGGTGGGATTCGAAGGTCGGCTCCAGCGGGAAGGTGATGTCGTCGGGGCGGCGCTTGCCGAACGGCAGCCAGATCAGCGAGGGGTTGAACAGGAACCGGTCGGAGGAGGACACGACCGTGACGTCGACGTCGCCTTGGAGCTCGTGCTTGACGCTGAGCGCCGCCGTGAGGCCGCCGAAGTTGCCCCCGAGGACGAGCACCTTCTTGCGCATAGCCACCACCTCTTCGCCGGATCCGGCTCTCTGTGCTCAGGCTGGCACCGGCCACCGCACCCGTGTACGGACGAAGGTCCCGGGACGCTAGGGGACCCTGACCGGCCGTCCGGCGAGTGCCCCATGCGCAATGGCGTGACTGGTGAGGGCGGCACCCGCCGCAGGGGTGCTCTGTGGGCCGGCTGGCGGGGGTGGATAGCTCCGTCGTGCGACGGTGGGCTTGTGGCGCAACGACCGGCGAGACCGGTGGCCGTGTCCCCGCACGGACCTGCTCGCCGTGGATCACCCCCGGCGGGCCGCATGGCCCGAGCGCGATGAGTCGTGGGGCCCTGGGATCTTCACGAGACTTGACCCTTCCTGAAGGTGAGCCGAACGCCTCGGCCGACGGTGCATCGGCCGAGGCCGTCCGAGGGAGGAGACGGCAATGGCCACTATCCTGCTCGTGGAGGACGGGGCTACCGTCAGCCGGGAGGTGACTCGCCTCCTCGAGGCGGCCGGTCACCGGGTCGTGCGCTGCGGTGGCGGGCCAACCCCGCTCGCCGCGTGCCTGCTGATGCGCCATGGCAGGTGCCCGTTCGTCGACAACGCCGATCTGGTCGTGTTCGCCTGCGCACTGGCTCTGCCCCTACCCGGCCGGTCCTACCGCGGCATGCACCTGCTGCGCGCCTACCGCGCCCACCCCGACTACGGGCGGCTTCCCCTTGTGCTGGTGGCCGTCGCGCCCCCGCACAACCTGGGGGGAGCTGGGCCGATCGAGGTGGTGGAGACCCACACAGTCCCGGCTGCCGTGGTTGCCGCCGTAGATCGACTGCTCCAGCCCACCGGGCAGACACCGGACCGACCCTTGCTGACCGGTCGGGCGGGAGTTGATGATGAAGCCCCACCCGGCCTGCTTGCGGTTTCGTCCGCCGACCTGCGAGGGGTCTTCCGTCCGGCGACCGCGGTGGCAGGCGATCGCCTTGCTCTGCCTCACGACGCCGGTCGAACCGTATCAGGTGCTCCAGCCGCGCGGAGTTGCGGGGAACCCTTGCGGTACAACGAGGAGGGACCCGGCCGGGGACCGTGGCATCCGAAACCGCTTGTCGGACCGGCCAGCCCGTTCACGTCGAGCAGTTGAGGCGGCGGCAACCCCGACCGGCGCACCCTCGACCTGGCCGATGCCACCACCAGGCACAGGGCCCAAGGGCTCACCCGC
>WNGE01008700.1_pt1 | contig 10777 bp, 12 predicted proteins | sample 5400651 | NCBI WGS metagenome assembly WNGE01 (sample SAMN13153370, study PRJNA577476) | soil metagenome | isolation source: 60 cm soil or saprolite under grassland replicate 2 | place: USA:California | collected 2016-06-15
TCTACGACAGCTTCACGATCACCGCGCTGCTGCTGCTCGAGGACCTCGGGTTCTGCCCCAAGGGCGAGGGCGGCAAGTTCGTGCAGGAGGGCCACCTGCGCCGCGGCGGCGACCTGCCGCTCAACACCGACGGCGGCGGTCTGTCGTCGTGCCACCCGGGGATGCGCGGGATCTTCCTGCTCATCGAGAGCGTGCGCCAGCTGCGCGGCCAGGCCGGCGAGGCGCAGGTGCCCGACTGCAACCTGGCGCTGGCGTGCGGGTCGGGCGGCTGGCTGTCGGCCATCGGCACCGTGATCCTCGGGAAGGAGCACCCGTGACCCCCGACGTGGTGACCGACACGGACTGGACGCGCCCGATCCCGCGCCCCGACGCAGTGTCAGCGCCGTACTGGGAGGCGGCGGCGCGCGGCGAGCTGCTGATCCAGGAATGCAAGAGCTGCGGGCACCGGCAGTTCTATCCGCGTGCGGTGTGCGCCGACTGCGGCGGCGACGTCGACTGGCTGACGTGTTCGGGGCGGGGGACTGTGCACACGTTCACCGTGATCCGCCAGAACCACGCCAAGCCCTTCAAGAACGAGCTGCCCTACGTCGTCGCCATCGTCGAGCTCGAAGAGGGCCCGAGGATGATGGGCAACGTCACCGGCGCCCATCCCGACGACATGCAGATCGGCACACCCGTCGAGGTCTACTTCGTCCAGGCCGACGAAGGCGTCGCTGTCCCGTTCTGGCGTCCGATGGTCGCTTAGCTCCAACCCTCGGCAACTCTTCCGGCCATCGTTCGGACAGCCCAGGAAGGATGCTCGGCAGCGAGTGTGCGGATGCGTGATTTGATTGGCAACGGAGCGTCGACGCGCGTCTCAACACCCTCAAATAGTCCTAGTAGCACTCCAAGAGTCGGCTCCCGACCACCCTCAGATAGCAACTCTGAAACGCGTGGCCAAACAAGCGCGTTCTCGTCGTCCGGTCGTCCCCAGCGGCGGCTCAGGAGTGCTCGGCACGCGGCAGCGCGAACATCGGGAACAGGGTCTCGTGACAGCAGGAGAACAACAGAAAGCCCAGCGGCATCATCGGCGAATTCGACATGCGCCGCTGCACGCGCTGCTTGAACGCGCAGCGCAGGATTGGCACTTGATGCGAATACGAGAAGATCCTGCAGGACCGCACTTGGCGTCATTGTCCCCAACGCGCTTCCGAGACGAAGCAAGATGCTTTCAAAGCCCGGCGCCGGATCTGGGAGGAAGTCAGACGTGTTGCGGGACTTTACGCCGTCAAAACCTTCGCGCAGTGCGTCTCGCACGTCCTCGGGAACCGACTCAATGTTCGTAACGAGTAAGTCCAGCGCGTCCAGTTTGTCTGCCCGTTGTACATTCGGATCCGACACGAAGCTGACCACTTCATCCCAATACGGGAGTTCAGGGCGACGCAATAGCAGAGTGACAAGCAGGGCACCGGCGTCGTATGTGCGACCGAACGAAAATGATCCCTGCGATGCCGCCTCGCGAATGCCCTCAAGAGCGCCAACAAGGGATTCGGCGGCCGCGGCGGCTTCCTCGTTCGTAAGGTCTTCAGGGGAACTTGTCTGAAGCGCGGATACGGCGACCGTCATCGCCCCTGCACGCTCGACCTTCGTTAGAGGGGCAAGGTCCTCGCGCCTGATCGGCAGAAGGTTGAAGAAGGCTGACTCGGCCACCATTTGAACGTCGCCACCTGCGTTAAGGGCTGACCGAATGAAGTGAACCCACTGGTCAACAGTCTCAACGGGCTGAGTGGACCAGTCGATGGCGTAGATAACACGACGGAGCGTCTGAAGTGTCAATGCATCTTCACTGCCCATCGCAAGATCTAGAGCGAATTGGGCCGCGATTGTTTGAGCGTCTGAAGGCGCAACCCGCGCCACGGAGGCAATCGCTTCAAGGAGGGTTGATTCCGCCCTGGCAAGAGCTGTTGGGCGACTTAACCGATCAAAGTTCGAGCAGAGTCGTGTCAGGAGCGGTTCAAGTCGATCTCGATCAAGAACGTCCGCTGCCGACGTAAGGAATTTCAGGGAGGGCACGACCAAGAGGGGTGTCCATTCAATGTGAGCGATCTCGTTAGCTACGCGCGCGACGGAGCCAATGGGTCCTCGTTCGATGTAGCCGCGCGCCGCCTCAGCAACGCCGTTACCGTCGCGGCCGCGCAAGAGCAACCTAAAGCCGGCGTCAGGAGAACGCTGTTCGACTCCGAGTGCGGATGCAAGGATGTAACGGCCAAGATTCTGGCGAGCACGGTTGATCGATTGGAAGTCGGCGAGTGCTTCCGATCGAAGGAGCGCCCCCCACAGCGAACGCTCGGCGCTATCTTCCCCGCCAAACTGGAACGAAGTCGTACGCGTGCTGGCGAAGCGGGCATTGAAACTACGCCCGACGTCGTTCTCCAACCTTCCTTGCGTCGGACGCCAGTAATCGGTAGCCATCCTCGAATCGTAAGATTCCCATCACTCGCGACGTGTGATCTTTAAGCCCCGAGCTCAGGTTTTCTGCACTAAGTCGAAGCGGACGCGTTCCGCGTCCACGAGCGACACGGTTAGGGGTGTGATGGGTGAGACTTGCTCTCGGCCGCGGGCGTGGCGAAGTGCCTGACGTAACGGACGCCTACCGCCAAGCCCTCGCCGTCGTAGAGATCATCGAGTCCGCGGAGTCGGCGAGTGTGCCCCTGGAGCGGCACAGACACGCCGTCGCATCGATGGCCGCCCTCTCACGATGCCGATCATTGCTCCTCGGTGTCGTCGAGCTCGATAAGGCCGGACGCGGCGACCTCCTCGGCGTACTACTTCGGGCGCTTCTCGAGGCGTGGTACTTCGGGGTGATCGCGCTCCTCGGAGACGAGTCGGACCTCGATCGACTTGAAGCCGATCACAGGTACTGGAAGAACGCACTGGCCACGGCGATGCCCGGCGTCAATGCGGACCCGGGTCCTAGTGCCACCTTCTCCGTGCGCCAGCGCGCTGAGCGGGCCGATCAACTACTCACGGATATTGGGGAACCGCGGGGCATTGCGATTGAGTGGTACCAGACGATGTACGCCGCGGAATCTCTCACGAGTACCCATGCCGGATTCGAATCCCTAAGGCCGTACCTGTTCGAGGATGTGCAGGGGAATCTCTGCATCGTCCATGAACCTGCGACCGACGAAGGGGTTCGATACGGGCGGGTACGCACAGCTGCGGTGCTTACTGCGCTGTTGGCCAAATGGACATGGGCGCGAGTCGGCCTGAACGCGAATCCATTCGATGAGATCGTGGGTCTCAGCGATGCGAGTTGAGCGGTGACTAATCGGTCGAGTGAGCCTGCGGCACTACCTTCGCGACCGTGTCCTATAGGCGTTTTGATCCTCTCCCGGCTGAACCGCGCATCGGCTGGCAGATCCGTTCGCTGCGCGCCGCGGACGCGCTGACAACGGATCCCGATCGCCACGCAACGATTTCTGCTGCGCTGCAGCAATTCGAGGAACTGCTTGATGCGGCTCGGAGAGCGGGCCCAGCATCGCGGCCCGTTCCGCTTTTCTACGCTCTGAGCCAAGCCGGGCGAGCGATAGCAGCCGCACGACACACGCGGCCGTGGAGTCTGCGCGGACACGGTCTCTCTTGGCCCGAGTCCAACGCGCCATTACCCGAACGAAAGGTGCATCCGCAATTCAGAAGCAGCCCTCACGACATGATTCTTTCGCGGTGTTGCTGACGCTATTGGATCGGCATCGTTGACGGCGGCCGCAACTGTTGGTGAGTTGTGGGCCGCGATACCGGATCTCTGGCTCTACCCCCTGTCGACGAATCTTCCGCGCGCGCTTCCTGCCATGCCAGACCTTGGCTCAAGCATGATCCTGTCTCGAACAGTATTCATCGAGGTGCTTGGACCGGACGTACCCGTCAACACGCAATTGCAGCGAGCGGAGGTCGAACGCGCTCTGTATCCGGCGCGTTATCCCTCGACCAAGGGATGGGAACTTCCTCAACCCGGCACTGCTAGGGAGCAGTCAGGTCTTCCCCTGCTTCGCCTCGCGTGGGAGATCTCAGGCAATAGCTACGCCGAGCGCGACCTCCGCGTTGATGAGATCGCGCGGGAGTACCGATGTATGTATGAGCGCTGGTTGCTACCTTCCGTTGGCGAGGCACATAACCCGCTGGAGCCGCTGATGGCCTGGTGGGCGGCGCTGTATTCGCTATCGATGTTCGCCAGATATGAGCCAGTCGCGTGGCAGCAGTGCCTTGACGTAGACCATTCAGAAATCGGTGTCTCGCTGGAGGCAGGTCTCGATGTCGCCCTGAGTGCGGTTCCGCACCTCGTTCTGAGCGCCTTGACCGGTCAGCCAAACCTCCTACCTCCCCGGTAGGCGCCCGCAAGGTCAGGTTCCAGCTCGTTGGTCCCCGCCCTACCGGAACCTCGAGTCACCGTTGGCGGAGCGTGCCCTCGGGATACCTTGATCGCCGTGGATCGTCCAGGGCTTTCCGCGGTAAAGACTCTCTTCGCGCTCTCGTGCAACACCTGCGCCTATCCCGGATGCGAAGAACGCTTGACTGATCCGTCCTGGAAGCAGGTAAAGGCCGATGTCGCGCACATCTCCGGCGAGAAGCACGATGCTCCTCGCTACGACGCAAGCATGACTGACGACGCTCGGCAGGGTTTCGACAATCTGCTCTTGTTGTGCCCCAATCATCACCGGCTCATTGATCGCCTCGAACCTGACGCACACCCCGTAGAGCGACTGCGGGGAATTAAGGCGAGGCATGAGGAACGATGCCGGGAGGCTCGCTGGGCCGACGAACCCGCCCTTGAGTCATACGCTCGTCTTGCGATCGGCGTAAGCCCAACATCGGTAGAAGACGCAGGCACTCCCCGGCTTCGCGTTCAGAAGTCCGACGGCGATGCAGTACAAGTTGTCAACGTTGGGGATGGCGACGCGTACGACATCAGGATCCAGCCGATCGACGACAGCAGTGATCAGGCTTGGGTCTCCGTTGAGGTGCGCCTAGGCGCTTGTCGGCAGGCGGCACGTGGCGCGCCGGTGCCTACGCACCAACACTCGGCCACGCCGGGCCACACGTCCTCAAGATCATGTGGCGCGGCGGGAATGGGCGGGAATACGACGCAGAGTTTCCGTTGGAGTAGCGCCCCTCGCTTGCGCAACGCGGAATCGCTGTCGTGGATCAGCGCGGTATCCCGGTTTTCGGCGCAATGAAGACGATCTCGGCTTCGGCTAGGAGCTTGTCCGCGTCGCGCGACTTCGCCCAGACGTAGATCTTGCGGCCGTCGACGCGGTCGACGCCGGCTTCGTAGTCGATGCGGCGGTTGAGCGGTGTCGGGCGCAGCATCTTCACCGTCAGCGTCCCCGTGTAGCCGGCGATGCCGGAGGCCATCTGGGCCATGCCCATGAGGTCGTCGAAGGCGGCGGCCACGAAGCCGCCGTGGACGTGGCCGATCGGGCCCTCATACGCGGGGGAGTAGGTAGCCCAGCCGCGCAGCATGTCGCCGTCGGGGTGCCACTGCATCGGCGGCGCCAGCGGGTTGGCCCGGCCGCTGATTCCGCTGCGCTCGAGCAGTGCGCCCTGCGGACCCTGCTGCGCCGCCATCCCGCCCCGGTCCAGCAACGTCGGCAAACCCTCGAGCCGGTCGACCAGCTCGGCGGCGTCGTCCGCCAACTGCGCCAGCTCGTCGCGGTCGGCGCGCTCCACGTCGATGTGGGCAACCAGGTCAATGAGGTGCTTCACCTCGCGCACGAGCTCGTGCTTCCGGGCCCGGGACAGGTCCTCGGCCGGGTCCATGAAGGCGTACATCTCGCGGGGATCGGGCTGCAGCGTCATGGCCGGGACACTACGCGGTTGCCGCATCGAGAGAACGTGTTCTATTTTCGTTCCGATGGCGGAGCCGGAGGTCCTCGAAGCCCCCAACATCCTCGAATACCCGTACGCGCGCTCCGTCGGCCCGATCATCGGTCGCTTCATGGCCGGACTGCGCGACCGCCGCTTCCTCGGCATCCGCGCCAAGGACGGGCACGTGATCTGCCCGCCCACCGAGTACGACCCCGAGACCGGCGAGGAGCTCTCGGCCGACGACCTCGTCGAGGTCGGCCCCGGTGGCGAGGTCACGACGTGGGCGTGGGTCCACCACCCGCGGGACCAACACCCGCTCGACCGGCCGTTCGCGTGGGCGCTCATCGGCCTCGACGGCGCTGACACCGCGCTGCTGCACGTCGTCGACGCCGGCGACGAGTCGCGCATGAAGACCGGCATGCGGGTCAAGCCCCGCTGGCGCGAGGAGCGCGTCGGCGACATCCACGACGTCGAAGCATTCGTGCCCGAGGAGAAGTAGTGGCCGACGCCGACACGACCAGCGAAGACATCGTCACGAAGATCGACACGCCGATCGAGCTGCGCTACCGGTACGTCGCCGGGCACGCGCAGACGCTGTTCCTACGCGGCATCGAGCAGGGCAAGATCTACGGCCAGCGCTGCCCCGTGTGCCACAAGGTGTACTGCCCGCCCCGCGGCGCGTGCGCGTCGGACGGCGTGGCGCTCGGCGAGCCGGTCGAGGTCAGCGACAAGGGCACCGTCACCACGTTCTGCGTCGTCAACGTCCCGTTCTACGACCAGAAGATGGAGATCCCCTACGTGTCGGCGACGATCCTGCTCGACGGGTCCGACATCGGGATGATGCACCTCATCCAGGAGGCCAAGGCCGAGGACGTCCACATGGGCATGCGGGTCGAGGCAGTGTGGGCGCCGCCGGAGGAGCGCAGGCCCACCCTCGAGAGCATCAAGTACTTCCGGCCCACCGGCGAGCCCGACGCCGACTACGAGTCGTACCGGGCGCACGTCTGATGCGGACGGCCGCGCCGTGAAGGACGTCGCCGTCGTCTCGTTCGCGCAGTGGAGCGCCCGCGAGGAGCCCACCCGCAACGAGGTCGAGATGCTCATCCCCGTCGTCGCCGAGGCGATCGAGAAGTCGGGCATCGGTCGCAAGGAAGTCGGCTTCACGTGCTCGGGCTCGTGCGACTACCTCGCCGGCGCGCCGTTCGCGTTCGTGATGGGCCTCGACGCGGTGGGGGCGTGGCCGCCGATCCGCGAGAGCCACGTCGAGATGGACGGGGCGTGGGCGCTGTACGAGGCGTGGGTCCGGCTCCAGCACGGCGACCTCGACTCCGCGCTCGTGTACTCGTTCGGGAAGTCGAGCCTCGGCGACCTGCCGATCGTGCTCAGCCAGCAGATGGACCCGTACTACGTGGCGCCGCTGTGGCCCGACAGCGTCAGCATCGCCGCGCTGCAGGCGCGCGCATGGCTCGACGCCGGCCACGACGAGGCCGAGATGGCCGAGGTCGCGGCGCGCAGCCGCCGCTTCGCCAAGGACAACCACTGGGCCCAGATCTACGGCGACGACGAGCCCGACGCGCTGCTGCGCGAGCCGTACGTCGTGTCGCCGCTGCGCAAGCACGACATCCCGCCGATCTCCGACGGCGCCGTGGCGATGGTGCTCGCCGTCGGCGACCGGGCGCGCGACGTGTCCGACCACCCGGTCTGGATCCGCGGCATCGACCACCGGATCGAGGCGCACGGCCTCGGGGTGCGCGACCTCGCGCGCTCGCCGTCGACGAAGCTCGCGGGCGAGAAGGCGGGCGTGAACGGGGTCGACGTGGCCGAGCTGCACGCGCCGTTCAGCCACCAGGAGCCGATCCTCGCCGAAGCGCTCGGACTGAGCGACGGCACGAGCGTGAACCTGTCGGGTGGGGCGCTCACGACCAACGTCGTCATGGCGGCGGGGTTGACGCGCATCGGCGAGGCTGCCGACCTCATCGCGCAAGGTGACGCCGGCCGGGCCGTCGCCCACGCCACGTCGGGCCCGGCGCTGCAGCACAACCTCGTGTGCGTGCTGGAGGGCGACGAATGAGCGAGCTCGCTGCGGTCGTCGGCGTCGGCCAGACGCACCACAAGTCGGCCCGCAAGGACGTGTCGATCGCCGGGCTCGTGCGCGAGGCGGCGAGCCGCGCCCTCGACGACGCCGAGATGCGCTGGCAGGACATCGACGCCGTCGTCATCGGCAAGGCGCCCGACATGTTCGAGGGCGTCGTGATGCCCGAGGCGTACCTCGCCGACGCGCTGGGCGCGACCGGCAAGCCGATGATGCGCGTGCACACCGCCGGCAGCGTCGGCGGGTCGACCGCGCTCGTCGCCGCCAGCCTCGTGCAGGCGGGCATCCACGAGCGCGTGCTGACCGTCGCGTTCGAGAAGCAGTCGGACGCCGATGCCATGTGGGCGCTGTCGCGGCCACTGCCGTTCGCGCCGCCGACGCTCGCCGGCGCCGGCGGCTACTTCGCCCCGCTCATCCGGGCCTACATCCGCCGGGCGGGGGCACCAAGCAACATCGGGATGATGGTCGCGGTGAAGGACAGGCTCAACGCGCTGAAGAACCCGTACGCGCACCTCCACCTCGAGGACATCAGCATGGAGAAGGTGGAGGAGTCCCCGATGCTGTGGGACCCGATCCGGTACCTGGAGACGTGCCCGAGCTCGGACGGTGCGTGCGCGATGGTGATCGCCGACGAGGCCGGCGGCGACCGCGCCGCCAAGCCGCCGGCGTGGGTGCTCGGCACCGCCATGCGCAGCGAGCCGACGATGTTCGCCGAGCGCGACGCCGTGAACCCGCAGGCGGGCAAGGACTGCGCCGCCGACGTGTTCGGCCAGGCCGGCATCACGAACCCGCGCGAGCAGATCGACTGCATCGAGATGTACGTGCCGTTCAGCTGGTACGAGCCGATGTGGCTCGAGAACCTCGGGTTCGTGCCCGAGGGCGACGGCTGGAAGATGACCGAGAAGGGCGCCACCGCGCTCGACGGGGAGCTGCCGGTGAACATGTCGGGCGGCGTGCTGTCGACGAACCCGATCGGCGCGTCGGGCATGCTGCGCTTCGCCGAGGCGGCGATGCAGGTGCGGGGCCAGGCCGGGGAGCACCAGGTCGACGGCGCCCGCATGGCGCTCGGCCACGCCTACGGCGGCGGGTCCCAGTTCTTCGCTATGTGGGTTGTGGGGGCGGAAAAGCCGTAGCGATCGGTCGACCAGGCGATGAGCGCGATGAGTTCCGGTCGCCCTGGTTGTCCGAGTCCAGCGGTGACTCACTGTTCGCAGCACCGACGGAGGGAGTGGTGCCTGATGGAGATCCGAACCCGCATGTGCATCAGCGCTGACGGTTGTGTGACCACGCCGGACGGGCTGCCGGTCCAGCTCGCCGACCCCGCGTTCGTGCCCGGCCAGAGCTACGGCTTCCCGGAGTTTCAGAAGAGCTGTGACGCCGTGCTGATGGGCCGCACGACGTTCGAGCCTGCCCTCAGCGCCGACCGGTGGCCGTGGCCGAACCTCGACGTCTTCGTGCTCGGCTCACACCGTCCCGCCGGCACTCCCGACCACGTGGTCCTCGACAGTGATCCGGCGCGACTCCTCGAGAGGCTCCGCGCCGCCAACCGGGGCGGCGACGTCCACCTCGTCGGCGGTCCTCGTACGGTCGAGACCGTTCGCGCCCTCGGAGCGCTCGACAAGCTCGGGCTCATCGTGTTGCCGTTCATCATCGGAGACGGGATGCGTCTGACGCCGCCGCTGAGTACCAACACCGGGCTGACACTCGAGAGCGAGCACGCGCTTCCGGGCGGGTCCGTGGAGATCGTCTACGCCGTGAGCAAGGAAGCCGTAGCGGGTCGGCCGGAGGCATCGTGATCACGGCCGCGGAGACCGCACGCGAAAGGAACGGTTGCCGCGCGGGTGGGGTCGATTCGGAAAGGCGATTGACCATCTCACCGAGATCTCGGACCCCGACGAATCGCTGCTCTCCAGCTGCGTAGGCCTCAACCGCCAGTTCCGGCGCGGGACGATCACCCTGGCCGGAGGCCTCGTCGAGCTCACGAAGAGCACCAACGTGATCCTCGCCGCCACCAACCATCGACTCCGCTTCGTGGCGACCGGCGCCGGCGGAGCGCCCCGACGCCATGAGGCGATTCCTTACGACGGTCTCGAGATCGTGGCTGTGGCCAAGAAGGATCTGACGCTGCGCTGGCCCCAGGGCGAGGTGCACTTCCGCTGGATCGCCAAGCAGATGCTGCCCGGTTTTGTGGAAGCTCTCTCCGGGCGGCTGAGCGCGGCGCCACGCTGACGGCGCTTGCCGTCATTTCGACGCGGCCTGGCACGAAAGTGGCAGGCCGACCCGCGTTAGCCGGTGAACGTCGGCGCGGCGACGATCGGAGCTGACACGGCAGAAGGCGGCGCGCTCGGAGACGGCTCGCTCGGAGACGGCCCACTCGGCGTCGGACAACTGTCGGTGTTCGGGTCGAAGGTGATCGCCACTTGGCCGTCGCCGGTCCCGCTGCTCGACGAGTTGATGTCGGTGCCCTCTGGAACGACGAACGATGAGCCGCCGCCACCTCCGGACCCTGACTGCGGGGTCTGGGCGCTGACGCCGCCGCCGCCACCCCCGCCGTAGCCGCCGCCACCGCCGCCGTCGCCGCCGCCGCTGCCACCGCCACCGCCGCCGAAGCCGTTCCCGCCGCCACCACCGGCGCCGTTGTTGCCGGTGGCGCCGTTGCCGCCCGGCGCCACGCCCGCGCCACCCGCCCCGGCACCGGGAGCGGTCCCACCGGCGCCGGTTCCGGGAGGCGGGGAGCCCGCCTGCGCGCCGTTGCCGGTACTGCCGCCGCCGCCACCGCCACCCCCGGCGGAGCCGTTGCCCGTTCCTCCGCTCTGCGTGCCCGAGCCCCCGGCACCCACA
>WNGE01020446.1_pt1 | contig 10777 bp, 8 predicted proteins | sample 5400651 | NCBI WGS metagenome assembly WNGE01 (sample SAMN13153370, study PRJNA577476) | soil metagenome | isolation source: 60 cm soil or saprolite under grassland replicate 2 | place: USA:California | collected 2016-06-15
ACGGCGAGCGTTACGCGGCACTGCTCGTCGAGCACCGGCGGGTGTTGCGCGAGGTTTTCGCCCACCACCAGGGGGTTGAGGTCGATACGGAAGGAGACGCCTTCTTCGTTGCCTTCGGCTCGGCGCGGAAGGCGCTCGCCGCCGCCGGCGAAGCGCAGCAGGCGCTCGAGGAGGGGCCGCTTCGCGTCCGGATGGGTCTCCATACCGGCGAGGCGCAGGTGTCGGATGGGGGGTATGTCGGCTTGGATGTCCACCGCGCGGCGCGTATCGCCGCCGCCGGCCACGGTGGGCAGGTCCTGCTCAGCGCGGCAACGAGTGCGCTCGTCGAGGTCGAGCTCCGTGACCTCGGCGCGCATCGGCTGAAGGATCTCTCCGCGCCGGAGCGGCTCTACCAGCTCGGCGACCGCACGTTTCCTCCTCTGAAGACGCTCTCTCACACGAATTTGCCCATTCCTGCGACGCCCTTCCTCGGGAGGGAGCGCGAGCTCGAGGAAGTCACCGGCCTCCTCATGCGTGACGACGTTCGCGTTCTTACGCTGACTGGTCCCGGCGGCACGGGGAAGACACGGTTGGCACTGCAGGCGGCGGGCGCGCTCGCCGACGATTACCCGGACGGCGTCTTCTGGGTGCCGCTCGCACCCCTGCGTGATCCGGCCTTGGTGCTCCCCCAGGTTGCGCAGGCGCTCGGGGTGAAGCAGGACCTGGGTCAGTACATCGGAAGCAGGCGGCTCCTGCTCCTGCTGGACAACCTCGTGCACTTGCTCGCTGCGGCCGTGGAAGTCGGTGAGCTGGTCGCGAGCTGCCCTGGCCTTGGGCTCCTGGCTACGAGCCGCGCGCCGCTCCGTCTCGATGGCGAATGGGAGTACGCCGTCGACCCTCTGGCCGAGAACGAAGCGGTCGCGCTCTTCGAGCAGCGGGCGCGCGCCGTGGCGCGCGCATTCTCGGCGAACGGCGAAGTGGCTGAGATCTGCAGACGGCTGGACTGCCTGCCGCTCGCGATCGAGCTGGCCGCCGCGCGGGCCAAGCTTCTGCCCGCCCAGGCCATTCTCGCGCGCTTGGAGCAGCGCCTTCCGCTACTTGCGGCCGGATCTCGCAACGCGCCGGAGCGGCAGCGCACGCTGCGGGCGACTATCGAGTGGAGCCACAGCCTGCTCAACGAAGAAGAGCAGCGCCTGTTCGCCCGCCTTGCCGTCTTCGCTGGCGGCTGGGAGCTCGAGGCGGCGGACGCGATTTGTGACTCGGATCTCGAGACCCTCGGGTCGCTGGTCGACCAGAGCCTTGTCCGGCGGAGCGGTGAGCGCTTCTGGATGCTCGAGACGATCCGAGAGTACGCCGTCGAACGACTCGAGGAGTCGGGTGAGGCAGACGATCTCCGCGCCCGGCACGCCGCGTGGTATCTCGAGCTCGCGGAGCGCGCGCGCCCCGAGCTCCATCGTGCTCAGGCGCTTCGCTGGCTGGATCGCCTCGAGGCCGAGCACGCGAATCTACGCCTCGCACTAGACCGCGCACTCGAAGAAGGTGATGCGGCGCGCGCACTCCACCTCACCGGCGCCGTCTGGACCTACTGGCTCACCCGGGGTCATTGGACGGAGGGCCGCCGCTCACTCGAGGCGGCGCTGGCCCTGGCGAACGACCAGGAGCTGGAGTCTCGCGAGGACCCGCTCTGGGGTGGCGCGCTGCTCGCACTCTGGCAGGACGACGAGGAGCGCGGGCTAACGCACGCGACCAATCTCCTCGACCTTTCACGCGCTCGAGGCAGCAGGCGCGGCGAAGCAATTGCGCTCGAGCTCATCGCGATCGCCGCCTCCCACCGCGGCGACTTCGACCGCGCGAGACGCCTCTTCGGGGAGTCGCTCGCGATCGCACGGGAGGTGCGTGACGAGTGGCTGATAACGGTCGTGCTCAACAACCTCGGTGACGCGGAGCTCAACGCCGGAAACTTCGAGCGCGCGATCGAGCTGTTCGAGGAGAGCCTGGCGCTCGGAGAGGAGCGCGGGGATCTCGACAGACGAGCGCGGCAGCTCACGAACCTTGGATCTGCAGCACTTGCACTCGGCGACACCTCGACGGCGCGAGCCCGGTTCGACGATGCGCTTGACGCGGCGCGGGTCATCGGCCTTCGCGAGATTTATGTCTATGCGCTGCTCGGCCTGGCAGCGGCGTGGGTGTCGGACGACCCACCGCGCGCAGCGCGCCTGCAGGGCGTCTCGGACGCGATCGCCGAGCAACTGGGGACGTCGGCGCAGGTGTTCGAGGCGCGGGTGCGTGAGAAAACGCTCGCAACGCTGCGCGCAGCCTCACTCGAGGACGCGTATCTGGGCGCCGTCGCCCACGGGCGGACCTTGTCTCCGAACGACGCCGTCGCCTACGCGCTTGCGAATGTCGATCATCCTGCCAATGCCGTCTAGACGCGTACGAATCACTTCCCGGTGGTGAGAGGCCGGCGTGCGTCGCTGTGTGTTTGTGCCCTAGGGGCCACAATCGCGGCCTCGGCGTCAGGCGACGGCCGCGCCGGCGCACCCGTCGGGGCGAGCTGCGGCAAGCTTCTGCCTCCCCGGTCCGGCTTCTACCTCGGCGCCTTCCCGACTTCAACACGCAGGCCTCGTACTCCGAGGACGACGTGACGGCCGCGAAGATCGAAGGGTTCCAGCGACGTGCGGGCGTCAAGCTCGCCTGGGTCTACTTCTCGCAAAACTGGCACAAGGGCCTCGCCTTTCCGCGCCGGAGCGTGCTGACCGTTTGGCGGACCGGCGCCGTCCCCTACATCGCGTTCTTGCCAACTCCGGGAACTTCTACGGCCCCGGCCGGCGCCAGAAGAACTCCGAGCGCAGGTTCTCGCTCCAACACATCCTCGAAGGCAGGTTCGACGCCGCGCTCCGGGCGTGGGCCGACGCGGCTCGGGACACGAACATTCCGATCCTCATGGACTTCGGCACCGAGGTGAACGACGACTGGGGCACCTGGAACGCGACCTGGAACGGAGCCGACCAGACGAACGGTTATGGCGATCCGACCTACCCGGAGGGGGCGGAGCGCTTCCGCGATGCCTACCCGGCACCTGGTCATCCTCTTCCGGAAGGAGGGTGCGACGAACGTCACCTGGTTCTTCCACGTCGACTCGCAGCGCCAGTACGACTGGTGGAACGAGCTGCCGCTCTACTACCCCGGCGATGCGTACGTCGACTGGTTGGGGATCTCGGTGTACGGGTCGCTCTTCCCGAGCGGACCGATCCTCCCGTTCGCGGAGAAGCTCGAGGCATCCTGGGTCTACACCGATCTGACGGCGCTGAGCCGGCGGCCGGCGGCGATCTCCGAGATGGGCGCCGTCGACGACGCGGCCCACGGCAAGGCCGCCTGGATCAGGCACGCGTTCGCCGCCCTCCGCTCCGGGCGCTACCCGCGGATCCGGGCGGCGACGTGGTGGGACATGCGCAGCCCGCCTTCCGACACGCGTATCGATTCCTCACCGGTGGCGCTGGCGGCGTTCCGCGGGGAGTCGCCGGCCGCTTCTTTGCCGTTCGCCCCCCCAGATTTACGGGGAACTGTCTGCCGGCCGCCCCGCAGGGAGTCTCGGCGCGGCAGGAGCGGGGCGGAGTGCGCGTGACCTGGCGGACGGTCCCGAATGCGGCCCGGTACGAGATCTTGCGCGACGGGAGGCTGCTCGGAGCGAGCTGCGAGGTCGACGGCCGCCGCCAGCTCCTCGTGCGAGCCGTACTGCGAGAACGGTTCGAGGTGCGCGTCCCGGAGCCGAACGAGATCGGGCCCGCCCGGCGGAAGCTCGAGGCTGTGGGCGATCGCACGCAGGGTCACCACCATGGTGTGGAACGGGTGCGAGATGCAGCTGTCGCCCCAGTCGAAGAAGAGGTAGCGGCCGTCGCGGATGAAGATGTTCCCGTCGTGGAAGTCGTCGTGCTGGAGAGTCTCCGGGATGCCGAACGAGGCGAGCCGGTCGCCCGCGGCGACGAACTCCGGGACGAGCTCGCAGAGCTGTCGGTACTGCTCGCTCGTCACCCCGTTCGGGAGGTCGATCAGCAGTGCGTCCCGGTCGGCCAGCAGCTCCTCGAGGTGGGCGGGCAGCACCGCGAGACGCTCGTCGGGGACGCCCGCGCCGAGCAGCTCGTCGACGTGCGGCGCGAGGCTCAGCTGCAGCTCGGCGTACGTCGGTAGCAGTTCCTCCCAGTGGAAGAGGTCGGCGGCCGACGTCAGCTGCTCGCGGAGGCGGGTGCCGCCGTCTCGCATCAGCAGCCAGGCTCGTTTGGGGTCGGTAGCGACGACCTCGGGCACTCGGCCGGGCTGGCGGCGCTCGAGGATGACGAGCAGCGCGGCCTCGAAGGCGTGAGGCGAAGCGTTCGCCTTGAAGTAGAGGTCGCCGGCGCTCGTCGGCACCCGCATGACGGTCGACCACCAGCGCACGTGCGCTCGATGTCGGCCGTGAGCGCGAGCCCGCGCTCGTCGAGGCGCGCGCGGATCCAGCTCGTCGCCCGGGCAAGCCAGTCCGGCTGCACCCAGGGAAGCCGGTCGATATGCGCGGGCTCGAGCATCCCGCGGATCAGCCTACGGCTCGGGGCCGCCCGCCCAACCCTTGAAGCATCGTCGAGCGCTGTTCTGGCATGGCTCGCCGCCCGAGCCGCCTTGCAGAACGAGCGGAACGAACAGCGAGGTGGCCGATGTGCAACGGATTTCCCGCTTCCGAGTGCGGTCGGAGGTTGTCGGCCTTGGTGTTTGCACATCCGTGCTTCTTGCGTCACAGACACGTATCGGCTTCCTCGCTACGTTGCCTGCGATGGCAAAGAAGAGCGCCACACCATGGGGAGCGGCCACGGTCGTCGACGAGCTGAGCCTCCAGCAGCGCGCCGGCGACAAGCGGTTCGCGTCGGTCGTGCAGCTGCTCGACGCCGGTGGGGAGCGGCTCGTCCGGTTCGCGTACGCGACGGGCGGGTCTGCTCGGCGTGGGCCGGTCACGCTTCGCGCCCGAGACCTTGAACGGCTGCGAACGGAGCTGGCGAAGCATCCGGAGCTGGCGGAGGCGCTGCGTCTGGGAGGCGATGCCTAGACGGGCGCCGCGACCCGATCGCGCGCCGCGTCGACCAGCGAGGCGAGAATCAGCGCGCCGTCGCCGGAGCCGAGCAGCGGGTCGACCGCATGCTCGGGGTGCGGCATCAGCCCCATCACGTTGCCACGGTCGTTGACGACGCCCGCCACGTCGGCCACCGAGCCGTTGGGGTTGTCGCCGCCGTACCAGAGAACGATCTGGTCGTTCGCCTCCAGCTGCTGCACCAGCTCGGCCGGGGCGAACCAGCAGCCTTCGCCGTGCTTGACGGGGATCACCAGCCGCTGGCCGGGCTCGCACCTGGACGTGAACGGAGCGGCGACCCGCTCGACGCGGAGCGTCACATCACGACAGACGAACGAGAGCGAAGCGTTCGGCCGCAGCACGCCGGGTAGGAGTCCCGCCTCGCAGAGGATCTGGAAGCCGTTGCAGATCCCGAGGACGGCACCTCCGTCGGCGGCGAAGCCTGCGACCGCGCTCATCACCGGCGAGAAGCGGGCGATCGCCCCGCAGCGCAGGTAGTCCCCGTAGGAAAAGCCTCCCGGAAGGACTACTGCGCCGACGTCCTCGGGGAGGCGTTCCGACGCGTGCCACACGAGGACCGGGTCGCTGCCGAGCGCGCCCAGGGCCCAGGCGGCGTCATGGTCGTCGTTTGAGCCCGGAAAGACGATGACGGCGAGCTTGGGGCGCCCCTTGGTCACGGCGATGCGATCTCGATCTCGTAGCTCTCGATCAGCGGGTTGGCGAGGAGCTGCTCGCACATCCGCTCGACCTCGGCACGGGCGTGGGCGGGATCGGCGGCGTCGATCTCGAGGTCGACGACGCGCCCGATCCTCGCTTCGCCGACGGCGAAGCCGAGATGGCGGAGCGACGCCTCGACCGCCTGACCCTGCGGGTCGAGAATCCCCTGCTTCGGCCGGACGAGAACCGTTGCCCTCATGTCAGCACGACCGTCGGGTCGGCGAGGTACTCGTCGAAGCCGATCCCCGTCAGGCGCTCGAACGCCTCGACGTAGCGCGCCCGCGTGCCGGCGACGACCTCCCCGGGCAGATCGGGGCCGGGCGGCGCCTTCTCCCAGCCGAGTGACTCGCAGTAGTCGCGCACGAACTGCTTGTCGAACGACGGCTGTGCACCACCGGGCTCGAACGCGTCGGCCGGCCAGAATCGCGAGGAGTCCGGCGTGAAGGCCTCGTCCGCCCGGCGATCAGGATCCCTCGTGCGGCCGCGTGCTCGGCGGCAAAGCGGTACAGCGCCAGCGCGGTCCGCTCGACCTCCTCGTAACGCTCCTTGCCGACGAGCGCCGCTGCCTGGTCGGCGTCGATGTTCTCGTCGTGGCCGGCTGTCGCCTTCGTCGAGGGCGTGAAGATCGGATCCGGCAGACGCTCGGACTCACGCAGTCCCTCCGGCAGCGCACGTCCCGACGTCGACCCGCTCCGCGTGTAGTCCTTCCAGCCCGACCCGGCGAGGTAACCGCGCACCACGCACTCGAGCGGGAGCATCTCCAATCGCCTGCACTCGGTCGAGCGCCCGTCCGGCCTGAGACCCAAGAGGTGGTTCGGGCACAGCCCGCGCGTGCGCGCGAACCAGAACGCGGACAACCCGGTGAGGATGCGTCCCTTGTCCGGAATCTCGGTCGGCAGCACGACGTCGAAGGTCGAGACCCGGTCGCTGGCGACGAGCAAGAGCCGCTCGTCGTCTATCGCGAACAGCTCGCGTACCTTCCCGCTCGCGACGTGGACGAGGGTCTCAGGCATGGACGGCTTCCTCCTGTCTGGTCAAGGTGTGCAACCGCGCGAAGACGGTGTCGACGTGACGCGTGTAGGCGGCGAGGTCGAAGACCGCCTTCGGGTCGATGCGGCGGGCGATCCGGTCGTCCCCTTCAACCAGCGTCCGGAAGTCGAGCTCCTCGTCCCAGGCGCGCTGCGCGTGCTCCTGGACGAGCCGGTAAGCCTCGTCACGCGGCAGCCCCGACTCGACCAGCGCGAGCAGCACCCGCTGGCTGAAGAAGAGGCCGTGGCCGGCCTCGAGGTTGGCGCGCATCCGTTCCGGCAGGACGACGAGACCCTCGACGAGCCAGACGAAGCGGTCGAGCATGTAGTCGAGTGCGAGGAAAGCATCCGGCAGGACGACGCGCTCGGCGGAGGAGTGCGAGATGTCGCGCTCGTGCCAGAGGGCCACGTTCTCGAGGCCGACCTGCGCGGCGGCACGCACGACGCGCGCAAGCCCACAGATCCGCTCCGCGACGACCGGGTTGCGCTTGTGCGGCATCGCCGACGAGCCCTTTTGGCCGCTGCCGAACGGCTCCTGCACCTCACGAACCTCGGTACGCGCCAGGTGGCGGATCTCGACGGCGAACCGTTCGACTGACGCTGCGACGAGGGCCAGAGCGCAGAGCAGCTCGGCGTGCCGGTCACGCGGCACGATCTGGGTCGAGACTGGTTCCGGCTCGAGTCCAAGCCGCTCACACGCGATCCGCTCGAGCTCGGGATCGGTCGCCGAGTATGTCCCGACGGCGCCCGACAGCTTCCCGAACCGCATGCCTCCCAGCGCCCGGCGCAGCCGTCCTCGGCCGCGGTCGAGCTCGAAGGCCCAACCGGCGAGCTTGAGGCCGAACGTGGTCGGCTCGGCGTGGACGCCGTGGGTGCGGCCGATGCAGAGCGTCGAACGGTGCTCCTCGGCCCGCGCGATCACGGCTGCGAGCGTCCGCTCCACGCTCTCCAGCAGGAGCGCGCCGGCGTCGCGAACCTGGAGCGCGAGCCCGGTGTCGACGACATCCGAAGAGGTCAGCCCGTAGTGGAGCCAGCGCCCCTCCGCGCCGAGGCCGGACTGCACCAGGTCGACGAACGCGGCGAGGTCGTGGCCGGTGGTGCGCTCGAGCTCGGCGACCTGCTCCGGCACCGGCGCCCGTGCACTTGCGCGGATCGCGCGGGCCGCCTGCTCGGGAACGGCGCCGAGCTCGGCCCACGCCTCGAGCGCCGCCAGCTCGACCTCCAGCCAGGCAGCGAGCTTTCTCTCGTCCGACCACACCTCGGCCATGGCCGGACGGGAGTAACGGGCAAGCACCGACCGATCGTAGCGTTCCGCTACGACGCGCCGAGAATCCGCGCTGCGAGCACCGCAGCGTTGCGGGCATTGTCGACGCCGACGCAGGCGACCGGCACGCCGGGAGGCATTTGCACGATCGAGAGCAGCGCGTCGAGGCCGTCGAGCATGCTGGTCGACGAGCGCAGCGGCACACCGATCACCGGCAGATCGGTCTGTGCGGCGACCACACCCGGGAGGGCGGCCGCGAGCCCCGCCCCGCAGATCAGCACCTTCAACCCGCGCGACCTGGCCGAGGAGGCGTACTCGGCGACCGCCTCCGGGTCGCGGTGGGCCGAGCGGACCTCGAACTCGTACGCGATCCCGCGCCGGTCGAGCTCGTCGCATGCGCCCTGCATCCGCTCGCGATCGGACTCGGAGCCGACGAGGATGCCGACCACGGGTTCAGCCGACACGGCTGCCGTCCGGGAGCGCGACGTCGCTCCGGTAGCGAGCACCATCGAACGAGATCAGCGCTGCGCCTTCGTAGGCGAGCGCACGGGCGCGCTCGAGGTCGTCGCCGACGCCGGTCACGTTCAGGATGCGGCCGCCGCTGGTCACGAGCCAATCCCCTCGGCGTGCTGTGCCGGCGTGGAAGACGAGCGCTCCGGCTGCCTCGGCCTGCTCGATGCCGGCGATCTCCGAGCCGACGTCGTTGCGCTCGGGGTATTCGCCGGCCGCGACCACGACGGTGGCGGCGGCACGCGGCGAGGTTTCGAGCTCGACGCCGCGCAGGTCGCCGGCGGCCGCCCCGGCCAGGGCCGCGAGCAGGTCGCCGTCGACACGCGGGAGGATCGCCTGCGTCTCGGGGTCGCCGAAGCGGCAGTTGAACTCGAGGACGCGCGGCCCGTCGTCGGTGAGCATCAGGCCTGCGTAGAGCAACCCGGCGAACGGCGACCTCCGCCGCGCGAGCTCCGCCAGCACCGGCCGGTGGATCCGGTCGACGAGCTCATCGACCTCGGCGGGTCCGATCCCCGGCACGGGCGAGAACGCTCCCATCCCGCCGGTGTTCGGTCCAGTGTCGCCGTCCCCGGCGCGCTTGTAGTCGCGCGCGGCCGCGAGTGGGATCGTGTGGCGGCCGTCAGTGAGCACGAAGACGGATAGCTCCTCGCCCTCCAGCAGCTCCTCGATCACGAGCGGCCCGGCGAGCGCTGCAGCGGCGCGCAACCCGTCGTCGAGCTCGTCCTGCGTGCGGCAGACGAAGACGCCCTTGCCCGCCGCGAGCCCGTCGGCCTTGACGACGCATGGTGGCCGTGCGACAGGCATCGCCGCGGCGGCCGGGACGCCCGCCGCCTCCAGCACCTCCTTCGCGAAGGTTTTCGACCCCTCGATGCGCGCCGCTGCTGCGGTCGGCCCGAACACGGCGATGCCGGCATGCCGGAGCTGGTCGGCCGCGCCCGCGACCAGCGGCACCTCAGGGCCGATCACTGCGAGCTCGATCTCGAGCGCCTGCGCGAGCGCGAGCAGGCCCTCGGTGTCCTCCGCGCGCACGGGGTGGCACTCGCCGAGCTGGGCGATCCCCGGGTTGCCGGGCGCCGCGTGCAGCTCGTCGAGTGCGTCGCTCTGGCTGAGCTTCCAGGCAAGGGCGTGCTCGCGACCCCCCGAGCCGACGATGAGCACGCGCACGGCGCGAGTCTAGTCAGTGCAGGTGATGATGAGCATGCGGCTCCGAGGCCGTTCTCCGTCTCAACGGTCAGGTCGGCACGGCGTGCGCATTCTGGCCCGGGGTGACTCCGGCCCGTGGGGACGACACTCATCCGGCACATTTCGCGACAGACGCGTGCGCCGGCGGCCGGTAGCGTTCAGGCAGGGACCTTCGCTTCCCCCATGGGGGAAAGAGTCTTCCGCGCCCTGCAGGGCAGGCTTTGGGCTGTCGCGGACTAGGCTTCGGGGCGTGTCCGCCGACCCGCCGAGCGAGGCGCCGCCGTACAGCACGGCCGCGGTCGACGTCCTCCGGCTGCCTGCCGGCGACGCGGAGCGCGACCTGCTCGCCGTCGAGGAACCGCTCGAGATCCGGATCGGCGCTCGCCCGGTAGCGGTGACGATGAGGACGCCCGGGCACGACGAGGAGCTCGCGCTCGGCTTCTGCCTCTCCGAGGGGCTCCGGCCGACCGGGGCGCGGCTCCCGGACGACCTGGCCGCGAACGTGGTCGACGTCGAGGCGCCGGGCTTCGACCCGGCCCGCCTCCAGCGCAGCTTCTACACCTCTTCTTCCTGCGGCGTGTGCGGCAAAGGCGCGCTCGAAGCCGTCGCCGTCGACGCTCCGCGCGTCGAGGGCGCGCTCACGGTCACCGCCGGCTTCGTCTCCGCCCTGCCTGACCGGCTGCGCACGGAGCAGGCCGCATTCGCCGCGACCGGCGGACTGCACGCGACCGGGCTGTTCGACCGTCACGGCGAGTTGCTCTGCCTGCGCGAGGACGTCGGCCGGCACAACGCGCTGGACAAGGTCGTCGGCTGGGCCTTCACGACCGGGCGGCTGCCGCTCGTCGACGCGCTGATCTGTCTCAGCGGCCGGATCTCGTTCGAGCTCGTCCAGAAGGCGGCTGTCGCCGGCTGTCCGCTCATCGTCGCCGTCGGCGCCCCATCGAGTCTCGCCGTCGAGCTTGCGCGCGACCGGGGGATGACGCTGTGCGGGTTCGTGCGTGG
>WNGE01008704.1_pt1 | contig 10776 bp, 10 predicted proteins | sample 5400651 | NCBI WGS metagenome assembly WNGE01 (sample SAMN13153370, study PRJNA577476) | soil metagenome | isolation source: 60 cm soil or saprolite under grassland replicate 2 | place: USA:California | collected 2016-06-15
AATCCCGCATCTGCGGATCAGCAATCTCTACAAGGACATTATCGCGCAGGGGGACAACGGTGCTGAAGTCAAAGATTACGTCCGCGACAAAATCCGGAGCGGCAAATTCCTGATCCGATCCATCCACCAGCGACAGCAAACGATTTCCAACATCGCGCAGCAGATCGTTTCCCGGCAGCGCGACTTCCTTGAGCACGGGCCATCGCATCTGAAACCGATGACCATGGCCGAAATCGCAGATGCGGTGGGGGTGCATGAGACCACGGTGAGCCGCGCTGTTTCCGGAAAATACATGGCCACGCCTCAGGGTATTTTCGAGATGAAATACTTTTTCACGTCCGGCTATCAAACCGCCACCGGCGAATCGATGAGCAACACGAGCGTGAAAGAAGCGATCCTCGATCTGGTGAAACACGAGAATGGCAGCGCACCGTTGAGCGACCAGGAGATCGTCGAAATTCTGACTGAGCGCGGGATTCCCATCGCGCGGCGCACGGTAGCCAAGTACCGCTCCGAGTTCAATATTCTGCCCAGTCACATGCGGCGGAAGTATTGAGCCTTCGGCTCAGGTTGAAGCGTTAAACAGTTGAAGCGTTGAAGCGGGCTGGCGAAACTGTCGAGGCTCCATCTCGTTGTCTCAGAAATCTGTGTTCATGCTTCGGCGTTGCTCAGCACGGCGTCTGTGGCTAAATAATTCTTGATGAATCGCTCTCTCCGCGCTGCCGTAATCGCCGAATGGCGCGGTCTTCCCGAGAGGAAAATGCGGCCAGACCGGTGGCAAGCCCCGGCCGATTTGCTGCCGAAGTTGATGCAGAAGCTCGGATTACGCGAGCGGTTGCACGAGACTGAAGTGATCGAAGCGTGGTCGAAAATTGTCGGCGAATTCATTGCCGCGCATTCCGCGCCTGTCGCTTTGCGCGAAGGCGTTCTCTACGTCCGCGTGCTCCAACCGGCCTTGCACTACGAGCTCGAACAAGTCTCCAAGATCGAGATTCTGCGGAAATTGAAGCAACGCTTCGGCGGAAAAACTATTCGCGACATTCGGTTCCGCGTCGGCTAACCGGAACTTACGGTTTCGGTTTCTCGGGCTCCTTAAAGGTAAGTTTCACCGACTGAACGGTATTCTGATTCTTCTGACCACCTAGCTTGAGGGTCACGAATTGATATGTGAAGTTTCCTGCAAGATCTACGGTCCATTTCACGCCAAATTGAATGTCTACAACGAGCTTAGTGAATTTTAGATCCCCCAACGTGCCCGACTCCTTTACGGCCCTCGCTGCTTCTTGAATTGTGCGCGCGAGCGTTTCAGTCAGGATCGGTGGTTCCTCAGATAGTGCCTTCACACCAGGTGGCTTTGGGAGTTCGTAAGTGTAAGCAACATCATTTACTGTGTTATCCGAAGTCGATCCGCCGAACGAGAAAATAAAAAAACTTATTGAGCCGCTGGTAGTCTTTTCCGTTACAACTTTGAAATCAAATTCAGCTGATTGCAGAGGTGGTAGAGCGGCGGCGCCGCCACCAAGACTTTCCTGGTATTGATCGACCGCCTTCTTGACTTCCTTTATGACCTCACCTAAAAGCGGCAGCGGCGGCTTCTTAGGTCGGGGGGACGGTGTCTTAGGTCGGCGGGACGGTGCCGCGGCGATTCGCGTGGTTGATGTCGACGTCGGTGCAGCGCTAGCTTCCGGCGAGGTTTGGCCGAAAATCGAGCCGGCAAAAGCAAAGAAAAGCAGACACGATAGGAGGAGCATTTTGCTTATCATGCGGCGATCTTGGTGCTGACCACCGGGCCAAGTCAACCTCATATTTCACTTCAAAAGGATTAATCTGTAAAACTGCCCATGAAGCTCGCTTTCGCGTCGGCTGAACTGAGATCTACGGTCTCTTTGCGTCCGGAGCGAGCGAATTAACGATTTTTTCGAAGCGCCGGTCGCCGCGGAGTGGATCCCAATAAGGATGCAAACGTATATGCCCGTAGCTGAAACTGCCGGGAAGCTGCATAGCTCCGGCAAGTTCACCGAGTGCGAGGTTTTTCTCGCCTATCCATGCATAGATGATCGCCAAATAATTGAGCAGAAGCGGTCCATTGATCGAATCCTTGCTCACTGGCAGTAATTCGACCGCGCGTCGTCCTTCGCGAATTGCATCCTCATTGCGGCCGAGCGCGGCGTCGATCATTCCGAGAACTGACAACTCCTCGGCATAGGTAGGTTGTTGACGCACGGTTTCGGCAACTTTGGTGCGTGCACGCAAAAAGGCCGCGTTCGCCGCGGCCGCGTCGCCGCGTAAGCGAGCGATCAAGCCTTCGCACCACGCCCGAGGGAAGCGAAAGTTTTCATCGTGGTATCCATCTGCCGGGAGGTGAGATAAAGCCTGTTCAGCCCAAAATGGATTGCGCTCACAAAGTGCAAGGTCGAACCATCGCTCGGAAATGGCTGCGGCCGCACTCGTATCTTCGGCAAGAATCGATTGAATCGTCGAACGCAGCGGCTTTAAATCTGCACGCCATTGGTAATCAACGGAGGGACGAAAGAGTCGCGTGCTTACATCTGTGGGAGCGACGGTTAGTGCGCGATCCAAAATAGCCGCCATGTCGGCGTAGCGTCGTAATTTCGCATAACTCTGAGCGATTTGCTGGAGGATGTAAAGATTGCGAGGATCCAACTCCAATGCGCGTTCCAACTCCTGCATGGACTCCTCCCACCGGCCTTGCCTTCGATCGATGAAACCAGCTAAAACGAGGGCGAAAGGGTCATTTGGTAGTGCTCGTATGGCAAGAGCTGCTTCGGCGCGGGCGCGATCGTAATCGCGATAACCGAAGTAGAAATGTTGTGCGAAAGCGAGGTGGGCCACTCCGGAGTTGGGCTGAAGACGCGCGATGGTTTGAATAGCCATATCTGCTAAGGCGAGGCGAGCCGCCGTATGATCCCTTCCGAAGAAATAGATTTGGTCGTGCGCAGCCGCGAGCTGAACATAGGCGAGCAAAAAAGTCTCGTCGCGCGCTACCGCCTGCTCGAGCAGTCGAGTCGCCTCGAGAAGATTCTGATCTGCACGAGCATCGAATATAGCTGCCTCGATGAGAGCTTTCGCGTGTACGTATAGTTCGTACGCTGCAAGATCTTGTGTCGGACCCTTCTCAATGGCTGCTTTCTCTTGGGGCGAGAGCTTGGCTTTCAGCTTTGATACGATTTGTTCTGCAAGGTCACTCTCGAGCACGAACACATCCGCGACATCGCGATCATAACGGTCCCCCCATAGATGCATGTCTGTCCTTGCATCAATCAGTTGCACGCTCACTCGTACCCGATTGCCAGTACGCTGCACTGTGCCCTCCACGATGTGTGCCACGCCAAGTTCTCTGGCTATCTCACGCAGGTTGCGACCAGTGCCGCTTTTGTACTGCATCGCGCTTGTGCGGCTGATCACCTTCAAGTCAGCCACCTTGGCGAGATCATTAAGAATTTCATCCTGCACGCCATCGCTGAAGTAAGCATTCTGTTTCTCATCGCTCAGGTTCTCAAACGGCAGAACAGCGATGCTCTTTTCGACGATAGGACGCGCAGCATTGACTATTGCCTCGCTAGAAGCCGTTATTATCGCTGCTCGACGAAAGAAAATTGAAAAGGTGATAGCCAACGTCACACCCGACAAAAGCACCACAAGTAGCAGAGCAAACTGCGGCCAACGGGGTATGCCGACGGGGCGGACGGGAACGGAGATTTGCTTCCACCACCTTCCTCGCTTCAACTTCTCAGGCAGTCGCGGGTTTCCCAAGTTGTCTTTGTAGAGATTAACGAGATGAAGCCTCAGCCCATGCTTCACCTCGCACTCGCCCAAATCGTGCAAGTAAGGCCGCCAGTGCCGGTATTGGGCCAAATCGTCTGCCAAATGCTTTGACAAAAGAATATGTCCGGCATCGCCGCAATCCATTACGCGCTGCGCGATGTTCATTCCGGTTCCCGCGATATTCGACCGGTCGTTCACATCAGTCACTTGGTTGACCGGCCCGCTATGAACACCCATCCGCACCCGGATATGCGCGTGGCTTTTTAGAGACTGGCTGATTTCTAACGCACATCGCACCGGTTCTTCCGGACTGCGGAAAAACAGGAGCGCCATCCCGTCCCCGGTTGGCACTCGGATGAGTTTGTCACTTGCTTCCGCAGCGCGAAAACATTCGGTTCCGCGCACGATGTGATTCAACTCTTGCAGCAATTCAATCTGCTCGTTCACGAGCAGTTTTGAATAACCGACCACGTCGATTAACAAAAGATGTGCAATCTCAACCTGGAAATCAGCCTTCGGCTCAACAGATATGTCTTGCGCGCTCAAGCACTCTCCCTGCAATGCAGCAATAATCCGACTTTCCTCACCTACAGTCGAGAAGAAATCCGGCATCGTGTGGAGTGAGGTCAGGAAAGGCGCCGATGAATCCGGGAGCAACTCTCATACAGTCACGGGAACGCTTCTTGGAATGCCTTGATCAGTCGCTTCGCTTTCTTTGCGACTGATCCCCGGTCCGAAGGCAGCCAAGTTCAAGACAATCATTATCAGCGCAAAAAGATGCAGCCCCATTGTTAGTCCAGTTGCTACGTGTAGCGCCAAAATCCCCGCCAACCAGATCGGGCGTGTCCGCTTCGGCCAGATCAAGACCGGATAACTAATTTCCAGCAGCCAGATACAAAGACCAGCGATGGCGAAAACATACTTGCCCTTAACCAGGACCTCCAGCGGAAGAATATTGAAAGGCGGAGAAGTGAGCGAACGCCACAAGCTCGTTCCATTCCACCATCCGGCCCCCAAGCATTTTGCCAGCCCGCTAAAAAAATAGATCACGCATAAATGAAGTTGTAGCGCGCGCCTAAAAAGACCATGGAAATGCGGGTCCTTCGGTTTCGGCTTCCAAATTCGCTGGTCGAGCGTGTACGAATCCGGTAGCGGCGCAAGCATCAGATAGAAAAGTCCGATCGTCGTAAAATTGTCCATACCGTACGACATGAGGTTTCCGCTCATCACCGCGCAAAGGTGAAGGAACCATGCCGCGATCGCTGCTGCCCGGGAAAAAATCCCAAGCAATAAGCAGCAACCCGCGCAAAACAGAGCGGTCCATGTCGAGAAGAGTACGGTCGCTTCACTCAGGCCAAAATGCGCGCCGATTGCTACCAGCCAGCCAATACGGGGAATCGCATGGCTGTGGACATCGAGGATCGCTTCCATGAAGTCGCGGCTGATCAAAGCATTGCCATCTTCAGCGAAGAGCCGGTTCCAGTCCGATCGTAACGACAAAGAATAAAGAATAATTTGCAGCCCGAGACCGACGCGCAAAAGCGCAAGCCAAGTGTCAGAGCTGGCGGGCAACAAGAAGTTCCCGACTCGGGCCTGAATGTTTCGCATTCGCACTAGTGTGCTCCTTATTGAGGAGGTTGTGAGGGAAAGCTGAAGTCATAGGCGTACAGAAAATGGTAAGACTCCTTTTCCCCACGCACGAGTTGTTCTAGACTTGGGAGATCAATATATCCAAACACTGCCCGAATGGTGGTGACGTCAGCGTGTTCCTGCCAGATTGAATAAGCCAGCATCTTCAACACTAATTCCCGTAGAGCGTCAGACTCCGTCCGTCCGATCTCATCTAATAAACTCGTTAAACGCAGCCCAGTCGCCTCGTTTTCCACGCGCGGCAGCTCGTATTCCACTCGACCGTTCCCATAATGTAGTTCGAATACCAGCTTGTGGCTGTTTGGAATATTAGGCGCGAAAAAGCCGTAACCTGCCTGAATGCCCCCAGCGCGAAGATATGTGGCAGCCGCCTGTCGGAGCGTATTCTCGGCGGCTAAGTTCTCGCCCAAGGTCAACCCGGCGATTTTTTCGGCTTTTTCCCAATACTTATCGAGCTGGCGCGGAAGAGAGGCAGATCCCTCCCCCAAGATCGACAACGTGTCGCGACAACAAACAGCAACTAAAAGGAAAAAATGCAGGAGAAAGCACACTAAATATAGACGACTTTTCACTGCATCCCTTGTTATAAAGATGCGGACTGGTGACTATTTGCTGTATTTCTCCAGAATTGGCTTCAGGTCTTTGAGCAATTGCTCGCCGGCCGTGTAACTCCGCCCATTGACAGTTTGAACCGTTTCAATAGTTAGCGCACGCGTCTTCTTGGCATGGGCCACTTCCGAAGCGAGTTTTTTATCGATCGTAACGTCGCTTAGTTCGCCCTTGGTCTTGACGACCGCTCCATTTTCATAGCTCTCGATCTTATACAGCGTTTTGTCGTATTTTTTTAGCACGTCGTTGAGCGCCTTTTCATCGCTAGGCAAGAGTTTTAGTCCGGGATGGATCTCGATGCGCGTTTTTGTAAACGTTACCTTGCCTTCGGGCTTTTGCGCAAACATAGGAATCGTCAGGAGTGCCGTTATCCCAACTCCTAACACAACATATTTAAATACCTCAGTGAGTGTTTTCATAGTGACGTCTCTTTTGATCTTTTGTTCTTCAACGTTCAAGCACAAAATCTCGCCGTCATTCATCCTTTCGCTACCCAAAGGAACATCACCTATCCTCACACACAGCCATTTTGCAAAAGCATTCATTAAGCGACAACAACCTCGCACTGGCAGTGAATGCTGCTACCCCGACGATGCGAGTATTTTGACCAACCAGATTCACATCAAACAACGGCAAATTTTGGTGCGGGGTCCGGGTCCGGCAAAAAGAGTGCGCGGCCTCCGCGATTTGAACGACGGCATCTTGCTCTCACCGCCATGGCAGTAATCGTGCCCCGATTTGAACGGCGAAATAGATCGCACTGTCAACTATTCTCGTATTCGTTCAGCACTTAACCACAGTTATCTTTTCGGAGATCGCGGCCCGTCACTGCGCGAGTTGCTCCGGAAAAACTGCACGGACTCGTTGACGATGCCTGAGGAAAAGAACTCCGGAATCGACGCCGAACGCAGCAAGATTCAATACAATCATGACGAGCGCGAAAAGATACATTCCCATTGTCAATCCGATGGCGATATGCATCCCCAAAATGCCAACCAGCCAAATTAGCCGGGTCTTTTTCATCCAAATGAAAATTACGTAACCAACTTCGAGCAGGCAGATTGAAATTCCGAGGACAGGCAGAACGTATTTGAATCGAATAAGAATATCCGGTGAAATGATATTGAAAGGGGGTCGGGTCAGGGCTCGCCAGAGATTTGATCCATCCCACCAGCCGCTGCCCAGGCATTTCGCCAGGCCTCCGATAAAATAAACGATGCACAGGTGTAACTGTAAGACGCGCTGCCAAAAGCCTAAAAGTTGTGGATCCTCCGGTTCTCTATTTACCAGCCACTGATCAAGCGAGTACCGATCTGGCAGTGGCGACAACATCAAATAAAAAAGTCCCATGGTCATAAGGTTATCGGCGCCGTATGCCAGCAATCCTCCGCTTTCAGCCGCGCAAAGGTGAAGAAACCAGGCAATGATGGCTGCCGGGCGGCAGAAAAGTCCCAGTAATAAAAAACATCCCGCACAAAGCAAGCCAGCCCAGGCAACAGAAAGCACCATTTCCTCGCCGACACCGATGTGACCGCCAAGAGCAACAAGCCAGCCAAGTTTCGGAATGAAAGGACTATCCAACGAAGTAATGGCCTCTCCCAATTCACGGCTGACAAGACCCTTGGCAGTCCCGGCGAACAAATAGTGCCAGTCATTCTTTAAGAACAGCGTATAGACGGCAAGTTGCAGACCCAGGCCGATACGCAAAACGGTAAGCCACCTGTCGGTTTCCAGCGGAAACAAAAAACCCATCAAATCGTTGCCCCATGCTCGCAGCCGTTTCATTGGGGCGTTGACTGGTTTTCTTCGTTACGAAGGCTGAAATCGTAGCTGAACAGTGGTTGAAACGATTCTCTTTTCCCATGTTCAAAGTCACTGATGTTCGGCGGATTAACCGAGCCGAAAATGGCCCGAATCTTTTTCACATCAGGGTGCTCCTGCCAGACGGAGAGCACGAGCAATTTGACCGTCACTTCCCGCAAAGGTTCGTAAAGCGGGTCCGCCAGCCTGTCTAACAAACTGTCCAGACGGAGGGCGGCGGCTCCGCCCCGCACATGCGGCACATCATATTCCATGCGGCCATCCTCGTGATATAGTTCCAAGGTTAACTTGTGGTAACCTGGGATATTCGGCGCAAAAAAGCCGTATCCCGCCTGGCTGCCGGCAGCGTGCAAATAAGTGGCTATACCCAGCCGCCAGGGATTAGACGCAGCGAGGTCCTTGCCCAACACCAATGCCAGAACCACTTCGCCACTGCGCGCGCACGTATTCAGCGCAGACGGCAATATGGTTGCGTCCGTCGCAACGAGGGCGAATATCCCGCGAAGACAAATTACCGTTATAAGGAAGAAGTGGACCCCGGCCCAAGCCGCGTAAATGCGCTTAGAGGTCATCTCATCTCAAATAAATTAAGTGCGCACGTTAAACAACCAAAAGCGACGCGAGGACACGTGCGTCTGCCTGCGTCAAAGCTTCGCGAGCCACAGTGAACAGGTGGATCCGCTTCCTCTGGAGACAATCATCAAGCGCCGAACGCGCCAATATCCGGCAGACTGCGGTACACAACACAGCCAGTCCCAAAAATTGCGGGACTGGCGCAGGATCGTTAGCCAGGCGACCGGCTTAAAGTGTCGCCGCGACTAATTTCAAATTCTCAGTCAGCGCCTTGCTCTCGCCGGTCATTGCCGGGACTCTCTCCACGAATCGCAGGGCATCCGGACCGGTGGGGCTGAAGTCTGCGTAAAATAGTATCGCTTTATCAGTTTGAATACTCTTCAAAGGACGAGCCAGACTATTTCGGTTATGCGTGGGGGTATGTATTGCAAGGGCGCTAACCCCGACAACTACTGCTGCCGCGAGAAAAAGTTTAGCGATTTCCCCTTTGTTTTTTTTCATAACCCGGCTGCTAAGGCGTACTGCCCCTTTTGTCAAGAAGAAAAACAAAAGATCTCGCACATTCGGCGAATGTTCGTCAACTGTCGGGGGAGCGCACCCGCCCTCGCCGCGAAGCCTCAACGCAAAGCGGCCCTTCGATTGTATAAGTCCGAAAGCAGCGATCCCCCGCCGGCGGAAGCGCGCTGCAACAACCCACCCGCTCATTGCGCTCTTAAGAGCGACGCTAGGACGCCCACGCTCTCTCAAAGCTTCCGCGAAACAGAATGCCGGTCTTGTACGCATTTTGCACGAAGTGCTTTTGGAGTGCGATGCGTCGTGGCGCCGCCGAAGCGCTATGGCGCGCAGAAGACTTCGCATCGCTTTATCTGAATGCCCGTCGAAATGCCAAGCACCCAACGCCGAACTTTCTGTATTGGGCGATCGGCGATGAGCGATGCAAGTTCCTTCAATGGGCCGATGGAGGGCCGATCTCGGCGAGCCTCTGCTCCGATGCCCGTCGGAGGAACGCGTGCTCGCAAATGCTTTCCGACCTGGGGGTTTCTCTTCCGAGCGAGCCGCAATGAAAGCTGGATCGTCTTCTCTGAAGACGATCATACTCGCCGGAGGCGCGAACATCCGGCAGCTGCAGTACACAACACAGCCAGGCCCAAAAATTTCCGGGACTGGCGCATTGATCGTTGCCTAAGCGACCGGCTTAAAGTGCCGCTGCGACTAATTTCAAATTCTCTGTCAGCGCCCTGCTCTCGCCGGTCATTGCCGGGACTCTCTCCACGAAGCGAAGACAATCCGGGCCGCTGCTCGGGCCGGAGCCTGCATAAAATAGTATTGCTTGATCAGTTTGAATATTCTTCAAAGAACGAGCCAGACTATTTCGGTTATGAGCGGGGGTATGCATTGTAAAGGCGCTAACCCCGACAACTGCTGCTACCACGAGCGCTGCCGCGAGAAAACGTTTAGCGATTTCCCATTTTATTTCTTTTTCATAATTTTTCATAACCCGGCAGCTAAGGGACGGTGCCCTTTTTGTCAAGAAGAAAAACAAAAGAGTTATTGTCGCATATTCGGCAAATGTTCGTCAACTGTCGGGGAGCGCATGCGCCCTCGCGTTCGGTTCGGGGCGCACTTCGCCGCGAAGCGTCAGCGTAAAGCGGCCCGTCGATTGCGTAAGTCCGAAAAGCAGCGATGCCCTGCCGGCGAGATGCGGCACCCTTCGCTGTGAACCCTTTCAGCGCAGGGCAGCTCCCCGAGTGGCTTTTAGCCTTCCCGGCGATTGGCGAGGGCGCCAATCGAAGTACGCGAGGGCGCGTGCCCTCCTCTACTTCGGCGCAAGCGAAGCAATGATCGCATCAAAGCGCGGATCGGCGCGCAGCGGGTCCCAAATGGGATTGAGACCCAAATGGCCGTAGCTCAGAACGCTCCCCGGCAGCTTCGCCGCCTCATTCAATCGTTCGATTGCGCGATCCTTGTCGCCGGTCCACGCATAAATTACGGCCAGGTACTCGATCAAAAGCGGGCCCTCGATGGCGCATTTGCTAACGGGCATCAGTTCGACTGCCAGTTGGCCTTCGCGAATTGCGTCCTGCTTGTTTCCCAGAACGGCATCAACCACACCGAGCGCGCAGAGAGCTTCTGGATAGTTGGGTTGGTTGCGCACAGTTTGCTCCAGTTCTTCTCGCGCGCGGATGAACGCGGTGCGCGCTGCCGGCTCATCGCCCCGAAGCTGGGCGACACGCCCCTCGCACCAACGGTTAGGGAATGGAACGTTTTCGTCGTAGCACCCGCCGGTCGGCATGGCGGCCAGGGCGCGCTCGGCCGCCGCCGGATCGCGCTCGCGTA
>WNGE01008705.1_pt1 | contig 10776 bp, 11 predicted proteins | sample 5400651 | NCBI WGS metagenome assembly WNGE01 (sample SAMN13153370, study PRJNA577476) | soil metagenome | isolation source: 60 cm soil or saprolite under grassland replicate 2 | place: USA:California | collected 2016-06-15
AGGAAGAGCCCCCCAAGACTATTGGTGAATACTATCGGATGTGGATCCTTCGGAAAACACCTCCGGTTGTACGGCCGGGACTCGAAAGAGATTATAAAGATCACTTCCGCATCTACGTATTGCCGAAGTTCGAAAGCACTCTGATCGCAGACCTCACGCCGGCATTACTCGAGGCCTTCCGGAGCTATCTCCTGCAAGAATACGTAGCGCGCACACCTACGGGGAGGCTGAGACTCAAGAGCGTGAAAAACATCATAGACGCCTCATTCCGGGCGATGATCAGGGATGCGCGCACGGTCCGATTACCTGATCGAGAAAGACCCCTTCGAAGCGCTTGTATGGCCGCGAAAAACCCTGAGCAAACCCGATCCCTTCGAAGAAGAAGAACGGGACTCAATCGTTGCCTACTTCCGGCAGAAGGTGTCTTTCTATTACCCGTTCGCCTACACGCTATTTTTCACTTGCATGCGGCCATCGGAAGCGCTTGGATTGGGCTGGGGTGATGTCGATTTGAGGCGCGGCGAGATTTCCATCTCGAAAAGCCGCTATCTCGGGGCTGAGTCAGGCACCAAGACGGAAGGCAGCGAGCGCATAATCAAGCTGCATCCCAGTGTAGTCGATGTCCTAAAAATCATTAAGCCTTTGCATGTGACCGAAGACACGCCAGTGTTCTTAAACCACGATGGCGAGCCTGTCGATTTTCACACCTGGCGGGCAAAGATCTGGTATCGCGCTTTAAGGGCAAAGGAAATACGGGTCCGAAAGCCCTACACCATGCGCCACACTTTCATTTCTGTCGGGCTCACCAATGGCGTCAAGATAAAGTGGCTCGCCGAGTACTGCGGAACCTCCCTAGCGATGATCGAAAAGCACTACGGGAAGTATCTTGGCGGCGACAGCGAAGAGCAGTTGAACACCCTTTTTGGGGCCAAAAGTGAAACCTTGAGTGAAACCCTGGAGGCAGAGGAGAAGCAAAAGCAGGGACAAGTAGCGGGAATCTCTAGGAATGAGGTTAAGTGGGCCCACCTGGATTCGAACCAGGGACCAACCGGTTATGAGCCGGTGGCTCTAACCAACTGAGCTATGGGCCCGTGGAAATTGTTTCAAGTTGGAACTTCGAGTTGAATCGCCGAGGGAACCAAACTAGCTTTCCATGAAGCTTTTGAGCCGTTTACTGCGGCTGGGATGTCTGAGTTTGCGTAGCGCTTTGGCTTCGATCTGCCGAATACGTTCCCGCGTAACCGTAAATTTCTGACCCACCTCTTCGAGGGTGTGATCCGATTTCTCACCGATGCCGAAACGCATTCGCAGTACTTGCTCTTCGCGCGGCGTCAGTGTCGCCAAGACTTTTCGTGTTTGTTCTTGAAGGTTGATGTTCACCACCGCGTCTGAGGGCGTAATGATACGTTTGTCTTCGATAAAATCGCCGAGATGACTATCTTCCTCCTCGCCCACGGGGGTTTCAAGCGAAATCGGCTCCTTTGCTATTTTGAGAACCTTTCTGACCTTATCTAGGGGAATCTCCATTTTGCTGGCGATCTCTTCCGGCGTTGGCTCCCTGCCGATTTCTTGAACCAAATATCGAGAAGTACGGATCAATTTATTGATCGTCTCGATCATGTGTACCGGGATGCGAATGGTTCGAGCCTGGTCCGCAATGGCTCGTGTGATGGCTTGGCGAATCCACCAAGTCGCATAGGTAGAGAACTTGTCCCCCCGCTGATATTCGAACTTGTCCACCGCCTTCATCAAGCCGATATTGCCCTCTTGAATCAAGTCCAGGAATTGAAGCCCACGGTTCGTATATTTCTTCGCAATGCTGACAACTAGTCTAAGATTGGCCTCGATTAGTTCCTTCTTCGCCAAGTTGGCCCGGGTCTCACCCTCAATAATCGACCAAACCCGACGTTTGATTTCTTCAGCTGGCATCTCGAGATCTTTTTCGATGTGGCGGATGTCGCGCCGCGCATTTTTGATTTCTTCCGCCATGGTCAAGATCGCATCATGTCCCATGCGAAGCGAGCCGATGAGACGCTGCCAATCCTTTCTGCGACCATTTACCCCTGAAACAAGCTTCATGATATCCGGCGCCGCCTTGCCGGTTCTCTGCTCAAAATCCTTTATTCTTCTTTCCAGCGTTTGCATCCGGTCCATGGCCCTCTTCAAACCGTCAACGATGGCTTCGGTCTGCCTACGATTGAGCTGCAGCGCTTTGAGCCCGCCGACGATCTTATCTTGGTATTTGGCCAAGTTTTGAAGGAGCGAGTGACGCCGCTGCGTTGAAACGCGTTTGCCATCCAACTGCCTTTTAATCTTTTCCGTTTCGTTGGCAGTGCGACGAATCTTTGCGATTTGCTCTAAGAGCCGCTTTTCATAAACCTCTTCATCTTCGAGATATTCGGCATCCTCGTCCCCATCTTTGATGATTTCTCTAACCCGAATCTCACGCTGCGCCAATTTTTCGCCAAGATCCAGAACGTAGCGCAGCGCCAACGGGCTTGAGAGGACCTCTTCGATAACCTGTTTTTCACCCTGTTCAATTTTCTTGGCAATCTCCACCTCACCCTCGCGGCTCAACAAAGAGACGGTTCCCATTTCGCGCAGGTACATGCGTACGGGGTCACCAGTCTTCCCCACCATGTCGCCATCAATGTCGGACTCGACCTCTTTTTCTTCCTCCTCATCTTCGACAAGATCTTCGCCAGCAGCTCCCAAGGACACACGCTGGTTGGCATCGACGACTTCGATGTCCATCTCGCCAAAGATGGACATGACATCGTCAATCTGATCCGGCGAGACCACTTCCGCCGGCAGCATGTCGTTCACGTCGTCATAAGTCAGATAGCCTTTTTCCTTGCCCAAATCGATGAGCTTTTTGACCTCCTTCATATTCTTCTTTTCCACCGGTTGCCCGGAGTGATCGGAGGCCAATTTTTCCGTCGCTATCGGATGGTTGTTTTCGCCTCGAGCCTTCGGCGTTCTAGCTGGCGCTCTTTTCGTACGACGTCTTGCCATTCTAGTATCCTTTCTCTCTTCGCTTGCTCATCTTTCCGCTCTTCGGCGGCACGAATTGCAACTCGCAGATTTCGTTCAAGGGTCCTTAGGTATTTGCGCCGGAGATGCGAGAGGCAATCCGCTGCCATCTCGTCACATTCCGTTTCAAGGATGCTCTCTCCTTGCAATGCCAACTCAGTAATTTCGGGCGCTTGATCGGGATTGACCCTCTGAGCGACTCGAAAAACATCCACCTGCCTTCGTTCTTGCCACTCGGCAAGGATCAAATCAACCACTGCCTGCCACTTTGAGCTGAACCATTGCCGAGCTTCCCCTTCTTTTTCCACCGCGCGCAAAACGGCAGGAAAACGCAGCATCAAACTCACCAATGATCGTTCGGCAATATCATCGCGAATCGGAGACGGGGTTGCAGGCAAAGCTTTAGGAGGCATTTTGGACCCTAGCGAGTAACCCGGCGTCACGACCGGGCGGCGCAAGACTTCTTCTCGCACTCCCAAGGTATCCACGGCACGTCGCACTAGCAAATCCACTTCAATGGGATTGTTGACTTTGGTGAGTAGCCGACTCACTTCACTGGCAATCTGGCTTTTTCCTTCTAAGCTCATCCCGAATCGCTGCTTGAGCGATGAAAAGTAGTAGTCTGCCAAGGGTACTGCTTCTTCGAGGATTTTTTCTAGAGCCTCCGGACCATGGCCATGGATATAAGTATCAGGATCTTCACCCTTCGGCAAAAACGCTGCCCGACCCAACAGGCCGGTTTCGATAAAGATTTCAAAGCTCCGCGCCGCTGCCTTTTGACCGGCATCATCGCCATCAAACAGCGCCACAATGTTCCGGGTGTACCGTCCGAGGACCCGAACGTGATCCGATGTCAAAGCTGTTCCTAGAGTCGCAACGGCATAGCAGAGACCAAACTGATGGAGTGCCATGACATCTAAATACCCTTCCACGACAACCACGCGATCGACTCGGCGCATTCCTTCTTTTGCCTGGTAGAGGCCATATAAGGTCGACCCTTTGTGGAACAACGGTGTTTCACTTGAGTTGATATATTTAGGCAACCCTTGATCGAGGACGCGCCCGCCGAAGGCGACAATCTTTCCTCCCGCGTTAATAATTGGGAACATCAGCCGCGCAAAGAACTTTTCATGGAGCTGTTGCCCGCTCCATTGGCCGATTAGCCCCAATCGCATTGCATCCTTGACCGAGAGTTTTTCTCGACGTAGCAAGTCCAGCAAACCCGACCCGGTCTGAGGCGCATAGCCGACCATAAATCGCTGGGCAATTTCCTCGTTCACTTTTCGAGATTTCAGATAGTCCAGAGCTTTTCGCCCAGCCGGCTGACTCAACAGGATCTGGTGATAGTTTGCCGCCGTGCGCTCATTAATGCGATACAGCGATTCACGCTCGCCGCTCTCGCTCGGGTCCCTCGCGCCATCGGACCGCTCGATCTTGATGCCATAGCGCTTGGCGACTCGTTCCACCGCATCGGGAAAGGAAAGCTGATCGTATTTCATGAGGAAATGAAAAACGCTTCCCCCGGCTTGACAACCGAAGCAGTGAAAGATCCCCTTCTCTTCACTGACCGTAAACGAAGGGGTTTTCTCCCCATGGAAAGGGCACAACCCCTGATAATTCCGACCGGCTTTTTTTAACGTCACGTAATCCGAAATCACTTCCACGATGGAAGCGCGATCGCGAATCTCGGTGATCTTTTCCTGTTTGATCATTCCGGCAAATTACGAGCAGCACACTCCCCGCTGAGTAAGCGCCCGGTTGCTCTCTTCAGGCAACAGTTTTTCTTTACCGACGCGAATGAGCTTCACTGCCAACTGGGACAAAGGCGGACCGAGGTAGGAGTCTTCAACGCGCTCCCTTGTGGATCGAGGGATCCACGCGCTTGAAGTTACAAAGAAGATTATCAGAGCCGTCACGGCTGTGCCTTTGCCGAGACCCACCGCGATACCCCCCAGACGATTAATGGTCTGCAAAAAGAGCACTTTCGCCGACCGATGAAGCACCCAACCTGCAACAGCAAAGATAAAGTACACAACGAAGAAAATGACGACAAAGGCAGCACCCTTTAGAATAATAGAAGACACATTCCAATAGAACCCCGCCCAGGCAGCCACGGCTTCATCATACCGAACCGCAACCATGAAACCAATGACCAGACCGCCGAGCGAAAAAGTTTCTCGGAATAGCCCCTTGAAATAGCCTCTCAAGCCAAAGAGAAAAAGCACAACCAGGAGGATTAGGTCAATCCAGTTCACCAGCGTGGACCAATCATGTCGAGATCCCTCTCGACTTCAATTAAGGAGGGGAGCAGTCCTACAGGACCGCCTAGATTCCACCCCATGCCGTCAGTCTGATTTATGACCGACATCTGCAATCGTTTGTTTGTCCTAATACTTGGGCGATTGGTTTGAACTGCGCGCTATTGTCGGCTATGGCCATCTTGCCTTAAAGCGCATTGCTGGATCGGCTCATTTGGTAGGGGGTTACCTCATGCAATCCACCCGCGTCCTATCCCCCAAGAAGTTCCTTGGCTAGCTCATTGACGCGTTTACCGTCGGTTCGTCCGCTGACTCTTGGCATCAGCTGTTTCATGACCTTACCCAGATCCTGGATATTTTTGGCTCCGACTTCCTCAATGGAGACTTTGATCAGGTTGCGAACTTCATCTTCACTAAGAGGCTGAGGCAAAAACCGTTGGAGAACCTTTAGCTCGGCTTCTTCCTTTTCGGCCAGCTCTGCCCTTCCGCCTTTTCTGAAGAGCTCAATGGCTTCAATTCGCTGCTTACGGAGAGTTGCTATTGTTCTGTGAATTTCCTCTGTAGTCAACTCTCTGCGGCCCTTTATCTCCTCATTGTGTAGCGCTGAAAGGAGCAGCCTCAAGGTCGAAAGTGTCAAGCGATCGCCAGTTTTCATGGCCGCTTTCATCGCCTCCTGGATTTCGACCTTGAGTCCCATCTTTCTTCTTTTTTTGTTAGCTCGCTTTCGCCACCCGACGTCATCATCCTAGAAGGAATGACGGACGCGGCGCATCGCTCTTTTCTTGGCTGCGATGGCTTTTTTCTTTCTCTTGACGCTGGGCTTTTCGTAGTGTTCTCGTTTACGCAGTTCGGCGAGTATACCCGCCTTTTCGCATAGTTTTTTGAAGCGGCGAATGGCACTCTCTATGGATTCGTTTTCTCTGACTCTAACTCCAGTCATGACTCACATCACCCCCAATCCAGCCGGGCCCCTTTTTGAGGTAGCTAATTTTAGCTCATTTGAATGTCAAGTCAAGTATTTCACAGTAAAAATGAGGAGTTGGAGGGCGAAAGATACACATGCTAAGCGTTGAAAATTGCCGCCGCTGTAAACCGGCCCAACCCGCTCACATCGTCTTCCACTAACTGCAGGGTGGAGGAGATTGTTTGCCACAACGCTATCGGGGAGAAAGCGCAAGAATTCGAGGCTAAGAGACACTCTGCCAACATGTGGGATTGGACCTTCTCAGGCTAGCGATACTCATTCGCCAATTCAGAAGCTTATCTGCGCAAAAGTCTTAAGCTGCAAAGCTTTTCGGGATAATCCGAGACAATTCCTTGGACTCCCAGGGAAGCGAATTTTTCCATGTCGTTGACGTTGTTGACCGTCCAGACGTGAACGTCGAGGCCGGCTTCCCAGGCCTTGTCCAATAACGGCCTAGTGGCCACTTCCTTTTGAACGTGGATCGAACTGGCGCCGAGGCGCTCTGCGGCACCAAACGGATCTTCTTTAATGCCGGTGCCATAAATCACCCCGATGCGCGCTTCAGGTGCAAACTCTCGAACTCGGTCCAGGCATTGGTAGTTGAACGAAGAGAAAATCGTTTGATCCAGATAATCGTAATGGCTGAGAGTGAACAAGAGCTTGATCTCGATCCCTGGTTGTGAGTCGTTGAACAGTTTTATATCGAGGCAAAGGTCGACTTTGCCTACGGTAATCGCCAAAACCTCTTCTAATGTAAGGACTCGTTCTCCTCTAAATGATTTTTTCTTCCACTGTCCTACGTCGAGCCGCTTGAGCTGCTCCAAGGACTTGCTCCTGACGGTCCCGCTTACGTCGGCCGTCCGTTTAAGTCGCTCATCGTGGAACACCACGATATGTCCATCGCGGGTCAGTTGACAATCCATCTCGATCATGTCGGCCCCGGCTTCGATCGCCTTCTCGAAAGCCAACCGGGTATTTTCTGGGAAATTGCCTGAGGCGCCGCGATGGGCTACTTTGACAAAGGCAACCATAAGCCCTCGTGGGTTGACACTACGAACTTCTCAAAGGTCCTGGAACTTTTCACTGGAGTTCTCGTGCGTCCTTGAGATGTATAAAGAACTCCTTATTACCCTTCGGGCCAAGCAAAGGCGACTCGATGACACCGCCGACGTGATAGCCAAGCCCCCGAGCGGCAGCCGAAATCTCGTCAACCACGCGCATATGCTCCTGGTGCGAGCGGACGACCCCGCCCTTCCCTACTTTTCCTTTTCCCACTTCGAATTGGGGCTTGATCAGAGCGACAATTGAGGCGCCGCTGTTGAGAAGAGTCTTAACCTGCGGGAGAACTAACCGAAGGGAAATAAAAGAAACATCGATGGTCGCAAAATCTGCGGGACGCGGTAAATCCGAGCCCTTTAGATAGCGGATGTTGGTTTTTTCTAACACTAGAACGCGAGGATCGTTCCTCAGTTTCCAATCGAGCTGGCCGTAACCGACGTCCACGGCATAGACCTTCCTGGCACCGTGAGTCAGCAGGCAATGAGTAAAACCTCCCGTGGATGCGCCGACGTCCAATACAACTTTGTCGGTGACCTCGACGGAGAATTCGCGCAGTGCTTTTTCCAACTTGATCCCGCCGCGGCTAACGTAGGGCAAAGCTGATTTGACCCGGATGGCAACGCTCTCATCAAGGAGTGTCCCTGCTTTTGTGACGGGCCGATCGTTCACCAAGACTTCGCCGGCCAGGATTCTTCCCCGCCCTTCTTCACGGCTGGCGACTAATCGGCGCTCGACCAGAATCTTGTCTAAGCGCTCCCTCTTTCCCATCCCTCCCGGTTTCTCTTCTTTCCACGTCGAACCATCTGTAATGTCGCTTGAGTGATGGCGTCCTTGTCGAAGCCGCAAATCTTTCTCAGTTCATCTTGTGTACCATGCGGGATGAAGCGATCCGGAACCCCTAGTCGCTTGACACGAATGTCGTTAAGTCCCTCGTCGGCCAAGAATTCCAAAACGGCACTGCCGAAACCGCCGGCCACAGCATGATCTTCCACGGTAATCAGGTTAGCTATACGCACTAACAATTGGCGGAAGAGATCTCTATCGAGAGGCTTCACGAAACGTGCGTTCACAACCGCTGCCTCGATGCCCAACGCCGCCAAGTCTTGGGCGGCCTTGAGGGCAGGAACAACGGTTTGGCCGATACCGGCGATCACCACATCACGACCATCGCGCAGCAGCTCCGCTTTAACGATTTCCAATGGGCTCATCTGAGAGTCCATCGGGATACCCCAACCTTCGCCGCGGGGATAACGAAGTGAAATGGGACCCTTGTGCTCGATTGCGGTTTTCAACATGTGCTGCAGTTCGTTTTCGTCCTTCGGAGCCATGATCGTAATATTCGGTATCGATCGCATATAAGAAAAATCAAAGACGCCGTGGTGGGTGGGGCCGTCCGCCCCCACCAGACCACCGCGGTCCAGAGCAAAAACGACGTGCAGGTTTTGCAAGCAAACGTCATGAAGAATTTGATCGTAGCCCCGCTGCAAGAATGTGGAGTAGATTGCCACCACCGGGATGAAGCCTTCAGTCGCCATGCCGGCGGCGAATGTAACCGCATGCTGTTCTGCGATTCCGACATCGTAACTGCGACCGGGAATTTCCCGCGATAGTTTGTCAATCCCTGTGCCGCTTCCCATGGCAGCCGTAATCCCCACGACCCTGGGATTCTCCTTGGCCAAGCGAATCAGAGCCTGAGCAAAAATATCCGTATAGGTTGGAATCGGCCCCTTCTCTTTCTTGGCCTTGCCGGTAAGCACATGAAATGGAGTCACGGCATGGTATTTGACCGGATCGTTCTCCGCTGGCGCGTAGCCTTTCCCTTTCGTCGTCAGCACGTGCACCAGAGTCGGACCGTCGATTTTCTTCACGTTCTGTAAAGTTGTGACCATTTCTGCGATGTTGTGACCGTCGATGGGACCGACGTATTGGAAGCCCAAGCTTTCGAAAAGAAACCCCGGCGTCACCAAACCTAAGAAGGAATCCTTCAATTTGCGCGCCGCGTGTTTAAGGTCTTGTCCTCTGGGGAGACTCAAGAGCCAACTCGAGAGCTGCTTTTGAATCCGGACCCCGAAATCCGTCGTGAACTGTTTGCTCAGGAAGGATGAAACAGCACCGACGCGGGGGTCAATGAAAATCGCATTGTCATTAAGTACAACGATCAAATCTTTGTCGAGATGGCCGGCCTGATTGAGCCCTTCAAATGTAAGACCTGCACTCAGTCCACCGTCGCTAATAACAGCAACGACTTTGCGCGGTGGTCCTTCAAGTGAATTCGCCTCCACCATACCGAGCGCCGCAGAAATAGAAGTACCCGCATGGCCGGCGCCAAAGACATCGTATTCACTCTCTTCACGACTCAAAAATCCGCTCAAGCCGTCCAATTGGCGAATGGTAGCCAACCGAGTCCGCCGGCCACAGATCAGTTTATGGGCGTACGCCTGATGTCCCGTGTCCCAAACGATGCGATCTTCCGGTGTGTCGAAGACATAATGAAGGGCGAGCGTCAGCTCCACAGCACCCAGTGTCGATGCGAAGTGTCCCCCCACTTCGGACACGATGGAAATCACTTCTTCTCTCACCTCCGTTGCTAGAGTAGAGAGCTCTGCGACACTGAGCCGGCGGAGATCCTTCGGGGTATCGATAACATCCAACAGTCGTGTCATTTTAAAGATTCATCTCCTGCGTGACTGAATTTGTTACATCATGTACGCCCGAGCAAAAACTAACCGGCAGCCGAGCACAAACGATTTTGCCGCTGAAGCAAGGCCGCGACAACTCCGTGTGACCTCCGTCGCGGGTCTTTTGCGCGTGCGCTAATGTAGCATTGACTGAATCTCATCTTCAAATACAAACGGTCCACGGAAACAAGCCGTCCAGCCAGGGCCAGCCCCTAGGAAATATGGGGCTGAGTATACAGTTCCGGTGATGTAGCCTGAGACAGCCGGGACGCCTTCCCGGAACCAAAAACTAGGAACGTCGCCACTACGGCTCCGATGCCTGCAAAGACAGCAATCCAATAGCCATTCAGGACACAGAAACCCAGGGGGCAGAAGAAAATTAACGAAATAAACCATAATCGAGAATAGTAAATCACTTTTCGAGCCGGGTGCGAGCTTGCAGCACGAGACCGGTAATCGCCCAACCCAGCAGGTTGGTCCACGGCATCCCGTAGTAGTTCCCCTTGTCACCCCAAATCCAGTCACGTGTTACTTTGCTCATGGCCGGACGCTCAAATCCATCGCCTGGCCGAAATGAGCTCTCAAAAGAGTCCGATGATAGCACTCATAACCCGACAAGGCCGTTGTATTAGACAGTTCCAGTCCCTTGATCAATTGAGCGGGCCAGAAGTATTGCCGGCGTTCAAAGCAGTGGGTAGACCACAACGCATATGCAGGGCGGGCTTCCCGCGACCGATACCGCCGTCTCCGATGTCGTCCACGGCGGCGTCGTTCCTAAGCTCCA
>WNGE01008706.1_pt1 | contig 10775 bp, 6 predicted proteins | sample 5400651 | NCBI WGS metagenome assembly WNGE01 (sample SAMN13153370, study PRJNA577476) | soil metagenome | isolation source: 60 cm soil or saprolite under grassland replicate 2 | place: USA:California | collected 2016-06-15
CGAGCTGCGTGACACGCGGATGACGAAGGCACAGGATCCGCCCCACGACGGCTCGTCGGTCGACAAGCAGCTCGCGAAGCACAACGGCGGCTTCGTCCAGGCCTACATGGACGAGCGCGGCGGCCCGCCGGAGGTGCACCCCGCAGACGTGATGGGCTATCACACGGGTAAGCACCTCCCGGTCTATGACCACCTGACCGAGAAGTTCTGCGTCTGCGACCGCTGGTTCAGCTCGGTGGGCGGCGCGACGTTCCCGAACCGCCTCTACGCGATGGCCGGCCGCGCTGACGGGAAGCGGGACAACGTCCAGCCGCCGATCTATTGCCTGCACTCGTTCGTGCGCCACCTCGACGGCGTCAAGGGGGTCTCGTGGGCGACCTTCGTCCACGACGTCACTCCGATCCTCTGGGCCGTGGACAACAACTACCCCGTCCACCACCTGCTCGACGAGCACGTCGCCTGGTTCGACGGCCACTTCCGGCCGCCGCATCTCGGGGACACGTTCATCCAGCGGGCCGCCGCCGGCAAGCTGCCGAGCGTCTCCTGGATCGACCCGAGCTTCGCCGACCTGCGCACGGGGCTGATGCGGCTGATCTCGCCGCCCTCGAACGACGATCACCCGCCCGCAGACATCTCGCTCGGGCAGGCGCTCGTGCTGAAGGTCTACGACGCGCTCGCGTCCAGCCCGAACTGGTCGAGGACGCTGCTCGTTATCACCTACGACGAGCACGGCGGCTTCTTCGACCACGTGCCGCCGCCGCTGAACCCGCCCGACGACAACCCAAAGGTCTTCAAGCGCTACGGCGTGCGCGTCCCGGCCATCGTCGTCTCGCCGCTGGTCGGGCGCCGGAGCTTCTCGCACGAGCTCTTCGACCACACCTCGATCATCAAGACGATCCTGCTCCGCTTCGCCCGCAAGGGCGGCACGATCCCGGATATGGGGAAGCGGGTCAGCAATGCACAGCACCTCGGCGTCCTGCTCGCCGGGAACAAGCCCCGGCCTGCAGAGACTCCCGAGCTCTACCGGCCGCTCGCTGCGAAGATCGACGCCAACCGCAAGGATTCGACCCACGAGCACCTCACCCTCGGGGCGACCACTCGCGCCGCCGCGAAGACCCAGCTCACCGACCTGCAGCACGACTACCTCACGATTCAGAGCGAGTTCACGAAGGTGCTCGCCAAGGTCGCGCCCGACAAGCTGGCGAAGTTTTTCTAGCGCCAGCCTCGTAGGCTCACCGGCCATGGACGCGCGCTCCCGGCTCGCGCGGCGGCTCGGGACCTTCGACGCGGTCGTGATCGGGCTCGGCTCGATGCTCGGCGCGGGAATCTTCGCCGCGCTCTCGCCTGCGGCCCACTATGCGGGCTCGGCCCTGCTGATCGGGCTCGGCCTCGCCGGTGCGGTCGCCTACTGCAACGCGACTTCGTCGGCGCGGCTCGCGGCGCTGTACCCGGAGTCGGGCGGCACCTACGTCTACGGGCGCCGGCGGCTCGGCGACGTCTGGGGCTACCTCGCAGGAGCGGCATTCGTGGTCGGGAAGCTCGCGAGCTGCGCGGCGATGGCCCTCACGTTCGCGCACTACGCGGCGCCCTCGATCGCGCGACCGCTCGCCGTCGGCGCGGTCCTCGCCCTGACCGCCGTGAACCTGGCGGGGATCGACAAGACCGCGGGACTGACGCGCGCGATCGTCGCGATCGTCCTCGCGGCGCTGGCCGTCTTCGTCGTCGTCGCGCTCGCAGGCGGAACCGTCGACGGGTCGCACCTCTCGGACACGCACGGCGGCGTGCTCGGGGCCTTGCGCTCCGGCGGGATCCTCTTCTTCGCGTTCGCCGGCTACGCGCGCATCGCGACCCTCGGGGAAGAGGTGGCGGCACCCGAGCGGACGATCCCACGGGCGATTGCGCTCGCCCTCGGCCTGACCGTTGCGATCTATGCCGTGGTCGCGGTCGCCGCCCTGCTCGCCGCCCCGCCGTCGCTGCTCGCCTCGACCCAGGCGCCTTTGCGAGCCGTCGTCCGCGCCGGTTCGCTGGACGGGTTCGCCCCGGTCGTGCAAGTCGGCGCCGCGATCGCGTCGCTCGGCGTGCTGCTCTCGCTGCTCGCCGGCGTCTCGCGAACGGTCTTCGCGATGGCCGCGAACCGGCACCTCCCCCACGCGCTCTCGGCGGTCCACGACCGTCGCCGCATTCCGCACCGGGCCGAGCTTCTGGTCGGCGCCGTGGTCGTCGTCGTCGCCTCGCTGGCCGACATCCGGAACGCGATCGGCTTCAGCTCCTTCTGCGTGCTCTTCTACTACGCGGTCGCGAATGCGTCGGCGCTGACCCTGCGACGGAGGCTGCTCGTCCCCGCCGCAGGAGTCATCGGCTGCCTCGTGCTCGCGTTCACGCTGCCGCTGACGTCGATCGCCGTGGGCGCGGCGACGATCGCCGCCGCCGCGCTGCTGTACCCGTTGACGAGGCGCTAGGAGGGTTTGGCGGAACCTCGCTCGCCGTCGGGGTTTCGTCAAGCCCTCCTCGTGCTCATCCCGCGACGGCGGCGGGCGGCCTTGCCTCGATCAGCCGCCCGAGGGCATCGTGCGGATTCATGTACGAGCCCTCGTAGCGTGCCGCCTGGGCCGCCGGGCCGGCTGTGTCGAGAGCCTCGATCACCGGCTCGAAGGCCATCCGCAGGACCGGCCAGATCCGGATGCCGGTGCGCTCGCGCAGGCCCTCCGCCGCGCCGAACGCCGTCGCGGCCCGGATCTCGTCTCCTCCGGCGAGAGCAACCGCGGCAAGGCCCTCGAGACAGTACGCCGTGCCTTCGAGATAGAGGGGCAAGCCGGCCGCGTCATGGAGATAAGCGTGCGCCGCCTCAGCGTCGCCCGCCGCAAGGCAGCCGAGCGCTCGAAGGGTGAGGTTCGCCCCGATCAACGAGGGCAGCCCGAGCCTCTGCGCGGCCTCGACGCTCTCTTCGAGATGTGCTCGGCCTTCCTCGGCGCGACCGAGCAACGTCGTGAGCGTGCCCAGGAAGCCGAGCGCCGTCGCCAGGCCGAAGTCGTTCCGCTCGGCGCGGAAGATGTCGACCGCACGCGAGACCTCGTCGAGAGACGCGTCCAGATCCGGGTCGAAGTGCGGATGCAGTCCGCCGAGGATGACGCGCGCCCACGCCTCCCGGTCTGGCGGCCCCGATTCGCTCAGGATCTCGGCGGCCTCTTCGAGCATCGCCCGCGCAGCCTCGTATTCGCCGAACTGGTAGAGCGACGAGCCCCAGATCCGGCAGAGCTCTCCGCGAAGCGCCGGCTCGAGCTCGTCGCGAGCCTCGTACGCCATGGGCATCCAGGTCGTCGCCTCTCGCACGCGGTCGTAGAGCCAGATGTAGCGCCAGGTCAGCGACGCCAGGCGCACCGGCGGCGCGAGCTCACTCCTGGCGAGCCGCCACAGGACGACTGCGTGGATGTTCTCCCAGTCGTCGTCCAGGGCGGCCATCGCCTCGGGCGCGCGCGAGCCGGAGAAGAGCGAGTGCAGCTCTTCGACGAAACGCTCGAAGTAGTCGGCGTGGCGGGCTTGAATCGGCTCCCACTCACCGCTCTCCTCCAGCCGGGCCGCCGCGTATTCCCGGATCGTCTCGAGCATGCGCATCCGGCCGCGCTCGGAGACCACGAGGCTGTGCTCGACGAGGCGCTCCAGCGTGCCGAGCACGTCCTCGACCTGCTCGTCCGCGCAGACGCCCTCGGCCGCCGCGATCGTCCAGCCGCCCGAGAAGACCGCGAGCCGGGCGAAGAGCGCCCGTTCGGCCGGCTCGAGCAGTTCGTAGCTCCACGCGATCGTCGACGTCAGCGTGCGCTGGCGGTCCGGCAGGTCCGGAACGCTTCCGCCGACGACGTCGAGCCGGCCCGCGAGCCGTTCGAGCAGCGAGGCAGGATCGAGCACCCGCAGCCTGGATGCGGCCAGCTCGATCGCCAGTGGCAGCCCGTCGAGGCGGCGGCAGATCTCCTCGACCGCCTCCAGCTCGCCGGCTGAAGGCTCCCAATCCGGCCGCGTCGTGCGCGCGCGGTCCAGGAACAGCTGGACGGCCGCGCGAGCGCTGAGGGGGCTGACCGGGTGCTCCCACTCACCGCGCAACCGCAGCGGCGCACGGCTCGTCACGAGCACGTCGGTGCCCGGGCACCCGTCCAGAAGTGCGGCGACGACGGAGGCCGCCTCGAGCACCTGCTCGAAGTTGTCGAGGACGAGCAGGACGCGGTCCGCAGCCAGCCGCTCCTGAATGGTCTCGAGCAGCGGGCGCGCGCCCTCGCCCCGGACGCCGATCGATTCGCCAGCCGCGGCCACGACCTGCTCGGCGTCTCGCGCGTCCGCCAGCGGGACGAAGAACACGCCGTCCGGGTAAGCGGCCGCGGCGCGCTCGGCGGCCGCAGTCGCCAGGCGCGTCTTGCCGATCCCGCCTGGGCCGGTCAGCGTGACGAGGCGGACGTGGTGCGGCTCGAGGCGGGACACGATGGCCTCGATCTCCTCCTCGCGGCCGACAAGCGCGGTCAGATGGGTCGGGAGCTTGACCGAGCTCACACCCCGGGCCCGCGGCACGGGAAGGCCGGATGGGAGCCCGGCCGCGACCAGGTGGAGCAGGGGCTCGGCGCGATCGAGGCCCTTCAGCGCGTAGGAGCCGAGGTCGACCGGCGTGAGGCCGTCCTTGCCCTCGAGCAGGTCGGCCGTTGCGCGCGAGAGGAGGATCTGGCCTCCGTTGGCCGCCGCGCCGATCCGGGCCGCGCGGTGAACCTCGATGCCCGCGTATCCGTCGGGCGTCCGCATCGCGTCTCCGGTGTGGATGCCGATGCGCGCCCGGATCTCGACTCCCTCGGGCCAGTTGCGCGATCCGAGCGCGCGCTGGATCTCGACGGCCGCCGCGGCAGCGCTTTCCGCGCTCGAGAACGCGCAGAAGGCGCCGTCACCGTCGTAGTCCACCACCGCGCCGCCGTTCCCGCCGACGGCAGCCGCGACGACTGCGCGGTATGGATCGAGGACACCCGGCGGATAGGCCGCGCCCAGGAGCCGGACGATGGGAGTCGACCCGTCGATGTCGGCGAAGAGCAGCGAGACGGTCCCCTCGGGTAGGTCGTGGAGGCGCGTGCGGCCGCCGTAGAACCGCTGGGACATGAGCTCGGCGAGGTCGTCGAGCAGCAGCTCGGCCAGCTCGCCCGGCGTCGCAAACGTCCGCCACGAGATCCGGTCCCGCGAGCGGATCTGCTCCAGGAGGCGGTCGAGCTCCGGGTCGCGCTCCGATGCCGGCTCCTTGACGTAGACGAGCCTCGGCACGTCGCCGCCGCCGAGGTACTCATCCTCGACGGCCGAAGCGGCGGAGACGTCGGACTTCCAGCCGTAGCGCTGCCAGTAGAGGCCGACGAAGACGTCGCAGCGTGCATCCGCCTGCCGCTGCTCTCCAAGCTCGTGCATGACCGGCCTCAGGCGAAGCGTTCGCACCGCCGCGCTCGCGGCATCGCGCTCGTCGGTCAGCTCGCCCGGGCTCGAGCTGATGAAGACGCAAAGGCGTGAGTTGCTCATCTCCGCCAGTCTCGCACTGCGAGACCGGCGGAGACGAGCGTCAGCTCGAGACCTTGACCCGGTTCGCCAACTCGGCGCGGATCCGGGCGATCTCGTTCGTGTGGGCGTCGAGCTCGGCCGCCGAGGCGCCGTGAGTCTCGAGCAGCGCACGCACGTGGACGAGGCCCTTCAGCTGCAGCACGAGGTCGTCGACGTCTCGTTGCAGGGACAGGACGCTCATGCGGCCTCCAGCTCGGGCACCGCCTCCGGAGCGTGCTCGACCTCGGCCTGAGACGTGTGCGATTCGAGCATCAGCGCGGCGAGCACCGCGCCGAGCGCGGAGATCCCCGCGAGGACGTAGAAGGCGATCTCGAAGCCGTGCGTCAGCGCGGCCCCGCTGAAGGCGCTGGCCCCGACGTGGGCGTGAACGAAGTGCGTCGTGAAGGTGGTCGCGATGGTGGTCACGAGCGCGACGCCGATCGCGCCGCCGATCTGCTGGTTCGTGTTGATCAGCCCGGAGGCGACGCCGGCATCAGCCGACGACACTCCCGTGAGGGCTCCGATCGACATCGGCACGAAGGCGAGCGCCAATCCGAGCCCGCTGATGATGAACGCGGGGAACAGATCGGTGAAGTAATGGCCGTGCACAGGCAGCCGCGCGAAGAGGACGAGCGCGACGGTCGAGAGCGCGAGCCCGGCCGGCAGCACCCGGCGGACGCCGATCCTCGTCACGAGCCCCTGCGCGACCGCAGAGAACGCGATGATCGTCAGCGTCAGGCCGATGTAGGCGACACCGGTCTTGAGGGCCGAGTAGTGCAGAACCTGCTGCATGTACAGCGTCAGCAGGAAGAACTGGGAGAAGATCGCCCCGCCCATCAGCAGGCCGCTCAGGTTCGAAGCCGACAGCGTGCGCAGGCGGAAGATCCGCAGGGGCAGGAGCGGCGCCTTCGAGCGCAGCTCGATGACGAAGAAAGCCGCGATCAGCGCGACCGATCCGGCGAGCAGCCCGAACGTCTCCGCCGTTCCCCAGCCGTGCTGGGTGGCCCGGGTCATTGCGTAGACCAGGAGCATCAGCCCGCCGGTGATCGAAGCGGCGCCGGCGAAGTCGAAGGTGCGATGGCCCAGCTCCGCGCGGCTCTCGCGCAGCAGCCACGGGGTGAGGCCGATCACGAGAAGGCCGACCGGGACGTTGATGAAGAAGATCCAGGACCATCTCAGCGCGCTGGTCAGCGCACCGCCGAGCAAGACGCCCGCGGCGCCACCGCTCCCTGAAGCCGCGCCCCAGATGCCGAGCGCCAGGTTGCGTTCACGGCCTTCGCGGAACGTGGTCGTCAGGATCGAAAGCGCGGCCGGGGACAGGAGCGCTGCGCCGAGGCCCTGCAGGACGCGAAAGGCAATCAGCGAGGTCTCCGACCAGGCGAGACCGTCGAGCAGCGAGCTAACGGTGAAGAGGAGCAGACCCGCAACGAAGAGTCTGCGTCGGCCGAGCACGTCCGCGAGGCGTCCGCCGAGCAGGAGCACGCCGCCGAAGAGGATCGAGTAGGCGGTGATCACCCACTGCAGGCTCTCCTGCGAGAAGTGGAGATCCGTCTTGATCGAGGGAAGTGCGACGTTCACGATCGCGACGTCCAGCACGACCATGAACTGCGCCGCCACGATCACGGCCAATGCGGCCCAGCGCCTGCGATTTTGTCCCTCGTCTACTGCATTTGAGACAATTTCAGAACTCATCCGTTACTTCCTCCAATCGTTGATTCGCTCCACGGTAACACAAAGCAACGCTTGCGCGCTACACTTATTCCGCAATGACGATCCCGCCCACTGAGATCCCGGCCCGCCCGGTGCCACGCGTGGCGAAGGAGTTGCTCAAGAGCAGCGGCTTCCTGCTTGCCCGCGTCGGGATCGGCTTCAAGACGCAGGCGTTGGCGAAGCTCGAAGAGTGGGGATTCGACCCCTACGACTACAGCGTCCTGGCGATCCTCGCCGAAGGGGCGCGCGAGGCTCAGGCCACGATCGCCGACACGCTGGGGCTCGACCCGAGCCGCGTCGTCGCCGTGCTGGACTCGCTCGAGCGGCGCGAGCTGGTCGAGCGGCAGCGCGACCCGCACGATCGCCGCCGGCACGTCGTCAGCATCACGCCCTCCGGGAAGCGCCAGCTCTCGCGCCTGCGAACGACGATGAAGGAGCTCGAGGACGAGTTCTTCGCGCCGCTGGACGCCGAGACCCGCGAACGCCTGCATGAGCTGCTCCTCGTGCTCGCCTGCCACCACGACCCTCGCTGCGCGTTCAAGTCGCAGGACCCCGCCTGAGCCTCAGCCGGAAGTCGGACCGATGAGTTCCGCTACTTTGGCCGGTCGTACCGGCTAGACACCTCAAACGGAAGGAGAACGCTTGCTCGCCCGTCTCGCTCACGTCGTCGCTCGTCACCGTTACGCCGTCATCGGCGCCTGGCTCGTGCTCACCCTCTTCGGCGGCTTCGCCGCCGGCCAGGTCTCGAAGCGCTGGTTCCAGAGCTTCTCGATCCCGGGCCGCTCGGCCTACGAGACCAACCAGCGGACGCTGAAGGCCTTCGGCGTCGGCGTGCGCCCGCCGAACGTGCTCGTCTTCCACACGAGCGGAGACGCGACGAAGAGCGGCGCGATCCGGGCGGCGACCGAGCGCGTCGCGAAGGCGAGCAAGGGCACGCTCACGAGCTCGTACTTCTCCACCGGCAGCCTCGCATATGTCTCCAAGGACCGGCACACGACGTTCATGGAGGCCTATCCGCCCGGGCTGGCCAAGTTCGACACGAAAAGCGGCGCCAAGCAAATGCGCAGGCTGGCCGCCGCCGGCCTGCCCGCCGGGACCAGCGTTCACGTCACCGGGCACGACCCCCTCGAGGAGGCGAGCACGAAAGGCTCGGGCGGTGGCCCGAGCGTCCTGCTCGAGGCGATCGTCGGCGGGTTCGGGGCGCTGATCATCCTCCTGTTCGTCTTCGGGACGCTTCCGGCGATCCTGATGCCGATCGTCGTCGCGATCGCGTCGATCCTGAACACCTTCACGCTCGTCTGGGCGCTCACGTACTTGACCGACGTCTCGATCATCGTCCAGTTCCTGATCGCGCTCGTCGGCCTCGGCGTCGCGATCGACTACGCCCTGCTGATGATCTTCCGCTTCCGCGACGAGCTGCGCGAGGGCGAGGACGTCGAGACGGCGCTCGTCGAGACGATGACGCACGCGGGGCGCTCGGTAATCGTCTCCGGGTCGACCGTGGCGGTCGGGCTCCTCTCGCTGATCGTCCTGCCGCTGCCGTTCATCCGCTCGATGGGCATCGGCGGCATGCTGATCCCGGCCGTCTCGGTGCTCGCGGCGATCACGCTCCTTCCCGCGTTGCTCGCCGTCCTGGGCACGCGGATCAACAGCGTCAGGGTGCTGCCGAAGCGTTTCGTCGACCGCGGCCACCCGGAGGACGGCTTCTGGGGCCGCTGGGCGCGCTTCGTGCTCCGGCACCCGTGGCGCGTGGCCATCGTCGGGACCGCGATCGTCGCCGTGCTCGCCGGCCTCGGAACCCAGCTGACGCCGAACGAGGCGCAGCTCAAGAACTTCCCCGGCGCGGGCGACGCGATCGCCGGCCGGAGCGCCCTTGCCGCCGCACACATCTCCCCCGGCGTCATGAAGCCGTTCAACGTGCTCGTCGAGAACGGCGGAAATCCCCAGGCCGTGGCCGCGAAGCTCCGCACGGTGCCGGGCGTCGCCGGGGCCGTGGCGCCGAAGGACTGGCATCGGGGCTCTGCCTCGCTGGTCCAGGCCTTCCCGTCGATCGACGGTGCGGCGCCGGGAATCCAGGGGATCATCAACCGCACCAACGACGCACTGAAAGGGACGAACGCCACCCTCGGCGGAGTCGCGGCGGTCGATCGCGACTTCATCCATGCCATCTACGGAAACTTCCCCTACGTGCTCGCATTCGTGCTCGTGCTGACGCTGATCCTGCTCGCGCGCGCGTTCCGCTCGATCGTGCTGCCGCTCAAGGCCGCGATCCTCAACCTCGCCTCACTGGCCGCCGCGTACGGGATCGTCGTCTTCATCTTCCAGGAGGGCCACGGCTCGTCGCTCTGGAACATCAGCGCGACAGGCGCGATTCCGGCCTGGATCCCACTGATGATCTTCGCCTTCCTGTTCGGGCTCTCGATGGACTACGAGGTATTCATGCTCACGCGCATGCGCGAGGCCTACGATGAGACGGGCTCGACGGAGCGCGCAATCGAGCTCGGACTGGCCCGCACCGGCAAGCTGGTGACCAGCGCGGCGCTGATCCTGATGTTCGCCTTCCTAGTCCTCTCGTCGAGCCCCGGCTACGAGATCAAGCTGTTCGCGATCGGGCTCGCGGCGGGGATCATCTTCGACGCGACCGTCATCCGCGCCCTGCTCGTCCCGGCGCTGATGCGGCTGCTCGGGCGCGCGAACTGGTGGATGCCGGACTGGGCGCGCTCGCTGCTCTTCGTCCCCAAGCGGCGTGAGGCCGTGCCCGAGACCGCGGCGGACAACGTCTAGCGCTTGAGGCTGCTCGTCCTCGGCGGGACGAAGTTCCTCGGCCGCGCTGCGGTCGAGGAGGCGCTCGCGCGCGGGCACGAGGTCACGCTCTTCAACCGCGGGCAGACGAACCCGGAGCTCTTCCCTGAGGCCGAGAAGCTGCGCGGCGATCGCGACGGCGATCTTTCGGCCATGGAGGGACGCGAGTGGGACGCGGTGATCGACCCCTCCGGTTACGTCCCGCGCGTCGTGCGGGCGGGCGCCGAGCTCTTGCGCGGTTCGGCCGGGCACTACGTGTTCGTCTCGAGCGGCTCCGTCTACGCGGAGCCGTACGTGCCGGGCTACGACGAAACGGCACCGATGGTCGAGCTCGAGGATCCGGCGAGCGAAGAGGTGTTGCGCGACTACGGCGCGCTCAAGGCCGTGTGCGAGGAGGTCGTGCGCGAGGTCTTTCCGGACGCGCACACGAACGTCCGCGCCGGGCTGATCGTCGGGCCGCACGACGGGAGCGGGCGGTTCACCTACTGGCCGCTTCGCGCGTCGCTTGGCGGCGACGTGCTCGCACCGTCTCCGCCCGAGCGGCTCACGCAGTTCATCGACGTGCGCGACCTCGGCGCCTGGATGGTGAGCGCCTGCGAGCGCGGGGTCAGCGGGACGTTCAATGCGACGGGAGAGCCGATGACTCTCGGCTCGGCGCTCGAGGCCTGCGGGATCTCGCAGCCGGTCTGGGTCGACGAGGCGTTCCTGCTCGAGCA
>WNGE01021505.1_pt1 | contig 10772 bp, 10 predicted proteins | sample 5400651 | NCBI WGS metagenome assembly WNGE01 (sample SAMN13153370, study PRJNA577476) | soil metagenome | isolation source: 60 cm soil or saprolite under grassland replicate 2 | place: USA:California | collected 2016-06-15
ATCCTGTCGATGAAGGAAATCGCCGAGGAACCGTCGCTGCGCAAGACCGGAACCGTCGTCGAGGTCGATCATCCGACGCGCGGCAAATACCTGTCGGTCGGCAATCCGATCAAGATGTCGGATAGTCCGTCGGACGTGACGCGTTCGCCGCTGCTGGGCGAGCATACCGACCAGGTCCTGGCGGAGCTCGGCTACGACAAGGAAGCGATCGCGGCGCTCCGCGCTGAAAAAGCGATCTGACGGTCAAGGGCGGTCTAAAGCGCATCCCAAAAATCACACTCCCTCGAGGAACCCCGATGGCGAACAACAAGACGGCAGTCCGGCGCATTCTCGACAAGGTGAAGGCGGAAGGACGCACGTCGCTCACGGCGCCCGAAGGCAAGCAAGTCTGCGACGCCTACGGAATCCCCGTGCCGAAGGAAGGTGTCGCGACGACCGCCGCCGAGGCGGCAAAGCTGGCGACGAAAATCGGCTTTCCGGTCGTGCTGAAGATCGTGTCGCCGCAGATCCTGCACAAGACGGAGGCAGGCGCTGTGTTGGTCGGGATCAAGAACGCTGCCGACGTCCGCAAGGGTTTCGCGACGATCGTGGCCCGCGCGAAGAAATACGACAAGAAGGCCGATCTCCTCGGCGTCCAGGTTCAGCAGATGGTCGGCGGCGGCCATGAAGTCATCGTCGGCGCGGTCACCGACCCGTCGTTCGGCAAGCTCGTGGCGTTCGGCCTCGGCGGCGTGCTGGTCGAGGTGATGAAGGACATCACGTTCCGCCTCGCGCCTGCGTCGAAGGACGATGCGCTGTCGATGCTGGACGGGATCGCAGCGGCCCAGATCCTGAAGGGCGTGCGCGGCGCCGAGGGTGTCAACCGCGGCGCTCTGGCGACCGTGATCCGCAACGTGTCGCAGCTCGTCTCCGACTTTCCCGAGATCGCCGAGATGGACCTGAACCCCGTGTTCGCGTCGAAGCAGGGCGCGATCGCGGCCGACGTGCGCATCGTCCTCGACCTCGACCCACCGGAGCCGCGTTTCCGCCCGAAGCACGAGGACATCGTCCGCGACATGAACCGGATCATGAAACCGGAATCGGTGGCGGTGATCGGCGCTTCGTCCGAGGACGGCAAGATCGGCAACTCGGTGATGAAGAACCTGATCAACGGCGGCTATCAGGGCAAGATCTACCCGATCAATCCGTCGGCCGACGAGATCATGGGCCGGAAGGCCTACAAGAGCGTCAAGGACGTTCCCGGGACGATCGACGTCGCCGTGTTCGCGATTCCCGCAAAGTTCGTCGCGCCGGCTTTGATCGAGTGCGGCGAGAAGAAGGTCCCGGGCGCGGTGCTGATCCCCTCGGGCTTCGCCGAGACCGGCAACGTCGAGGGCCAGAAGGAGATCCAGGCGATCGGGCGCAAGTACGGCGTGCGGCTGATGGGCCCGAATATCTACGGGTTCTATTACACGTGGAAGAACCTTTGCGCGACGTTCTGCACCGCGTACGACGTCAAGGGGCACGCGGCGCTGTCGTCGCAGTCGGGCGGGATCGGCATGGCGATCATCGGCTTTTCGCGCTCGGCCAAAATGGGCGTCTCCGCGATCGTCGGCCTCGGCAACAAATCCGACATCGACGAGGACGATCTCCTCACATTCTTCGAGCAGGACGACAATACGCACATCATCGCGCAACACTGCGAGGACCTGAAGGACGGCCGCGCGTTCGCCGAGGTCGCGCAGCGCGTGTCGAAGAAGAAGCCCGTCGTCGTGCTGAAGGCGGGACGGACCAACCTCGGTGCACGCGCCGCTTCGTCGCACACCGGCGCGCTCGCCGGCAACGACAAGATCTACGACGACGTGCTGAAGCAGTCCGGCGTCATTCGTGCCATGGGTCTGCGCGACCTGCTCGAATACGCTCGCGCGATTCCGGTGCTGCCGACGCCGAAGGGCGAGAACGTCGTGATCATCACCGGCGCCGGCGGTTCCGGCGTGCTGCTGTCGGATGCGTGCGTCGACAACAAGCTGTCGTTGATGCCGATGCCACCCGATCTCGATGCCGCGTTCCGCAAGTTCATTCCTCCGTTCGGCGCGGCGGGAAATCCTGTCGACATCACCGGCGGCCAGCCGCCCAAGACCTATCAGGACACCGTACGGCTCGGACTCGAGGATCCGCGCATTCACGCGCTCATCCTCGGCTACTGGCACACGATCATCACGCCGCCGATGGTGTTCGCGAAGACGATGGTCGAGGTGATCGAGGAAATGCGTGCCAGGGGCATCCACAAGCCCATCGTCGCGTCGCTCGCGGGCGACGTCGAAGTCGAGGAGGCGGCCGAGTACCTGTTCGATCACGGCATTCCGGCCTATCCCTATACGACCGAGATGCCGGTGATGGTGCTGGGCGCGAAGTACAAATGGGCGCGCGGCGCCGGATTGATCTGAGCACTCGTCATCCGGCACGTACGCGTTCGAAGCAGGAGGACCGACAGAGATCAGGCTTACAATCGACCTTCGCCGGCAGGACGGGTGCGCAGCGTCGCCGCGTCCCGCTGACCGGCGATTCCGCGTAGAGGGCGAATACCACAATGGCCCGTACTGGAGGAGACTGAAATGGCACAGGCACAGGCAGGGACGCAAACCGACCGGCTGTTGGCGACCCGCGGTTCTTTCCGGTGGATACAGTTGTTCCTCGGCATCATCTGCATGACGATGATCGCCAATCTGCAGTACGGCTGGACGCTGTTCGTCAATCCGATCACCGACAAATTCGGCTGGACGCGTGCCGCGGTCCAGGTGGCCTTCAGCATTTTCGTGCTCACGGAAACCTGGCTCGTCCCCGTGGAAGGCTATCTCGTCGACCGCTTCGGCCCGAGGCCCGTCGTTCTCGTCGGTGGCCTGCTCTGCGGAATCGGCTGGGTGATGAATTCGTTCGCCGACAGCCTGATGCTGCTCTACGTCGCGGCCGCGATCAGCGGCATCGGCGCCGGCGCGGTCTACGGCACTTGCGTGGGCAACTCGCTCAAGTGGTTTCCGGACCGTCGCGGGCTGGCGGCAGGTTTGACCGCGGCCGGATTCGGCGCGGGATCGGCGCTGACCGTGTTGCCGATCCAGGCGATCATCAAGGCGATGGGCTACCAGACCGCGTTCCTCTATTTTGGCCTGGGGCAGGGCATCGTCGTGATGCTGGTCGCGCTTGCACTCGTCGACCCGCGCCACGTCGTCAATCCCGGAATCGCGAAGCAGGCGGAGAAGCGCCCCAATCCGCGGGTATTGCAGACCAAGCGCGACTACCGGCCGATGGAAATCATCGCCCAGCCCGTGTTCTGGGTCATGTACGTGATGTTCGTTCTGGTCGCGGCCGGCGGCCTCATGGCCGTGGCGCAACTCGCTCCCATTGCCAAGGACTTCAAGATCGGCGAGATCCCGGTCAGCATTCTCGGGCTCACCTTGCCGGCGCTGACCTTCGCGTTGACGATCGATCGCGTGCTCAACGGGCTCACCCGGCCGTTCTTCGGCTGGGTCTCCGACAACATCGGCCGCGAGCTCACGATGCTGATCGCGTTCTCGCTGGAAGGGGTCGGCATCATGTGCCTCTTCTGGTTCGGCCAGGAGCCGTTGATGTTCGTGATCCTGAGCGGTCTCGTCTTTTTCGCGTGGGGCGAGATCTACAGCTTGTTCCCATCGACGAATGCGGACACGTTCGGCCCCAAGTTCGCGGCGGCGAACGCCGGCCTGCTCTACACGGCCAAGGGAACCGCATCGCTGCTCGTCCCGTTGTCGTCGGTGCTGACCGCTGCGACCGGCAATTGGCATGCGGTCTTTGTGATCGCGGCGGTCATGAATATCGCCGCCGCGCTGATCGGCTGGTTCATCCTGCGGCCGATGCGGCGCGCAGTCATCCAGCGAACGATGGTGCCGGCAAGTCCCGCGCCGGCCGCACAGGCCGCCTGATTCGCGCGAGCGTCTGCGAGCCAAGGGCCGGCAGCCGCCGGCCCTTGTTGCTTTGGCGGCGTGGTACGCTCAAAGGCGAACCGGCGCCCGCTCGTTGCGATGAATGCGAACCTGTACCGCCTGCTCTTTGACCACTTTTCCGAGAACATCGAGCAGCCCTGCCTGCTGATCCCGGATGGCTCCGTCATCCATTACGATCAGCTCGATGCGGCATCGGCGCGCATCGCCCACGTGCTCGTCGACGCGGGTTGCAAGATCGGCGACCGTGTCGCGGTGCAGGTCGACAAATGCTGGGAAGCCCTCGCGCTCTATCTCGGCTGCCTGCGCGCGGGGCTTGTCTTCCTTCCGCTCAACACCGGCTACCAGAAAAGCGAGCTCGCTTATTTCTTCGCTGACGCCGAGCCGCGCGTCATTGTCTGCCGGCCCGAATCGGCAGACGTTGTTGCGCCGCTGCGGCCGGGGGCTGTCGTCCTGACGCTTGGCGACGGCAAGGGCACGTTGCTCGATCGCGCGGCCGACCGACAGGAAGCGTTCGCGACCGTCACGTCCAAGCCCGATGGCCTCGCCGCAATCGTCTACACGTCGGGGACGACGGGCCGAGCGAAGGGCGCAATGCTGACGCACCGCAACCTCGGCAGCAATGCGCTCACCCTCGTCGACGCTTGGGGCTTCACGCGCGGCGATGTGCTGTTGCACGCGTTGCCGATCTACCACGTTCACGGCTTGTTCGTCGCCGTGCACTGCGTGCTCCTTTCGGGAAGCCGCGCGCTCTGGCTCACGAAATTCGCTGCAGGCGAAGTGCGCGCGCTGCTGCCGCGGGCGACGGTGATGATGGGTGTGCCGACGTTCTACACGCGGCTCCTCGCCGATCCTCAGTTCGGCGCATCCGATTGCCGATCGATGCGTTTGTTCGTCTCCGGATCGGCACCGCTGCTGCCCGAAACCTTCGGCGAATTCCAGCGCCGCACCGGGCACACGATTCTCGAGCGCTACGGGATGTCGGAAACCGGCATGAACACGTCGAATCCCCTCGCCGGCGAGCGGATCGCCGGCACGGTGGGCCCGCCGTTGCCCGGCGTATCGGTGCGGATCGTCGCCGCCGATGGCAGCGAGTGTGCGACGGGCGAGGTCGGAGGCATCGAAGTGAAAGGCCACAACGTCTTTGCCGGCTACTGGCGCCTGCCGGAGAAAACGCGCGAGGAATTCGCGGCCGACGGCTGGTTTCGCACCGGCGATCTGGGCGAGATCCTCGCGAACGGCTACCTGCGCATCGTCGGCCGCGCGAAGGACCTCATCATCACCGGCGGGCTCAATGTCTACCCGAAGGAAGTCGAAGAGAAAATCGACGCACTTCCGGGAGTGGTTGAATCTGCCGTCATCGGCGTCCCCGACGCCGACTTCGGCGAAGCGGTTACGGCGGTGGTCGTCGCACGCTCGGGACACGCGCCTGCAGAGGAAGAGTTGCTCGCGGCGCTGAAGGCCGAAATCGCGAGCTTCAAGGTGCCGAAGCGCGTGTACTTCGTCGATGCGCTGCCCCGGAATTCCATGGGCAAGGTCATGAAGAACATATTGCGCGAGCGCTTCAGCCCGTAAAACCAGCGTACGAGGCCCGACTGCTTGGCGACGCGCCGCGTCCGTTGAAGCGGCGATCACGATCGCCGCTTAACTCCCGTAGCACGTCGCAGTCAACGCTATGCCTGGACCTCCGCCAAAACTGACTGTTGCGGTTCGTCCGTTACCCACGGGGGCCGAGGGTTCTCGTCGCTCCCTCTCCCGCCCCGGGGGAGAGGGCTGGGGTGAGGGATGGGTCGGCGCGCTCAGCCGTGCCCTGCGCTCCACGACTTCCACAACATATACGCGGCGAGCACGTAGAGCAGCACGGCGAACGCATGCCGCAGCTTCTTCACCGGCCAGCGATGCGCGGCCCGTGCCCCGATCGGCGCACAGATGACGCTCCCCGCGACGATCGCGAGCAGCGCGGGCGCGTAGACGTAGCCGATCGAGTACGGCGGCAAACCCGCCTGGCCGAATCCGGCGATCATGAAGCCGATCGTGCCGGCCACCGCGATCGGCAGTCCAAGTGCGGCCGACGTCGCGACGCAGTTGCGGATCGAGACGAGCCCGATGCCGCTGCCGACGGCGAAAAGCCCGCCGCGCCCAGGCAACTTGTGCGTCGGCTTCGGTTTGCGGTCGACGAGCATTTGCGTCGCCGATACCGCAACGAAAGCGCCGAAGAATGCCGCCAGCGCCGAGGTCGACATGCCGCCGACGATCTGCGGGCCGAGCAACGAGCCGACGATGATTCCACGCGCCATGCCGGCGACGACGCCCCACAGCACGGCGCCGTGCCGGTGATGCTCGCGCGCCGACGCGATCGATGTGAACAGGATCGTCGCGGTCGCCGTCGCGACGGCCATATGCACGACGTGTTCCGCCATGAATCCCTGGCGGCTGAACACGATCGTCAGCAGCGGGACCATCGTCATGCCTCCGCCGATGCCGAGGAGCCCCGCGAGAAAGCCGACGATCACGCCCAGGATGACGAAGGCGACGACCAGCGCCGGGTCCATCCGGTCAGGAGGAGCGCTTGGCGAGCTTCACCACATGCGCCCACTCCGCAGGATCGACGGGCGTGACCGAGAGCCGGTTACCTCTCTGCAGGATGCGCATTCGCGCGAGCGCGGGATCCGCGCGCAGCTCCGCGAGCGAAACGAGACGGGTTTTCTCGACGAACTTGACGTCGACGTTGACCCAGCGCGGCGCGTCCTTCGTGGACTTGGCGTCGAAGTACGGGCTCTTGCGATCGAACTGCGTCGCGTCGGGATAGGCGGGCGCCGACACCTCGCAGATCCCCGCGATGCCGGGCTCGGGACAGCTCGAGTGATAGAAAAACGCCCGGTCGCCGACCTGCATCTGGTCGCGCATGAAATTGCGCGCTTGGTAGTTGCGCACGCCGAACCACGGCGTCGTACGGTTCTTCGCCCGCGCGAGGTCGTCGATCGAGAACTCGTCGGGCTCGGATTTCATCAGCCAGTAGCGCATCCGGCCCCTCGGCGTTTCCAGGCGCTCGGCCTACTGAAGGTCCGACCCGATTTCGTCCGCGACAAATTGCACCAGCCTGCCGGGAATGAAATTGGTATTCGTATCCATAATGGTTCCGGTCCCGACCGGCGCGCGACCGGAGCAGTTCGAGGCTGCGTACTCGTCAGGCAAGCCGAGCATGTGCCCGAATTCGTGCGCTGCGACGTTGCCCGGATCTACCGCATACCAGTCGGACTCGTTCGTCCCCCCTCCTGCGGCGTGGACGGACACGATGTGATGAGGGGCGCTCGTGACCCAATGCACCTTGACGGAAACCCGGCAGGGAACTTCTCCAGCGCGAGCACACTTCCACGGCGTCGGAGTGCCGCCCGGCGTGTGCGCGGGGCTGTTCCAGGTCCCCTCGATTCCGGCTTGCCATGTACTTCGAAGTGAATCGAGAGTGGTGGCACTGACGCCGGCGTCCGGGTCAAGCTGGATCCTAACGTCGATGTGGGTCCAGATCTGGATGTAACACACCGAACCCACGATGTCGTCGCAGACGTTCTGGTACCAATCGGCGGGCCCGACGCCAGTGCGGGCCAACGCCTCGAGGCAGGATCTGAGGGAACCCGTGGCCGAGCCCATCACATCCTTTGCCACCGAGAAATTCTTGGTATCGCCGACGATGGTCGGGTCGTCGGTCCCGAAAAACGCAATCCTGGGCTCCACGAGGTAACGGCGGTAAACGCCCCGGACACTCAGGTCATTCACTGGCCCAACCCTTTCTCAGTTTCGGTGAGGCGCCGTGCGATGCCCCAGAATCGCTGCAGCGCCTGCTCCATCGCGGGCGCCACTCCGCGGTCTCGCGTCCTGCGCTTCTCTTGCTCAGGAACGAAATAGAAGGTTTCTTCGTTGCCTTCGACGCTGATCGTGATCGAACCGACGTAGGCATCCGGAGGGAAAACCGCCCGCGAAGCAGGCAGCAAGCTGTGCAGGCCGGCGCTCACCTGTTCGAACAGGACGGCTACGTTGAGCTTCTCGGGCGGGATTGAGGCTTCCTGCGCGCGACGCGCGCTGCGAGCGTCATAGGCGTCGACTCGCGCTCCACCGACGGAATCCACGGCGATCTTGTAGTCCACGCGCTGGCTCGGCATTCCGCCCGCGACTCGGTAGACGACCTGCACATCTCGCCCAAGATTCCCCTGCCTGACCCTCGCGGCGAAGGCTTGGGCAACCCGTCGTTTCATTCCGCCTGGATTGTTGGGTTGCTCGCCCATCGGCCCTCTGGGATGGGTTGACCGGCCTTCGTCCGAAGACGGGGCACAGTTACGAGGTAGGTTCTAGCCGAGCGCGACGAGGATCGGAATTAATCCACGTCCGCGGTTCCATGGCTTCAGCGCCTTGCCGAGAACGGCGCCGAACGCGCGATGCGGGTCGCTGGCTTTCATCGCGTGACCGGGGGTCGACGAGGTGGTAAGGAGATCTCCCACCGCAATGGACCCAAACTCGCCGTCCACTTTGCAGAACACCTTGCCGATCAGCGAAACGCACTGCCGACCCGACGACGACGGCTGTTTGTCCAGGATGATCCCCGGGCGGTACGTGCCAGCCCCCGAAATGACTCCGGCAACTTTGGTGTCGTACGGCTCGCTGCTCTGCCGCAACGCACCCTCGCAATCGATCACGACGACGGAGCCCGGCTCAACGATGCTTTCTCCGACAATGTCGAACTGCTCGGCGCAATCGGCCGAGGAAAGAAGGATGTCGCCGTCGACCTTGACGTCGCCGCGGAACTCGGCTGCGAACGGCTTGCCGAGTGCAATGGCCAGAAGGCCGCCGAACGCATACACAGCCGGCATGGTGGAATCCCTCGCGTAGCCGAGCACACCCGCGCCGTTCTCGCTCGCGCCGAAGACACCGGCCTTGCCGCCGTCGGAGGCGACGGTCGTCTCGTTCAGCTTCGGATCACCGTGAAACCCGAGGACGCCCGTGTCCTTCTCGGACACTGCTTCAACGGCGGGACCCACCGACTTGGCAAACATCGCGGTGTCGTTCGAACTTGTTTTGCTGGAGAACTTAGCCATGTTCAGATCTCCTGTTCCGTGTGGTCGCGGCACCGCGACACCGTCCCGCGCCTTGGCCGCTATCCTTTTTGCAGCGTCGGGCGCGTCTGAGGCGGCAACGGCAGTGGCTTTGCGCAGGTCGCTACGCCGTCGAACTGAACGCGCGCCCAGACGGCCGGGCGCTCGCCCATACCGGCCTTGATGCAGAACCACACGCTCGCAGAACCCTGCGGTTCGGAATCCGACTCTCCCTCCCGCAGCGGCGTGAGGACAAGGATGTCACCCACTTCGCCTTCGCACGGGACGGATTGCTGCTCAAACCATGGCTTGAAGTTGATCTGGTCGCCCGTGGCCACGGTTCACCTCACGTCGGTTCAGTGTGGAGCGTCCAAGGTGCAGCGAGGCACTATCGTATCAGCGAGTCGCGCGAGCTTGCGTCGGCGCGGCGAACGGCGTTGTCGGGTCTTGCTAACCGTCGCAGGCGGCACCGTCCTCACTGTAGCACGATCCCTCCTGCGGCGCCCGTCGCCTGAATGACGGCGGTTCGGCCTTGACGCTGCGCAGGACCGGGCCCCATGTCGGGTTTCCGGCTTCGGCAGGCTCGAGCTCGAATTTGGGGTCCGCGTCCAATGCCTTGCGGAATTCGTCGCGACACGATTTCTCCCGCCCTGTTACGCAAGTCATGAAGGCCAAATACTTGTGCGCCTTGGCCTGGTCGCGCTTCGCATCCAACCCGAGGTCGAGCGCACTCTGCAACTGCCTGGCGGCAGTCCTGTACTCGCCGTCCTCGTAGCTCCTGACGCCTCTTTCGAGCTCTTGTTCGCCTTTGTTCGGCGTCGGGGCTCTGGACGGTTGGTTTTTGGGCGGTGCGGCCGCCTCCTTCGCCGTTTCGAGTTCCCGTTTGCCCTTCGCCGGGTTGACGTCCTTCGCTGCGGCGACGTCTTTGCGCGGCTCGCCGGGCTGCGTCGCGACGGGAGTGGAGCAGCCCGCACCGGCCAGCGCAAGCGCAACGACAGCTATCCACGCTCCACCGACGAGGGACACCTGGATCGCCATCATTGAAACTTGTGCTTGATCTTGAGGAAGGCCTCGGCTGCGAGATCCACGGTTGTAGCGTAGGGCTGAAAAGTCGTGTTCCGAATCTCGACCGTGTGTTTACCCGGCGCGATCCTGATTTCCGCCAGCGGCGGCGAGATGCCCCTCTTTCTGCCGTCCACATAGACTTCGCCCCACGGCGTTACCGCCAGGGCCACCCGCGCCAGCGGCTTGGCGCTCGCCTTGGTTTGCTTGGTGACCGGAGGCGCAATTGCGGCGGCTGCCTCCGGCTGACCGGTCGCCAAGCCTTCCACCCGTTCAGGTTCGTCGCGCGGCGGTTCCGGACTAGCGGGAATGGCGCCCGCGAGCTTCGCGGCGGAGGTATTGGGCCTTTGGTTCGAGGTGAGTTGCATATCGTCCGATGGGCGTTTCGACACCACGGCCCAACCTGCAACAACCGCGATCAGCGTCGCGGGCACGCCGTAGATGACCAGATTCCGCCGGCGCCGGAAGATCGCGCTATCAGTCGCAATCCGCGCTTGAGATGCGGCGGCAGGAGGCGTCTTTGCAGCAGTGTCTGAGTGAAGCGGGGCGAGCATCTCGCCCTTGGGCCGCCAGATGGCGAAGTCGTGGAAATTCCGCAGATCCGAGGCCATCGCCCGCGCGTTTGCGTAGCGATCGTTGGGGTCCTTGGCCATGGCTTTCGCGACGATGTAAT
>WNGE01024323.1_pt1 | contig 10772 bp, 10 predicted proteins | sample 5400651 | NCBI WGS metagenome assembly WNGE01 (sample SAMN13153370, study PRJNA577476) | soil metagenome | isolation source: 60 cm soil or saprolite under grassland replicate 2 | place: USA:California | collected 2016-06-15
GCGACTAGGTGCTGGTGCCGCAGCCCAGCTATCCTCTCTTTGAGTTCCTGGCCGACATTCAGGACGTGCAGCTCCGGCCATACGAGCTGGTCTACGATCATGGCTGGCAAATCGAGTTCGAATCGCTCGCACGGGCCATCACGCCGCGCTCGCGGGCGATCATGGTTGTCCATCCCAACAATCCCACGGGACACTTTACGCGGCACTGGGAGCTGGAGCGGCTGAATGCCCTGTGTCGGAATACGCATCGAAATACGCATCGGAATAACTCACCCGAGCACGAACTGGCGCTGGTGGCCGACGAGGTCTTCCTGGATTACGCTCTGGACGAGGCGGAGCCGCCGCTGAGCTTTGCCGCAAACGATGCGGCGCTGACCTTCACCCTCAGCGGGCTCTCGAAGATCTGCGCGCTGCCGCAGATCAAGTCCGCCTGGATCGCGGCGAGCGGGCCACCGGCACTGGTGGGCACGGCCCTCGAGCGGCTGGAGGTGATCGCCGATACGTATCTTTCGCCCAACGCTCCGGTGCAGTGGGCGATGCCGGAGCTGCTCTCCACACGTGGAGCAGTCCAGCGGCAGCTGTGCATGCGCGTGCAGCACAACCTCGGCGAACTCGACGCCCAGCTCAGGTCCGCAGCCAGCCGGCTCACGACACGCCTGGAGTTGGATGGCGGATGGTATGCAGTGCTGCGCATACCGGCGACGCGCTCGGATGAGGAGACTGCGATCGAGTTGCTGAAACGCGAAGCCGTGCTCATCCACCCCGGCCACTTCTTCGACTTTCCCGGCACGGGCTATCTGGTAACAAGCCTGATTACGCCGGAGGAGACGTTCCGCGAGGGAATTCGGCGGGTGCTGCGAGGGATCGAGCAGATGGCGTGAAGCGATCCCACTTCTACCAAAAGAGGGCAGAGGTGGGGCACCAATTCTCCGGATTAAGCTCGCGAACTTCACAAGCTGAAGTTCAGCCAGATTCTTTTCTGCTGATAAGATAACCGCCATGCCGAACGCGTCCAGCCGCAACGGTTCCGCTCCGAACGACTCATCCAGCACCCGCCAGACCTTCCTCTATTTCGGCGCGCTCACTCTGTTCATCTACATGGCGACGCCGGCCGGATACCTGGTCGATATTCAGACCTCGTACATGCTGAAGAACCAGCTGCACGCGACGGCCACGGAGATCTCGCACTTCAGGCTGATCACGGCCATTCCCATCTACTTTGCCTTCATCTTTGGCCTCATACGCGACCAGTGGAACCCGTTCGGCATGCGCGACCGCGGCTTCTTCCTCATCTTCGCTCCGGCAACTGTGGCGGCATTTATCTGGATGGCGAACGCGCGCCTCTCCTATAGCGGGCTGCTGGCCGGCATGCTGCTGCTGATGGTGCTGTCGCGCTTTCTGGGCGCGGCATATCAGGGGCTGATTGCGCTGGTCGGCCAGGAGAAGCTGATGTCCGGCCGATTGGCCGTGCTGTGGAATGTGGTCAGCTCATTCCCGGTGCTCGCCGGGGCGCTGGCGTCCGGCTTCATCTCGCGGCACCTTCCTCCCAACCAGACGTTCGTGATTGCGGCTGCGCTCACCGCGGTCATTGCCGTCTTTGCCTTCTGGAAGCCGGCCGCTGTTTTCAGCCATGCGTACGAGAAGCCGCAGGCCGCAACCACCAACTTTGTGGGGAATGTCAAACGCCTGTTGCACCACCGCGCTGTCTATCCGGCAGTGCTCATCTGCTTTTTGTGGAACTTTGCGCCAGGTGCGGATACGCCGCTGCAGTTCTACCTCGCCGACCGGCTGCACGCGACAGACGATATCTACTCGTACTACAAGGGCATCTTCGCGATCTCTTTCATCCCGACCTTCCTGCTGTATGGCTATCTCTGCAAGCGGGTGCCGCTGAAGAAACTGCTCTGGTGGGGCACGGTGGTTGCGATACCGCAACTTGTTCCGCTGGCCTTCATTCATTCACCGTGGGCCGCGGTATTTCTGGCTGTGCCCATCGGGCTCATGGGCGGCCTGGCCACGGCGGCTTACTTCGATCTCGCCATTCGCTCCTGTCCACCCGGCTTGCAGGGCACGCTCATGATGATGGTGGAGGGTGTCTTTGCGCTCTCGGCGCGCGGCAGTGACGTGCTGGGAGCGAAGATCTACAACAGCAGTCCCGAGCACGGATTCTTGTATTGCGTGATTGCCATCACCGCGGTCTACGCCTCAATTCTGCTGGTGATCCTGTGGGTGCCGAAGGAACTCATCGCCACCGCCGACGGCGAGCCCAATCCGGTCGTGGAGGCCGAGGTGATGGACGAGATCACGGAGACGAAACGGACGTAGGAGAAGAAACCATGCGGTTGCAAGTAGGAGTCTGCTTCATGCTGTGCGGAATTTTATTTTCTGGGACTGGGTGTGAGGACGAATCAGGTCGCGTTCGTGTGAAGCGCGATCAAGTGATCGGAGTCTGGGAGACCAACTTCGATAAAGGTTCTGAACGGCTGGAACTGAAAAGCGATGGGGCTTACGTTCAGGAGTTCCATTCGCGGCAGCGAACGATTCAGCACACGGGTAGGTGGGAAATCAAAAACAACTTTTTAGATGGAAGCGATGTGAACCTCATCGATGCTGTTGTCTCGGAGAATGACGCCGCAGGTGAGCCGCAGCGAATCGGCTATCGTACCCTGAACGTTCACAAGCGCTCTGGAAAGCTGGCACTCGCGCTCAATGAGGTTGCCGACTGGTACTTCGACCGGGTGCAATAGCATTGCGCCAGATACACAGCCCGCAACTAACAGCCCGCAACTAGAAGATATCAGCGAAGACCCGCCCGAGCCCCGGTACTTGAAGCGAGAGGCCTTTGAAACCTTGAAACTTTGAAACCTTTTCTTCCCGCGTCTATCATCACCCTATGATCCACGAGATCCTTCCCGTCGGCCCGCTGCAGTGCAACTGCTCGATTTTGGGCGATGAGGCCTCGCACGAGGCGATGGTGATCGATCCCGGCGCTGACGTCTCGCAGATCCTCGCCATCGTGGCGCGCCACGGGCTGCAGGTGAAACAGATCGTGGTGACGCACGCGCACCTGGACCACATCGGCGGGGCGATGGAGCTGAAGCGCGCGACCGGCGCGCCCATTCTGCTGAATGAGAATGACCGGATGCTGGTTTCGATGTTGCCCGTGCAGGCCGCGTGGCTGGGGATGCAGGACCCTGGAAAGGTGGAGATCGACTCAAGTCCGACCCACGGCGACAGGGTCACTGCCGGAGGGCTTACCGGCGAGATCCTGCTGACGCCGGGGCACACCGAAGGCTCGCTGTGTCTTTACTTCGCGCCGGAGAAGAAGCTGATCGCCGGCGACACGCTTTTTGCCGGATCGATCGGGCGCACCGACCTGCCCGGCGGGAACTTCCAGAAGATCCTGCGCTCGCTGCACACCAAGGTGCTCGAGCTGCCCGACGAGACGATAGTGGTCCCGGGGCACGGCCCGCTGACGACGATCGGAACTGAGCGCGAGGATAACCCGTTTCTGCAGAAGTGAAGGGCAGAGAAGCGCGGAAACCAAAATCAAGAACAACATCAACTACCCCAAATCTGCCAACAACAGGCAGATATGGGGCACCCTCAAGGTTGACGTTTTTCTTCGTCAAAGCAAAATTCCCAGCTGCCCCACCTTCGCCGCCGCTTTTGCGGCTAAGGTGGGAAGGAACGAAGCAGGAAAACAAAATCCCCGCCGAAGCGGGGATTTTCATTGAACAAAAATTCGCGCTTACTTTTGCGCCGGGGCCGACTTCGTTGGGGCCGGTTTCTCGTTGCCGAGCACCGAGCTGCCGGCTCCGGCGTGGCGCGTGGAGAAAATCGCCAGCGTGAATGAGGTCAGCATGAAAATGATGGCGCACCACGTGGTGAGCTTGGTAAGGATGTTGGCGCCTGAGCGCGGGCCAAATGCCGTCTGGCTGCCCAGTCCTCCGCCGAAGGCCGCAGCCAGGTCAGCGCTGGCGCCGCTCTGCAGCAGCACCACTGCAATGAGGAACAGGCATACAAAAACGTGAACGATGGTGACCAGAATGAGAATCATTACCAAACATCCTTCCCGGCGAGAACTCGGCCAGCCTTTCGAACGGGGTCCCCGGCAAGCCTGCATTTGGGCTTGCTGGGCGGAAAACCTCATGGTGCGGAAGGCGGGACTTGAACCCGCATGCCTCTCGGCGCCACCCCCTCAAGATGGTGTGTCTGCCAATTCCACCACTTCCGCGAACTTTTCGAGTATAGCAAACTCGCCGCCAGCGGGGAGCACGGGAGGGCACAGACCAACTCACACGGATTACCCTGGTACCCGGTGAGCACGGGGCACCAGGCTACCAGTGCACGATCCTGGAGAATGAGTCCGCCTTGAGGCTGGCTCCCCCGACCAGAGCGCCGTCGATTTCCATCTGACCGAGGAGGGCGTGGGCGTTCTCCGGCTTCACGCTGCCGCCGTAGAGAATACGGAGCTGCTTGGCGAACTCGTCGCCAAAGGCGTTGGCCGCTTCCTGCCGGATCAACTGATGAGCTTCACTCGCCATCTCCGGAGTGGCCGTCAGTCCGGTGCCGATGGCCCACACCGGCTCGTAGGCAATGGCCAACCTGGCTGCTTTTCGCGCGGAGATGCCGTGGAAGGCGCGCGTGCACTGGCGCCGCAGCACATCTTCGGTCACGCCCGCCTCGCGCTCCTCTTTGACCTCGCCCACGCAGACGATAGGAGACAGCCCGGCCTCGACCGCCACCTTCAGGCGGCGATTGACCGTGTCGTCGGTCTCGCCGAAGTATTGGCGGCGTTCGGAGTGGCCGATGATGACCCACTTGCAGCCGGCACCCAGCAGCATCTCGGCGCAGACTTCGCCGGTGTAGGCGCCTTCGGTCTCCCAGTAGAGGTTCTGCGCGCCAACCTCGATGCCGCTGCCGTTGAGCTTCTCCGCGACGGCGGCGATGTCCACATAGGGCGGACAGATCACGATCTCATCGCGCGTGTGTCCTGCCACCAAAGGTAGAAATTCTGCCACGAACTGGCGCGACTGCTCGGGGGTCTTATACATCTTCCAGTTGGCTGCAATGATCTTCTTGCGGCTCATATTTGCCTCGTAAGGGGATAAAGTTTTTAAAGCCTTTTCTCGTCGACTTCGAGGGTGGTGAAGTTCCAGTTGGCGGCATTGCGCCGCTGATGAAGTTCTCTGGCGGCCTGAAGAAAAATGGAGAACATCTCCGCGTTGAAGAGCACGAAGCGCGCCTCGTGCAGGCAGCGCGCAATGGTGAGCTCCTGTAGCCGTAGACCCCGGTGGAGATCGCCGGCAGCGCGATCGAATGCAGGCCAAGCCGGTCGGCAAGGCGCATCGAGTTGCGATAGGCGCTGGCCAGAATGCCGCTCTCGCCCTGCATGCCGTCGCGCCAGATGGGGCCGACCGTGTGAATGACGAACGAGGCATTCAAATCACCGCCGGTGGTCTGCACGGCCTCGCCGGGCGGAAGGTGGCCATCGCGCGCGACGATCTTGCGGCACTCTTCCAGGATGGCCGGGCCTCCGGCGCGATGGATTGCGCCATCGACCCCACCGCCACCCATCAGGCTGGAGTTGGCCGCATTGACGATCGCGTCGGTGGCCTGCTGCGTGATGTCGCCTGCCTCAAAGAAGATCTGCGGGCCCCCGAGGTCAAGCCGAACGATGCTCTTCACGGCTACTTGTCGGTCAGCGCTTCCACGCCGGGCAGCTTCTTGCCTTCCAGGAACTCAAGCGATGCGCCGCCGCCGGTGGAGATGTGGGTGATTTTGTCGGCTACGCCCGCCTTGTGCACAGCCGCTACGCTGTCGCCGCCCCCGACAATCGAGGTCGCTCCGGGATTGTCCGCAACGGCCTGCGCGATGACGGTGGTGCCCTTGCTGAACTGGTCGAACTCGAAGACGCCCATGGGTCCGTTCCAGACGATGGTGCGCGCGCCGGAGATCTCGTCGGCGAAGAGTTGAATGGTTCGAGGGCCGATGTCGAGCGCCATGTGGTCGGCCGGAATCGGTTGGCCTTCGCCGATCACGACAGGTTTTGCGTTGGCGTCGAACTTATCGGCCACCACGTGATCGACCGGAAGCAACAGGCGTACCTTCTTTGCCCTGGCCTCCTCAATCAGCTCCTTTGCCAAATCAATCTTGTCGGCTTCCAGCAGCGACTTTCCGGTCTCCTGGCCCATGGCCTTGAGGAACGTGTAGGCCATGCCGCCGCCGATGATGAGCGCGTCCACTTTGGGCAGCAGGTTGCGAATGACGCCGATCTTGTCGCTCACCTTCGCGCCACCCAGGATTGCAATGAACGGCTTGGCCGGATGCTCGGTGGCCTTGCTCAGGTATTCGAGCTCCTTCTGCATCAGAAGGCCCGCGGCGTTCTTCTGCAGGTAGTGCGTCACCCCCTCGGTGCTGGCGTGTGCGCGATGCGCCGAGCCAAAGGCGTCATTGACGTACATTCCTCCCGCGAGGCTCGCCAACTGCTTGGCGAACTCGGGATCGTTCTTCTCCTCCTCGGCGTGGTAGCGGACGTTCTCCAGCAGCAGGGTCTGGCCGCGCTCCAACTGGCTGGCCATCTCCGCGGCTTGCAGGCCGACGCAGTTGGGAGAAAAGCCCACGTTCTGCCCTCGGCCCATGCACTCATCCAGCAGGATACGCAGCCTCTCAGCAACCGGCTTCAGGCTGTACTTGGGGTCGGGTTTGCCCTTGGGACGGCCCAGGTGCGAGCAAAGGATCAGCTTGGCGCCGTGGCGCAGCGCGTACTCGATGGTGGGCAGCGTCTCGCGGATGCGCGTGTCGTCGGTGACGCGCCCCTGATCGAGCGGAACATTGAAGTCCACCCGCATCAGCACCCGGTGGTTGTTCAGTTGCAGATCGCGGATCGAAAGCTTGGCCATGCGTGCTTCCCTGAAATGAGGATTGCGGCTGATCCTGGGTGGCCCATTCAAGCCTTCCTTTGGCTTGAGTGGGGGTAGTTTCAGCGGACATCGAACAGCCCCACTCAAGCAAAACAAGCGTGAGTGGGGCACCAACTCCTACTGTGGGCTGTTTTACAGGCCTTTGTTGCCGAAAAAGTTGATCAGGTCGACGACCCGGTTGCTATAGCCCCACTCATTGTCATACCACGCGAAGGTCTTCACCAGGTTGCCGCCGAGCACGCGGGTCAATTTCGCATCCAGTGTCGAAGAGGATGCATCGCCCTTGAAGTCCGACGAGACCAGCTCTTCATCGGTGTAGCGGAAGTAGCCCTTCAGTGGACCGGCTTCGCTGGCCTTCTTCATGGCCCCGTTGACCTCTTCCACGGTAGTGTTGCGGCCCACCTCGCAAACCAGATCGACCGCCGAGACGTTCGGCACCGGGACGCGAACGGCAAAGCCGTCCAACTTGCCCTTCAGCTCGGGAATCGCCAGATAAATCGCCTTGGCCGCGCCGGTCGAGGTGGGAATCATCGACAGAGCGCCGGCGCGGGCGCGGCGCAGGTCGGAGTGCGGGAAGTCGAGCATCACCTGGTCGTTGGTGTAGGCGTGGATGGTGGTCATCGAGCCCTTTACGATGCCGAAGGTGTCCTGCAGGACCTTGGCGACCGGCGCCAGACAGTTGGTGGTGCAGCTTGCGTTGGAGACCACGTTGTGCTTGGCCGGATCGTACTTGTCGTCGTTGACGCCCATCACGATGGTGAGGTCTTCGTTCTTTGCGGGGGCCGAGATGATGACCTTCTTCACGCTGCCGCGCAGGTGCTTCTTGGCATCATTGGCGTCGGTGAAGCGGCCGGTGGATTCGACGACAACCTGCACGCCCAGGGAATTCCAATCCAGTTGCGCCGGGTCCTTCTGTGCGAAGACCTTGACCTGCTTGCCATCCACGTTGATAGAGTCGCCGTCCGCCCGAATGTCACAATCAAGATTGCCGAGAATCGAGTCGTATTTGAGAAGGTGGGCCAGAGTTGCCGGGCTAGTCAGGTCGTTCACGGCGACGATGTCGATGTTCTTGTCACACAGTGCTGCGCGGTAAACATTACGGCCAATGCGGCCAAAACCATTGATGCCAACTTTAATTGCCATTCGTTCCTCCCGGGCAGATTCAGAGCAGGGGCGCCATCACGGGCGCGGTTTCTACTGCGCTCCTGGATAGTGATTTCGAGCCGCCTGAATGCTAGCACTCGCATCTTCGGAGTGGCAAACCTTAGTTGCCAACCTTAAACCAGATGGCACTCGGGGCTCCCAGCGCGCCTGTTTGTGGCGTGCTGGGGTGAAAGGATTGAGCGCTCGCCGAGCCCCACGAGTTGTGCTCGGCCGGGAATTTAATTGACATTTGAACAGCCGGGGACTCGCCCGAATTCTTCGGACGTGGTATAAGTCCCCTATGCGCAGATGGATGCGTGATCGCTCGAAGCGCCGCAATCAGAAAAAGAACCCGCAGCAGTCCGAACAGCAAAATGAGGCGCCGGCGCCTCTGCAGCCTACATTTCTGGATCGCGAGCCTGACTGGTCAGAGCGCGGCGAAGAGGCCCCTGGCCCGGGGCAAGAGGCGCGCGCAGAGAGCTCTTCAGGCAGTCAGCCGGAGCCGGTCTACGAGGCCCAGCCGGAGAAAGATCCATTCGAGCCCGAGAGCACGGGCCAGCCGCAGGCACGGCGCGAGCGTTCGCGCCGCCGCGGCCGTGGAGGCCGTGGACGCACTCGCACCGACCAGCAGCAGAAGGCTGCGCAGGCCAAGGCAGGTCCTCCCGCGCTGGCGATCCGGCCGGGCCAGGCAACCGGCGAGGCCTCCGAGATCGATGCCCCGGCAGAGCCCGCCGAGGCCGAGGCCGCGGAGGGCGAAGCCGAAGCCGCACAGCGCAAACCCGCGCAGGCCAAGGCTCCCAAAGGCTCCGTTGTCCTTGCCATTGGTCTGCCAGGCTCGGGGAAGAGCTCCTGGTTCAAGCGGCACAATGTGATTCCGCTCTCCAGCGATCTTGTACGAGGACTGCTCTTCGACGATGCCACCGAGCAGCGCTTCCAGGACCTGGTCTTCTCCTCGCTGCGCTCGCTGCTGCGCGCGCGCCTCATCGCCGGCCGTCCGATGAACTACATCGATGCCACGAACCTCTCGCCCAAGGAGCGCCATAGCTGGATCAAGATGGCGCAGGATTTCGGCTACGAGGCGCACGCCGTCTTTTTCGACGTGCCCACCGAGATCTGCATGGAGCGCAACCGCAAGCGCCTGCGCAACGTGCCGGACGACGTGATGCTGCGCATGGCGCAGAAGCTGCGCCCGCCGAAATTCGAGGAAGGCTTTTCGAAGGTGATCGTGGTGCGGCTGAAGGGGCAGCCGAAGGGTACGGGGGCGGTGCCCGCAAAGGAAGAGGGCGAGGACGCCGGCGAAGTTTAAAGTTCTCCGTGGTGGTGCCCCACTCAAGCCTCTGTTGCTTGAGTGGGGCTTTTGATTTTGTCTTCGATTGTTCCGCGACAATATTGAGCTCTACGACACCAGCCGCATGCGTGGCTGTTCGGCCACCGGAAGGCGGACGGTGAACTGCGATCCGTGGCCCTCGCCTTCGGTCGAACTGGTGACTTGGATCGTGCCGCCCATCTTCTCCACCAGCGTGCGCGAGATCCACAGCCCGATGCCGAGCCCCTTCTCGCCCTTGGTGGTCACAAAGGGCTCGAAGATTCCCTGCAGCGTCTCCGGCTTGATGCCCATGCCATCGTCGGAGAAGAGCAGTTTCACATCCGGCCCGTCCTGCACCACCCCGAGCTTCAGCGTTCCGCCCTGCGGCATGGCGTCGATGGCATTCGAGATCAGATTGGTGAAGACCTGCCGCAATTCGCTGGGGAAGACGTCAATCTGCGCATCGGTGTGGTAGCCACGTTCGACCTTGATCTTCGCCTGGTCCAGACGGCGGTGGAATGATTCCAGCGAGGCCTCCACCAGCTCCGTGGCCTTGATCTTGACGCGCTCGCCGGAGGTGCGGTGCGGCGCCAGCGTCTCCCTGGCAATCACGGTTAGCCGCTCCACCTCTTTTTGCGCCGACTGCACCAGGTTGTGGAATTCCTCATCCAGTTCGTCTCGCGAGGCCAGCACGAAGAGAATGTCGCCCAGCGCCGAGAGCGGATTGTTGATCTCATGCGCGAGGCTGGCGGAGAGGCGCCCGGTGGCGGCCAGTCGCTCGGAGCGGCGCAGCGCTTCTTCAAGTTGCGCATTCAGCTTTTTGATCTGCGCTTCGGCCTTCTTGCGCTCGGAGACATCGCGGATGGCGGCCGTGACCACCATCGCGTCCGGCGTCTTCATCGGACTCAGGCTGATCTCCACCGGAAACTCGGTGCCGTCCTTGCGCCTGCCGAACAGCTCCAGTCCCATTCCCATGGGACGCGACTTTGGATCGGCGAAGAATTCGGCGCGATGAGCTAAGTGAAACTTGCGATAGCGCTCCGGCACAAGGACCTCGATCTTCTGCCCGATCAGCTCCGCGCGATCGTAGCCGAAGAGGTGCTCGCTCTCCTTGTTCACCAGCAGAATGCGGCCTTGGCTGTCGACGATTGCCAAACCATCCGGCGCCGACTCCAAAAGCCCGCGGAAATAGAGCTCGCTGCGCCGCACCGATTCCTCGTCGAGCTTGCGCTGAATTGCCACGGCGATGATGTTGGCAACCGAGCGCAGAAAATTCACATCGTCTGCGTTGAAGCTGCGGCTGGCCGAGCTGTAGACGCCCAGCACGCCAAAAGGCTTCTCCGTGCCGGGAATGTGCACAGTGATCCCGCCGCGGATCTTGTGCGCTTCGATCAATG
>WNGE01019095.1_pt1 | contig 10770 bp, 13 predicted proteins | sample 5400651 | NCBI WGS metagenome assembly WNGE01 (sample SAMN13153370, study PRJNA577476) | soil metagenome | isolation source: 60 cm soil or saprolite under grassland replicate 2 | place: USA:California | collected 2016-06-15
AACAACGACGACACGATCAAGGTCAACGGGGACGCGACGGGAGTGGCGGCGAAGGGTCTTGCCCCGGCGATCGGGATCTTGCACCCGGAGGCCGCGAACGACCGGCTCGAGATCAACACCCTCGCCGGCAGCGACACGGTCGACTCCGACGGCCTGGCCGCCGGCGCGATCCAGCTCTTCGTGGACGGCCTGCTCGTCCCGTAGAGGAACCTCACGCAAAAGGACAAGCGGGGCCTTCGTCCTGGGGGGCCCCGCCGATGTTGGAGCCGGTGGCCCCGCTTCGCCGCCTTCGACACGACGTTTCAACTGTCAACGACCAACGAACTCTCACCGAAAGGGACTCCGATGAAGCGCATAAACACCAACGACCACGGTGCGTGGCCAGCAATGGGCGAATGCATAAGCGCGCCAACTCGAGAACTTGCTCAGCGGCTGAGCGGGACGATCGAAGTCCTCCTCCTTTGGCAGCGCGAGACCGACCGAGTGGAGCTTTCCGTCCGCGACTTGTCAACCGGTGGTGGCTTTCACCTTGAGGTCGCTCCAGCCAATGCGATCGACGCGTTCTACCATCCTTACGCCTACGCGGCCAGGCTTGAGAACTGTCACCGCGTAGTCCAAGCCGAAACGACGATCGTCGATGGCTAGTAGCGTCGGAGGTCTGGCCGATGCCCGAAGAGGGGTCGATCGGCCGGCTGGTTCTGGTCTTAGCACTAGAGTTTGGGATGGCAGACGCCACCTAGACAGATGAACCAGGTACCTACCGCAACCGCGCCCACCGTTCAGCTGCTCCTGTGGATAGCGGAGCAGCCACGAACGTATGCCGAGACAATCGAGGTATGGAAGACCTCGTGCCCGCGACTGGCTGTGTGGGAAGACGCGCTGGCTGCCGACCTGGTTCGCCTCGACCGGAGGTGCGTGCTGCTGACGGCGGCAGGTACGGAACTCCTCACGACCTTGCCTCGCCAAGCGGCGCGGTAGCCACGACTCTTATGATTTCGGTCGTGCGACGCGTCGTCAGTGTCGAGCCGGTCTTCGTGGTATCGCGCGGGTAGCGCGCTCGACGCGGATCAGACAGCTCACCGTTGGCTGCGCCAGTATCGGGAATGATGCTCCTATGATGTGTCAAGCGATCAGCGGTGTTGGCTGGCCGAGTACGCGGTAGAGGTGGCGGGCGAGGTAGCGCTTGAGTAGTCGGGTGGCGTGCGCGTCGGCTTTTGCCTTCGGCGAACGGGCGGGCGATGTAGTCCTTTGTCGCGGGATCGTGTTGGCGTCATCGGTGGCGTGCTGGTCGCTGTGGCCCAGTCTCTCAGTCCGGCTACGCCGAGGTCGCGGTCTGAGCCCATCACGGCGAAACGTTGAAAGGTTGCCCGACGTGAACAGGCAACGACATCGTGGTCCGACCCCATCGCCACGAAACGTTGAAACGGAGGCCGACGCGGACACGACTGTCGCACTTCCGCCAAAACGCGACAGTCTCCTCGACTGTGGCAGGAGCCGTCGTAGCTTCGGCAGGGTCGTGCCCGGGCACTCGTCGGTTGTGAGGCTGGACCTTGAACGCGCCATGATGCAGGGCGAGACTCTTTGCCGTGCGCGTTCGACTTCCTGATCTTGCCCTCCGCGCCGATCTACGGGACTTCTTCCACCGCTGGGGCTTTGTTACCTACGACGTCAACGGTGACGCGATCGAGGTGATCGTCCCCAATGCTGCTGGCGTACGCCAGGGGCGCCGCGAACTCGACCTCTACCTGGAGATCTGGCGAGGACATCACCCGGGTCTCGAGCTGGAGCTCCTCGATTGATCCGAATGGATCGCGCTTGCGTCGGTGGAGGGATCGATAGCGTGGGCGCTGGAAGCCTGCCTTAGCGGAGATGAAGCGCGGAGGTGAACCACCGACGGGGGGTGGAATCAACCTCTGCCGGGGTCGATGAGCTGGGAGTAGGGCGGCCCCGGATGCGGCGGGGCGACTTCGTTATCTGGAGAGGCATGTGACTGCGGCGATTTCGAAATCCTGTCCACGGGCGGCCGTTGCTGCCATAGGTCTTAGGATACCTTTGAGGCACAAGGGGACGGGGAGGTGAGGGGTGGTTTGGCGTAGTCGCGGCGCCCGGGTTTTGTCGGGCTTCGTTGTGGTCGGCGTCGTCGCTTTCGCCGGCGCACTCGGGCCTGCTTCCGCGAGCGGCGCGTCGGTGGACCTTTGGGTCGACCAGGCGAAGCCCGCCTGCTCCGATGCGTGGACGCGCGAAAAGGTCACGCGGGAGACGCCCTGGTGCAGTCTCCAGCGAGCCGTCGGGGCGGCCCGGGCCGGCGACGTCGTTTGGGTGATGCCGGGCCGTTATCGCGGCACTGTGCGACCGACCGTATCCGGGTCTGCCTCGGCTCCGATCCGCTTCGTCGCCCCCTCAGGCGGAGTGACGATCGACGCTGCCGGGGCGACGGTCGCGTTGCAGGTGGACGGCGTCGACTGGATCTCGTTCGATGGCTTCGCGATCACCGGTGCGGCCGCTCAGGGTGTGTTCGTGGACGAGTCGACCGGTGTCATGCTCACCCACTTGAGTGTGACGGGGAACAGGTCGCAAGGGATCCAGGTGCGTGCGAGTGGGTTGACGGTGTCCAATTCGACGATCTCGCGCAATAGCTCGGCCGGTATCAGCGAGCTCGCCGGCTCGGCGGACAATGTCTATCGGGACAATTCGATCTCCGCGAACGGGAAAGACGGCAATCCGTTCAACGGTGATGGGGTTCAACTGAACGGTGTGGCTGCGACCGTGCGCGGGAACACGATCGACGGCAACGGCGATCCCGGCATCTACGAGCACGGGATCTACGCCGGCAGGAGCTCCTCGGACTATCTCATTGAGTCGAATACGCTGGCCCGTAACGCGGCTTCGGATATCAAGGCGGCCGGATCCGGCGGGACGGTGCGCTACAACCGCCTCGAAGACTCCAGGCTCGGCCTTGTTTTCTCCGATAACGGCCGGCCGGTCTCGGCGTATTACAACCTGATCGTTGGCACGTTCCAGCATGCGGTCTTCTTCACGAAGGGGGCGGGCGATTCACGCGCGCGACTGTGGGACAACACGATCGTGCAGACGGGAAGGCTCACAGCCAGGGGGGATGCGTCTGCGCTCTTCATCGCTTCCGCCGGGTTGGCCGATCTCAGGAACAACCTGATCTGCTACACGAACGCCGACAACCTCGGGGCCGCGCTGTTCGTAGCGGACGCGTCGCGCGCGACCGTTGTTTCGAACAGGAATTGGCTTTGCGGCAGTGAGGGGCAGGGGCGGAACGTGGCGCTGGACGGGGTGCGCACGACCCTCGGTCGTTGGCGCAGCCTCAGCGGCCAGGACGCCGGCAGCCTCTCCACTCGGCCGGCGACCTTCGACGGCGAGTTCCACGTCACGTCAAGGAACCTCGGCGCACGGCGGGGTCAGCCGCTCGGGCTCGAGCGTGACTATGTCGGCGCGAGAATCTCTGCCCAGATTCCGGACATCGGCGCCTACCAAGGCCGGTCCTGAGGCTCACACTGCGGTCCGCGTTCCCCAGCGGTTGTCCGTGAGCGTCGTCAGCGCGCGGATGCGCAGCGGAATCAGAAGCGCAGCGTGGAGAAAGCCGTAGAGAACGAAGAGGAGGAACGATGGTCGCCGCGTGCGATAGATGGCATAGCTGCAGCGCACGAGCGCCATCACTGTGATCGCCAAGAGATAGTGGAGGATGCGGTGCGGGTCGAAGAGGACCGCAAAGGCGAGCGAGGACGCGACCGCGAGTGTCAGGACAAGCGGCAGGATCGTCTGCACGATCACGTCGAAGACCATGTATCTCGATCGTGTGAGCAGGAAGGGAACCGTCCAGAGCAGCTCCCGGTAGAAGCTCTTGTTCCAGCGGAGCTGCTGCCTCAAGTAGCCGCGGACCGATTCCGGGGCATTGGTGATCGCCTTGGCTCCGGGGACGAAGAGCGTGTCGGAGCCGGCGGAGAGGATGAGATTCGTCAGATGACGGTCGTCTCCGTAGGTGCAGGAAACGCCGCGGAACGTCTGGCGGATGTAGTCGTTCCAGACCCGGTTGAGGACGGAGCGTCTGTAGGCGGCAAGCGGCCCTGAGCAGCAGAGGACGGTTCGGAACCACCCCTGGGCGGCTCGCTCCTGGTTGAAGGCGACCCAGTAGCGCATCCCGATCAGGCGCGTGAGGAGATTCTTGCGCCAGTTGGTCACGCCGACGTCTCCGGTCACGGCGCCGACGCGTGCGTCGGCGAAGGCAGCGACGAGTTTGCGCACGCCGTCGGGAGCGACGATCGTGTCCGAGTCGATCGTGACCATGATCTCGCCGCGGCAGTCGCGAAAGGCCGTGTCCTGTGCGTGGCGCTTGCCGCGGTTCCAGTCGGGTAAGAGGACGCGCCAGCCCGGGAGCGCCCCGAAGCGCTCGTAGATCGGGGCGAGCTCGGCCCGATTGGGTGAGCAATCGTCAACGACGTAGACCTCCATCGTTCCCGGGTAGCTCTGCTCGACGAGCGATTCGAAGCAGGCAGCCAGGCTCTCCGGATCTTCGTCGTAGGCGGCGACGACGACGTCGACGGAGGGCAGATACTCATCCGACGTCGTCATGCCCGTACCGCGGACAAAGCGCCGATGGCTGCGGTGGGCGAAGGACGTCTGCAGCAGGAAGTGCGTGATCACGAGCAGGGCGTAGGCCGAGAACGTGATCTGCAGGGTGTGGAGCAGGAGCTGGGTTGCCAGTGAGCTCATGCTCGCATCCTGTGGGCGATCCGTGCCGCGATCATGTCGGAGCCGAGCCGGGCGAGCGCGTGCGAGAGACTGGGGTTCGTGTCACCTTTCCGGGCGTCTGCGTCGAGGAGCGCGAGCGCCCGTGCGGTGACGCTTCCGGAGTTCGCCAGTGGTCGTAGCGCGGGCTGTGCGGCCGAGCTCGCGAGGAGCACGATCCGCTCGTGCTCGACCTTGCGATTGCGAAGAACCGGCCACTCCCAGGCGAGCGCGTGCCAGCGAGCGCTCGACGTCCGGTACACGAACAGCTCGCCGATCACGCCGTCGCCGAGGTCGACGTGCTCGGAGGTCTCGACGTGGAAGCCGTGGAAGCTGTAGCAATGCGCCAGCGTGTAGGCGTTGAGGGCGCCGAGATCGGGGCTGAGGATGGCGTCGGCCCAAACGGTGAAGCTACCCCGGCGGGCGAACCGCGGTTTTGGACGCAGCCGGTAGCGGACCCAGGACGAATGTGGCCCGTAGTACGGCGTCGCCCAACCGATCTCATGGACGGGCTTGATCCTCCAGCCGCGGCCGACGAGGGGTCGGTCGGCGAATGCGGCGACGGCCGGGCGACCGCTGCCGTCAAAGCCGCTGGCAACGTCTTGGAGCTGCGAGTCTGCCAGCGTCAAAGCCGCCGCGGCCGCGACGAGCAGCACGAGCCTCGGCGCGAGACGTAGCGGCGTCGCCTGTTCGGCGGGCTGGCGCGGTACGCGCGAGCGGCGTGTCGATGATCTCGTCGTCGTCGTCGTGGCGCCGGACCCGCAACCTGAAGCGAGGCAAGAGCCTGAGCGCGATGAGGAACGCGAGGTTGAGGGCGATGATGCCCGCGACGGGATGAAGAATGTCGAAGGCCGCATGCTGGCCCAGGAGGCGGGCGACCAGGAGGACGGCGAGGATCCGCGCGACGTTTAGAGCCCAGACGAGAAGGCCGCCGGCAACGAGCCACGCGACGCGGCGCAGGACGCTACCTCGGATGAACCAGAGTGCGGCTAGACCGACCACTGCGAAGCCGACGAGGCTGTTCACGCCCGAACACGCGCTCGCGACACTGACCAGGAACTGACTGCTGCCGTGCGCGACGAGGTAGCGCGATCCCTCCGACCCAGGCACGGTTGCAGCAATCCCGCCGAGATCGCTCAGGTGCTCGACCGCGGCCGCCGTTGCCTGCGTGAACGCATCGAGGATGTGCTCGAAGAGCGCTAGGTACGGGAGCGGCCAGGCCAGGAACAGGAATGCCAACGGGAACAGCAGCGGGACTAGAGCCCTTGTTCCAAAGAGCAGCACGACTCCTCCGGCAGCGAAGAGCGGGAGTGTCAGCAGGTCGAGGCGCATTGCCCAGAAGTACTTCGACCAGTGCGCGGGCCCGATGGTGAGAAACGCGAGGGCCGCGACGATGAGGAAGCCGCCGACGAGGAGGTCGAGACGCCCCATCCTCAGCCGTGTGACGTAGCGATGGCGCCGCGAGGCGGCGACAAGCAGCACTGCGGCGAGTGGAGGCACGAGTACGAGGTCGGCCAACGGCGTCTCGTACTGCCAGTTCGACGCCAGCGTCTGCAAGGAGAAGTGGTATGCGACCGCGACAGATGCGACCGCCGCCGCCAAACGAAACCCGGCCGATACAGGCGCTCGGGCCACAGCGCTCCCCATGAAGATCAGCGTGCCGCGCGTTTGCGAACGAGCAGCAGCGAGGCCACTCCAAGCAGGCTCAGCGGCAACAGGATCGCGGCCGGCGCCTCGGGGACCTGAAGTCCCGGCGCGCAGGAAGCCGCCGGGATCGCGCGCAGCCGCGGACCACCGCAGTGCTCTTGAACCTCCGCAACCGGGTCGTCGCCAGCCAGCGCGAGCCGGCGTTACGCCGCTGAAGACGAACGGTGAAGCTCGTGCCGATCGGAGCTCGCGCCTTGACCCGCCCCGAAACCGTGTCCCCCGCGCACGCCCCAGCGACGTCGACGTGAACCTTCGGCTGCTGGCCAGCAAGCGCAGAAGCCGGCAGCACGAAGAAGAGCACAGTGAGGCAGATCAGGATGCGGTGACGGCGGCGATGCACGGAGGTCCCTTCGTTGGGCTGCGGCAAACCCGAACGCGAACATAATCGACAGCATGCGGAAAGCCCTCGTCACCAAAACGAGTGAGTTACTTCACGCACCTGCCTCCGTTGGCGCTGGATCCTGGGCGCGAGCTTCTCGTGTCCAGCGATCTACCGAGGAACCTTGAGCGACGTCTGGTCCGTCCCTCTAGCGGAGCAGCTCAACAGATGCGTCGGCGCCGCGACCTGCTTCCCATGCCCGCACGAGCAAATCGAGCGTCAGCCACGCCTGCTCGATCCCGTAGGAACCGAGCAGCGACACCTCGATCTCGTCCTCACCAACGCGCGCTGTGACCATGTCGGCACGTGACCCCAAGAACTCAATGAGCTCTGGGAGGAGTTCCGGGTTACTGAGACGCAGCCGCATTCGCTTTTTGGGGAAAGGAGCACAGCCCCCGCTGCGGCGGGCGAGGGCCCGGCTATCCCTCACGTCCAACCTTCGAAGCATAGGTCTCGGCGCCAGTAGCACAATGCCCCGTTTGGAGTCGAAGAGTTCCGTCGCCTCTCAAAACCCGCCCGGAAGGTCAGTTTCGCGCGCAGACCGCGGAGATCAACACCGAATTCGGAGCCAACTACCCAAGCGATCCCGAGAGCTACTACCTCACGGCCGTGCTGGCTCATGGGCCTGATCAGTTAGTGGGTCACACCCCGAGCTCGTAGCGGACTCGCCGTGCATCGGTCGGATCGAATCGGACAGGCCTGGGTTGGTGCTAGCCGCGGATGCGTCCGGGGCGGAGTGGGCGGGCGTGGGTGCTGATCTTTTCGAGGGCGCGGGTGAGGGTTTTTATCTCGTGTTCGGACAGGTGTTGGGAGAAGTGTCGTTCGATTCCGTCTCGGTGGTAGCGGCGGGCGCGTTCCATCGTGTCGCTGCCGTTCTTGGTGAGAACGACGAGGATCGAGCGTCGGTCGTGTTGCGGGCGGACGCGACGGACGAGCCCCGCCTCTTCCATCCGGTCGACGACACGGGTGAAGCCGCTCTTGCTGTAGAGGATCCGGTCGGCCAGCGCGTTCATCGGGATCCCTGCCGGTGATTCCTCGAGCTGGACGAGGACGTCGTACCAGCGCAGCGGGATCCCGGTCTCGCGTTCGAGCTCGGTGTCGAGCAGGTCGTTAAGTGCGAGCGCGCTTTCGAAGTAGAGCCGCCAGGCCCGTAGTCGCTCGGGCGAGGGGCTTGACAGGGATGGTTCCTTGTGAGATTGTCCTCTCTGCAACTGTTTGCTCATGGACAATTGCAGATCATATCAGACGAAGGAAAGGAGTGGAGATGACCGTCATAGCTCAGGAGCGGGCGAAGCTCGGATATGGGCTCGGTACCGAGGAAGGCGAAGCGTTCTGGCTGCTCGGCATGCTCGAGACGATCAAGATCGGCGGGGAAGACACGGGTGGGCAGTACGGTCTCGTCGAGATCGAGGTGCGCGCCAGCGAAGGCTCCCCCTGGCACGTCCATCCCGACGAGGACGAGTGGTTCTACGTCCTCGATGGAGAATTCACATTCCACGTCGGCGACGCTCGGTTGACCCTGCCTGCCGGCGGATTCGCCTTCGGCCCCAAGGGGGTTCCGCACACGTTCATCGCGGGCCCCGCCGGAGGCAGAGCGTTGGTCGGCTTCCAGCCGTTTCTGTTCGAAGGATTCCTGAGAGAGATCGGTGAGCCCGCCCTCGAACGCGTTCTCCCACCGCCGCTCGACGCCCCGCCGGACATGGCGCGGCTCCTCCCTGTCGGCGCGAAGCACGGGATGGAGATCCTCGGACCGCCAGGACCGCCGCCCGGGGTAACCGGCCAGCCTGCCGCCGCCCGAGGCGCTCACGAGAGAAACCCATGAACACGGTCAAGATCACAACCTCCGACAACGGCCCCTACGTGATCGAGGGGCCCGCGAGAGTCGTCGACGCCGACGGAAACGAATATGACCTCACCGACCAGACGACGATCTTCCTTTGCCGCTGCGGCGGCTCCCGAACGAAGCCGTTCTGCGACGGAACCCACGAGACACTGAAATTCGAAGCAGCCAGTCGAGCACCGCACACCCTGGCAGCGATCGCCACCGCATCCTGAAAAGAGACGCGCAAACCTTCCGAGCCAGCCATCATCACAAGCCGGCCGGGTGCCGAGCTACACGTCGCCAAGACCGCACCCGGCCGGCCTCATCAACGCAGCGAGCCGCCGCGACGCGCTGAAGCGCGATCGAGACTACACCTAGCGTCAGCGCTGCGGGCCAGGCCATCCTGCTCTCACCTGAAGCCCAAGCGGCATGGCCTACGCGCCCCCTTCTGACGCGCCCCCTCCTATTACCCGCGCGCGCGAGGGCTCGATCAGAGCCACCAGCCAAGGGTCACCGTCGCAGTTCCAACAAACTGCGACATCCGCGCGCGGAATCGAGAGCGGAGTCCTCCGGCAAGACCTCGCCGCCGACGTGCTGCTCGAGCTGTTCGGCGGCGCCCTTGTCGCCGCTCTCAAGCTGACCCAGCACGGCCAACTCGGCCTCGAGGAAGCAACCGCGGCGGCCGCCTCCGTCTTCCTGAACGGCGCCCGCGCCCGATGACACGCGCATCCCGTCGCCGGAGTGTCATCTGCCACCGGACGTTCGCGGTCCCAAAGGTGATCCCTCTTTAGCACGAAGGCGGTCGACCTTTACCGTGTGCTCCGGATCGGCAACGGGTCGCAACCCACGGCAACGGTTTGGCTTGTTTTCGCGGTTTCGATGCTCGGTCGATTTGCCGCTGATTGCCACCGGTTGCAACCACGGGGCTTCATAAGGGCTCCATCCTCTGTTGCCCGCGCTGGCTACGTCGCCTGGCCGCGTCTGAGACTCAGACGGCTCTGTTCAACGCCTCGTCAACGAGCTGGATCGTGTCATTCAGGACTTCGTCCTGGGGTGGCAAGGCGCCGAGTGTCTTTGCCGCTTGCAGCGACTTGTAGATCAGCGCGAGCTCGTCAAAGCGGCATGGCCGGAACCTATCCCACCGACGAACGCGACGGCGCCAACCCCTAGCCGACCGCAGGCCCCGTCCGCCAGCTGCTAGCGAGGACGGCGGCAATGACATGGCAGAGGCACGTGCCCGCCGTCTCCACGAAATCTGCAGCCAAATACTCGAGATCCGAGGCCCGTGCTTCATGGATCCCTACGTCCGATCTTATGAATGGCAGACGCACGCCAAAAACTGGATATCGCCGCGCGCGTTCGTTCTCTGATGCCTGGTTAGACAACAGAATTGCAGCTTTTTTCGCCTAGCTGTTCCAAAACCTGTTCCATACCCGATCACGCTGCACGAAGTGCACAGCTATCGGGAAGGCGAAAGCCCCGGTTTGCGGGGCTTTCGTAAGAGCCCTCTTCTGGACTCGAACCGGAGACCCCCTCCTTACCATGCACGGCAACGCTTTTCGCCTATTTTTGCGGTTTCTGCGGCCGGGGCATTTGCCACCGTTTGCCACTGGTTGCAACCACGGGGCTCCATAAAGGCTCCATACTCCGCTCCGCATGAGAATGACTTCATGTGCGCCGCGCTCGGCGGGAACGCCGTGAGCGAGAAGCGTCAGCCGAACGGCTACCGCGTGCGGCTCCGTGTGGTCGAGGAGTACGACGTGGCGCTGCTGGCCGAGTCGCCCGATGATGCAAAGGTGCGAGCGGAAGCGGACCTTCGCAGAGGCGACCAGTTCGAAGACATCCAGGACAGCTGGCCGGAAGAGATCGTCTCCGTCGAAGCGCTGGCCGTGGAGCCGTACCCGGAACTCGAGTAGACGGCGCGGCCGCGGCGCTCTGGAACCGAAGCGGCGTCTCTAACTTCTTTAGGTCCGACTCAGGTCGTCAACGCGCGTAGCTGCGGCTGATCACCGCGATGAACCTCTGCCCGTGCGGTCGAGAGGCCGAGCGCCTCCTCGTCTTCTGAAGCGCGGTGATCACGACCGAGATGTCGAGCACGAGCATCCGG
>WNGE01071273.1_pt1 | contig 10770 bp, 10 predicted proteins | sample 5400651 | NCBI WGS metagenome assembly WNGE01 (sample SAMN13153370, study PRJNA577476) | soil metagenome | isolation source: 60 cm soil or saprolite under grassland replicate 2 | place: USA:California | collected 2016-06-15
CAGCCGCATGCCGGGCTCGAGGCCGAGCTTGCGGCACACGAGCTCGTGCTTGTTGGCCTGTGCCTCCTCGAGCGTGATCGCAGGGTCGGTCCACACCGCGCACGAGTACGTCATCGACGGGCCGAGCACGTGGCGGTAGAAGTCGTTCGAGACGTCGTAGTGGTGGGCGATCGCGGCCGCGTCGCGTTCCTTGCTGTGGCGGCGGCCGTGCAGCCGGGCCTCCTCGGGCGGCCTCGGCACCGGCTTGAGCGCGCCCGGGCCGACGAGCCGCAGAGCGGCCATCCACTGCGCAGGACGCAGCTTCACGTCGGGCAGAAGGTCGCGCAGCTCGAGGGCGGCGAAGATGTCGCCCTCGAGGTCGAGGTCGCCGGCGACGTAGGCCCGCCCGAAGCCCAGCTCACCCGGCGCCTGCACGATGCGGCGCAGCGCCGTTGGCGAACGGATCAGCAGCGTCGCGGGCGCGTCGGGCGGGCCGAGCCGGCTGCCGTCGTACGCCTCGATCGCGATCGGCAGGTCGGGCCCCAGGAGCTGCTCGAGCAGCGGGGCGAGTTGCTGTGTCATGCCGCCAGTGTTATCCGGACAGGATCAGAAGTCGACCGTGCTGAGGTCCGGGATCCAGCGGGCGGCCCGCCCGCGGGCCTCGCGCCAGCGGTCGCGGTCGAGCTTGCGGCGGGGCTCGACGAGTGCGCGCGGCGACCACGTCGCGGCGAGCTCGCCCTCGTCGCGCCATGTGCCGACGGCGAGCCCGGCGAGGAACGCCGCGCCGAGCGTGGTCGCCTCGAGCACCGGCGACACCTCCACGATGCGTTGGCCGGCGTCGGCGAGGGCCTGCACGAACGTGGGGTTCGCGCTCATGCCGCCGTCGACGCGCACGCGCGGGATGGCGACGCCCGAGTCGCCTTCGGCCGCCTCGAGCAGGTCGGCGCCCCGGTGCGCGATGCCCTCGAGCACCGCCCGCACGATCTGGGGACGGCCGGTACCGCGGGTGAGGCCGAGCAGCGTGCCGCGGGCGCCGTAGTCCCACGACGGCGTGCCCAGACCGAGCAGCGCCGGCACGAACCAGACGTCGCCGGTGTCGCCGCACTGCGACGCGATGTCGTGGCTCTCTGCCGCGCTCGCGATCACGCCGAGGTCGTCGCGCAGCCACTCGATGTTCGTGCCCGCCGCCAGCATGATCGCCTCGACGCCCCACGTGTCGGTGCCGCCGACGCGGCGGCACACGATCGGGAACGTGCCCGCGGGCCCGCGGATCTCGAAGTCAGGCCGCGTCGCGCCGAGCACGAGGTCGAGCATGCCGCCGGTGCCGAACGTGATCTTCGCGTCGCCGCACACGAGACCGCCCTGACCGAGCAGCGACGCCTGCTGGTCGCCCGCGATCCCCGCGATCGGCGGCGCACCAGGGAGCGCGGTCGCCTCACCGACCACACCCGACGAGTCGACGATGCGCGGCAGCATCGCCGCCGGCACGCCGAGCGCGTCGAGCGTCTCCTCGGACCAGGACGCGGCGTCGGCCGTCAGGAGCCCCGTGACACCGGCGTTGGTCGCGTCGGTGACGTGCAGCGCGCCCTCGGACAGCGTCCAGGCCACCCAGCTGTCGACGGTGCCGAAGCACAGGTCGCGCTGGCGTTGTGGATCGATCTGCTCGAGCAGCCACTCGAGCTTGGTTGCCGACGCGTTGGGCGCCAGCCGGAGATCCTGGCCGCGCAGCTCGAGGCAGCGCCCCACCGTGCGCAGGTCCTGCCAGCCGAGCCCCGGCCCGACGGGCTCCCCGGTGGCGCGGTCCCACACGACGGTCGAGCTCCGTTGGTCGGCGATCCCGACCGCGTCGACCGGGCCCGCGGCCTCCAGCGTGGCGCGGGCGGCGTCGAGCGCCGTGGACGCGAGCCGCGCCGGGTCGAACTCGACCAGGCCCGGGGCCGGCGACGACGGGAGCAACGGCCGGGTCTCCTCGTGCTCGACGCGGGCGTCGCCGCCCACGATCGCCGCCCGCACCGACGACGTCCCGACATCGACCACCAGGATCGGCTTTGGTGTCACGTACCCACCTCAGGCGTGGGTAGCCGACGCCAAAACCGTGCGCCGCTCATGGCCAGGGCACCGCGCCGAAGGGGTCGGGGAGGCCGAGCTTGCCCGGGTTGAGGATTCCGTGGGGGTCGAGGGTGGCCTTGACCGCCGCCAGCACGTCGAACGCCTCGCCCAGGGCCTCCCGCACGAACCGGGCCCGGTTCAGGCCCACGCCGTGGTGGTGGCTGAGGGCACCGCCGGCGGCGAGCACGGCCCGGGTCCCGGCGTCCCACGCCGCCCGGTAGTAGTCCTCCCGCCCGTCCGGCTCGGGTTGGCCGGCGAACGTGAAATAAAGACAGGCCCCGTCGGGGTAGGAATGAGACAAGTGCGCCGAGGCCGCCAGGGTTCCGCCTACCGCCTGGATCTCCTGCGTGGCCTCGGCGTACATCGCCGGGAGACTCCGCCAGCGGGCTGCGACCTCCATCGTGTCGACCACGTAGCCGCGTGAGATCAGCGCCTCGAGGGCGCTGACGTCGTTGCGATGCTCGATCCACCGGCCCACGAGCTCCTCGTCGAGCAGCTCGGCGCCGGCATCGAGGCACTCCTCGAGCACGACGTCCATCACGGGCTCGACGAGCTCGTGGTCGCCCTCGTCGAGGACGAGCAGCACGTTGCGCCCTCCCGTCTGGAAGCTTCGGTCCGCCTCGGTCGCGCCGTAGGCGAGCCCCGGTGATCACGCCCAGCGTTCCCTCGCTGCCCACGAACAGCTGCGTCAAGTCGGGGCCGACGGCCGCCCGGGGCGCGCCGCCGGTGTGGACGACGCGCCCGTCGGCGAGCGCGACGTCGAGGCCGACGACCATGTCCTCGATCTTCCCGTAGCGGGTCGAGTACTGGCCCGCGCCGCGGCACGCGAGCCAGCCGCCCACCGTCGACAGGTCGATCGACTGCGGCCAGTGTCCGAGCGTCACGTCGTGCTCGGCGCGCAGCGTGTTCTCGAGCCATGTGCCGAAGGTGCCGGGGAGGACGTCGAGCACGAGGGATTCGCCGTCGACGTCGACGATGCCGGAGAGCGCGCAGAGGTCGAGCACCACGCCGCCGTGCAGCGGCACGCTGGCGCCGCACACGCCGCTGCGCCCGGCCGCCGCCGTCACCGGGACGCCCGCCTCGTCACACACGCGCAGCACCTCCGCCACCTCGCCCGCCGACCCCGGCCGCGCTACTGCGCTGGCGCGTGCCGCGACCTGCCCGTCCAGCGCCCAGATCATCGCCAGCGGCCACCAGTCGCGGCTCGCCTCTGCCACCGCGCCGGCGTCGACGGTCACATCGGTGCACGCCGAGCGCAGCCGGGCGAGCAGCGCGTCGTCGACGGGAACCGTCGCCGTGGCGAGGTGGGTGCGCACCTCGGCGGGCTCGGCGCCGAACGCGATCGGCGGCGTCGGCTGCCCGGTCACGCCGCTCATCGCGCTCGGGCTACGCCCCGAGTGACGTATCGAGCGCGGTTTCGGGCAGGTCGGCGGCGTCGCGCTCGGACGCGACCGCAGCGCGGTACTCCTTGACCTGCCGCGCCTGCTCGGCGCCGTCCCAGCCGAGCTCGCGCCCCACGAGCCCGGCGACGTCCTCGGCGACGGCGGCGGAGTCGTCGCGAGCGAGCAGCCGGGCACGCGTTCGGCGGGTGAGCACGTCGTCGAGCGTGCGGGCCATCTCGTGGCGCACGGCGTGCACCGCCTCGGCCTTGAGGTACGGGAGCCCGGGCACGAGCGCCTCACCGAGGTCCGGCTCCTCGTCGACGAGTGCGTCGACCAGCACCGCCTCGGTGCCGTACCGGCCCGAGAGGTGCTCGTGCCGGCTCGGCTCGTTGGTGACCGGCGGTGCCTCGAAGCCCTCGGCGCCCAGCAGCTTGAGGCGCTTGGTGCGGCACCGGCGCCGCTTCCCGAGGATCTCGTCGACGGCGGCGACGGTGTCGGCGGCCATGCGCCGGTAGGTCGTGAGCTTGCCGCCCGTGACCGTCACCAGCCCACTGTCGGAGCGGCGCACCGCGTGCTTGCGCGAGAGGTCGGCGGTCCGGTCGTTGGCGGCTGTCCGGAGCAGGGGCCGCAGCCCCGCCCACGTGCCGAGCACGTCGGACTCGTCGACCGGCTCGGTGATCGCGGCGTTCAACGCGTTCAGGAGGTACGACACGTCGGCGGGCGTGCACTGCGGGTCGTCGAGCGTTCCCTCGTAGTCGGTGTCGGTGGTCCCGACGTAGGTGAGGTCGCCCCACGGCACCACGAACACCGAGCGCCGGTCCTTCGGCACGGGCACCACGGCCGCGATGTCGTTGCGGACCTTGCTCCAGGGGACGGTGATGTGGATGCCCTTGGCGGGGCGGATCGAGTTCGGGTGCGTCTCCTCGTCAAGGGCGCGCACGTCGTCGGACCACACGCCGGCCGCGTTCACGACCGTGCGCGCCCGAATCTCGACTTCGTCGCCGTCGGCCTGCAGGCGGGCGCCGCACACGCGGCCCTGGGCGTCCTTGCGCAGCGACGTGACGCCGGCGTAGTTCGCCACGGCCGCGCCGTGCGCGGCGGCGGTGCGGCACAGCGTGAGCGTGAGGCGGGCGTCGTCGGTGTGCGCGTCGTAGTAGAGGTACGCGCCGTTGATTCGGTCGGCGCGGAGCGTCTGCATGTGCGAGAGCGTCTCGTCCGTCGAGATCCGCTTGTGCCGCTTGCCGATGCGCAGGCCGCCGGTGAGGTCGTACATCCACAGCGCGCCGCCGAGGGCGCGGGCAAGGCGGCGGCTGATCATGCCCTCGCGGGTGAACAACGGGATCAGGAACGGCAGGATTCGTACCAGGTGCGGCCAACGCGATCTGGCGCTCGGCGAGACCCTCGTACACGAGCGCGATCTCGCGCTGCTGGAGGTAGCGCAGCCCGCCGTGCACGAGCTTCGAGCTCTTGGACGACGTCCCCGATGCGAAGTCGTCCCGCTCGACGAGCCCGGTGCGCAGGCCCCGGGTCGCGGCGTCGAGCGCCACCCCGGCCCCGGTGATGCCGCCGCCGACGACGAGTACGTCGAGCTCTTCGGAAGCAAGGCGTTCGAGCGCCTCGGCTCGGTCGAAGGGCCGTGGCGAGACTGGCGAGTCCATCGGACCGAGGCTACCGCCGGGCTCGTCCAGGCGGTCCGGGGGCCGTTCCCCGTCCGCGACGAACATATGGCACTGTGAGAGCAGCAATTCCCCGCTGAGTCGGAGTCGCTCGTGCCGAGACCGTTGTTCACCACTACCGACGACGTCGTCCTCACCGGGCGCCGGTGGCTGCGCGTCGAGGAGCCGCGCGCGGCGGTCGTGCTCGTGCACGGATTCTCCGCTTCGGCCGACGATCCCAACGTGTGCGATCTGGCGGAGGTGCTTCACGACGACGGCGCCGACGTCGTGTGCTACGACGCGCGCGGCCACGGCGCGTCCGAGGGGCACTCGACCCTCGGCGATCTCGAGCGTCACGACGTCGCGGCGGCCGTCGACGCGGCGCGCGAGCGGTGCGACAACGTCGTGCTGGTCGGTGCGTCGATGGGTGCGATCGCCGCGCTCCGCTACGCCGCCGCAGCCGACGATCTCGACGGCGTCGTGTCCGTGAGCTGCCCGGCACGGTGGCGGCTCCCGCGCAATGTGCAGGGCGTGCTCGCCGCCGGTCTCACCCGGACGCGCGTCGGCCGGGCCATGGCTGCCCGTTGGATGGGCGTACAGGTGGCGCCGCGCTGGACGAATCCCGAGCCGCCGGTCGGGCTGGTGACGAAGGTGCGGGCGCCGGTGGCGTTCGTGCACGGCGCCGCCGACCGGTTCGTGCCCGCGTCCGACGCCGACGAGCTCTACGAGCTGGCCGGCGATCCGCGCCGTCTGCAGATCGTGCCCGCCATGGGCCACGCGTTCGGGCCGGAGTCGGTGCCGGCGATCCGGGGCGCCGTGCAGTGGGCGCTCGCCCAGTCGGTGCGCACCTGAACCGGAAGAGTTTCGGTCGAGGTACGCATCGGTCGAGGGTCAGCCGTCTCGGCCGTCGGGTTCCCACCACCACGCCAGCCCGTGCAAGCCGGGGCCGGTGTGCACGACCATCACCGAGCCGAACTCGCCCGCGAACTTCGTCGCCGGCGTGACCTCGGCTTCGACCCGCTCGAGGAGCGAGTCGGCCGAGTCGGGCGCGAGCGCGTGGAGGGCGGCGACGTGGAGCCGCGTGTTCGGCTCGCGGGAGCGGAAGAGGCGGCCGACCATCCGGTCGACGGCGGCGTCGCTGCTCAGCGCGGGCCGCAGACGGTGCACCTTGCCGCCCCGGAACTCGAACAGCGGGTTGATGCGGAGCCGGCGCCCGGCCCATCCGGCGATGCCGGGCACGCGTCCGCTGCGGACGAGGTGGTCGAGGTTGGGGACCGCCGCCACCAGCTGCACGCGCTCGACGACGTCCTTGGCAATCGCCTCGACCTCCTCGAGCGACGCGCCTTGCTCGGCGGCGTCCGCCGCCGCCAGCACGACGAGCGCCTCCGCGCCCGCGGCGGTGGCGGTGTCGACCACGCGCACGCCGTCGCCCAGCTGACCGGCGGCGACGGTGGCCGCCTCGTGGGTGCTGCTCATGCTGGCGGCGATCGTGAGAGCAGCCCCGAGAACAGCAGCACGACGCGCGAGGGCGCGAGCCGGCCGATGACGGGCCAGTGGACGGCATCGATGATTGCGGCCGCCAGGCCGGCTCCCACCGCGGCGAGACTGAGCGCGACACGTATGACCACGTGGAAGGCGGCGAACGCGAGGAGGCGGTCGTGGCCGTCGAGCTGCGCCTGGAGCGCGCCCATTCCCGCGGCGAGCGTGAAGGCGGCGGCGGCGCCGAAGCCGACCGCGCCGAGGTAGGCCGCCCACAAGCCGGGCGACAGGCTGAACACCGCCACGACGAGCCCGATGACGAACGTCCCGAGCGCGGTGCGCTGGATCGCGTCGCCGCCCGACACGCGCTGCAGCGCGGCGATGCCGAGCACCGCCCCCGCGCCGAACAAGGCGATGAGCCAGCCGAACTCGGCGTCGCTGGCCCCCAGCACTTCACGCACGAATACGATGCCGAGCGAGAACAGGGCCCCGAGGCCCAGCGCGACCGCTGCCGCCGCCGGCATCACGGTCCGCACGAGCGGGATCCTGAACGCCTGCCGGAAGCCGGCGTTCTCGGAGGGGCTGTCGGCCGCGGCCGCGCCGGCGAGGTCGGTGGCCCTGGCGATGCACGCGAACGACACCAGGAAGGTCAGCGCGTCGATCCAGAACACGAGCGCGTGCGGGCGGCCGAACAGGTCGCTGCCCGGGAGCGCGGCGACAGCGGCGAACGCGGCCGCGCCGAGCGGGATGCTCCCGTACGACGAGCCGAGGATGAGGCCGTTGGCGAGTGGCAAGTCGTCGCGGTCCACGACGTCGGGGATCGACGCGTCACGCGCGGGCAGGAACACGATGCTGGCGACCTCGACCAGGAACGCCCACAGGTAGATCCACCACAGGCCGCGCACGAACGGCACGAGCGCGATCATCGCCGCGCGCGCCGCGTCCATCGTGAGCATCGTGCGGCGGCGGTCCCAGCGGCTCGCGGCGCGTGCAGCCAGCGGCCCGCCGATCGCCGCCGGGATCAGCCGGAGCGCGAGGATCCCGCCGACAGCGGCGGGCGAGCCGGTGATCGCGAGCACGAGCGCCATGAACGCGATCGTGCCCATCCAGTCGCCGAGCGCGGAGATGCCCTGCCCGATCAGCAGGTCGCGATAGCCGGGTCGGCGGACGAGCGTGGCGACGCTCATGAGGCGTCGGTGGCCACGCGCTCGTCGCGGTCGTAGAGGAGCCGCGTGAGGTACGTATGACCGCGCGGTGGCGCCGGCGGCGTGTTGCCGACGACGCGCTTCACGAGCATCGGCATCGCGATCGAAGCGCCCGCGAGCGCACCGACTGCGCCGTAGATGACCGCGAGCACCGGTGTGAGCGCGACCTCGGCGACGAGCGCGCCCAGCGCGGTCTCTCCGAACAGCTTGCCCAGGATCATGCCGGCGAGCAGGAGCACCGCGCCCGGCCACGCCACGACGAGCAGTGCACCGAGCGCGGGCGAGATGCCGCGCCCGCCGGCCCCGCGGAGGAACGGCGACCAGTTGTGCCCGGCGACGGCGGCCCCGCCGGCGACGGCCGCGAGGGCGGGATGCCCGGCGGCGGCGGCGAGCGCCGGGCCGACCGCACCCTTGGCGACCTCGAGGATGCCCGCCGCGGCCAGGGGCCCGAACCCGGCGACCCGGTACAGCGACGTGCCGGACACGGTGCCCGTTCCGACCCGGCGGAGGTCGACACCCCGGGTCTTCCGCGCCGTGAGGTACGAGAAGGGAATCGAACCGGCCGCGAAGGACAGCACGAGGATGCCAGCCGCCTGCATATCCCCAAAGTCTGGCGCGGCTCCGGAGAGGGACGTGCGAATGGGCGAATCCGACCGGTGTCCGCCGCGTGGCACTCGACGACGACTCCATGACGCAACCTGCCCAGAAGGCCAAGACACGGCCATCCCGGACATGAAAGACTTTCCGCCGTCGGGGTCCCAAAGGGGGGAACGTGGGTCGTCGCCTGGGTGTCGCCGTCCTGGCCGTCGCCATCGCATCGGCGGGAGGGTCGCTCACGCTGACGGGCGCCGCCGCGCAGGGCGCCGCCGACCCGGCCCAGGCCGGCCGCTTCCTCCCGCCGTTCGAGGACACGCGTACGAGCGAGGGCCCGGACGCGTGTCACACCGACGCGGATGGCCGGAAGCTGTGCAAGCCCGCCGGCGCGACGGTCGTCGCGCTCTCGAACGGCAAGATCCTGTACTGGGACGCGCTCGAGGGCACCGAGAACGTGGATCTCAGCATCGTGCTCGAGTTCGCCAAGGAGGCGCGCAACGACCGCAGCCGTACCATCGACCTGTCCGGGCCGCAGCCCGTCTTCGGCACGCCCACCCCGGCCGACGGCGGCGCGAACCCGGGGGGTGACAGCGGGAACCCGCTTCCGATCCCGCCGCTGCCATTGCCGGGCGCCGACTATTACCGCGACCCCGCGATCCCCGGCACCGACCTCGGCGTCGTCGAGCTCGAGGGTCTGCGCAACGCGCGCATCTACGACCCGACCACCAACCAGTGGACCCAATCCGGTTCGATGCACTACGGGCGCTGGTACCCGTCGCTGGTCACGCTGCCCGACGGCAAGATCCTCGTCGCCAGCGGCGTGAGCAAGCTCCTCAAGCCGCTGTACCCGGACCGCCCGTTCGACTCGGGCACCAACGTGAAGCAGCTCGAGATGTACGACCCCGCCACCGGCGAGTGGACGGTGCTGCCGGAGAGCGCCAACCGGTCGCTGCCGCTGTTCCCGCGCCTGCACCTGCTGCCGAACGGGCACGTCTACTACGACGTCGCCGGCCAGTCGTTCAACCCGTTCGGCCAGGCCTACGACGAGGCGTTCTGGAACCTCGGCGCCACGTTCGACCCTGCCGGCAACCGGTGGACCGACCTCGGCGTCCCCGGCCTGACCGCCGGCGCCCCCGACCCGGGCTTCGGCTTCCGGGGCTCGACGTTCTCGGTGATGCTGCCGCTCGAGCCGGACGCCGCCGGCAACTACACGCGGGCGTCGTTCCTCAGCGCCGGCGGCACCCCGAGCGCGGTGGCGCCGTCGCCGGGCACGCCGCTCGGCACGAACCTCAGCCGCGTCGACACCGTCACGATGGGGGCGAACGGCAGCGAGTCGCTCTCGAGCGAGTCGACCGGCCCGCTGCACTCCTCCCGCTGGTATCCGAGCGGCGTCCTGCTCCCCACCGGCGAGGTCATGGCGTTCTCGGGCGCCGACATCGACGAGGTGCAGGCGCCGAGCCTCGGCCGGCCCGTCAAGCAGGCCGAGCTCTACGACCCAGTCAAGAAGACGTGGACGCCGGTGGCGTCCGCCACCCGCCCGCGCACCTACCACAACACGGGGATGCTGATGCCCGACGGCCGGGTGCTCGTCGGCGGGCACGCGCCGATCTCGACCGCGTACCTGTCGAACATCGCGGTCCCGGGCGCCGAGCCGAACCCCGATCGCGACCCGACATTCGAGATCTACGAGCCGCCGTACTTGTTCGCCGGGCACCGTCCCACGATCGCCGCCGCCGCCGACACGCTCGCGTACGGCGACACGATCAGGATCGCGACGCCCGACGCCGCGTCGATCGACAGCGTGGTGGTCATGCGGAACTCGGCGATCACGCACCTCGTCGACGGCGACCAGCGCGCGGTGGAGCTACCGGTGGTGCGACGCGTCGCCGGCGCGGTCTACGTGAAGGCGCCGCCGCGGCCGGAGGTCGCGCCCCCCGGCCCGTACCTGCTGTTCCTGAACCAGAAGGTCGGTGGACGTCTGGTGCCGTCGGTGGGCCACCAGACGAGCATCGGCACGTGACGCGCGCACGGGTCCGCGGTGGCTCCGGCGGCCGCTAGCCATTCCCGGAGGCCCCCCCACCGGCTGGCGGCGGCCGCCGGTTCCGTTGCCACGACCACGATCGCGCTCCTTGTCGCCGCGTTGGTCGCGGTCGCCGCGGTCCCGACCGCGGCCGCCGCGCACGGCACCGATCCGTCCATCCACCCCGTCCTCGACGGGGTCGCCCCCGCCATCCCCGGCGTCACCGTGCAGGTCGCGGCGAGCGTCACCGCCCAGCTCGTGGTGGCGAACCCCACACCGGCCCCGCTCTCGGTCCTGGACGACGACGGCCAGCCGTTCCTGCGGATCGGGCCCGACGGCGTGCTCGC
>WNGE01009729.1_pt1 | contig 10769 bp, 9 predicted proteins | sample 5400651 | NCBI WGS metagenome assembly WNGE01 (sample SAMN13153370, study PRJNA577476) | soil metagenome | isolation source: 60 cm soil or saprolite under grassland replicate 2 | place: USA:California | collected 2016-06-15
GCGCCCTCACAAACGGGTCGCGCTCGTTCTCGACGTGAGCAAACGGGTGAAGCCGGTGATCACTCCGGACGACCCACAACGAGTCGTGGCGGTACTGCGCTCGCACGGCGTTGACCTAGCTAGCGGAGCGCTAAAAGCCGACAAGAAAGGCGGAAGATGGAAGCCCGAATCGACATAACTCGCGGACATCAGCTTGTACTGGATGGCCAGTCGCGCGCGCGTGTGCGGCCTGGCGTTCAAGCACGGCGCCGCTTGATCCCAACCTCGCGATAGGGCGCCTGCACAAGTCGCGGACAGGGTTCTACATTCTGCTGCCGCCCGACCACCGCGTCCTCGGCGCGAAGGATCCGGCACACGAGCACGCCGGCTCGACGGCCGTCGAGCGGCACAAGAAGGGCACCTATGCACCGCAGAACCTGACTGTCTACCTGGGCGGTCCGCACCAAGAAATGCCGATCTAGCTACTTCGCCCCGGAAGAGTCGGCGCGCTGATCCGCGGCGGCGGCTGGGTGGGCGGGAGGATGGCCTCGATCCCTTGTGCTGGAAGGGTTCGAGGCCATCGTGTTCCGTACGGTGGGCGATCCGCCGTCGTTGTGGGAGTCGATGTTGCCGGCGGAGGTGCGGCGGGTGCCGCCGGAGCGGGCTCGGGTCGACGCGCTGCTGGACGATCCGGTGATCTTCGCGCCGTTCGCGCCGTTCTTCGACCCGCCGACCGGGCCACGCGCCCTTACCCAGGACAGAAGCTCCGGCGACTGACACCAGTCCGTTGCGTGACACGACCGATACGCTCACGCCGCATTGCGCGCTTGGCATGGACAGCGATCAACGCATGCTGTGAGCACGCTCGGTAGCTGTGTGCTCGTCGTTGTGGTCGATGACTGGTCGCTTGGGACGCGGACGGTCGTTGGCTGACCTGGCGTCTGATTAGGCAGCTGTTCGGCTTTGTGGATGACGAGCCGGGCGTTGACGAGCCTTCCGAGCGACAGCGCCCGGTGGGCGTGGTCGGGGAATCGGCGTCGTTGCGCTTGGACGGTGGCGAGACCGAGCTGGCCGAGTGCGGCGTGCACTGGGTAGCGGGAACGGGCGGTGAACCGATACCGCTGCTCAGCTGTGTCCAGGTCGGCGTGGTGGACCCGGGCGAACTCGGCGTCCTCCAAGGCGATGGCCTCCCTGGTGAAGCGGTGCCCGCGGGCGTAGCGGATCCCTTCCCGCCGGGACGGGTCCATCAGCCTTTCCAGGTCTCGGCGCTGCTTTAGGTACGCCGGGTCGTCGCCGGCCAGCCGGAGCGCGGTTAGCCGTATCGTCTCCATGTCGATCTCACCGTCGAGCAGTCCTTCGGCGTGGAAGCGGGCCGAGCCGGCGTCGATGAACCGCAGGGCACGGCGCGGGTCTGCCTGGTGGATAGCGAGTCCGGCGTCGGTGAAGTCGGCCCAGGCGACCCAGCGTGTCGCGGCGAGCGTTGCATAGGGTCGCTGCCGGTCATCGAGATGCGCGCGTGCTTCGGGCAACCGATAGGCCCAGACGAGGGATAGCCCACGCTGGAACGCGGCGTGCGCGACACGGATGGGATGCTGTTCGGATAGCGCCTGGCGCATCGCCCGCTCCGCGATGGCTGCGGCATCGTCGAGGGATCCGGTCATCCGCACTGCCGCCGCACGCAGCACCCACAGCGTGGAGATGTCGTTGTCGGACAGTCTGCTGGTTGCCCGAAGCACCGCCGCGTGCCGCCCCATGTTCGACAGGATCGTCGCGCGTTTGCGGCGGGCAAAGTCGCGCATCGGGCCGGCGCGTCCGACCGGCGGCAGCAGCAGTCCCAGCGCCAGCGTGACGCCGACGACGCGGCGACCGTGGTTGACTGTCGTGGCGAACAACTCTCGCGCCGCCCGGCCTCGATCCGGACCGTGGGCGAGCAGGCCGAGGTAGCTGCGGCGGGCCGCGGCTACGTCGCCAAGGACATGCTGGACCGTCACTCGACCAAACGGGATGTTGCCCCGCAGCTGCGGGTATCTGAGCGCCGGTGTCTTGTCATGTAGGCGGGAGAGCAGGGCCTCGTCAACGTCGACCAGACCTTGATCTCGACACCACAACGCGAAGTCCCAGGACGGATTAGGTTGAGCACCGGGCGAAACCGGCAGCCCGGTCGGGAAACTGAGCCGACCGGCTTCGGCAACGCCCCGAAGCAGGACCCTCCTTCGCTGCTGTTCGTTCTCGTCCGGCATGTCGAACCAGAGCACCTGCACGGCATCGCGCAAGATGTCGTCCCAAATCGGCTGGAAATCTAGGTCGCGGCCGCTGTAGCCGACGAAGACGACCGTCCTGTCCCGTACGTCGGCCTGAAGACGTCTCTGCCATACCTCGGCCAGGCCGCGGAGTACGTCTTCGGAGTCGACAATAAGTCGACCGGCCAATGTCCCGTGCGGCTTCACCAGGCGAGCGTCCGCCGCCGGCTCGGCCGGCCACGCAGAGACCCGCAGAGCCGGACCGGCTGCTCGCTCGATCAGCGTGTCGAAGTTGACCGTCCATACCCGAGCGCCGGCGAGGGCCAGCCTGGCCAGCGCGATGTGCGCGGCGTTCGGAGATCCATGGGACAATACGGACGACAACCAGCCCGCCACATCGATGCCGCCACGCTTCAAAGCCAGCATGAGCGGCTCCGGCGCCAGACCGGCGGCGACCTGCTGTTGTGCCGTCAGTAGGTCGTTTCCAGGAGTTGGCGGGACGTACTCGCCGAGATCCAACTGCCTGAGTATCTCGTCCCTCAGCCATGGGAAGAGCGGGAGCCCGGCCGGCGTCGATCGGGAGACTCCCGCACCGGCGAAGACGAAGAGATCTTCGGCGGAAACCATGGCACCTCACAAGGCCTGTCGCGGCGGTGGTCGCGACCATCATGACGCCGTCGCAATCCCGACCAAGGCACCCAGCGCCAGAAGTCACGCCGACAGCCAGCCAGCCGGGGCTGACGCCGACGACCCGGGCGCCAAGTGGATCAGCGACGCCGCCTGAGGATGATCGGCGCCGTGCGGTGGTCGCCGCCTCCGAACTCGGCGGCGCGCAGCTCGCCCACCACCAATCCGGTACCAAGTCTCTCCGACCCGTCCAGAAGACTCGAACGTCTCTAACTCCACCCGGGTTGCTCCACCCCGTCCAGATCCTTGATCGACCACCCGCATCCGCCGCCATGACGATCGTTGGGCGCGGCCCGGAGCGCATGCCGATCGGCTTGCGGGGACGGTGTGGACGTTCACACTCCGCGTTCGCTCGTCGGCTGGTCTGGCACAAAGCTAGGCGCCTTGGCGCGTCGTGCAGTGCCGGTCGCAGGGGTTGAGCGGCCGGTGCGTCGTGCCAGACTCTGTTCGATCGGATGAGCTGGGAAGAGGGACGACGTGGCGGAGACCTCGACCGCGGTGACCGTCGTGCTGTCCTACCTCGAGGCCGTCCAGCGCGCGCCGCAGCCAACTTGATGACGACTGGCAGCAGGTATCTGAACCGCTCGCCGACGACGTCGTTGTGCAGGTCACAGCGGACGGGACCGAGCAGCTGTGGCGCGAGATGCACGGCCGAGCGCGGGTCATGGAGGTCAGCAGCCGCGAAACACATGGGCTCGGCTGCAGACCGCGACCGTCAACGTCTTCGGCGACGAGAGGCAAGTGCTGGCGGAGCAGGTGTCGACCGAGATCAGCGGGATGCAGTCCCGGACGGTGACTCCCTTGGCCTTCATCTTCGCCGTCGCAGGCGGCCGGATCACACGGATCAGGCGCTGTGCTGGCTGTGTCGTGCGCCAAGAGCCGCTATCGGTTGCGAATCACCGTCATCATGTACGTCATGGCCTTGCCTGGAGACCGGGCAAGCCGGACGAGACGTCTAATGTTGAGGCTCAGCGGTGATCGTCGGCGCCGTAGTCGGCCCGAGCGGACGTTCCGCCGCCAATTCAAGCCACTCGCATCTCGAAACTCGATGGAACTCGGGTACGACGCGTTGGCGTGGAATTCGGCGAAGGGGAAAGTCAGCGATGCGCTCGCGCCAGGGCCGAGGACCGGTGCAATGCTTAATAGGCGTGCAACGTCACGGCGGCCGTCATCGCCGATCGCCGCCAGGACGAACCCGACGTTGACGATTGGACGGGTTGCGCCGTTGCGAACATTCAGTTCTACATTGCCATCCATCTGATTCACGAACCACGAGACGACCTGAGTTGCCTCAGCGCGATCTTCCTTACGGCGGTCACGCAGGAGTATGTAGAATCCGAGCAGCAGCGAGGCCGCAGTACCGATCCCTGACACCCATTCGGCCCAGCTGCCCGATTGCATCGTCGCCCTTCTTCCATAATTCGTCGGATCTGCCGGAGCGGTCCAGGGTCGAAGGTACAGTCGGAGCGGCCCGAGCCGCGAACGCCCGGACACGCCGAACCGGCCAGAGGCGGCTTGGGACTGCCCGCGGGGCCAGGCTGTCCGCGGCACGTACGCCGGCGACCAGGTCACCTCCTTGCGCAGTGATTGCGCCCGCTCGACTGCGTCGCCCGCTCCATCAATGGGCCTACGAGTTGACGCCGATTGCGCACGGCGCCGTCCAGACCGCGAAGTGGTGGATGCCTGCTCGCGGCAACGCGTCTGCCATACTCCAACTGCCGTCAGGTACCGGCGGCACGCCGCGTCAAGGCAGTGTCCTACCAGGTCGGTGATCGACCACCCGCTTCCGCCGCGGACCGCTCGGAGGGTGCTCGTGTCGGCGCGCTGCCGTCTGGGACTGTCGGTGACAGGTCCGGGGGGGCGGGTTCGCGTCCGCCGGCTGGCCGTCACGGCCTGGCTGACCGTGGGGCTGATCGCTCCGCGGTTGCTCAGCTTCGTCTGATGGCCGGTAACGTTCGGCCGGTGGCGATCGGCCCGACCCGTTCTTGACGTGTCGAGGATCTCGGCAGGCCGGGCCGGCGGGCAGGTGGTTAGCGCGGTGCCGGCGCCGGCAGTGCGGCGGACAGTCGGGCCCGCAGCCAGGAGGCGTACATCGCTCCCCAGAGGATCGGGCCGTGGTAGCTGAGCGTCTGCCCGTTGCCCAGATCGACTATCGCTGGCAGGACCATGGCCGCGAACTGCTTCTTCGGGCGGGCGGTGGCCGCGGCGCTGGCCTGCTCGGTGACGCTCTCGGCGACCAGCGCGGCAATGACTGCGACCCCGCTCTGCAGGCCGCGCAGGGTGCCCTTGGTCGCCTTGGCGTAGCTCACCGCATCCTGGCTGAGCGCGGCGAGCTGGGTGTCGGTGGCAACGTCGGTGGGGTACAGCACGGTGAACAGATGCACCTTGGTCGCGAGCCACAGGACCCGGAACCTCGACTGATAGCCGACCAGCGCCGTCCCGCCCGGCAGGCTGACGCGAGACACCACGCTGCCGTCGTCCTGCAGGCGGCGGGCCGCGCCCTGAAGGTAATCCTCGGCGTTCATGCGGGCTGACCCTACCGATTCGGTGCCCGCGCGGCGGGCACGAGTCACGCCTCGCGCCGTTCCCGCACGAGAGGGCGCCGGTGCGGCCGTCACCGTCGACACCGCGAGCAGGCCGAACGCGGCAGGGTGCCGACATGGGTCGGCGCAACCTGCTCGATCACGACTCCGGTCAGACTGTCGGTCAAGTTGGTGGGCAGGCCGCGGTCGCTGCCGTGGCGTCGTGCATCGCTGGCCGACCGGCAGTCCGCTGGGGTTGACCGGCACACTGCCAACGTGGCCGGCCGCATGCTCTACCTGGTCGGCGGCGCTCCCCGGGTGGGCAAGTCCACGCTGGCTCAGCGGCTGCTGACCACGGACGGGATCCCGTGGCTGCCGACCGATGTGCTGCGGACCGTGCTGCGCCGGGTGCTACCCGAACTGGATGCGGTCGATCAGGACCCGGTCGACGCCGCGCAGCTGGCCGAACTGATGTACCCGCACATAGAACAGGCGGCCGAGGTCTGCGCCGAGGAAGCCGACCAGTTCCTGATTGAGGGCTTCGAGCTGGCACCCAGCTACCCGGCGCGGCTGCAGGCCGCGCTGGCCGGGACCACGGTCCGGTCCTGCTTCCTGGGACACCGCGGCTTCTCCGCCGAGGACCTGGCCGGCTACCGCGGGCCCAAACCGCAGCGCGAGACGGAGGCGTCGCGGGCCGAACTCGACCAGGCCGCGGCCTGGATCCGGCTGCGCAGCGAGCAGCTGCGGGACCAATGCGACCGGGAAGGGCTGCGCTACCTCGACATGGGCGCCCTCGGCTTCCAGACCACCATGCAGCAGGCGCGCGGCCACCTGCTCGGACTCACCTAACGACGTGTCCGGCGCACCCGCGAGCGCTGGCAGGACGTTCCGGTGCACCACACTTCCCACTCGGTGCGCCGACACCCCGGCGACCAGAAGGCCGGATCTGGTTGACGCACAATGATGGCCAGCACGTCGATTTGACATTTTCTTACGGCGGGAACACGATTCCTGGTAATCCTGCTCATGAAAGGCGGCGTCTACCGTGGCGCAACGCACGATCGTCCAGCTCACCGACGACCTGGACGGCAAGTCGATCCCGGACGGCAGAGGTGGACCTGTCCGGTTCGGTCTGGACCGCCAGGACTACGAGATCGACCTGTCGGACAAGAACGCAAAGGCCCTGCGCGAGGTCCTGCGCCCCTACCTGGAGGCAGCCCGTCGTGCTGGCCGGACGACACGGGCTAGCCGTGGCAGCGGCCGGTCGGCGGACGGGCGGTCCCGCGGCTACGACGCCAAGGCGGTACGGGCGTGGGCCGCGTCGCAAGGCATTCAGGTCAGCCAGCGCGGCCGAGTACCCGCCGATCTAGTCGCCAAGTTCCAAGAGGCCACCGGCTAATACGGCGACGACGCTTGCCGAGCCGGCCGGGCTGACCCTATTCGGCGTTTCTCGGCCCACCCAGGCCGCGGGACCAGTTCTGATCGGGTTGTCCTCATGCCCGACGGATGAGGCGAAAGGTCGGACAGCGCAACCTGCGAGGTGCCGCCACGGAGCAGCCTTCGGTGAATCGGCGGCGTAGAGGCGCCATGCTTCCGTTCGAGTCCGACACAGCCCTGCCGGCACGATCGCCAGTGCCGATGACCTCACCACCGCCCTCGGTCGCCCCGCCCGACCCATGATCAAGCAACCGCTCTCGCCGCCGTCAGGTGGTGGCGCTGGATGGGCTGACCCGCTGGCGGGGCACGGTGCGTGGTCGGAGGTGGGCGGATTGATGGCGTCCTCGCCGCGATCTTTCCGATAGGGCCACGGGCGGCGGCGTGGCGCAAGTTGAGCGACCAGCCGGCGTTGCGCGGGTCCGGGCTGCCGAATCTTGCGGCGCGCGGGAGACGATGTGAGTGGGAAAGGGGCTGACGGTGTTGCTGGACGACTGCCGGGTGCCGGTGGTGCTCGCCCCTGGCTGGTGGGCCGTCGACGCCGGAGCTATGCGCGGCGGTCAGCGACAGGGGGGTCAGGGCTTCCTCGCTGCGGGGTACCTGTCGGCGGCCGAGCTCGCCGCGCGGGTCGAGCGGACTTGCCGGCTGACGGGCCGGTCTTTCGGCGTCAACCTGTTCGTGCCGGCAGCACCGGGCGACCCGGCGGCGGCAGCGGCGTACGCGGCCCGGTTGGAGCAGGAGGCCAGGCGGGTCGGCGTGCGGCTCGGCGAGCCGGCCGCGGACGACGACGACTGGTCGGCCAAGCTCGACCTGTTGACTGCTGCACCGGTGCCGGTGGTCTCGTTCACCTTCGGTTGCCCAGCGCCGGAGGTGGTCGCCGGGCTGCACAGGGCCGGCAGCGAGGTGTGGGCGGCCGGCACCAACGTCGAGGAAGCCCGCCTCGCCCAGCACGTCGGTGCACACGGCCTGGTCGTGCAGGGCGGGGAGGCGGGCGGGCACCGGGGTGGCTTCACCGACACCGAGGAGGCTGTCGGTGCGCTGGCGCTGCTGCAGCTGGTCCGCCCCTTGCGGCCGGGGCCCGAGCGGACGCCTTGGGCACCGCGTTCCTGCGCTGCCCCGAGGCGGGCACCTCGCCGGTGCACCGGCAGGCGCTGCAGCAGCAGCCGACCGTGCCGACCCGCGCGTTCACCGGCCGGCTCGCCCGCGGCGTGCGCAACCGCTTCACCGACCGGTGAGGCATCTCCTGCGGTCGCGACCTACTGGCACGGAATCGCCCGCTCTGGTCAAACGCAATCGCGGCGAGAGCACCGATGACGCGCGTGGCGATCATCTCTGACGCGCGTCTTTGGTCGTAGCGCAAGTCTGACTCCTGACTGCTTTCCGTCTTGCAAGATCGTCGGCCGGGGGCGTCAATGAAGGGACGCGGAGCTGCCCCGAGGGCGTTCGTGTAGCGGACGGTGCGGGCTTATAGTCCGCGGCGGTGCAGCAGGTAGCCGAGGCCGGCGAGGGCGGGTACCAGTGTCGCGGGCAGGAGGTTCGCGGGCACGCCGAGGAGGCGCGGCAGGTGACCGGGTTGGTCTTCCACTCTGGTTCCGGGGGTGGCCAGGGCGAGGAAGAAGGGTGCCTAGGCGATCGCCGGCAACGCCGTCGCGGTCTTGATCGCCAGGTCGTGCTCGGCCGGTACCTGGCCGGACCGCCAGGTCAGCCGGAGCGCCAGCAGTTGTGACCCGGCGACGGTGCCCCACCCGGCGGCGGCGTGGAATCGTGCGTGCGGCGGCCAGTCGGGGTTGAACACGTGGGTGCGGTTGAGGTCGGCGCGCCCGGTGCCGACGATCGTGCCGATGGCTGCCCCGCCCAGCAGCAGGCGGCTGAGTCTCATCTCCGCGTCTTTCCTGCGGCCCGGCGGGGTCAGCTGAGCAAGCCCGGGTGGTCGTGCCCGGCGGCGCTGCGGACGCGCGCGGCGGCGTGGGCTGCCTGGCGGCGTTGCAGCCGGCGGGGCAGCAGCGGGAGTACCCGCATGGCCAGCCGGTAGGCCCGGCCGGGGAAGACCAGCGCCGCGCCGCGGTCGAAGCCGGCCAGCGCCTCCCGCGCGCAGTAGGCGGCGCCAATCCGCATGAACCGCGGCGGGCCGCCGGTCATGCCGCCCGCCGTGCCGGCGACGGTGTCGAACTCGCTGTCCACCGGGCCGGGGCAGACCTGCGTGACGACCACCCCGGTCCCGGCCAGATCAGCCCGCAACGCCTCGCTGAAGCCATCGATGAAATGCTTGCTGGCCGAGTATGCCGCGGCCGCGGGCATCACCGAGAGCCCCGCTCCCGAACCCATGTTCAGCACCCCGCCACGGCCACGTTCCACCATCGGGGGCACCAGCGCTGCGGTCAGCTGCGCGACGGCGACCACGTTGGTGTGCAGTACCCGCCGGACCCGGCCCCAGTCGGTGCGGTCGACCAGGGCCTGGTCGCCGACGCCGGCGTTGTTGACCAGCACGTCTACCGGCCCGACCCGCTCGCCCACCTCGGCCAGGACCCGATCCACGTCGCTCTCATCGGACAGATCGACCGGCAGGGCCACCACCCGCAGCCGCGGATGGCCTGCCAGCAGCTCGGCCCGCAGGTCTTCCAGCAGCCCCGCGCGACGGGCCAGCAGCACCAGGGTTCCGGCCCGCCCCGCGAGCTGGGCGGCGAACTGACGCCCGATACCGGCGGACGCCCCGGTCACCAGAACAGTCCCGCCGTCGATCGGCGGACGCGCGTTGACCGGCACAGTCGGTCACCCTCCCAGCCACCGCACGTCGATGCAACGCCCCGGCTCCCAGCGCGGATCCGCTGCCACGCCTGATCATCGAAACGACCAGACTCGCCCCCTTACTACCGGGACGCGGAGCTGGCGGGCAGGTACCTCATCGCAGGTCCGGCCGTCCAGCGTCAAGTCGGCGGCCAGCTATCGCCGGCGGCCGCCGGCGATAGCTTAACAAGCTGCAGCCACCCGCTCGCCCCGACGGACTTGCGGCCGATCGGCCCGGCTGCCGAGCCAGCTGACCACGCCTCGGGACGGAAGCGCGCTGAGGGCCGAGCTGACCAGGCCAGCGCCGGCACCCCCCCGCAACAAGGCGGCGGGCGAGGACGGTGCTGACCGCTGCCAGCCCCGGCCGAGGACCACCTGCCGCCGGACCGGGCTCCGACCTTCCAGCCCAGGATCACAGCGCCGTCGGCGCCAGCACGGCGGCCTAGCCAGCCCTGGCAGCGCACCGCGTCCGTGCCGCCGCGGCTTGAGAAGCGGCACGCCATGATGCCCTGACTCCGCAGGGTCCCTAGCCCAGTTCCTCCCCAAGCCCACGGCGACACGGCGCGGTTCCGCTCGAGCGCGGAGCCGTTCCACGACCACCGTGGATCCATCCGGGCAGCCACCGAGCAGTGATTAGCGCAGTCCGCGCCCGAGCGCCGGCATCAGCCGCAGCCACCCGTCAGGCACCCCGACCCCGGTCGGTTGCATCAAAGGACTCATCCGCTCACGCCGCTGGTCGACCTCCAACGGTCGTGTAGGGCTCTTTGACACAGTCCGTAGTCGTCGCGGCGCACGGCACGCGCCGGTCGGCGAAGCCGACAAGCAGTGGGGCTGAAGGCCGAGCTCCCAGTGCCGTGTCAGGCAACGATTGCCTGTTCGACGCCTGTGCCATCGAGCCGGCGGCAGTGATCGTCAGGCGCCCGGTGCAACGCGAAACGCTGGCTCACGTGAGGCGCGAGCAGAGGCGATGGCGCAGCCAAGTCCGGTGCTAGGAGCCCGCTGAATTGGGCCGGCTGTGCTGGTCGTCGGCCGCGGGCCGTGGCGCTGCCTGTCTGGCTGTTCGGGGGTGTGTGGTGTGGCGGTTGGCGCAACACAGCGGTCGGGGTGTCGTCGGGTGGCTGGC
>WNGE01008713.1_pt1 | contig 10767 bp, 11 predicted proteins | sample 5400651 | NCBI WGS metagenome assembly WNGE01 (sample SAMN13153370, study PRJNA577476) | soil metagenome | isolation source: 60 cm soil or saprolite under grassland replicate 2 | place: USA:California | collected 2016-06-15
TCACCCGCAGGCGAACCTACCATATAATAAGTTAATGACCAATTACCGGGTAGCGGATAATTAACAGTATCACAATCAGCAGTTGTTTTAGAACCGAAGTTAGTACCAAAAGTTTGAAGTGGTTTTACTGGTACAGCAGAGTCAGGCTCTTTTTGCGCATTAACTGACTTTGCAAACAAAAAGTTTGAAAGAAAGAAAAAAAAAGGTAATTTTTTTTCAAAGTAATTTTTTATTTCCAAAGTAAAATTTCTGCATTATTTTTTGCATTTTGTATAAACGGGACATCATGCTTTAAATATAGTAAACAACCGTTAGACTTCCAACTCCAGTACTTGAATGCGCCAACCTTCCGCCTTTACACATTTCCTGTGAAAGACTCCATTCCGGCGCAAAGCTGTGCGAAGCATCGAAAAATTGATTCCCTAATAAAAATTTCTAACTCGCACAATATACATGATACCTTAAATAAATATTTTGTTGTTGTTGGTTCGCATGAGAAAATGGATGATGCCATAAAACAAGCGAATGAATTATCAAGAAAAAATATTCCTTTTGATATTCATATTTACAAAAGCGATAATGGTATTTATGCTGTTTGTTTGGGAGGATATCTTTCAAATGAAGAAGCACACCATCGAAGAAATTATGCAAAAGACAACATTAAACCCGATGCATATATTCGTGTTTCAATACTATGGGGAAATAACTTGTATGAACATAAATAAAGCCGAAGTTACAGTCTTTGCACTACCCGCTATGACGCTACATTCAAAATTGCTACCTGTCGGAACAAAAGCCTCAAGTGATAGAAATTTCATGGTTTGACTTATGGTTTGTTTTTCTGTTAAGCTATCAAGGAAGAAAGAAAGTAGTAATCTGTAATTTCAGCTTTTATACCTTGATGCCGCAATGTCCTCAGCTATACACAAAGCCTTTGGAGAGTCATTGCGGAGAAGGAAGTTTATGGTTTGCTGAGAGCATACCACAAAGAGGTTGGCAACAAGAACATTTTGCCTTGTTGCAATGATAAACGTTAGATTTGAGTTGAATAAAAAATAAACGGAATTTTTTTTTGAACATCAATTGAATCAACTATGTGTTCAATTCTAATGAAGCAAGGTAGCTGCAACTTTTTCTTAGTGCATTTGTATCATCAACGCGATCCTGTTCAACAATAAAATGTTCCATTCCTGATTTTTTTGCATGTGAAAGAATAGTTTTCAGATCAAGCACTCCACTGCCTGCACTGGTCATATAAGGAAACAATTCTATCCACTGTTTTGGATCACCGCCATCGCCTGCGAACCGAACCTGCTTCAACATATCTTTTATGTGCATCAACTTAAAACGGTTGGGATTATTGTCAAGATACTTTACAAGATCGGCACCGCCTGCTGTCATCCAATAAATATCCATTTCAAGAAATACAAGATTTGGATCAGTACGTTCAAGAATAACATCAAACGGAATTTTTCCTTCCATTTCTTTTAGTCCATAACCGTGATTATGATAAAAGAATTTGAGACTAACCTTCTGTGCTGCTTCACCAATTTTATTGAACTTGTCTGCCATGTGTTTATAATCATCAAGCGTGTGCCTTTGGTCTGCAGGAATAGCAGGAAGCCCTGCATACGTTTGCCCAAGCACATGCGCAGCTTCTCCAATATCATTCATCTTTGTACGCAATGTATCAAGATCAACATGCATTGAGGGTGTTGTCAAGTTATATCTGTCAAGAATCTCTTTCACTTGTTGTGCCGTACGTCCAAAATAACCACTGCCCGAAAAGCCAAGAGAGGGTGTTACGGAGTCCCAGAATTTTTTTGCAGAGTCAGTACTAAATGGGTACGGACCAAAGAATTCAAGTTCTTTATAGCCGATATCAGAAAGTGTTTTCATTGCACCTTCAAAATCTTTTTCAAGCATTTTTGGAACGGAGAAAAGTTGCAGACCAATTTTATCAAGATGCGACTTATTTGAAAATACAGCAGCTTTTATAGCATCTGTTGTAAGTAAACTTCCTGCCACAACTGCAGCAGTTGATTTTATGAAGCGGCGTCTTTTCATCATTTGAAAGTTTTAGTGTAGTGAATTTATGAAATGCGTAGCAAAAACTGTACGAATTTTAGAATCATAAGCTTTTGCTTTGCTCACATGCGATTCTAGTCTCAGACTGGCTTTGATTTGCATCTCGTAGTTGCAGAGATAGCGGCAGGTTTGTTTATGGTGAGAAATAAATACTATGAAGAGCAGGGATTAACAACGGCACAAGAAGCTAAACATAAAACCACGCCTCATTTTTGCGCCGCCCGGTGTTTATTATTTTAAAAATCATATTTCCATTCGTACAAACTATATTCTATTTTTACTTTTACTCCAATCTATTCGCTATTAATGTCTCACACATGAAAAAGATTTTTACTATTTTCTGTCTATTGGTTGGCAGCTCATTAAAAGCTCAAACTAATTCAATCAACCTGGTACAGTTTTCAACAGGTTATGTTCTTCCTTTAGACATCGAAAATTGCGGCGACAGCCGATTGTTTATTGTACAAAGAAAAGGGCAGATCTATATTGCAGATTCAGCCGGCAACAGACGTACAAAGCCATTTCTTGATATAAGCAGCCGCATTAATTCAACTGGAAATTCACAAGGCTTATTGGGACTTGCTTTTGATCCTAATTATTTAACCAACGGATTCTTTTATGTTGATTATATAGATAAGAACAGTCACACCCAAATCTCACGTTTTAGTGTAAGTGCAACCAATCCAAACAAAGCCGATACATCAAATGAGAAACATATTTTACAGATAAAACAGCCGTTCAAATTTCACAATGGTGGTTGCATTCGCTTTGGACCTGATGGCTTTTTATATATCGGAACCGGTGATGGAGATGATTTAGGTGGTGATCCAAATAATTTTTCTCAAAACACAAAAAGCCTTTTAGGAAAAATGCTGCGTATTGATGTGCATCACGGAAATCCATATAGCATTCCGAACAGTAATCCTTTTATAGACTCAACAAATTATCTTCATGAAATCTGGGCACTTGGTTTGCGCAATCCATGGCGCTGGAGTTTTGATGATTCCACAGGCAATCTCATTATAGCTGATGTGGGTGAAACTATATGGGAAGAAATAGATCTGCAATCCGCGAAGAGTAAGGGTGGACAAAACTACGGTTGGCGTTGTTATGAGGGAACTGCGGCATTTAATACTATTGGCTGCAAAGCAAAATCAAAATATACATTTCCGGTTGCAGAATATAAACATTCAACAACAACCGGGGATTGTTCAATTACGGGAGGATTTGTTTACAGAGGTAAGAAATATCCCCACCTTAAGGGAAAATATTTTTATGCTGATTATTGCAGCGGTCTTATAAGAATGTTTGACATCGCTACTATATCCAATAAACAGATTGCTTACCATGGCGACCAAGGTGCATATACTTCCTTCGGAGAAGACCGCCATCATGAATTATACGTAACTAATTTTGTTACCGGAAATATTTACAGAATAGCAGATGCTAGCACCACCATCACAGCAAAAAATGCAAATGGACAAATTAATATTGCTGTATATCCCAATCCATCAAATGGAAATTTTCTTGTAAAGTATCAATCGGCAAAATCGCAACGAGCACAAATTAGCATTCAAAATATGATGGGGCAGCAGTTTTATTCAGGGCAAAGAATTTTAAGTGCAGGGATGAATACTTGGAATATGAATCTGAAATTGCCAATGGGAGATTATTATATTATTATCCGATCTGAAGCTAATATAACAAGCCAGCAATTTAGAATTGAATAAGTTTTTTAGATTAAAAAAGATTATAGACATTCTTGCTGATTTAATTTTTAATATTTAATTATCCTGCCGTTTATATCGAAGAAGGTACAGCTGAAATTAAATCGGTTATAATTATTTATGAAGATCCTTCTTTGGAGGACCCAAAAGGATATCGATAGTACTGATGACTTCATCTCATTAACGGAATGGATATCGGAAGCGGAAGCAAATGCCTACGAATCAAGCGGAGCTTACAGAGAGCTTGTGGATAAACTAAAGGATAAATATAAAAACAAGCCCGTTTTGAAAACTTACAATGTAACAGAAACAAAGATTGCCGTGAATATATAATTTATCAATTTACTGTTACAAGATTGCAAATTTCATTACGCAAAAAAACACTCAAGGCACCCGTTCTTGAGTGTTTTTGTTTTATCTTTTCAAAACATAACGCCACAAAAGCTTTGCGCTCCTCGCTATACGTTAAGATAATACTGACTTAAAGATTGCGGTAGGTTTGTTATGGTTTGCCGAGAAAGAAATATACAAAAAGTGGAATTAACAACGGCGCCAGATGCTAAACACAACGCCATTCCTCGATGCAGTAATAGTAAGATTATTTTTTTAACTTTACATGAACGTTATTTCGGTATGCCTGAGTTATTCAGAATGTTTGGCTTGCGGTTTTTCTTTTTTAGCAACGAACATCTGCCAATTCATGTACGTGTAAAAAACGCTGATGGTACGGCAAAATTTGAAGTGGATCCGGTGACATTGATTGAAAATAAAGGAATAAAAAAATAAAGACATTCATCTCGCTAAAAGTATTATTGAAGAAAACAATGATTTGATTAAAGAAAGATGGAGAGAATATTTTAGTGAATAATAAATCCCGCTTATGGTAACAGTAAAAAAAGTATGGTTTGAAGAAGACAAAATTTTTGTTGAACTCTCTGACGGCCGAACTATCGGCACACCTATAAATTGGTATCCAAACTTAAGTAAAGGAAACACCTGAGAAATTAGCAAAGTTTGAATTATGGAATGACGGAAAGTGGATACACTGGGAAGAATTAGATGAAGATTTATCGGCTGAGGGTTTTTTAACTTTCAAACCAAAAACTATAAAATCAGTTTAAATCTTAGTTTTCTTCCGGTTTTGTACTTAACTATTTCACTTGACAGAAAAATATTTAGTACAGTGAGGCACAAGATGCTAAACACAAAGCCACGCCTCATTCTTGCGCCAGCATGGGTTTTCAATTACGATTGGTGACCGGCTTTCATTTGTATCCGTAGTCATATATATACGGGAAAGTGGTAGGCTGTTTATAGTTGTTAAAAAAGAATACTACGAAGAGTGAGGGAAACTGTTTGAAAATTTTCCTGTTCTATGTTCCAATACCCTGTTGCGCAAATTGGATGTGACACCTGTGTATAAAACTGTGTGATGCTTATTAGTCATTATATAAACCGTGCCGCCGTATTCTATGTTGATTAAAGATACAATGTTGAATTTACGCGTCATTGCGAGGCTTTACTCACAGGTTGGTGTGTTGGCAAAGCTGTGGCAATCTCCTGAAAAGAATTTTGTTGTTCATTATTTAGACTTGCTACTGAATAGCTGGAGATAGCCACATCGCAGGCTTGCACACAAAGACCTTTATGCTCCTCGCTATGACGTTATTCTGTCCGTCCCTTTGCGAGTAGGCAAAGCCGTAGCAATCTCCTGAAAAGAATTCTGTTGCTCATTAATTTAAACTTGATTATTAATAGCTGGAGATAGCCACGTCGCGGCTAACGCACAAAGGCTTTGCGCTCCTCGCTATGACGTTTACATGAGACTGGCTTCCACGCATCCGTAGTTACAGATACGGATAGCGGCAAGCTTGTTTATAATTGCTGAGAGCAGAAAATGACGAAGAGCGGGAAAAAATTGTAATCGGTAATCTCAGCTTTTGTGCCTTGAATGCCGCAATTTCCTCGGCTAAACACAAACCTTTGGAGAGACTCTGCGGAGAAGGGAAAAACACTTTTTTCAAATTTACTGTAATTAAAATAAATCTCATGCATCCGTAGTTGCAGACACACGGATAGCGGCAGGCTTGTTTAGTTTTAATTCTACGAAGAGGTGGGCGATTTAAAGTGACCCCTTTTCAACAATCACTGCAGTGCCATAAGCCAATACTTCTGTAACAGAAGACATTACTTCATTTGCATCATATCGCATATTGATGACAGCATTTGCACCTATCTGTTGTGCATGTTGAATCATTAGATCATAAGCATCTTTCCGTGTTTTTTCACATAGGTCAGTATAAATAGTGATGTTGCCACCAAGAAGTGTTTGCAATCCACCTGCAATATTTCCAAAGATACTTCTGCTGCGAACAATGATGCCCCGTACAATTCCCATTTGCTGTACTACTTTGTATCCTTCCAAATTTGTGCTGGTTGTAACAAGCATAAAATGATTTTTAAATTGAATAAATAAATTCACCAAGAAAATTACTGAATACGAAATTCACTTGTTATTGTTAGTAGCATTGCGAATAATTTTATTACATAGTGATGTAAAATATTTCATTTGCATTTGTAGTTGCGAAAACACGGATAGTGGCAGGTTATTTATGGTTTACCGAAAGCAGAATACTATGAAGACCAGATAACAATAGCACAAGAAGCTAAACACAAAGCCACGCCTCATTCTTGCGCCAGCAATGGGGACTGAAATGGGGGCAGAAATCTTGGAACATTCGATTCACCCGAAGCAGCAAAAAACATGAAGAGGAAATACAGTATTTTAAAAGGCATTGATTGCAGTTGATAATTGATATTCAGCAAATCTTATTTCAGCTTTTGTACTTTGTACTAAACATGCCGCAGGGTCTCACTCTGCACACAAGGCTTTGCTGTGAAGACCCAGCGGAGACTGAAAGCTTTGCTGTGAAGACCCGGCGGAGACTGAAAGACAGATGGAAGCAAGCCTGCATAAGCTTATTCTTAACGAACCGCTAACGAGACTTATATGTAAATTGTAAGAGGAGGAAAAGGTTTATGAAAAAGGCGCTCCTGATAGTTTTTGTGTCGCTTGCCAGCTTTAATATAATGGGACAATCATATAATGGCAGTATCATAAGAACAAGGGAAGAAAAATTAAATGATGAATATTGCTCCGGTTTGTTTAAAACTGCTAACGGAACTATTTTAGACCTGACAGATGATAACACAAGTGCACAGGGTTACTTTAATATTCTTGACTGGATGCCGGGCCGCGTGGCAGGTTTGCAGATTTTTATAACGAGGCAGGGAACCCGCATTCCTTTCATTCGTGGCACCAAAGCCAATATTTATGTTGATGAAATACCGGTTGATGCCGGTTACCTCAATGCACTGCCGGTGAATGATATTGCCATGATTAAAGTTATCAAAGAACCATTTGTCGGAAGCATAGGTTGTAATAGTGCTGTTGCTATTTACACTTTAAAGGCAGAAGAAGGGGAAGATGAATAAAAGTTTTAAGTTTAGATCAGTTATTTATACATAATCAATAGCGTAAAGTTCTATAAACAACATGAGATAGCCACGTCGCGGCTTACGCACAAAGGCTTTGCGCTCCTCGCTTGACGCTCGCATTCGAAATTGCTACCTGATGAAACAAAAGGTTCCAGAGATAGAAATTTCATGGTTTGCTTTTCTATAAAGCTATCAAATTAAGGAAGGAAAATAGTAATCAGTAATTTTAGCTCTTGCGCCTTGATACCGCAGAGTCTTCAGCCCACACACACAAAGCCTTTGGAAAAACTCTGCGGAGAAGGGAAGCGATACATGTTCTAAAATAAGAATTCTTATACGCATTGGTTAGGCGACCAACAACGGCGGGAAGCAGTTCGAAGAAGATAAATTTTAAAGTGTGATTGATAAATTTTATATTGGGATTAGTTGCAACCTCTAAAAATTTCCTTATGAAACAATTAATTCTTTTCATTCTTATAGCAAGTACACTTCAAACTTTTTCTCAAGTACGGGTTAGTGGTTATTACAGAAAAAATGGGACATATGTTCAACCTCATTATCGTTCAAATCCAGATGGAAATCCGTATAATAATTGGAGTTATCCAGGCAATGTAAATCCCTATACTGGAAAAGTTGCAACAGGTAACCCTTCAACCTACTTGAATAATTATTATAATAAAAATACCTCTTCTTCTTCTTCTTATAATAATTATACTCCTAATGCTACAACAAACTATACTTACTACGTCACACAAAATAATGTAGATGTTAGAAGTGGTCCATCAACAAATAATTCTGTTATAACCACACTTAATTTTCGTGATATTGTTGGTATAGTGGAAACCCGGACTGATTATCCTTGGTATAAAATCAATGTAACTTATTATGATGATTTTTCAAAATCGTTTAAAACAACAAACGGATATGTGTATGGTGCTTACATATCCAGTACGTACCCTATATCAACAAATAATAATAATAATAACAATAATAATAATAATAATAATCAATATACTACATCTAATGAAATGCTTATGAATGCAGCATACGACAGTTTAGACACTAACCCCCAATTTACTTTAAACATTACGGAAGAAATTGAACAAAGAAATTTATTAAATAAAGACGATCTGTATTTTCTTAAATATTTAGCTTATGATAACATTTCAAACTACGATTTAGCGTTAACATTTTTAAATAAGTATATTTTAGTAGGGAAACTTACAATGGGTGAGTTTCGAATTGCAAAATTGATTAAGGCTCGTTTGTTAGAAATTTTAGGTGAATCACAAGAAGCACTAACAGAACTTAATAACCCTGTTTTGATTGTGAAAAATGATACGATATTACAAGCAATAAATTTATGGAAAACTCAAGTTTATTATAGTTTGCAAAACTATGATAGCTCTATAAATTATGCTAATAAATACCTATCTAATTTTTTTAAAATGGATAAATATAGCACCTTATCCATTTTACAATTGAAAGCAATGAATTTACGAGAGCTAGGCAAGTATAAAGAAGCTCTTGTATCAATAAACGAGGCAATTAAAAAAGATAACACTAATTCTATTCCTTCTCTTTATGCGACAAAAGGAATAATTTATTATAAAATCCAAGACTATTCTGATGCACTAAATGAATTTATAAAAGCAACATTACTCGATGAAAAAGATGGTGAATCTTTTTATTATCGTGCAATGTGCTATAAGAATTTAAATCAGAAGAATAAAGCTTGTGAGAATTTTTTAAAAGCTGTAAAACTTGGTAACAAAGATGCCTTAGATGCTTATCCAGTATATTGTAAGTAATAGACCTATTCTTGATAACTCCTTTAGAGAAAAAAATAAACGCTCATCGCAATGACCGTAAAACTTCATCTTTCAAAACAAAATTTACCAGAAAAAATTGCAAGATTAATTCAAACATCATTAAGAGAAGATGCAGATGTTTTATGTGAAGTGACAATTGTAGTAAAGCCTGGTGAAAAAAGCGGTACTACACTTACTTTAACAATTGATTCATCCGTTAATTATGACGAATATGTTAAAGAAAATTCATAAATATAACAAGATATTTTAAGTAATGTCAACTCTAGTAAGGATAACACAAAACTTGAAAACTGAAATGCTTCTTCTTAATCTCAAGGAGGTTGAGTGGTTTGAGTGGTAGTTGTTGGAAATTCATTTATATCATAAGTAGCTTCAAATGCTAAAAAGCTTTTAGAGGCGTGAGCTTTTAAAGTTTTTAATCTATCATGTATTCTTTTAATTGTATCCTCCTTAGTTTTATCAAAATCCATTTTAAAAATATCATTAACAATTTGCTGATGGATTAATTTTATTGCATTCATAACCTTCTTTGTAAAAAAAATTTGTATGAAATACTAAGCGATCAGCATTGTTTGATATTAAAGCATTAGTATTATCTTTTGTTATATCGAATTTGATTAAAAAAAACCTATGAGCTATTGAACTTCGAACATCATCGCTCAAAACATTTAAAATTATATCCAAATCCTTACTAATAGCACCTTGAATAAGATTGCCAAATAAAGATTTAATCTTTAAAAAATATTTAATGCGTGGATTTAATGCTCCTGCTTCCTGTTTATCAAGCAAATACCCAAATAAATCACAAACTGAAAATGTAGTCATTGCTTGTGGAACAGCACAAGCTCCAGATCCATCTTCATTCGCCTTGATTTTCATTAAATTTTCTAAATCAGGAATGATATATTTTAAAACATGATTTTCAAAAAAATTTACTACTTCTTCTTTTTCCAGTTGATAAGACATAAAAAAATTTTACGAAGTAAAAGTAAGACGTTAATCCTAAGTTCAGAATGAGCTCAAATAATTTTTGTTCAGTAGAATTACTATCCGTACAAGAGTGTCCCTCTAAGCCGCGGCTGAGGTCTCGCTCATAACAACTTTCAAAATTTTTAATTGATTAATTTTCAATAGTCAAATTTTGAGTTGTATAGAAGTGCTACGCAACAAAAGCTTCATGCATGCACAAAAGCTTCATGCATGCACAAAAGCTCGGCTCATAAAAATTCTACAAACTCACTCCCCTTTTCCATGGAATAAAATCATTTTGTCCGTGCTTTACTGCGGCGGCTTCGGTTTCGCCGCTGGCAACACTTATTACATAGTCGAGAATGCGCTCACCTGCCTGCTGAATGGTTTCTTCGCCTTCGATAATGGTGCCTGTGTTGATGTCAATGATGTCGGGCATGCGGCGATACAAAGCGGTGTTACTCGAAATTTTTACAACCGGCGCAACTGGATTGCCGGTGGGCGTGCCAAGACCCGTTGTGAACAAAACGATGTTGGCACCTGCGGCAACTTCGGCAGTGGTGCTCTCTACATCGTTGCCGGGCGTGCACAACAAATTGAGACCGGGCTTGCGCACTTTTTCGGGATAATCGAGCACATCGGTAACGGGCGAA
>WNGE01008714.1_pt1 | contig 10766 bp, 14 predicted proteins | sample 5400651 | NCBI WGS metagenome assembly WNGE01 (sample SAMN13153370, study PRJNA577476) | soil metagenome | isolation source: 60 cm soil or saprolite under grassland replicate 2 | place: USA:California | collected 2016-06-15
GGATCGCCGAGGATCCGTGGAGCGACGACCTGCTCGTGATCGCGAGCACCGAGCCATGGACGATCCTGCTCCAGGCGGGTGACTAGGGCGAAGGCTCGCGGCTGCTCGGTGGCATCGCCTACGGTCCCGTACGGGCTTCGGGATCGCGCGCCAGCACCGACCGGCCGCCGTCGACGGGGACGATCGCCCCATTGACGAAGCTCGCGTCGTCCGAGAGAAGGTGTGCAACGACAGCCGCGACCTCCTCGGGACGCCCGACCCGGCCGATCGGATGCAGGAGGGCCATCTCTTCCTCGATCTCCGCGGCCGCCACCGGGCCCTGCTGCTCGAGGAACGCCTCGTAGCGCTCCGTGCGGATCGAGCCCAGCGCAACGGCGTTGACCCGGATCCCGCGTGGTCCGTACTCGACGGCCAGCGCTCGCGTCAGCCCTTCGATCGCTGCCTTGGCCGTCGCATAAGGCAGCGCGCCGGGGACCACCCGCTGCGCCTGGTGCGAGGAGACGTTCACGATCGCCCCGCCCATGTCCGCCGCGAGGAAACGCCGGATCGCAGTCGCGCAGCCGACGACGGCGGGCTCGAGGTTGAGCGAGATCAGGTCCAGCACCTCTTGCGTCGAAGCGGAGTGGAGCGAAGCGTCGCGGAACACCGCGGCGTTGTTCACCCAGCCGGCGAGGGTGCCTGCCGCCTGCGCGAGGTCGGCAGCCTGCTCCGCGACGGCCTCGTCGGCGGCATCCCCGACCACGGTGATCACGCGAGAACCGGCGGGATGGCTGTTCGCCCAGGCGAGCGCGGCCGGGTCGAGCTCGACCGCGACCACGTTGTCCTCTTCTCCGAGAAGTCGCTCGACCAGTGCGCGGCCGACGCCGCGGCCTCCTCCGGTCACCACGTGGGACCGGCTCACGCCGGCCGAGCCGCTATGACCACGGCAGTCTGTTCCGGCCAGCCGGCCGGTCGGGCTGCCAGTGCGGGAGCGGCGCGTACGCCTCGGACGCTGAGCTGGTCTCCGCCTCGACGCCGGCGCCGTGGCGGCGGGCAAGGTCGGAACGGGGGTAGACGATGCGCTTCTCGCGCGTTCGCGCGCCCGTCATGAAGATGACGCACGGACCGTCGCCGGTGCCGACGAAGACGTGCTCGGTGCCGGGCGGGCAGTGGACGAAGTCCCACGCCTGAAGCGGCCGCTCCTCGCCCTCGATCAGCAGCAGGCACTTGCCGGCGAGGACGAGGAAGTCCTCCTGGTTCGACTCCGCGTGGTACAGGCCGCTCGGCTTGCCGGGCTCGAGCACGGCCAGCGTCAAGCCGAGGTCCGGGAACTTCCGAGGCTCCAGGTCCGGACGGTTGCGGAGCACGCGTGGGTCGCTCTCGAAGACGCAGCGGCCTCCGAAGGCCTCGTTCCGCAGCCAGGCCGCCTCCCCCACGTTGACCACGAACCAGCCCTCGCTCACCGGCGCGAGACCCGATCCGGCGTCTTCGAGCCGCGCTTCCTCGACCATTCCTAGGCCCAAGGCAAGCCGTCCCAACTCTCCGGCGGCCCGGGCTTCCACTTCGGAAACGGGGCGTACGCCTCGGCCGGCGACGTCGTCTCCGTCTCGACGCCCGCACCGTGGCGGAGCGCCGGCTCGGAGCGCGGGTAGACGATCCCCTTCTCGGGCCATCCCTTTCGCGCCCCCGTCATGAAGATCACGCACGGGCCGTCTCCCGCGCCCACGAACCCGTGCTCGGTGTCGGGCGGGCAGTGGACGAAGTCTCACGCCTTCAGCGGCCGCTCCTCGCCCTCGATCAGCAGCAGGCACTCGCCGGCGAGGACGAGGAAGTCCTCTTGGTTCGCCTCGCGGTGGTATCTCCCGCCCGCCCGCCCGGGCTGGAGCACGGCGAGGGTGAAGCCGACGTCCGGGAAGGGCGCGTCGTCACCCTCGAAGATGCAGGCGGCTCCGAGCGCCTCGCTCGTCACCCACGCTGCATCCCGGACGTCGACGACGAACCAGCCGTCGCTCACGGGTGTAAGGCCGGCGTCCTGCTGCTCGAGTCGGGCTTCCTCGGTCACTCGTGCTCCTCTCCTGGCTGGTGCCGACAATAGGCCGTGGCCGGCCCGCGCGAGCTGCGAACCGGCCGGCCGAGGCCTCAGTCGTACAGCGAGCGGCCCGCGCCCGGCGCGGCATTCGCCGGGTAGGGCTCGAGGTCGTTCATGTAGCCAGGTTGCCGTCGCACGCACTCGAGCCACCCGCTCACGTGCGCAAACGGCCGCAGGTCGATTCCCGCCTCGCCCGCGACGTGGACGTAGCCGTAGATGCCGATGTCGGCGATCGAGTAGCTCTCGCCGACGAAGAACTCGCGCCCGCGCAGGTGGTCGTCGAGCAGGCGCAACACCTCCTCGCCGCCGCCCTTGCGGCGAATGGCTTCGTCATCGGTCGGCGCGAGCCGGCCGGTCAGGAGCCGGAAGCGGAGGCGCCCATCGTCGGAATCACGTCGGTCTGCTCGTAGATCAGCCAGCGGACGACCTGCGCGCGCCCGAACCGATCCGCCGGCAGGAACGGCGTGCCTTCGGCGAGGTAGAGCAGGATCGCGTTCGACTCCGGCAGGAAGCCTTCCGCGGTCTCGAGCACGGGCGTCGTCCGCGTCGGGTTCACGGACGCGTAGTCGCCTGTGAGGCCGCCGTCGTGCTCGGCGCGGTCGAGCTCTGCTTCGAAGCGCTCGGCTCCTAACTCACTGATTCCACTTGTCGGCGGTCTTCTTGCGATGGCCGGCGCTCTTGGCGCGGACGCTCGTCACGTCCTGCGGGGTCCTGGCGTCGAACACCTCCCGCTGCTTGTTCGCCATCGTGCCCTGCGAACGCCGGGCCGAGAAGCTCTTGCCGAAGCGCTGCATCCTTCGAAAGAAGCGGTTCATGCCGGTCTCTATACCCACCGGCTGGGAAAGATCTCACCGCCGCGCTCCGGCGCGCTCGGCGGCCCGCTCCAACAGCTCACGCACTTCCTCGTCGCTTGTCTGCGAGAAGTCCTCGTACCAGAGCCCGACCGCTTGGAACGGCCTCGGCATCGCGCCGCAGATGACCTCGTCGACGACATCGCGGAACTCGTCGCACGTCTCCGCGGCCGCGACCGGGACGGCGACCACGATCCGGGCGGGATTCCGCTGCCGCACCGCCAACGCGGCCGCTCTCATCGTGGAGCCGGTGGCGAGCCCGTCGTCGACGAGGATCACCGTCTTCCCTTCCAGCTCGGGAGGATCGCGGTCGCCGCGGTAGGCGGCCTCGCGCCGCTGGAGCTCTCGCATCTCGGCCGCGATCGCCCGGGGGACCTCCGCCTCGCCGATCCGGAGCTGCTGGATCGTGTCCCGGTTCAGGACGGCGAGGCCGCCGCTCGCAATCGCGCCCATGGCGAACTCCTCGTGCCCCGGCACGCCGAGCTTCCGCACGACGAAGACGTCGAGCGGGACGCCGAGCGCCTTCGCCACCTCGTAGCCGACCGGAACGCCCCCGCGCGGGAGTGCGAGCACGAGCACGTCGTCCCCGCCGGCGTAATCCCGCAGTAGCTCCGCCAGGAGGCGGCCGGCCTCGGCTCGGTCCCGAAAGCGCCCGTTCTCCATTACTTCACACGAGCACTACCCGTCTTTCACGGATCCGGCACAAGGCCGCGGGTGGCCCGGCTGACCTGAGCACCTCTCGCAGCCTAGGCAGCCGGCGGGCGGTGGGCAATAAGCTGCCCGGCGTGGCCGTCGGCTACGAGCTCGTCCACGTCACTCGCACCGGCAAGGAGCTGGTGCACCCGTACACCTCCGAGTCCGCGCTCGGGCCCGGGGACGTCGTTCGGCTCGAGGGGCGCGACTGGCTCGTCGAGCGCGTCGAGGAGCGCGAGGGCGGCGCCGCCCGGCTCGTGGCGAAGCCGGCGCGCTACCGACTGCGGATCCGCCACCCGTCGGGGCGCGAGGAGATCGGCGCCTTCCGCCGCTACCGGCCCGACGCGCCGAGGCTCGGGCATACGTTCAGCACGCTCGAGGACGGCAGTCCGATCAGCTGGCAGGTCGCCGACGAGCGGTTGGCGTTCGACGAGCAGGGCGAGCCGTACCTCGATCTGACGGCCGAGCGGGACTACAGCGAGCTCGAGGAGCAGCCCGACCTGCCCGAGCACGAGCTCGAGCACATCCTCGCGCGCGGGGAGGACCGGGAGGCGGCGGCCGCGACTCTCGCCCGGGCCGAGGAGGCGGACCTCTTCGTCGAGCTGGTCGCGCTCGAGCCGGGCGAGGCGCCCGACTGGGACGAGGCCGAGCGCTACATCGACGCTCTCGCCCTCGAGGAGATCGAGGACGACCTGCTGGAGCTCTGCGGGGTCGATCCGGACCGAGATCGGCGCGAGACGTGGCTCGACACGGTGAAGGAGCGGCTCCGGTCGGACTTCGATCTGTTCCGGGCCGACGTCGAGGGCGACCACGACGAGATCGAGGAGTGGGACTTCCGCGACGGGCGCGTGTTCGCTGCGGTCGGGAGCTTCGAGGACGAGGCGAGTCCGGATAGCGGCCATGGCTGGATGACTCGCCTCCTCGACGTGAGCGCCCTCGCCGCCGCGGGCTTCTCGCGCGTCCGCAAGGCAGAGCTTCAGGCCTAGGCTGCGCGAGGTCCGAGCCGCTCGAGGACGGCTTCGCGGATCCGGTCCGGCGACGCGCCGAGGTTCTCGAGGAGCTTGACGGCGAGCCCTTCCCTGAGCGCGAGCACGCCGAGCAGGAGGTGTTCGGCGCCGACGTAGCCGTGGCCGAGCCGTCGCGCCTCCTTCGTGGCGAGCTCGAGCGCCTTCTTCGAGCGCGGCGTGAAGCGGCGCTCGGCGCAGAAGACCCGGCCGGCGCGCGTTCGCTCGAGCGCCCCGGGGCCGAAGACGTCCTCGACCCGCCGGCGCACTTCTTCGAGATCGATCCCGATCGAGGCCAGCGCCGCCGCGTCCGGCGGCCTACCCGGGCCGATCTCCGCCAGGGTCTGCCCGACGAGAGCCTCGCGCGTGGCTCCGAAGGAGGAGAGGACGCCCGCGTCGCCGATCTCCAGCGCGGCCAGCCCGAGCAGAAGGTGCTCGGTCCCGATGTAGTCGTGCCCGAGCGCGCCCGCCTCCTCCTGCGCGCGCACGAGCGCCTGCCGCGCGTCGTCGCCGAACCGCTCGAACATCAGCCGCGCCTACCCCAGCGCCGCCCGTACTTCTTGTGCACCGCCTGCTTGCTGACGTTCAGGCAGCCGGCGATCTCCTTCCACGTCCAGCCCTGGGCGCGTGCGTTCTCGACCTGAAGCTCCTCGAGCGACTCGAGCAGGCTGCGCAGAGCCGCAACCGCGGTCAGGCCGGCCCGCGGGTCCTTGCTGGCGGTGGCCTCGGCGAGCTCGGATGCCTCCGTCGTCATCGCCTGGTCAACTTACCTTGACAGAGGTTGGAAGTCAACTCAGGTTGTCCGGCATAGGCGCGGCCCCGTGGGACGACTCGCGGCCGAAGCAGGAGCAAGCCGGCTGGGTACCTCGCGGAGTCATCACCGGGCTCGCCATCCATGGCTTCGTCGACTCCGGCGAGAAGCCTGACCGCCGCAGGTGACCGCCGGCAGCGTCTGTCACGTGCCACCGGCAAAACCGTGACTTAGTAACAGACTGTTACTTGGACCGGAGACGCTTCGCGGCTCGGTTCTCGGTGGGCGGGAGACCGGACGGCGCAGGCAACCAAGCCGGTCACGGTGACTCGCGCGGACTCAAGTAACAGACTGTTACTTGGATTCGTCGCCTCACAACGTCCGCAGGCACCGGAATGGAGGCGCACGAAGCGGTGAGGAGCGGTCGGGATCCGACTGGGATCTCACGGGGCGAGACCTACGAGGGGCGGGTCTCGAAGCGCTCGAGGCCGTCGTCCGGAAGCGTCGCCCAGGGCGGGAGCGAGCGGACGTACAGGTGCGAGCCGGGCCCGCCTTCGAACGGCGTGTCGATCGCGCTCAGGCGAACGCTGGAGTACTCCGACTCCGGCCAGCCCCCGCCGAAGAGATTCGCGCCGCAGACCGAGCAGAACGTCTTCGCCGTCCCCTCGTCCGGCTGGTAGGAGCGCACGAGCTCCTCGCCGGCGACGATCCGGATCGCTTCGCTACGAACGCGGCCGTTCGCCGTGCCGATGCCGCCGGAAAGCTTCTTGCAGGTCGTGCAGTGGCAGAAGGTCATGTTCACGAACTCGTCCGGGAGCTCGAACTGCACTCCCCCGCACTGGCAGCTACCGCGCAACGTGGCCATGCGGCGAGCCTACCGTAGGATCGGCCGGTGAAGATCCGCGCCGCCACGCTCAACCTCTGGGGGCGTCGCGGCGACTGCCCCGACCGCCGCACAGTGCTCCGCGACGGCCTGCGCGAGCTCGAGCTGATCTCGTCGCGTTCGACGGGCGCGAGTTGCACGTGGTGCTGGCCGGCGACTTCACCGCCGATCCCGATTCGGCGGGCGTGCGGTTCCTGAGCGGGCGCCAGTCGCTGGACGGCACAAGCGTCTGCTACCGGGACGCGTGGGAAAGCGCGAATCCCGGGGAGCCGGGCGAGACGTTCACCCCCCGCAATCCGCTCGTCGCCGATCTCAAGATTCCAACGCGGCCTCGATCACGCTGAGCACTCGCGGCCACTCGCGCGCCTGCGGGTCGATCAGCTCGAAATGGCCGGCGCCCTCGAGCGTGACGAGCTCCGCCTCGCCGCCGGCGGCCTCTACGTAGCGGACGCTCATCGCGTAGGGGACGCTGTCGTCCGCGGTCCCGTGGACGAGAATCTGGCGCACGCCGAGCGGCAGCAGCTCGATCGGCGAGAGCTCCTCGAAGCGGCTCTCGCCGACGAAGCTCGCGGGCACGCCTTCCGGCCCGGTTCGCTGCGCCGACTCGCGAACGTCGGACACCGGCGCGAGCGCGACGACCGGCAGCTGCGCACGCTTCGTCGCCCACAGCGCGAGCTGGCCTCCCGCCGAGTGGCCGACGAGGACGACGTTCTCGCGCTCGAGCGGCAGCTCGTCCACGAACGCGACCGCGCGCGCCACGTCTTCTCCGGTCCCCGGCCAGCCGCCGCCGGCGTCGCCCAGCCGGCGGTACTCCACGTTCCAGGTCGCGATCCCGGCCTCGGCGAGCGCAACGCACATGTGACCCGCGTGGATCAGGTTGTAGGTCGCCTGCCAGTAGCCGCCGTGGACCATGACCGCGAGCCGAAACGGCCCGTCACCGTGCGGCAGGCGCAGGTCGCCGAACTGGAGGGGCTCGTCCCCATAGGCGAGCCGCGCGTCCGCCGGCGGGGGCGGCGGGTCGGTCAGGATGTCGCGACTGTCTCGAGGCACGACGCGAGCCTAGGCGAAGCTGCAAAGATGAAGAGCCGGGTGGTCTTGCTCTCCTCTCCCCTGGGTGGATTGCCGCCTAGTCCCAAAGGAAAGGCCACCCGGCTCTCTCAGTAGATGCCGGGACCCAGCCCGCCTTGTGCTCAGGTCACCTCTGGACTCCCATCCTGATCGTGCCGACGTAGAGGCCCGCGCTCGTGCGGAGGCTGAGCAGCGAGCGCTTCCCGCCGTTGCGGAAGACGGAATCGGTTGCGTTGCGCGTGTCACGGCTCGGCCGGCGACTGTACGGCTTGCGCCGGAAGACGCGATCGCTCCATGAATCCGGGAAGTAGAGCTGGCCCGTGTGGACGACGTTGCCGGCGATGTGCACCTTGACGTGGATGTGGACGGTGCGGCCGCGGTACCAGCCCGGGTAAACGGTGCGAGCGGGCCAGCCCTTTCGCATCGGTGCGCTGGATCCCGCGCATGAACGTCCGGTTGCCGGAGCCCGAGCCAAATCCGGAGTAGACCCCACCCGCGTCGGCATGCCAGATGTCGACCGCGGCGCCCTTGATCGGCCTACAGGTGGAGGCGTCGACGACGAAGAGCCGTAGGACAAGCGGCGCGCCCGGCCGCCCCTCGGTGATGTTCCGGCGCACGTTCTCGTTCGCGATGTAGTAGGGCCCCTCGGTCTGCTCGGGCGTGAGCACGCAGTTGACCGCGCCGGAGGCGACGGCCGCCGGGCCCGCGCCTTGGGACTCCCCGAGCTTCCAGCCCCCGAGCCCGACCAGCGCCGCGAAGAAACCGCCGAGCCGGAGGAGCGACCCGCCGCGGGTGAGCTTCGACTCTTCCATCCACCCGAGGCTAACGCTCGATTGTGAAAAACCCCTGAGAACGTCAGGCGGTGAGCTCGGATAGGCGGGTTCGCGCCTTCTCGGCCGCGACCAGGTTGCCCTTCTTCTCCGCGACTGCCTGCGCACGCTGGAGGGCTTCTCGCTCGTCCTCGGGCCTGCCTGCCAGGCGCTCGACGTCCGCGCGCGCGAAGCCGAGATCGATGTGGTGGATCACGTAATCGGTCGCCTCGACGATCGCGGCCGCCTCCCGGATCAGCTCGTCCGCACCGACGAAGTCCCCGCGCCGAGCCAGCACCCTCGCCCGGACCCAGCGCTGCCGGGCGTGAGGCTCGAAGTCGTCCGGTGCCGCCAGCCGCTCCGTCTCGTCTGCCAGTTGCAGAGCTTCGTCTTCCCGGCCCAGCTCGAGCGCGGCCTCCGCGCGCAGGCCTACGACCGTCGCCAGGTAGCCGGTCTCGGCGCTCTCGGCGAGCACCTTGTGCCCCGCGGCCAGCGCCTCGTAGGCGGCCGCCGCATCGCCCGCCAGCAGCTCGAGCTCGGCCTCGACCATGGAGGAGCCCGCCCACCAGATCCGGCCGCCCAGGTCGCGCAGCAGCCCGCGGCCGGCGGCGACGTCCTCGCGTCCCTCGTCCAACCTCCCCAGACCCGCTTTCGCGGCGCCCCGCATCATCCGGGCGACAGCCTCGAGACGCTTCGAAGACGAACGCGCAATGAACTCGTCACAGCGGCGGATGGCCTCGTCGTTCGGCGTCGGACCCCACCAGATGGCCCAGGTGATCCACGTCAGCACGTCGTCGACTAGCCGCGGGCTGGTCCGTTCCGCCCGCTCGAGCGCCTGCTCCCAGAGACGCTGGGCGTCCGCGCTGCTCCCGAGCCACGCCTTGAAGTTCCCCGTCAGGCGCAAGGCCCAGACGACTCCCTCCTCGTCGGCCAGACGCTCGAGCTCTTCAAGCGTCCGCTCGGCCGTGGCGAGGGCGCCCTTCATCGTCGCACTGGGATCGCTCTGGATCTCCGTCTCGATGCGGGCCAGCTCGAGCCGGGCCAGCAGCCGTCCGTCCTGCGCGGTGCGAGCGGCTGCGGCCGCCTCCTCGTAGAGGGCCACGGCTCGATCGAACTCGCCGAGATCGGCGAGAGCGAGCGCGAGATCGAGCTGGGCCCAACGCCGCGTAGCGCTCTCTCCGGAGAGAAGGTCGACCCCGCGAGCGAAGAGACCGCGGGCGGCCGGAACGTCTCCGCGCTCCCGCGCCCGCTCCGCGCGCGCGAGCAGTCGCCCGGCCGCCTTCTCCGCGATCGCCGCGGCCGACTCGTCCAGCGGACCCAGCTCGGCGCGGTAGCGGTACGCCTGCTCGAGGTGATAGCCGACGATCTCGTCCAGCTCGACGAGGGCGGCGCCGTGCTCCTCGAGCCAGACCGCGAAGCGCTCGTGCAGCTCGGCTCGCATGGCCTTGGGCAACGCCTCGTAGGCGGTGTCGCGGATCAGCAGGTGGCGAAAGCGGTACGCCTCGTCGTCGACCACGACCGCTGCCTCGGGGCGGATGAGATCTTTGCGGACGAGCGTCATCAACCGCCCGTCCGGGCGCGGCTCCTCGGGCGCGAGCGCCGCGACAGCATCGCGGTGGAAGACCTGGCCCTCGACCGAGCCACGCTCGAGGACGCCCCTCTCGCCGGGGTCGAGCTGGTCGAGCCGGGCCGCGAGCAGCGCCTGGATCGTCGGCGGCACCGAGACGTCGCCGCCGTCCTCGGCCACCATCGCCACCATCTCCTCGACGAAGAGTGGGTTGCCGCCGGCCGCTTCGAGGATCCGCTCGCGGAGCTCGCCGGGAATCGCGTCGGTGAGCGCCTCGATCAGCTCATCCGCCTCCTCGGCCGCCAGCGGCTCGAGCAGGACGTTGGTCGCGTTCAGCATGCCGCCGCCCCACGCCGGCCGGGCGTCGAGCAGCTCCGGCCGCGCCATGCAGAGGAGCAGGATCGGCGCGTCGCGGCTGAGGTCGGCGACGTGCTCGACCAGGTCCAGGAAGGTCGGCTCGCCCCAGTGCACGTCCTCGAAGACGACGACGACCGACCGCTTCGCCGCGCGCGCCTCCAGCAGCTTGCGGAAGGCCCAGGCGATCTCCTCGGGCGAGCTGGCCGCGGACTCGTCGCCGAGAATCGCGGAGAGCGCGGCCGCCGCGCCGTTCTCGGGCTCGGTCAGCAGCTGCTTCACGACCTCGGTTACGGGCCAGTAGCTGATCCCCTCGCCATAGGAGAGGCAGCGGCCGCGAGCCACGGTCGCGCCCTCCAGCGAGCCGAGAAACTCCTCGACCAGGCGCGACTTGCCGACGCCCGCCGTGCCCAGGATCGTGAACAGGTGGCAGGCGCGCTCGCCCGCGACGCCGGCGAAGGCATCCTCGAGCAGCCTGCGGTGCCGCACGCGGCCCACCATCGGCGCGCCGTGCCGCCGCGCCACCGCGGGAACCTCGCCTTGGACGGCGAGCAGCCGGAACGCCGGCACCGGCTCGGCCTTACCCTTGGCCTCGACCGGCGTGGCGGCCTCGACCTCGACCGCGTCGCGAACGAGCCCGTGCGTCTCCTCGCCGAGGAGCACCTCTCCCGGCTGCGCCGCCTGCTCGAGCCGGGCCGCGACGTTGACCGCGTCTCCG
>WNGE01020997.1_pt1 | contig 10763 bp, 13 predicted proteins | sample 5400651 | NCBI WGS metagenome assembly WNGE01 (sample SAMN13153370, study PRJNA577476) | soil metagenome | isolation source: 60 cm soil or saprolite under grassland replicate 2 | place: USA:California | collected 2016-06-15
GACGTTTCGACCGATAAAGCCAAGGTATTAAAGAGGCTTGCAGCCGCACATCGCGAAATTCGCAACGCAATCGGCGTAGGCGACTGGCCACTGTTCACCGCGCAACAAGTTCATGGAAACAAAATCGCGATCTTAGAACGCGCTGTAGCGTCCGCTATCCTCAGCGGACTCGGGGGCCGCAAGTTCCCCGGCTGCGATGGCATCATCACGAATCAACGCGGCGTCGCACTCGGCATTTACGTCGCCGACTGCTGCGCCGTTTACATCGTCGATCCGCAAACGCCAGCAATCGGTCTGGTGCATTCCGGACGAAAAGGTACGGAGCTAGGCGTCGTCACAAATGCGATCAGGCAAATGATGGATCGCTTCGGCTCCGATCCTGCGAACATGATCGTGCAGCTCAGCCCCTGCATCCGTCCGCCGCATTACGAGATCGATTTCGCCGCGGAAATTATCAAGCAATCCCGAGCGCTTGGCGTAAAAGAAATTCACGACTCCGGAATCTGCACCGCGTGCGATCTGGCTCGTTACTACTCCTATCGCGCCGAAAAAGGAAAAACCGGCCGCATGCTGGCGCTCATCGGACTCAATCCGACGATTGCGGAATAACCGAAAAAATGTTCGCCTTTGCTCGCGAAGTTTCGTCTCATTCTCTTTAGGTCCATGCGCGTCGCGCGACTATTCGTGTTCTCGGCGCTGCTGGCGCTCGCATCGTGTGCTAGCAGCGGACCCGCCATTCATAGTGACTCCACTACAGTCTCCACAGCCGATATTCAGACGGCCATCGCACTCGTCCAGCAACGCTGCATCCGCGACAAGCGCGGAGTGTTGCGCATTTACCGAGTTGACGTTGACAGGTTTGACCGCGTCTTCGTCCATTGCGGACCGCATTACGGCGTGGCCGACGCAGCAGGCGCACTCACGTTCATCGTTGAACGCAAACAAGGATCTTGGCATATCACTGGCATGTCGCAATACACGCCGAATCCAGAGAGAGTCATCGTCACCTAGCGTGCTGTGAACCCACCAGACCTAACCCCTATGTAAGATGTCAAGTGTGGCGGGCGAATGTGGTGTAGGTAGTTATTAGTTCATAAGCTTTGTTATCGAGGTTGAGGGTTTTCCTGGAGCGTTTCCTCTTCCTTGTTGCTCGTTAGTTTGTTTTTCCAACGGCTCGTACTCCTATCCGTGCATGCGACCGCAGTCGCAGCAGCAATTTGATCAATGCGATCAGGTGGAAGAGGAACTTGGGCGCGCCCAATCTAATCCGACGCACGCGAAGGATTTTTCGGAGCAGGTTAGGTACCCGACAGCGCCCACGTTCCAAAGTTGGTTTAATGTTTCCTTTAAGCGTGTTCTGCTTTCTGTTCCCCTCGAACTTATTTTAAATTGTTAACCCAAGCTGCTCTGCGCGGAGCCGGCCGGTTTTGATTCTCCACAGATCGACGGCTAGTTGGCGCGCCACAGCCACGATGGCTTTTTTGCGTGCAGCGCCTGTGCGGTTTGTAGCTGGGCTGGAAGCGGACCAGTCTCCAAGCCAATTCCACCAGGGCGGCGCGCAAGCGCGGGTTGCCGTGTTTGGTCACGCAGCTCTGCAGCCGGGTGTTGCCGCTACTGTATTCGCCCGGACACAATCCGGTGTAGCTGGCTATCTGACGCCGGTTGTTAAACCGGTTCCAGTCACCGATCTCCCGATCGATAATCACACTGGTCATCTTCCCCAGTCCGCGCGGTTGGTTGGAAGCCGCAGCGCTTTGCAGTTGCAGCGTGAACGCTGCGATCTTTTGCTGGAGCGCGAGCAAAATGGGTTGGCTGTTTAGAAGCAGCTCTCTCATCCACTGCGGCACCGGGAGCGCGGCAAACGTGCGCGGCTTCCACCAGTTTTGCACCGGCTCCAGTCCGTGATTGACCATCAAACTGCGTCCTTGAGCTTCCAGTCGCTTGCGCGCGCCCACCAATTGCTCGCGCTGCCGGTGAATGGCCCAAGCCATCGCATCACGATTGCCTTGAACAAAACGGTCCAACTTTAAGCAGAGCGCCTTGGCATCCAAACCGTCGGTCTTTACTCGCCGGTTTTGCTCGTCCAACTTCTGCGGGCAGACCACGTAGCATTTGATCCCCAGCGCACTGAGATTGCGCTGCAATCCAAACCCAAACCCGCACGCTTCATATACCGCGTGCACTTCGGCGCCAGTGTGCTTCAACTTGGCCGCCCAGTGCAGGAAGGCTTGCTTGTGGAATCGCTGCGGAGGCTTGGGATTGGTCCCGCCCACTTGCTCGGCCACCACATAAAAATCCTGATGCACATCAATTCCCATCTTGATCGTGCATCTGCCGCCATTAAACTGGCAGCGGGTTTCCTCGTGTGAGGACAACTCAGTATTAGTGATACTATGCATAAGTGCGGGTGAGCTTAACCACTTGCCCGCACTCTTTACATGTCATCTAATCGATGAAGCCAACGGCCCCATTACGATATGAGCCCAGGGTGCTTGCCACGGCACCCTGCCGTGGCTTATCTCTTTCTCGTTAGATGAAGCAGCCTCACGCGCCACTCTTGATCATCATTGCACTTATTGCATGGGCGACGGCTGCGTCTGCGTTGTTAACGCCGAACCGCGGCACACAGCTCTTTTTTCTGTTCGAGGGGTACGCAACTGTCGTCGCGATGGACACGCCAAGTCGGCCTGTGATCGAGACATGGCATCGCGACTATCCCACATACGACTTCATCTTTGCGACTCAAAGGCGCACAGCGTCAGGAAGCATCGTGAGCTTCACGCGTTATGTGATGAAGGACGATTACTACCCACGAGAGGAGCACGTCGAACTCACATTCCCCTATACGGAACAGCCACGCTATCAGTTCTTCGACTCCGGATACGTCGTCGGTTTCTACCGCCACTCGGTCGACGATATTAACCCACGGGAGTTCTGGCCAGCGCAAACATCTAACCAGACGCTGCAGCCAACCGCTGGCCGTTCTGATAAGTAGCTTTCAGATCACTTCACCACAAGCATTCCAATTCCTGCTCGCTGCCGCCAGCGGTGGCTGAGCTTTTTCTCGTTAGGCCTTCGCCGCATGAAGATCGTTGCCTGGAGCGTGGCCATCGTGGTCTTGGTGCTTTTGGCGCTTAAGACGTTCTTCATCGGCTATTACCGCATTCCCCAGAACGGTATGTATCCCACGTTGCCTGCTGGTAGCGTCCTGTTCACGATCAAACGGCCTTATTCTGACATATCAGGCGTTAAGCGTGGCGACATTATCGTGTTCGTGCGCGAACAGAATGGAGGACGATACAACTACATTTGGCGCGTTATTGCCCTGCCCGGAGACAAAGTGCAAACGTCTGACGAGTCGCTGATCATCAATGGTCCGCCAGCCGCTCGTAAGCGGCTGGCGGATGCTGACGGCAAGTCACTTTTCCGCGAGCAGCTTGACAATGTATTCTACCAGATTGCATTCGACCCGTCAGCAAAGGAGCGCCCGCCCGATGTATCGCTGATCGTTCCGCCTGATCACGTGTTCGTCATGGGTGACAACCGCTTCAATGCTTTCGCCAGCCGCCGTTTTGGACCAATTCCATTTAGCTCGATTATCGGCAAGAAGTTGTGATCCAATACGGCCTAACCAATCGATGAAGCCAACGGCAACGCTGCATGTTCACATTTCAAATATTACATGCACTTTTTGTGAGGCTGATCCTGCGGCCTAACCATTCGCTCCAGCCCCCTTTCAGGTTCAACGAACTGGGTCTAACTAATCGCTCCAGCCAACCCAGCACTTGTTGTAAGCTCTCGATTCATGCGGTGCCGAATTGTCAAAGTGCCGGATGGCTCAGCTCGATCTCATTGAGCGGTATGAGTGAACTTCTCACGGGGAAGGTTCAGGCTGGCTTCGGCAAGGCTTCTCATTGGTTGAAGCTCTTCAATGTCGCCTACAGCGAGAAGCTAGCGATCTCTGTGTTCCCCGGCTCGCTGAACATCGCACTAGATCACGTGTTTGATTGGTTTGATGCGCGCTACGAAGCGCACAGAATTTGGTTCGGCAGAGAAGAGTATGGCGGCGAGCGCGACATACTGCTGCTTCCCTGCGAGCTGGTGAGTCTCGACCATCGAAGGGCGTTCTTGTGGACGCCGACGACTGCGGCAAGAGATCGACGAGATCCCTGGGTCGTGGAGGTCGTCTCTGACGTCAATCTGAGAGATCAGTTCGGCTTACAGGACGGCGATGTCGTCGAGATCAGGGTGCTCACCAGTGGGGTCCAGAGATAAGCATGCGGGCCCGACTGTTCCTAGCGACAATTTCATTAACACCGGCTTTCAAGCCGGTGTCACAAGAACGCTCACCATCTCGAAGCTGTTTCGACAGCTTAATGATATTTTAGCGCTTCTGTTTGCGCGATCCGGTGATTATCCTCATGTCTGATAACGTGATGCGAGTTCCAAAAATCATGACGCTTCTCAGCGTCATCATCTTCGTGGCGTCACTGACGCAGAGCTGTTACAACACCGAGGGCCACGACCCCAAGGCATCCTCTCCCGGTTTGTATTTGCTGTTGCTCGGACCGATCGGGCTGTTTGACGGCGTGTTCGAGTGGCTGGCTAATCCTGTGTTGCTTGCGGCCTGGGTATTTTCTTAGCTCATGCATTCATTGAAACGCGCTGGCTGGTGTCCTCGGGGTAGCCGGTCTTCTACCCCTTCGAGAGCTGACTCCAGCACAGTCGAGTTCCTGGCTTGAAATGACACCTCCCTACTGAGAGTCACCCGGCATCAGGTGTTCGTTGATGCGTCGGGTGCTCGCGGGAATTAGATGGCCATCCTGATCGTAGCGAAGGACGATGACCCAATCGAAGACGGCACCGGGCCATTTGCCACGCGGCAGTAAGTCTTCGGGATTTGCTCCAAGAGCGCGTAGGAGGTCCGGGACGTAAGGATGACGCCAGCAGATGAGAATCACTTTTCCATGCCCGGTTGCGCGCAACGCAGCTGCCAGCTCAGTGGAGTCATTGTTGCCAAAGCGCATATCGATTGGCAAGTTTGCTGCCTTTGCGAACGGCTCGACCGTTAGACTCGGGCGACGGCTTCGCTTCGAGTCTTTAGCAGCAAAAATGAGATCGGGTTCCAGGTGCTTGGAATCGACTGTAAAATTCAGGAAGTAATCTTTGTATGCCTCGGCCCGTTGCTGGCCGCGAGGCGAAAGGCCGTCGCCTGTGTCGGCGTCTTCAGCATGACGAATGATCAGGACGACAGCGTTTTTCAGCCCGTTTTGTGCACACGCTGTGAGTTTGAGCGTGAACCCCACCAGGAGCGCGATGAAGAGGCGTCTGCACATCAAAGCGTGACGGTCGAGTGCGCGTTGGCCGATCAAGACGCGCTTATATTACATCAACAGCGATCTTCGAGACGTCGTTCTTCCGTAGTCTGGTTCGCACCTCGTCTTCCAGCTTCCCTGGATCCACTCCATTAGGGATGTAGAGCAGGAACACCATGCGTCCCTTGTCCTCGTACAGCGAGGAGCTTTGAAGCCGACATTTGTGGGAGAGAAGCAAAGATTGCACCGTGTCGAAGACCGGTTTTGCATCCGCGCCGTTGTTGAGGCGGATTCTTACCTCGCAGCTCGAATGCGAATCGAGCCAGAACATCAGCAACCAACTAAAGGCGGTTACGAACACCGCCATTGCCCATGATCCCATGCCACATGCCAATCCTACCACCACGACCATGATTGCTTTTCCGGTGAGTTTCGGATTGTCCAGCAGAGTCCGGAATCGCAGCAGCGCACCAATGCCGAAAATGACAAACGCCAGCGTTTGACTTGTGCCGCTCAGTTCAGCGACGACCGCCCCAACTACACCGAGGAGTATGAGTGCCTTGCGTTCCTCAAAGTCCCTTAGCGGATCTCGGAGAGATGCGCGGCGCGGATGCCACGCGATCGCAATCGCACAGCCGACTGCCAGGACGAGACTAAGAAGGAGGCGCAATATAAAATCCGGATGCCCGAACTGCAGGACACTCCGCTGGATCGATTCCCATGAATTGCCCTTCGGATCTACGCCACCGGTTGTCCCGGCTTTGGCCATCTCCTCGGCTGGATTGGCGCCGAATGCCACCGACGACAATACGGTTATCAAGACGATAACAGCGACACCGGCTATGATGGACAACGCACGTCTGAGACGCCAATTATAGCAAGAAAGGTTTGCACGCATTAGTTATGGGTTCCGAAATAAAACCAAATTTCCTCCAGACCATGCTGCGGTGTAGGAGTACGTCTACCCAGGGTGAACAGTCAAGGTTTTTCGCGCCCGACAGGTCCCAGTGCGATTGGGATCAACTCGAGCCCGGGGGGACTGGACAGTACTTACCCATGCGTTTGGCACCAGCGGCCCGGCGACATAATGTGCAAGCGGCTGCAGACGGTCTGACCAACTGCCGCAGCCAACACAGCACTTTGTTGCTGCCCATCGATTTTATGCTCACTATTGACTTCAAACTGCCGGATGGCTTCAGCTCCTTCCCATTGGGCGCCTCGTATTGGTGGGAAATAAACTGATCACTAATCTGATGGCTACTCAAACAATGACGCAAGATATTCATCCGACTGCCGCTCCCGACCAGCATGTGCCCATCTGGGGCTACCATTTTGTTCCTAACCAACCAGCACGGTCGATCACTTCGGAGGAGGCGATTGAGTTTTTGAGCGCGCCGAGTCCCGGCTTGCCGGGTGAATTCGTCTGGTTGCATTTTTCCCTTTCCAATCCGGCTTCTGAGCCCTGGCTTCGACGGTATCTGACTTTGCCCGATACCTTTTACGAATCGTTGCACAGCGATGTGGACTCCACTCATCTGGAGCAGGACGGAGACTCACTGCTAGCGCGTATCCATGATGTGCTTTTTGATTTCACATTTGACGCCCCAGTTGCGACCACCAGTCTTTGCATAAAGCCGCGCGTGGTGGTAAGCGCGCACGTCCGGCCTTGGCGATCGATTAACCAGCTCCGGGCAGCGGTGGACGCGGGCCAGGTCGTTCGCTCACCGATTGAAATCCTATCGCGATTGTTCCGAGATCAGGCCGGTGTGCTTGTTGATATTGTGCGGAAGGCCACCGAGCGGGTGAATCCAATGGAACAGCGACTATTAGCCAAGCGCATTTCCGTCAGTCGGAGCGAACTAGGTTCTCTCCGGCAGATGTTAGTTCGACTCCAACGACTTCTGGCCCCGGAACCGGCTGCATTCTTGCGCCTTCTCAGTCGGCCTCCCGATTGGATTGGAGAAGAAGAGCTTCAGAACCTGCAACAAGCCGCAGAGAAATTCTCCTCCGCCATCAGCGACACAGCGGCCCTGGTCGAGCGGGTCAAACAGCTTCAGGAAGAATTGGCCGCGCTTGTCAATGAACAGACTAATCGCACGCTGTTTGTCTTGACGGTAGTAACTGTGCTGGCCTTGCCGATCAACCTGGTGGCGGGGTTGTTCGGCATGAATGTAGGTGGTATTCCTCTGGCCCAACACCCATACGGTTTCCTTTTGGTCGTGGGCCCCCTGCTGGTATTGACAGCGGTTCTGGCGTATTGGGGATTGGGCAGACGCCGTAATTAAAAGGCGCTGGAGAACTGTTTTACGTTCCGCCAGTACCGCATGACAGTTGGGTCATCGGCGATGAGCCATATGCTTCATTGCACTTTCTTGGCGCAGATCATTACGCCAAGCGGACCACCAGATCCAAGCGACACACCTGCCGCCACAGAGACAATTACTTCGGCGAGCGGGTGTCGGCGTGTGTTTTGACGTCGCGCCGTTGCTTGTCTACGACGCGGCGCAACTCGCGTTCCATTGTTTTGAAAGCGTCGTGGATCACTTTGTTGAGCGGCTGGTGCGATCCGTTGTCGATCTGCCTTTCATCGGCGACGAGCTCGTGGCCTCGGGCCACCGTCACATCGATACGGCCTTTGTGATGCGTATGATTGGTCTGCTCGATCGCCACGTCGCAGCGGTTGATGTGGTCGCAAAATTTTTCAAGTCGCGCTGCATATTCTAAAACGAGATTGTCGATCTGGTCAGATTTTTCCAGACCCCGGTACGAGATCTTAACAGGCAATTCCATGATTAATTAGATACTAACGAGCTCCTTGACGTTGAGGGAACAAAAATGTTCGAGCATCGTGCCATTAGATTTGCTGCAGCGAGCGAAACCGCGAAATAAGTTTCGCCGATTCCATTTTCACCAAATCCGATTTCACGTGTTCGACGATCCGGTCGCGCACTGCCGGAGGCAAAAGCTCAACAATCGCCGAATGAATTTCAGCAGGCGCGGCAAACGACCAGCCTTCTTTTCCGTTGCCTGAGACGATTTTCGTAATTTGATCTGCGAGCTCTTTGTGAATGCGGCGATCGGTTTCCACTTCGATCTGCGTCCGTTCCCCAATGGAAGCCGCCCCATGATGACCGCCCGCGCCGTCGCTCACTGGGAAACGCCCGGCGAAATCGCTCACTTTATCGACCAGCCTTCCGTGCGCGTCGGTGATGTTGAAGGCCTGTACTAATTGCAGGCTCGGGCCACGCATCGGCGTCTCGTTCACCCGGTATGCTTTCAGACTGCCGCGATCAGTGACGATTATAAGAGAACTTGCTGTCATGAACACTCACTGACCAAAAAATTGGCCGCGCGTGATAACACGCGCTTCGTATCTCTATAAACTAATTCGTTTTTGGCAACAAGATTGCGTTGCCTGAATTTTGTCTCCCTGGCGAGCGCGCTATTTGCGGCGAGCGCGTTCTTCCTCTGCACTAAGCGGCGGAAATTCCACAGGCCGTTTTTTCCAGGATTCCGCACGTGCCCGAGCTTGTGCGCCGCGCACAAGTTGCAGCAAACAACAGGCGCGCCCCCGAAGGTCGACGTCTTCGCCGGATGCGAATTTTCCCGGCTCCGCCAAAAAACCGTACGGATCCATCGTGTCGAGAATCAGTGCCCACTCGAGATTCTCCTGGCCTGGAAGCACAAAAGGAATCGCCTCATTGTGGGCATTAATCAGCAGTAGAAACGTGTCGTCGCGAATGGGTTCGCCTTCAAAATTAACAACATCGACCGTGTCGCCACTGAGCAGCATGCCGACACAGCGAACGAACGGCGACGCCCATTCTTTGTCGCTCATCTCGCTCCCGCCGGGATTGAACCACATCACATCCCGAATTTCGGAGCCGCGTATCCGGCGGCCTTGAAAAAATTTTGGACGCCGAAATACCGGATGCGCTTCGCGAAACCAGATCAGCTTTCGCGTGAATTCCAGAAATTGGTTCTGCTTTTCGTCGTGCCTCCAATCGAACCAGCTGATCTCGTTGTCCTTACAATAAGCGTTGTTGTTGCCCTTCTGCGTTCGTCCCCACTCGTCGCCACCCAAAAGCATCGGCACGCCTTGCGAAAGAAAAAGTGTGGTCAGAAAATTCCGCCGCTGCCGTTCGCGCAGCGCGTTGATCTGTGGGTCGTCGGTTGGACCTTCGACGCCGCAATTCCAGGAGAGATTGTTGTTGTCGCCGTCATTGTTCCCGTCGCCGTTCAGTTCATTGTGCTTTTCGTTGTAGCTGACCAGATCGTTCAGCGTGAAACCGTCGTGTGACGTGACGAAATTGATACTGGCAGACGGACGCCGCCCATTGTGTTGATAGAGGTCGGGGCTTCCCGTGAGCCGGTAGCTCATCTCGCCAATGCGCCCCTCATCACCTTTCCAAAAACCGCGAGCAGCGTCGCGATATTTGCCATTCCACTCCGACCACGGCGCTGGAAAATTTCCCACCTGGTAGCCATCCTCGCCCACGTCCCACGGTTCCGCGATTAGTTTTACCTGCGAGAGGGCGGGGTCCTGCTGAATAATTTCAAAGAAAGGGTGCAGCTTGTTAAAACCCCCATGATTACGGGTCAGACTAACGGCCAGATCAAAGCGGAATCCGTCCACGTGCATTTCCAGAACCCAATAACGCAGGCTGTCCATCACGAGCTGAAGCGTATGGGGATGCAACAGATTGAAAGTGTTGCCGGTGCCGGTGAAATCCACATACAAACGCGGATTCTCGGTATGCACACGGTAGTAAGCGAGGTTGTCGATCCCGCGAAAGCAAAGCGTTGGGCCGAGGTGATTTCCCTCGGCAGTATGGTTGTAAACCACATCGAGAATCACTTCGATCCCTGCCGCGTGCAGGTTGCGCACCATCGACTTGAATTCGGAGACCTGTGCCCCCGTTTGCCCGCTGCTGGAGTACTGCGCATGCGGCGCGAAAAATCCGATCGTGTTGTAGCCCCAGTAATTCGTCAGCCCGCGATCAACTAAAATTTTGTCGTCGATGTGCGCATGCACTGGCAGCAGGTCGACTGCGGTCACACCAAGTTTTTTCAAATAATCAATGGCTGCCGGGCTACCGAGCGCCGCGTACGTACCACGCAACTGCTCCGGAACTTCCTGCCAGAGTTTGCTGAAGCCTTTCACGTGCACTTCGTAAATCACGGAATTGCGCAATGGGATGCCGGGTCTCCGGTCACCCTGCCAATCGAATCCGGTGTCGATGACCACCGACTTCGGCACACCCCATGCATCGTCGCGGAAGTCCTGCGTCAAATCCTCTTTCTTGTCGCTGACCGCGTAACCGAACATTTCATCTGCCCAAATCACTTCTCCGGCGATAGCTTTCGCGTAAGGGTCGAGGAGAAGTTTCGAGCTGTTGAAACGCAGTCCGTGTTCTGGATCGTACGGACCGGCGACGCGGAAACCGT
>WNGE01011154.1_pt1 | contig 10761 bp, 8 predicted proteins | sample 5400651 | NCBI WGS metagenome assembly WNGE01 (sample SAMN13153370, study PRJNA577476) | soil metagenome | isolation source: 60 cm soil or saprolite under grassland replicate 2 | place: USA:California | collected 2016-06-15
ATCCTTAACGGCACCTATACCGACCACATGAACTTCGAATACTCTTTTGCGAGCGATTACATTTGTAAATGATCACGTTCGCCATCGGTGAGTGAACAGGAAGGCATGAAACAAGAAAAGGTCGGCGTGAAGCCGGCCTTTTCTTGTTTCTCGGTCCCTCGCAGCGCGGCGTAGCTTGCCTATTGGGACTCAAGCCTATTGGGACTCAAGCACCGTTATCGCCACTACGTTGACAATATCTTCCACCGAGCAGCCCCGGGAAAGGTCGTTGACAGGCCTGGCCAGCCCTTGGATGAGGGGGCCGTAAGCCTCGGCCCCACCGATCCTCTCGGTGAGTTTGTATGCGATGTTGCCGGAGTCGAGATCGGGGAAAATGAGGACATTGGCCTTGCCCGCCACCGGGCTCCCGGCCGCTTTCTTTTCGCCGATGCTGGGGATGAGGGCCGCGTCGGCCTGGAGTTCGCCATCGATGAGGATGCTCGGGTCGAGGTCCTTGGCGATATTCATGGCCTTTATGACTTTGTCTACATCCGGGTGCGAGGCGCTCCCCTTGGTAGAGAACGAGAGCATCGCCACCCTTGCATCCTCGCCGATCAGGGCCTTGTAATTGCGGGCCGTGGCCACGGCGATTTCGCCCAGCGCCTGGGCATCGGGGTTGGGGCTGACGCCGCAGTCGGCGAAGAAAATGATACCGTTGTCGCCAAACTTCGCGTTTTTGGTGATCATGACGAAGAAGGAAGAAACCGTCTTGAACCCCGGGGCTGTGCCGACGGTCTGAATTCCCGCCCTCAAGACGTTACCGGTGGTGCTGGTGGCTCCCGCCACGCAGCCGTCGATGTCCCGTTCCCGAACCATCATACCGGCGAAGAAGAGATGGTCAGGAGCAGTCAGAATCTTCCTGGCGTCCGCTTGGGTAAGGCCTTTTGCCTTGCGGATTTCTACCAGCTTGTCCACATAGGCATCGAGTTTGGGGGCCACGGCAGGATCAAGGATCGTCACGCCTGTAAGGTCGACGCTCTTGGCATCCGCATCCGCTTTTACCTTATCGGGGTTTCCGAGGATGGTGAGTTTGGCAAGCCCCTCTTTGTTGATTTGTTCCGCGGCAAAGAGCATCCGTTCGTCATAACTTTCCGGTAGAACGACCGTTTTCGGGTTGGCCTTGGCTTTCGCCTTCACTGTTTCGATAAAACTCATGAATTCTCTCCCGCGTTAAAATGAATTCCGTATTGTAAAGCAAAGAACCGACCAAGGTCACGCAATCACGCCGCCAAAAGCGCTGTGACCCGATTTCGGGGGCCTTGCGAGACGCGAGCTTGTGGGCCTAGGGGTGGCCAGAGATGGAAGACAAGTTTTCGCACATCAAGCAGATTAGCCGGGAGTACGAGGAGCGGATACGCCATATTCCGTATCTGAACATAGACTCGCTGCTCATCCCGTCCCCCTACGAGAGGGAAAAGGGCATCGACATCGACGACGAGCACAGCTTCGTCTGGGACGAAGAGGGGGAACTGCTCGGGTACCTCCTCGTCTATGCAAACAAGGAGAAGACCAGGTTCCACCTCTACAAGCAGGTCACCAGCCCCTTCGGCCGAGGCAAGGGCATCGGTTCAGCCTTCCTGGAGAAGCTGGCCGGATCGATTCAGCCGGACGCCCAGATATACCTGTATGTCTGGGAGAAGCTGATCAGCTCCATCGAGTTCTTCCGGAGCAGCGGGTTTTCGTTCCAAGAGGTGGTGGTTTACCGAAAAATGAGGTACCACCTCATGGCCGCCCGCGCTGCAGACCTGCTGGAGTCGATGGCCGTGACGAGGAGCCGGGACACCACGGTGGTGGAGAAGGTGACCAAGGTTCGCCACGACGCGAAGAAGTCCGTCAAGGTTCTCTTTGACATGGCCTCGATGCTCTCCGTGGAGAACTTCAACCGTGTGACCGAGGACATCAACCGGGAGACCACGGCACTGCTCAACACGCTGAACACCTACGAGGACAAGATCCGGGCCCACCGTGAGGTCAACATCCGGGAACTGATAACGGACCGGGTTGTCCAGCTGGTCGATGCCGCCTCCATCCCCTGCGATGTGCACCTCAAGCTGGCGCCGAGGATCCCGCCGGTCTTCGGCAACTACGTGGATTATAGCCGGGCGCTGATCAACCTCGTCTCCAACTCGCTCGACGCGATCGGCGAGGCGAAGAGGCACGGGCACATTGATATCTCCCTCACCGAGAGGGGCGACTCCGTTCTTCTCGCCATCAGGGACAACGGCATCGGGATCGATGAGGACCGGATGAAGCTCGGCCCCGACCATCTGCCGCTCTTCGTGGGCAGGACCACCAAGCACGGCCACTCGGGGGAAGTGGCCGGCGAAGGCGTCGGTACCCAGCAGATCTTCTCGACCTTCGGCGAGGGGAACATCACCGTCGAAAGCGTGGCGGGCGAGTTCACCCAGTGGAACATTCTTTTGAAGAAGAACATCCGCAAGGAGACGTCCCTGCTGACCAAGCTCGAGTCCAGGTACGCCGCGTTCATGAAGGCAACGGAGCGGATCGGCATAACGCCGCAGAGCAACTGGACGGAGGTCGGCGCCTTCATCTGGCAACTGCGGGAGATGGAGATCTTCAGCTACGACCTGGTCTACCAGTTCTGCCGGCACAACAACGTGCGCGACATCTACCGGAGCCTCCTCGCCTACCGCTACGGAGGGAGGGATCTGGGCTACCTGCGGGCGGAGCTCAAGCAGTGCAGGGTCGAGTACGAGGCGCTTCGTTCATGGCTGCTGGGCATCGTGAGTCGCATTAAGCGGAACGAGACCTATCTCGACGAGACTTTCGACATCGAATGCCTACAGGGGATACTCTTCAAGAGCTACGGGCAGGCCATCGTGAGGACCATGATCTTCACCCTGAACCCCGACACGGGCCGCTGCTTTTTCACCGACCGGAAGCTGGCCGAGCATGCGGACTTCATCCAGTACCTGGGCAAGAACCGCGACCGCCTGTTGCGCGGTGAGCTGTCCGGCGACGTGAACAACTTGTCCACTCCCATCTTCCTGGGGGTCTGGTCCGCCGCCAGCCGCGCAGATCTCAAGCAGAAGCTGCGCCTGATTCAGCGCGGTGCGCATCGTCTCCTCTACATGGGAATCAAGGGGGAGAAGAAGCTCGCCTTCTACAACACCACATTCAACTCCTGCGAGAGCGAGATCGACACCGGCAAGGTCACGACCCTGGAGGAGTTCAGCGCCGCGACGGATGAGGAGCTGGACCGGTTTCTCGTCGCTTCCGAGGACGATCTGCGCGGACTGCTCGTATTGGACTCACTCTGATCGCGGATGGTTTGACTTTGGCAGCCGCCTGCCGATCATTCAGCGACAGACGCTGACCGGCCCAAGAAATCCGAGCGCGTGGTCAGCTGACAGCAATTGTGAGTGGACCGTGGGAGGTCAATGTGGAGCGCGAGGTGAAAGCTGGCTCTATTCGTCTCAACGATGAAGAACGCGACGGTGGGAGAATGCCTGAGTCGTGCTGGTCACCTGCCCACCTTGACTCAGCCCGGAAGACAAGTCATTGACCTCGTCCCGAGCCGCCGCCGCAGCCAGTTCCTGCGTAGGGGCATGCCCCCATGATACTAATTGGTCGGGGTTCTGTGCTCCGCAGACCATCCAGTGGTAGCGTGTCTTGTGGTGAAAACTTTCCTCTTGAAACGTTAGGACATAGGAATTATCGGGAGATTCAGCCGTGCGAGGAGTGTGGGCGTCGTCCGATTCGATTCGGGGCATTACCTGTAATGATACGTGGCCGATGCCCGCCCTGCAAATGCGCCTCCGCGAGTTCGACTTTGTGAGGTCGATCCTATACATCTCCCCAACAGAGTGTTAGGATTGCTATGCCGTTGAATTGGACGGACGCAAGCGGTAGAAGCGCCCAGAGAGCGAACAACCAAGCGCCTTCGGAACACGTGTCTGCACACAACATCCCTCCGACTCACTCAGCCAGATTCAAACTTAAGAAGGAACACGAAACATCATGGAACAAGGAACAGTGAAGTGGTTTAACGACGCAAAGGGTTTTGGCTTTCTCAGCCGCCAGAACGGCGAAGATGTCTTTGTACACTTTTCGGCGATTCAGTCTAATGGTTTTAGGAGCCTTCAAGAAGGCCAAGCCGTGCAGTTCAGCGTCGTCAAGGGCCCGAAGGGCTTGCAAGCAGAGAACGTGACCGTAGTCTAGGTTCAGGTTCACGTCCGAAATGTTCTACGGGAGGGTGGCCACCGCGCCGCCCTTTCCATTGGTGCGCAGAGGATTATCGGGCATATTGCAGGTGAAACGGCTTCTGCCATGAACTCTGCCGCGATTCACGTGGAAAGAATGCAAAGGATTACAATGGGTAAGGAAGACGTATGCCTCGCCCCGATTCGAATCGGTCGCGGTCAACCTATACGGAATATATGGATTGGAGTCTGAATGGCAGGAAACTCAAGAACGACTTTCACAAAACGCTCGAAGGAGCGGGCTCGTCAGGAAAAGCGGGCCGACAAATCACAGAAGATGGAACAGCGCAAACAGCAGAAACAGGCTGAACCAGCCGAGCGCAGCGGCGAGCCAATCATTCGGTACGACGAGGACGGACAGCCGATCGCGCTGACTTTTCACGACTTCTAGCCAGCCCGCTGACTCGCCGCAATTGTTCTTAGGGCCATGAGCGATTTTTCGTCCTGCACGCAACTGGAAAATCCCGCCTTCATCCTCCCATGGAATCTCGATAAGGAGCCAAGGGCGGGCCGTGTAAGCCGTCTCGAAGGAAGGTTCAGTTCACCCGTAGTGGTGTTGAGGCAATGCTGTCCGTGCCCGCCATCGGGGCAATCTTCGAAAGCAGCACCCTAATCGTGTTCCCGGTGACCTCGACTTTGGGGCGCATCTGCTGAGCGCAAGGAGCGCAAAGCCAAATGTACTCCGTTATTTGCTCATTCCCGCCAGCCATGTTGCCAAGGTCGAAATCCAACCGAAACAGCTTTCCATCTCGAAGATGAGGGCTCGTAGGACACCAGCTATTGGCGCATTTTCTAACCATGGCACACCTGCTTTGGCGCGTAACGTTCTTAAACCCTAACGCAAAGAGAGCTCCGATACTGTTCATTTCGACCAGCGCAGGTGTGAGGTTGCTCACAAGTAAACTTCCTTTGCTCCTTCTACGATTTGATTGTCGTCCGCCTCTTCCGAGCACCCGCTCAAACGGTAAAAACTGCGAGACATCGAGACATTTGGCAGGTGCTCTGTTCCCGAGGTTCGGCTGCGGTTCGCGGCATTTCACGCCGGCATCTTAACTCTGTGGAAGTTGGGGGGTGAGCTGCATGTGCGTGATTCTGCTCCTGGAAGTAAGCGTCTCCAACGCCTTTTTTTTTGCCGCCGTTACAGCAATCCTGATCATGGCGCTGATGATTTTTGTGGCGCTCTTCGACCCCGGGTTGCGCTACAAGATCTCAGCGCCCGAGACCGGGCGGCTCGACTCGGAGGATTTTCTTTACATCCTGGAGGCGGTGACGGATGCGAAGGTGAACCATCGCACCAGCCTGCGGGTCCTGAGCAACGGCGACCAGTTCTACGAGGCAGAGCTGCGCGACATCAGCGCGGCGGTCCGGAACATAAACCTGGAAGCTTACATTTTTCAGAGAGGCGAAATTGCCGAACGATTTCTCTCGGCGTTGGCCGATCGCGCTCGCGCCGGGGTGAAGGTCAATCTTCTGATCGATGCTCTGGGCAGCGCGCGTACCACGGACGGCTATCTGCGGGCCTTCAAGGATGCGGGTGGTCGTGTCGGCTGGTACAACCCGGCGAGGTGGAACAAGCTGCCGAGGTACAACAACCGGACGCATCGCGAACTGCTGATTGTGGACGGCCAGGTCGCATACATCGGCGGCGCGGGGATTGCCGACCAGTGGTACCGCGGCACTGCCGGGAAGAAGCGCTGGCGCGACACGATGGTGCGCGTGGAAGGAGACGCCGTGCCAAGGCTGCAGGCCACCTTCGCCGAGAACTGGCTCGAGGCACATGGAGAGATCCTGACCGGGCCAGAGTATTTTCCCAGAGTGGAAGTCGAAAGCAGGGCGGCCGTGCTGGTCGTCAACAGCACACCATCGGCGGGCGGCGCCACACGCGCACGCACGCTGTATCAAGTGCTGGCGGCTTCAGCGCAGAAGACCATCGATATCACCACTCCATATTTCCTGCCCGACCGCAGCTTGTCCGACGAGATTGTTCGCGCCTCGCAGCGTGGTGTTCAGGTCCGCATCATCGTGCCGGGGCGGCACAGCGACCACCTGCTGACGCGAAGCTCAAGCCGCCGCGGCTTCGGCAAATTGCTCAAGGCCGGTGTGCAGATCTTCGAATATGAGCCGGCGATGATCCATGCCAAGGTACTGATGATTGACGGCCTTTGGAGCGTCGTCGGCTCCACCAACTTCGACAATCGCTCCTTCGGCCTGAACGACGAAGTCAACCTGGCGGTCCGCGATGCTGGATTGAACGACCGCCTGGAACAGGACTTTGTTCGCGATCTCGCCAACAGCTTGCAGCTCACTTACGAGAGCTGGAGGCGCCGCCCTGTGCTGGAACGTGCGCCGGAGCTGCTCGGATGGGTGCTCGAACGGCAGCAATGAGCGCCGACACCGTTCGCATCGTTACCTACAACATCCACAAATGCCGGGGAGTGGACCGGCGGACAGATCCGCTGCGCATTGCAACCGTGCTGCAGGAGCTCGAGCCCGATATCGCCGCGCTCCAGGAAGTCATGGACCTGCCCGGAGATACGACGCACGACCAGGCGCGCGTGATCGCCGCACACTTCGAAGATTTTGAAAGTCAGTTTGGGAGCAACCGGCAGCATTTCGGCGCGGCGTACGGCAACATGACGCTGAGCCGGTTTCCGGTGCGTTTCTGGCGGAATTATGACTTGACGTGGGGAAGGCGTGAGCGGCGGGGATGCCTACGCACCGATGTCGAACTCGCAAACGGCAGCGTGCTGCACATCTTCAATGTGCATCTTGGGACCGGCTTCCTGGAGCGCCGCCATCAGGGACGGCAGCTGTTGAGCACTGGCGTGCTCGGAGATGCTGCACTGACCGGCCCTTGCGTGGTCGTTGGAGACTTCAACGAATGGACCCGCGGACTGGCCACCAAACTCATGTCGGGCAAGTTTGAAAGCGTGGACGTCAGGGCCTACTCTCGTTTTGGACGGACCTATCCGGGAGTTCTACCTCTCTTCCATCTCGATCATTTCTACTTCGACCGGCGGCTGGTTTTGAGAAGCTACAAAGTTCATCGCACGCGCGCAGCACTGCTGGGATCGGACCATCTCCCGCTGATGGCGGAGTTCGAGGTGGTGCAGTAAGGGCGGTCGCAGCAGCTACTGCAATCAAAGGCTCAGGCCGCCGTTGCCGGCGGCCTGAGGTTCGAGGACAACTGCGTCACTTGGAGATGGTGTAGGTCCCGCTTGCAACCCCGCTTGTCCCATACCCATTTCCAGATGCAATGGCCTTGATGGTTGTGGTGGCCGACACTGGAAACACTCCGGTGTACAGCGTCGAGGAGGTCGTTGGCGTCGAGCCGTCGGTTGTGTAGTAGATCGGCACGCCGGGCGAGGCGCCGGAAAGTTTCACCGACACTGGAGCCGTGTAGGTCCCAGGCGTAGGCGAAAACGTCGGCGTGGCCGCCACAAATGTGTAGGTCGCGCTGGTTACGACGCTTGCCCCATAGCCGTTGCCAACCGCAATCGCTTTGAGCGTCGTGGTACCGTTCAGCGCGATCGGGCCAGTGTACAAGGTGGATGAGGCGGTCGGCGTCGAGCCGTCCCTGGTGTAGTAGATCGACACGCCGGGTGAGACGTCGGTGAGCTTCAGCGAGACCGGCGAGCTGAACGTTGCGTAAGCTCCCGGCGTGAATGACGGCGCGGCCGCGACAAACGTGTAGGTCGCGCTGGCCACCGGACCTACGCCGAACCCGTTGCCCGCGGCGATGGCCTTGATCGTCGTGGTGGTGTTCACCGTGAATGCTGCGGTGTACAGGGTCGACGCAGTGGTTGGAGTCGAGCCGTCGGTCGTGTAGTAGATCGAGGCGCCCGATGAGGTGTCGGCGAGCTTCACGGAAACCGGCGAGCTGTACGTTCCATAGCTGCCGGGCGCGAACGAGGGAGCCGCAGCCAGGATGTAATACGTCGCGGTCGCAACCGTGCTGGACTCGACGCCAGTGCCGAGTGCAATCGCCTTGATCACAGTGGTGGTGTTCACGGCGATCGGCCCTGTATACACGGTGGACGAAGCCGTCGGATTCGAGCCATCTTTCGTGTAGTAGATGCTTACACCGGGCGTGATATCACCGAGCGTGACGGACTGTGCAGAGGTGAAGCTCGTCACCGGCGCCGGCGAGAAGCTCGGATTCGCAGCAACCATGGTGTACACCGCAGCTGCAAGCTGGCTCTGCTGATAGCCGCTGGCAACGGCTACCGCGTTGATCGTTGTGCTGGCGCTGACCGCGATCGGTCCGGTGTACAGGGCCGATGACGTCGTCGGGATTGAGCCATCTTTGGTGTAGTAGATGCTCGCCCCGGCGGTCGCATCCGCCAGCCTGATGGACTGCGGAGTGTTGAAGGTAACGATCGGCGATGGCGAGAAGGTCGGAGGCAGCGTAACCTTTGCCACAGACTTGCTGTCGGATCCCGTGATTGACGGATTCGCTGTATCGGTAGCAGTGAGGCTCTGCGTTCCTCCCGTGTTCAGAGTGGCAATGAACGAGCCCATGCCTTTCAGGATAGTGTCTGCGTGCAGCACGGCCTGCGGGTCGGAGCTGGTGAAGTGGACCTTTCCGTTGTAGCCAGGAGCGACCAAGCCATACTGGTCGAGTGCCGTAACAAAGTAACTGAAGGCGTAACCAGTGCTCACGAGATCCGGAAGCATCACTTGGAAATTCGTGGGCACGCCTACGCGGATATTCACAGACACAGGCGTGATCGTGCTGCTTATGGTGTCGGCGGCCGTCACGGTCTGCATGTCACGCGTGAAGAGCGTTGCGCTGAATGTGCCCCTGCCGTTCGTCAGGGTTGTGTCCGCCGGCAGTGCCGCCAGCGGATCGGAGCTGCTGAAGCGCACCGTGCCGCTGTAACCCGTCGAAATGTGATTCAGCACGTCCTGTGCGATGACGTCGACACTGAACGGCACGTTGAATGACGCCCTGGAGGGGGTCTACGGACAGCGCTGAAGGCACCGGAGACGTCGCGATGAAGAACACCGGGTCCGCTGTGGTGGTGAGATCGTTGATCAGATTGGCGCCGTTCGGGCTTCCCCAACCGGTCACCAGATCGTAGCCAATTGTTGCCGGAAAATAGTTGTTGCCGCTGCTGATGTCGTGAAAATCGTTTTGATATTTGGCTGAGTTGCCAAGAGCATAGATCGCAGGATTGATGAACCCCACGGGCGGCTGGCCGATGGCGGCGGCCTGCTGATTGGCAAGGGCGATATAGCCTGCCCACATCGGCGCGGCGAAGCTGGTGCCGCCGTACATGTTGGCCGAGCAGGCTTTCTGGTCGGCGCAGACGTAAAAGCTGTAGTCGGAGTTGGCCGAAACGTCGGGGCCGTTCCGATAAAGCGTGGACCCATAGTTGGCGGCGGTGATTATGCCCGGGGTCTGTTGCCAGTAGGGGATCGGGATGCCCTGGGGCGAAACGCCTCCGCCACTGTAGTCCCAACCGGTTTCCGAACTCCATGTACTGCCGGCATTGGTGGTTGCTAAGGAGGTCCCGCCTACCGCGATGACGTTTGCATCGTCGGCAGGATAGTAGAACCAGCCTCCGTCCCATGCGCCCCAATCGCCGGCGGCCGTAAAGAAGCTCTGCCCCTGGGCGGCCATTCGCTCAAAGTACGGATCGGCCGCCTCGGGGTCCGGTGGGATCCAGGCCCAGGAACAACTCAACTGCCGGGGCAACGGAGACGCCGAGGTCATGGCGGCGAAGATGGCGGTGTCGCTGGATCCCACGAACACATACAGGGCATCGATGCCCGGGGCCATGCCCAGGGCCTGCGTTATGTCGAGGATCTGTTCGGTGTCATCACAGCCGTCAGCCACCTTGCAGTCCAGGCTGGTCCCGTCGGCGGAGACTCCGATCACCGGGGCCGTTCTGGTTTGGCCGGTGTTCCTGTAGTACGTATCCAAATCGGAGATGTCGTATCCGTAGTACTGCAGGAGCCCGATGCTCTGGCCGGCGCCGGTGAGTGTGCCTCCGTAGTAGGCAGACCGCATGTCGCTGCCGCAAAAAGAAGCGTCAGGACATGAGCCCGTGATGGCGTTGGGCACCGCAGTGGTGGTGGAACTCTTGCGCGCCGAAGATGCAGGTCCTGTCGTGGTGGTGCCACCGGGCTGCGCGCTCTCGCCCTTTTTCTTTACCAGCGGCCGCGGAATCGAGTAGTTGTCCAGTCCCGAGATGTGCCACAACGGGACTTGCAGGTCCGGCGTGGGCTCGCGATCGGGGGCGTAGTAAGTGCGCTTTTCCTTCGGATGTTGATACACGCCCATGTGGACGTGAAAGGCCTTTTCCACCGTCGCCACCGAGCCCTTGAGCTGCACATTCATCGCGTCGCGCGAGCCGCCGACCACCTTGAAACCGTTGGCCTTCGCGAACTTCACCACCGCATCGTAGTCGTCCTGAGCAGGTCCGAATTTATCAGTGAACTCTTTCACGCCGAGATAGTGCCGGTAGGACGGACTGGATGGGTCGTAAAGAGT
>WNGE01008720.1_pt1 | contig 10760 bp, 7 predicted proteins | sample 5400651 | NCBI WGS metagenome assembly WNGE01 (sample SAMN13153370, study PRJNA577476) | soil metagenome | isolation source: 60 cm soil or saprolite under grassland replicate 2 | place: USA:California | collected 2016-06-15
TTCTGGACGCCGATTGCACGCCAGCTGCCTCCGCGATGGCTGCTGGTGCCCGCTGCAGCCATGCTGGTCCTCTCGATTGCGGTGCGGCGTTTTTACGGGAGTCACCTCACACCGACCAACACGATCATCCACCTGGACAGCCTCGCCGTCGGCTGCATGATCGGCATTGCCTTGCGCGTCTTTGCGTGGTCTCCCGCGGTCTGGAAATGGATCGCACGCGCGGGACTCTGCGTGGGAGCCAGCGGAGTGTGGCTGATGCTGCATCGCGGATCGGCCGTCACCGATTCGCTGCTGGCCTTCGGCTTTGGCGGGATGCTGCTAACGGCCTTGCTCGGCGACACTAAACCGCGCCGCTCAATTTACTGCCGGGTGCTCGAATTGCCTCCGTTGGTCTTCGCGGGAAAGATCAGCTATGGGCTCTATCTCATTCACATCCTGGTCTTTTCACTGCTGGGCGGCTACGTGGACAAGAACCTCGACGCCTTCGGCATCCCCGGCAATCTTGCGATCGTCGCGATCCGCGTAGTGGTGGCCATCGCCTGCGCCGCGCTGATGTGGCGCTTCTTCGAAAAGCCGATCCTAGCTTACAAGAAATTCTGAAAAGAGATTTCGTATCGGGGTGCCCCATCCTAACCTTCTTTTGGTAAGGGTGGGGTCGTTGACTTTGATCGGTCTTAGTCGGCTTCCTGCAAAGACGTGACGTGCTGCTCGAGCGCCTTGGTGTACTCGCGCTCGGCTGCGAGCTCCGCCTCCAGCTTTTTGATCTGGCTCTGCAGACGCATGATCTCCAGCCGCAGCTTGCCGGCGTCGGATGAGCCGATGTTGGCCGACAGGGGCGGGGCGGGAACGCGGCCGGGCGAGGGCGGAGGAACGGGAATCCTGGCCGCTCCGGTGATCTGCGTGCCGGGGATTGAGACCGGAGGCGCAACCACGGAAGGCGACATCGCGGCCGCAACAGTCGCCGCAATCGAGGGCGACCCAGGACGCGCCGTTCCGGGCGGCATAGATGGAATACGTGGCGGAGCCGGGACCGGCCCGGAGGCTGCCATCCGTCCAAGGACTGCGCGTGATGGCATCGGACCGCTGAAGATGCTGCTGAGGGCGGCGCTGGCCGCCTCGCATTCCTGCGGCGGCGGAGGGGCCTCCACCGGCACCTCCAGCAGGTGGCGCACGCGTGCGATAAGGTCCTGCGGCTGGAACGGCTTGCGAATCAGTTCATTGGCGTGCACGGCGAAGGCGCGCTCGGCCACGCTCTTGTTCACCACGCCGGACATCAGGATCACCGGGGTCTTGGCGAAGCGCGGGTGCTTGCGGATGTATTCGCAGACCTCGTATCCGTCGCGTCCGGGCATGATCACGTCGGTGATCACCACGTCCGGCGCGTTGTGTTCCATAAGATCCATGGCGCTGGCGGCGTCGTGGCAGGTAATGACCTCGAGCTCCTCGCGGCGGAAGGCGATCTTGATGACCTCGCGCATGGTGGCGCTGTCGTCGATGAAGTAAACAACCGACTTGCCGTTCGGCTTTTCACTCGGCATCGCGCTCATTTAGACCCTTCCTCCGGGGTCCCCGGCAAGCCCGTGTTTGGCTTGTTGGGGTAACTCGCTGGCGGCGCGCGCCTCGTCGACCTCGCGCAGCGCGTTCAGCAGGAGCTCCGTCACCGAACGGAAGACCGTCCTGGTGCCGGCCAGCGATCCGGGCACAAATTTGTAGACCCCGCGCACAGCGCCATTGCAGGCCTTGACGATGCGCGTGACTGCATCGTCGCCGATGATCTCGCCCACCTCGGCGTGCCGCAGCTCGCCGCGGCTGAACGAAAGCGTGCCGTCGATGGTCTCCGCGTTGATGTAGAGCACTCCCGACTGCAGCGAGTGGGCCAGCATCTGGATGACGCCCGGCAGGTCCAGGTGCGAGAGGCTGCCTTCGAGCACGCTCTGGTCCGACTCCAGCATCTGCGTGGGATGGAAGCCCTCCAGGCGGCTGACCAGGAAAGTGCGCACCTGCGACGCGATGTTCTCCGGACCGCGGCGGCGGTCGATGTAGTCGTCGCAGCCGGCGCGGAATGCCTCCATCAGCGCCTTCTCGCCGCCATCGCCCATGGCAAGGATGGGAAGATTCGCCGTGCAGGCGTCGCTGTGCAGGATGCGCGGAAGGTCAAATGCGCTCAGCTCGCGCATGTTTGTGGCGCACAGGATTGCGGTGGGCGCGTTCCACTCCAGCGTGGTCAGCGCGTACGTGGGCTGCGTGGCATGGGTCACGGCGAAGCCCTGCGACTCGAGCGCATCGGTCAGGCGGCGGGCAAAGAAGACGTTGCTGTCGATCAGCAGAATTCGCTGATTCAGCGGCGCGTTCGCGCTCATTGCCTGGCCTCCTTTCCGCCGAGCTCGTTCCAGCCGGGTACTCCGGCTGACGTGGGGTCTCCAGCGCGCCCGCTGTTCATCCCCACTCTGCTAAAGGCTGGCAGATCGGGGGCCTCGCTGGCGTGCTGGGGTTGTATGCAGTGTGCCACAACCTCGTCCATGTCCAGCAGAGGAACTGTCCCGTCTGCGGTACGCAAGAGACCAGAGACGAAGGTAACGTCGGTAACCACCGGTGACGATTCTTCTGTATCCTCCCGCTCGCCCTGCACCAGCTCGCAATCGCCGCTGACGGGAATGGCCACCGAATACGAAGCCCCGCGATAGTTGCTCTGCGCGATCAGATACCGGCTGCACGGCCCGTTGTCGCCGAAGCTGCGGACCACATTGCAGACCGGGATCGCCGTGCCACGGCGCACCAGCACCCCATCGAGCGACGGCGTGGTGTGCGGAAACGAGTACACACGGTCCGGCATCACCACTTCCATTACGTGGCGGGAGTCCAGCGCAAACCGGCTGCTGCCCAGGGCAAAGGTCACAAATCGCCGGCTGTCACTCCTGGCCTGTGTTTGTCTGGCCTGGGCCTCGACCGCCTCTCTCTGCATTCGGGCGCGGTTCCGTGGATCGCCCATCAGCATGACGTCACCGCTCCCTTCCGGCGGGGTCCCCGGCAAGCCCGCATTTGGCTTGCTGGGGTGAGGCGGGGTCCCCGGCAAGCCCGCATTTGGCTTGCTGGGGTGAGGCCACAGTGGGCTGCCGCCAGTACTCTGTTCTTACGAGCGGAACCACTTCGTTTTCCAGCAGCAAAAGGCCGCGATACCACTGGCGTTCAGCGCCCCGGAACAGCGCGGGCAGCGGCGCCACTCTGGGCAAGGTAGTCATGCGCTCCACTGCGGTCACGCCCAGCGAGCAGTTGCCGGCGCGGTCCCCGTCAAGCCCGGGGTCCCCAGCGCGCCTGCTGTTGGCGTGCTGGGGTGGAAGCCCGCATCTGGCTTGCTGGGGTGAGGGCTTGAGCACCACAAAGTGCTCGAGGCGCCCAGCGCCCAATCCAACCCGCTCAGCGAAGTCGATCGCGCCGGCGGCCTTGAAGCCGTTGAAAGCGCCGCGCTCGGCGCAATCGCGAATCTCGGCGACCTCGCCGGCCTCCACGGCAAACCTCATTCCGCCGGCGGTAAACAGGATCACCGGTCCGGCAGTGGCAGCGACAACCGGCTTGGCCGGAGTCGAGCGCGAGGTCAACGGGGCCCCCGATCTGCCCGCTTTTGGCAGACTGGGGCTGAACGGCGCTTGGCGCGGCGGAAGTCCCCTGACGGCCCCTGACGCCGCACTCCGAGTGGATGGGTTTAGCGTGGATGGATTTGGCGTCGATCGATCTAGCGCCGATGGATTTAGCGTCGATGGATTTAGACCAGGTTTCGCCTCGGTTGCCATGCTCACGCCCCTGCCCTTCCGTTTGTGCCGGCATAGAACGTCATGCGCCGGTTGACGGCGCCGGCGATCTGCTCCAGCGGCAGCACGTGGTGCACGGCGCCCGTACGGATCGCCTCCGACGGCATGCCGAAGATCACCGAGGTCTCTTCGTCCTGCGCCAGCACCAGGCCGCCGTTCTCCTGAATGGCCTGGGCTCCGCGGGCTCCGTCATTGCCCATGCCGGTCAGGATCGCCGCGACCGAGTTGCCTCCGGCGAGCATTGCCACGGACTCGAGCGTCACGTCGATGCTGGGCCGGTAGCCGGCAATGCGCGGCCCGTCGTCGAGCACGATCCGCGGCGCAGATGCGGTGCCCGGCGCAACGCGCAGATGACAGTCGCCGGGGCAGACATAGGCATGCCCTGCGCGCAGCGTCTCGCCGTTCTCCGCCTGCTTCACGGGGATCTTCGAAACGCCGGCGAGTTGCTCGGCAAACTGAGCGGTAAAGCTGCCTGGCATGTGCTGCACGACCAGCAGCGCCGCGGGGAAATCCGCCGGAAACTCCGGTATCAGCTTCATCAGCGTCGCGGGACCGCCGGTTGAGGCCGCCAGCACAGCGATGGGCAGGCGCGCGCCGTTGGACGGCGCCTGCGGCCGCGCTTGCGTGACTCCGGCTGCCGGAGCGGCTAGTTTCGGACTCGGGGCGGCAACGCTCGCAGTTTCCGAGATTGCCGGTTCGGCCGATACCTTCGCTGCAGCATTCGCCGGCGCCTTGCGCACGAGATTCCGGACCACCCGGACTTTCGCGGCGGTGCGCAGCTTGCGAACCAGCTCGTCGCGCACGCTGGACATATCGAGATCAATCGCCGTGCTGGGCTTGGCGACAAAATCAATCGCCCCGAGGTCCAGCGCGCGCAGAGTGGCCGTGGCTCCGGCGCGCGACTCCGAGCTGACGATCACGATGGGCCGCGGCTCGGTGGACATGATGGCCTCGGTTGCCTCCAAGCCATCCATGTAGGGCATATTGATGTCCATGGTGATGACCTGCGGGCGCAGCTTCGAACTCTGTGCCACCGCCTCGCGTCCGTCGCGCGCCTCGCCGACGATCTCAAAGCCGCCGTCCGCGCCGAGGATGCCGAGCAGCACCTTGCGCATGAAGGCCGAATCGTCGGCCACCAGCACCCGGATTTTCTCGCCCGCCGTCATCTTCCGTCTTTCACACTCAAACTGTCTCTACTGCACTACCGGAGGAGCTGGAGCCGCTCCAGTCGCTTCTCCCGCGGCCTGTCCCGATGCCCCGATCAGCTCCACCACCTGCGCGATGAAGGTCTCTTCCTGTACCGGCTTGACCATGAATGCGGCGGCGCCTTCCTTCAGCGCGCGGTCGCGATGTTTCGCGCCTGCGCGCGAGGTCACGACCATCACCGGAACCTTGCTCGTCGAAGGCGTCTGGCGCAGGTGCATGATCAGCTCGTAGCCGTTGGTGCGCGGCATCTCCAGGTCGGTGATCACCAGGTCGCACTCGTTGGAGGTCGCAATCTCCAGCGCCTCGAGGCCGTCGCAGGCCAGCTTGACCCGGTAGCCGGCTTTCTCCAGCATGCGGCCCACAAACTTGCGCACGCTGATCGAGTCGTCGGCGAGCACCACGATCTTTTCCCTCTCCACCGCATCGATAGCGGCGGCGGGAATCTCGCCGCGCGCCACGGCAACCGCGCCAGGCAAAAAGAGCCGCGCGGCGTTCATCGCCATTGTCAACGGGCGGCGCTCGATGGACTCGCCCATGATCAGGCGGTTGAGGTCGACCAGCAGGATGAGGCTTCCGTCGGGTGCAATGGTCGCGCCCGGGAAGAGCTTGATGTGGCGCAGATACTCGCCGAGGTTCTTGATAACGATCTCGTCCTTGCGCAGCACCTCTTCCACCACCACGCCGACCTGGCGGCCGCCCACGTTCACCACAACCAGGCGCAGATAGCCGTTGACCGGCTGCAGGCGCGGCAGTCGCAGGGCCCCGTCTAGGCGCACAACTTCGGTGAGCACATCGCGCACCTTGGCGATCAGCTTGCCGCTGACCTCTTCGATCTCGCTGGGGCGAATGCGGCGGATCTCCTCGACGAAGCCCAGCGGGAAGGCAAAAGTCTGGGCGCCGCACATCACAAACAGCGCCTGCGAGATGATCAGCGTCAGCGGCACCTTGAGGGTGAAGCGCGTGCCGATTCCCTTCTCCGTCTCGATTTCGATCTCGCCGTTGAGGTTGGTGAGGTTGGTCTGCACCACGTCCAGCCCCACACCGCGGCCCGCCAGCTCGGTGCGTCGCGAGGAGGTGGAGAAGCCCGGACGGAAGAGCAGGTCGAGCAACTCGCGGCGTCCCATGCGCTCGGCCTCATCGGCGGAGACGAAGCCGCGCTGCACTCCGGCGGCCTTGATCTGGTCGAAGTCCACGCCGCGGCCGTCATCTTCCACTTCGATGTAAATGTGGTTGCCCCGGTGGTAGGCGCGCACGGCGACGTTGCCGTGGTCGGGCTTGCCCGCCTCGTAGCGCTCGTCGACGCCCTCAATGCCGTGCGCCACGGCATTGCGCACCAGGTGCAGCAGCGGGTCGGCGATCTGCTGAATGATGTTGTTATCGAGCTCGGTCTCGGCGCCGGCCAGTATGAGTTCCACCTGCTTGTTGCTCGCCTTGGCCGCGTCGCGCACGGTGCGCGTGATGCGCGTGAACAGGTTGCCGATGGGCACCATGCGCGCCTGCGTGATCTCATCCTGCAGGCGGTGCGCCAATTTGGTGAACTCGTCGATGTCGCCGTCGACGCGGCGCACAAAGCCGTCGAGCTGGGTCAGCACCTCGGAGATGTCGGCTGAGATTTCGGTCAGCGAGCGCGACAGGATTCCGAAGTCGTCGTAGCGGTCCATCTCCAGCTCGCTGAACTCGGAGTGGCCGCCGTCGTGCATTCCGTGGCCGTGGCCGTAGCTGCCGCCATAGCCGGGCTGGCCATAGCCTCCGCCGTAGCTTCCAAATCCGCCGTAGCCGTATCCGCCCGGCTGCATCTCACCGGCGCTCTGCCCCAGCACGCCAAAAGCGGGCGCGCTGGGGACCCCGCGCAGCTCATAGGGCGCTCCGGGCCACTGCGAAAGCGGCGCGCCGAGCGAGGAGCCAATGCGGCTGAACTCGTACTTGTCCTGGAACTCCGTCACCTTCTCGCTCATGCGGCCCTTGGAGAAATTCAACACCTCAGCCAGCTTTTCCAGCTCCGCCAAGCGGCCGAGCATGCGCGTGCGATTGATCACCAGCTCGCCGACGGCGTTCATCATCCGGTCCAGCCGCTCCAGACCGATGCGCACCGACTTTGACTGGGCCATGCCGACCGGGGGCGTGGAGGGTTTGGCTACATCCGTCGGAAGCGCCTCGGCCAGCTCCGGCGCGGAGATCGACTGCGCCTCCCGGCCCCCAATCTGCCCAGATTGGGGATAGAACAGCTCCTCCACCGGGCTGGGCACAGCAGGTGCTTGCGCATAGAGCGGTGCGCTGATGTCGATCTTTGCCTCCGCCGGGGCCGTCGGCCGCAACGGCTCGACGGGCCAATCCAGCGGCTCGAGTTCGTGGTAGGTGCTCCCCGGCAGCACGGCATCGAAGGCCGCAGCCAGCGACGCCGGCGAGTCGGCAAAGACCGCGGGAGTAATGCGAGAGGGAGCGACCGGAGCAGAGTCGAGCGCTGCATCCAAGGGGCCCCCGGCGAGCCCGTAGTTGGCTTGCTGGGGTGGAAGCGGCGCGGCATCAAGCGGCGCGGCTTCCAGCAGTGCGGAATCAAGCTGCGCGGGCTCAAGCGGAGCAGGCGCAGGCGCAGGCTGAGCCGGCATGGTCGCCACAGTGGAAGCTTCCGCTTCCGGCTCCGCTGCTGCAGACTCTTCTTCTGCAGGCGAGACGGACGCCAGCCGCGCGATCAGGCCGCGCGCCGCAAGCTGGAAAGCGGCCTCGTCCTCCCACTGCCGGTAGATCAGCTTCTTGAGCACATCGACTGTCTCAAGGCAGAGGTCGATGATGGTCGCGTTGGGCTTCAGTTCGCCGTCGCGAAGCCGGCCGATCAGGTCCTCGGCGCAATGGGCGATGGTGCTGATGCGCTGCCAGCCCACCTGCGCGGCCGAACCCTTGATGGTGTGCATGGAGCGGAAGAGGCGATGAATCTCCTCTTCGGTGGGATTCGACTCGATCGCCAGCAGACAGCCGGTGGTGATCTGCAGGTGCTCTTCGACTTCAGGGACAAAGAACTCCAGCACCTCGGCCGGGACCTCTTCATCGGGCTCCAGTTCGGGCACCTGCTCGAACGAGATCCGGGACGCAGCTGCCGCAACCGGCGAAATTTCCGCAGTCACTTCGGTGACAGCGGCTTCCGCCTCGACCGCTTCCTCCTCGGGCTCGGCGTCCTCAGCTTCGAAGCCGGCAGCTGGCCCAGCTTCCTCTTGATCGAGTTCGGGTGGCCCGTTCAAGCCCTCTGTTGGCTTGAGTGGGGCAGTTGCTTCTTCTTGGCTAGGCGCCACAGCCGCGAGCTCAGCAATTTCCTCGTCGGCCTCTTCCTCGGCTTCGACGGCGTCCTCGGCCTCAGCGGCAGCAACAGACTCGTCACCCGAAGCGGCCGCCGGAGCAGTCTCCTCCTCGTGCAGCTCTTGCGGCTCGGAAACTTCCGAATGCGCCGCCTGGTTCGAAGCATGAGCTTCCGGAGCAGTCTCTGCCGGCGCTGCCTCGCCCTCGGCCTGCGCTTCCGCCTCGGGCGGCGCCTGGAATGCGAACGGGAAGCGCTGCTTGAAGGCGGCGATGTCCTCGGCCGACTCCACCCCGTTGGCGCTGATCATGATCAGGTCGCTCTCCAGCACCGCGATCGCTTCGTAGATGAATTCCACAAGCGGCGCGGCGGCCTCGGGGCTGATGGTGGCGTTCATCGCGTACTGGAAGATATGCGCCAGTTTGCCCGCAACCTCGTGAAAGAGCGGATAGCCGTAGGTGCCGCTGGTGCCGGTAACGCTATGCGCCGAGATGTAAAGGCGCTCGATGTCCTCGTACAGTGGATAGGGGTCCTGCACGATGCCCGAGTACTCGCGCAGAAACTGCAGGTGCTCGCTGGCCTCCTGCAGGAAGAGTTCGATCATCTCCGGGCTGGGGCCGTTCATTGCACGACCTCCGTGGCGCGGGCCGGGCCCGATGCTGAGGTCAGCGGCTTCTGCAGCAGCCGTGCGCCGTTGAGGAAGGTCTGATGGAACTTGACCGGTGCATCGGAGATCGATTCGGCATGGCCGAGGAAGAGATAGCCGCCCGGCTCGAGCGCTTCGTAGAAGCGCTGAATCAGCTTCGAGCGCAGCTCCGCGCTGAAATAAATCAGCACGTTCATGCAGAAGATGCAGTCGAAGCGGCCGAGATAGACCGGGTGCGCCAGATTGAGCGGCGCAAACTTCACGATCTCGCGCAGCGCCGGCTTCACCTCATACTGCTCATCCTGCTTCGTGAAGTACGCCGAGATCTGCGCGCGAGAGAGATTTTCCAGCGCCCTGCCGCGGTAGATGCCGCGCTCGGCGCGCTCCAGCGCCTCGCGGCTCACGTCGGTGGCGAGAATGTTGGCAGGCGGAAGAGAGCCTTGCCCTCGCCCCATTAAGCCAACGGCGGGCTTGCCGGGGACCCCAGATGCATCGCACAGGGTCAGTGCGATCGAGTACGGCTCTTCGCCAGTGGAGCAGCCGGCGCTCCAGATGCGCAGCGCCGAATCCTTGTCCCAGAACTTGCGCCCCAGCATCTCGGGCAACACGCGCTGCTCGAACGCCGCGAAAAGTCCCGGATAGCGCAGGAAGCTCGTCTCCTGGGTCAGCAGCCGCTCGAGCATTGCGTCGTACTCGACGTTGGAGCCGCGCACCAGGCGCAGCAGTTCCAGGCCGTAGTTCAGGCGCTTGCGCTGCATGTGCTCCACGACGCGCGTGGTCAGGAAGCGCTCGCGCGACTCGTCGAAGAGGATGCCGGAGCGCTGCTCGATCAGCAGTTGCAACTCCCGAACCTCATGGCCGGTCAGCATCGGATTGGCCTCAACTTCGCTCATCGCCGCCTGAATCTATCCAGAACCTGTGAGTGCCCCATTCAAGCTTCTTTTGCTTGAGTGGGGTATTTGACTTTTGCTTATGCCCGTCCCGCGCCTGCCTGCGCTTCCTTCCGCTGAGGCGGTGGCCCGGATGCCGGCGTAGACTGGGAAACTGCCGCCTGCCCATTCGCCGGCTGTGCATTTACCGGGGCGTTCGAGACGCGGAACTGCGAGAGCGCCTCGTTGAGTTGTTCGCTCATCTTCACCATCTTCTCCGTGCTGCGGGCCGTCTGCCGCGCGCCCGTCGAGGTCTGGCGCGTGATGTTGGAGATGATCTGCATGGCATTGGCCACGCCTTCCGTGCCGCGCACCTGCTGTTTGCTGGCCAGCGAGATCTCCTGCACCAGTTCGGCCGACTGCCGCACCACGGCCGAGATCGCCTCCAGCGCCTTGCCGGCCTGGTCGGCGAGACGCGCGCCCACTTCCACCTCGCGCGTGCCCTCTTCCATCACCACCACGGCCTCGTTGGTCTCCGCCTGAATGGCCTTGATCAGCGCAGCGATGTCCTTCGTAGCGGTGCGCGAGTGTTCGGCCAGCTTGCGAACCTCGTCGGCGACCACGGCAAAGCCGCGGCCCGCCTCGCCGGCGCGCGCCGCTTCAATCGCAGCGTTCAGTGCCAGCAGGTTCGTCTGCTCGGTGATGTCGTTAATGACGTTGATGATTTCGCTGATTTCCAGCGAGCGGTCGCCCAGCGACTTGATCTTCTTCGCCGTGGCCTGCACGCTGGAGCGAATGCGCTGCATGCCCTCGAGCGTGTCCCGCACCGAGCGGTTGCCCTGCTCTGCGGCATCCAGCGCGCGGCGGGCCGCCTCGGCGCTGGCCTCGGCGTTGTTGCTCACCTGCTTCATCGAGACCGTCAGCTCCTCGACGGCCGAGGAGGTGTT
>WNGE01008723.1_pt1 | contig 10758 bp, 12 predicted proteins | sample 5400651 | NCBI WGS metagenome assembly WNGE01 (sample SAMN13153370, study PRJNA577476) | soil metagenome | isolation source: 60 cm soil or saprolite under grassland replicate 2 | place: USA:California | collected 2016-06-15
TCTTCGCGTACGAAGCCATCTGGAAGGCCGCGAGCAAGAACGAGAGGGTCGGTGTCGGCGTCCTGTACGGCCTCTTCGTCGCCCTGCTCTTCCTGCTCTCGCGGATCTTCACGGGCCGCGCCGTCTTCATTCACGCCGGCATGCTCTTCGGGACCATCATGGTCATGAACGTCTGGATGCGGATCTGGCCATCGCAGAAGAAGATCATCCAGGCCGTGAAGGGCGTCACCCCCGCGCCTGACGCCACGGTGCCCGCGATGGCTGCCCTGCGCTCGAAGCACAACACCTATATGTCCGTGCCGCTGGTCTTCACGATGATCTCCAACCACTACCCGACGATCTACGGCTGGGAGCACAGCTGGCTCATCCTGTCGGCGATCCTCGCGGCGGGGTTCGCCATGGCGAAGCTGCTCTATCTCAAGTCGGCGGGGAGCGCACCGGCGCTGTACGGTGCTCCCCTTCCTGCGGCTGCGAGCGCAACTCGCGGCGTGGCCGCGCCGAAGCCGTGACCGTTCGCAGCGTGCGGTATGTCGCCGAGCTGGCGAGGCCGTTGCCGGGGCGTGCTCCGTCGCACCTGCAGAGACGAGCTTCATCGACGTGCTCGGCGCTTCACAGGCCCTGGTACGCTTCGCCCGTGCGACAGGTCGTGGGTTCGCAGCCCGGACCGGCGGCGCGCTGCATCGCGGGCTAGAGACCGCGCAGTCGAGCGGACGACGGGCGCCAGCCGCCGCTCTTGAGCGCCGTGTCGACCTGAGCCGACCGCGAAGAAGTGAAGGCACGATTGACAGAATTGGAGAGCGACCGAAAACCGTCGGCTTCACGAGCTCCTCGGACTCGCTCGGCGCCTGCGCGAGGTGCCAAGCCAGGCTCCCGGGCGAACGAGGGACCATGAGAGGCCGCCCCACGAGGCCGCTCTTCGACCTTGACGCACTGCGGCCCGGCACTCACGTTCCATGTCGACCGCCGCGTCATCGAGCTACTCCAGTTCCAGCCGCGGCTGGGGCCCTCGAACTACGTGGCAACGCGCGAGACCGCGCGCTCCAGGGAGCGCGGGCACGTCCGCGCTGGAGGTAGGAGTCATGGCCAGACTGGCGAAGAGCGAGAAGCTGTACAAGGACGAGCATGGAGCGATCATGCCCCTGCGCGCCCAGCGTCCGGCGTTTCCTTTGAGCCTGATGGAGCGCATGGACGACATCTTCGGCGAGCGCTGGAGCCCCTGGCTCGCGATCCGGCGGGCGGAGGATCTCCTCAGGATGCCACCCATGGATGTCTACGAGCAGGGCGATCAGGTCGTCGTGAAGGCCGAGGTCCCCGGATTGAAGAAGGACGAGATCGACGTCGAGATCGCAGAAGATGTGATCACGATCTCCGGGAAGAAGGAGGAGGAAGCGGTCGAGAAGAAGGACTACTTCCGGTTCGAGCGCTTGGCGGGAGCCTTTCGCCGCTCCGTTGCGCTTCCTGCCGAGGTTCAACTCGACTCGGTAACGGCACAGCTGAGGGATGGCGTGCTGGAGATCCGCGCTCCCAAGGTGGTGGGAGCCAAGGCGACGAGCCGCAAGATCGAGGTGACTTAGGCGGCGACCCGACTCTGCTGGTCAGCATCGCAGCGAACACGGCTTTCGGTCCCAGACGACCAGATCGATGCGGTCGACCTGAAGGCGGTTACGGCGGGAGAGGGTGTAGTACACCGGCCGATCACCTTTCGGCCACGTCCCGCGCAGGTCGACGGCTCGGCCGGCCCCGTCGTCAGCGTTGTGCGGGACGTGATGACGAACGCGCGTTGCTAGTGACGCGCACCCAGTGCTCGGCGGGCTTCACCACGACTATCGCAGCCTGACGAACCGAGGATGGACCAGGTAGCCAGCGCCCGCCGCGAGGACGAGTCTCTCCGCTGGCGGCCGCGACGCTTCGGAGTCCCGCCGATGTTCACCCACAGGAGAGCGGGCACGGATGGGGCTACCGCCAAGGGGACCTTGAACGCCGAGACGCGTCGTGCAAGAGACGCCTGCCATGACCCCACGACCCGCAAAGGCACTGCGCCGCCTGGCCCTCGTCGCGCTCCTCGCCGTCCCGGCGCTCGCATCCGCCCAGCCGCGCACCGCGCGCGGCACGTACAGCTTCGGCGGTTCGCAGGGCCCGGCGCTCGACGGCGTCTCGTTCGCGCTCCTCGCCGGCCTCGACATCCCGTCGCCGAACGGCCTCGACGTGGGCCCGCGCTTCACGGGCGAGTTCATGTACGGCCTGGCCGACCTCACCCCGCAGCTCCGCGCAGACCTGGGCGCCCGCCTCTCGTTCGCGTACCACAACGCGAACTTCGGAGATCTGTGGCTCTTCGACGTCGTCCCCGATCTGAGGCTCCTCATCGGTGTCACGCCCCGCCTGTCGCTCTACGGCGATCTCGGCATCGGGCTCGCCGTGATCCGCCAGAGCACCAACGGCTTCGGGTCCGCGACGGACACGGTGGCGACGTTCCAGCTCGGGCCGGGGATTTCGTACGCGCTGTCTCCGACGCTCAACCTGCTCGCGGAGGTTCGCTTCAACTTCTACACGAGCGGCGACGGCACCTACATCGCGCTGCCGACCATCGGGTTCCAGTGGCACTGAAGCGCGCCGCCGAGCCGAGCCACGTGGCGCAGCGTCCGCCTCGACTTGTGGATGGAGCGCTGGCCGCGCGTGACAGCGGGCGCCGCTAGAGGTCGAGTACCGCGTCCAGCCCACGGTGCACGCCGACCAGCGTCGATACCTTCCGAATCGCAAGCAGCGCACCGTCCACGTACGGCTTCGCGCTGCTCCCCGCGTTGTGACGGAGCACCAGCGTCTGGTCCGGCATCCCGAAGATCACTTCCACACCGAGCACGAAACCCGGGAGGCGAACTGAGTGGACCTGGGAGCCGGAGAGCTCGGCTCCACGTGCCTCAGGCTGAACAAGCGTGCTCGCCACCGGGACGCCGATGTCGGGCCGACGCACCTTCGCCATGCGGGCGGCCAGCTCTCGCGCGGTGCCGCTCGGTGCGTCCGGCTTCCCCTCGTATGCGTAGTCGATGATCTCCCGGCTCGGGATGTACCTCGCCGCCAGCTCCGCACACTTCTGCAGGAGCACCACCGTCAGCGCGAAGTTGCCGCAAGCGAGGACGCCGCGCGCGCGCTTGCGCGCCAGCGCGTCGATCTCCGCGTAATCGGCGTCCGTCAAGCCAGAGGCGCCCACGACAACGTGCGCCCCGTGCTCGAGCGCGGCGAGCACGTTCGCCTTCGCGATCGCGGCGGTGGTGTATTCAACGAACACGTCGCACGGTCGCGCGAGCGCTTCTACCGCAGTGGCGAGCACCGGCGTGTCCAGCCGCTCGTCGCCGAGCACGTCCTGGAGCTTCTGGCCGGCGTGCTTCCGCGACACGGCGCTCACCAGCGCCACGTCGTCGACCGCAGCGATGCCGCGAGCCAACTCGGAACCAGCCCAGCCCGTCGCGCCTGCGAGGCAGACCTTCAGCATACCGTCCTCCCATCCGCGTTCTTACACGCTCCCCGCGGGCTCGCCACGTCTCCTCGATCTCCCCGGCTCGCGCGCGCTCACTCGCTGGTCATCTCTTCACATGGACCGACGGATGGAGCCATGCTCGCCGCCGGCCGCCGAAGTCCTGGTGCGCTCACGACGATGATGCCCGCGAGCACGAGCGCCGCCCCGACGCCGAAGGCGAGATCGACGCGTTCCCCGAGCACGAGCACGCCGAAGCTCACGCCGAAGAGCGGGGTCAGGAACGAGAACACCGACACCTGCGACGCCGCGTAGCGGCGGAGCAGCCAGAACCAGGCGAGGTAGCTCGCAAAGGACACGACGACGCCCTGGAATAGAAGGCTCGTCCATGCGACACGCGTGAGCGAGACCTGCGCAACCTGCCCAGAGACCGCAGCGGCACCGACGAGGAGGACGCTCGCGACCGCGAGCTGGTAGAGCAGGGTCTTCGCGGGCGGCGCATTCGACAGCGCCGACCCCCTCACCACGACGGTCGTGGCTCCCCACGCCGCCCCGGCGAGGACGCCGAGCGCGTCGCCGCCCAGCATTCCTACCGACACGCTGCCGCGAAGCCAGCCGCCCGCGAACGCGACCGCGATCCCCGCGAAGGCGAGCAGGATCCCGAGCCACTGCCGACGCCGGAGCCGCTCGCTGCGGACGGTCCAGTGGAGCCCGACCGCGGTGAAGATCGGCGACGTGTAGAGGAGCGCCGCCATGTGCGACGCGGACGTCCGGCGCAGCCCCTCGGCTACGAACAGGAACTCGGCGGCGAAGAGCGCACCCGCGACGAGCCCCGGCCGCAGCGTACCGTCGCGCAGCGACAACTTCTCTCCGCGGATCGCCATGAGCAGCAGGACGAGCGCGGCGCTCATGCTTGACCGCAGGCCCACCTGCATGATCGGGACGACGTCGTGCTCAGCCAGCTTGATCGCGACCTGCTGCGCGCCCCAGATCGCGCACAGGAGCACCATCGTCACCACGACGAACCCGTCGAGATCTCTGCGCATCGAGCTCACCCCGTTCCGTTCTCGCGCCCGGTGTGGGCCGGCACGGGGAGGATGATGCCGCTGGCGAGGCGCCTCGATATAGTGCGTTTCGGACATTCGCTGCAGCGATCTCGCCATGCCGAAGCACATCCGCACTCCGTTCGACGAGACGCTGCCGTACCCGGTGTACTTCCGGACGGACAGCCTGCAGCCCGATTCGTCGTACCCGCGCCATCGGCACCACTGGGGCGAGTTCGTCTACGCGTTCAGCGGCGTGATGGAGCTGAAGCTGGCGGATCGCCACTACCTCGCGCCCCCGCAGTACGGGATCTGGATCCCGCCCGAGGTGGCGCACGTCGGGCTCAACCGCCACGAGGCGACGTTCTGCTCGCTCTACCTCGCCCGGGAGCGCTGCCGCCGACTCCCGCGGGAGGCATGCGCGGTCGCGGTCGGCCCGCTCCTGAAGGCGCTGCTCGAGCAGCTCCGCGCGCGCGGGATCGACACGCCGCGCAAGCCGCCGGACGTTCGGCTCGTCCACGTGCTCGTGGATGAGCTCGCGGCGGCGCCGCGCCAGGGAACGTACCTGCCGACGTCCGAGGACCCGCTGCTGCGCCCCATCCTCACGTCGCTCGAAGCGCGCCCCGACGACCAGCGGACGCTCGCGGAATTGGCAAGAGTGGTACATACGACCGAGCGGACGCTCGTGCGACGTTGCCAGCGCGATCTTGGGATGTCGCTCGGCGAGTGGCGGCAGCGGTTGCGGGTGGTACGTGCGCTCGCGCTGCTCGAGGCGGGGCGCTCCGTGGAGTCCATCGCGCTCGATCTCGGCTACGGCAGCTCGTCCGCGTTCATCGCGATGTTCCGCCGAATGACCGGCATGTCGCCCGACAAGCTCCGGAGGGACGCGACGGTGGTCAGCGCCACGCGAGAGTAGCCTCGCGCATCCAGCGTCGCGCGATGCTTGACGGCGCTCCCGTGTGGCGCCGCGGGAGAGCGCAGGGGCCACGAGCGTGGTTCAACTGCCTGTACGCCCGTGGAGCCGCCGTACTTCGCGAGCTGCTCCCCGTGGATGAGGAGCACGTCCTCGACGTCGAGGAAGACGGGGTCGTTCACTTCGCGAGCTTCCGGAGCGTCGCGTCGTGCGCCGACATCGCACGCTGCACGGCAGCCTTCACCTTCGCCCGCTTGGCGCCCCGGATGGGCTCGATGATGAGCCGCTCCCCGTCGGTGCGCATGTCGAGCTCGGTCTCCCGGTCGATGTCCAGGAGCTCGAGGATGGGCTTCTCGATGACGATGCCGAGGCTGTTGCCGATGGCCGAGAGCTTCTTCCGCATGGCGTCGCTCCGTTCTGACGTATGTATAACTCGCGGCCTGGGTGACGGCAACGCATGGACTCGAAAGGCACGCCCCGTGGGTGCGGCTCAGCGGTTTCCGAGTCTCGTGTCCGTCTACGCTGGACCGCGCCAGTCCACGCGGATCGGCCCGGAATCCGGACAAGAGGATGCGGCGCTACCGTGTCGATGGCACCGCGATCGACGCGGATCATTGCCGTGTCGCATTTCACCTCGTCCAGGCGTATTCGCAGGACATCTCCGAGGACGTGGACAGGGACATCTTCATGGAGCTCGCGCTGGTGGAGCGGGTGGAGCCCGAGGTCGCCGAGCACATCACCAACGCGGCGGAGGCGTCCGCAAAGTAGCGGCGTGTCGACTCGAGGCGGAGCGGGCTTCCCTCGATGGCTCTCGCGCGCGACCATGTGCCATCGGCCGGGCGCCCATCCCGCCGCGTCTCATGGTGCGGGCGCTGACTCACGAGCCGCTCAGCAATCTCGAGTTCGCGGCGGCCCACCCAGTCGCGCCGAGGCCTGCGCCCGAAGTCGAGCGACGGGATCGGGCCCCGGGTGCGTCCCGCGCTGGACCTTGCCGGTGCCAGCTTGAGCGGCACCACACCAGGCGCTGGCGGCAGTCGTGTGCCTGCCGCTAAGAGCACGCTGTCGTCGCTCGGCTGTGAACGATTCGCACGTGCGCGGGGAGGGATGCGATGCGGGCGTCTCTGGTGCGGTGCTTCTCGTGGTCGCTGTGCGTCGCCGTCCTGGGCGGGCCGCTCTGCGTTCGCGGCGACGGTGACCTCCAGAAGGTGAACCACGTCGTCGTCGTGATGCAGGAGAACCACTCCTTCGACAACTACTTCGGCGCGCTGCCGTACGTCCCGGGCGGTCCCTATCACCCTGGCCCGTGCGGCTCTGACGACCACGCCTGCGTGGACGGCCTGACCTGCACGGCGTCCGGCGCCGACCTCGCCTGCTCGAACTCCAACCGGGACGATGACGGCAGCGCGGTGCGCGCCTTCCACTCCCGCAACTACTGCCCCGGTCCGGACCTCCGGCACGACTGGCCCGCGAGCCACCAGGAGGCGAACTATCTCTTCCCCGCGCTCACCTGGCTCGCGAGCCCGAACAACGGCTTCGTGCTCGTGAACGACGGCGTGACCGCGCTCGTGCCGCCGCTCGTCCCCGATGGCGGCGGCGGGCAGCCGGACAACGGCGTGGAGTCCCCCACCGAGGACGACACCATGGGGTACTACGACCAGAGCGATCTGCCCTTCTACTACGGGCTCGCCCAGACCTTCGCGATGGGCGATCGCTACTTCTCGTCGGTGATCGGCCCGACCTTCCCGAACCGGGCATACGCGCTCGCGGCGACCTCGTTCGGCCACCTCACGACCGCGGAGATCATCCCGCCGCTCCTCACGCCCCCCGGCGGCTACAAGCCGGTGACCGGGACGATCATGGACCTCCTCGACCGCGGCGGAGTCTCGTGGACGAACTACTTCGCCGACGTCCCGACGACGGCGATCTTCCGCGGCCTCGACCCCACCCACCTCGCCCCGGTCACGGCGTTCTTCGCGATCGCGGCCCTTCCGCCCGACGCGGCGTGCCCGCTGGGCGCGGTGTCGTTCGTGGACCCGGCCTTCGGCAACAACGCGTTAGGAACGAACCCGCTCCTGGTCCAGTTCGACGAGCATCCGCCCAGCGACATCCGCAAGGGGCAGTTCTTCGTCTCCCAGGTGATCGGTGCGCTGCGTGCAAGCCCGTGCTGGAAGGACTCGGTCGCCTTCATCACTTACGACGAGCACGGCGGCTTCTACGATCACGTCGCGCCCACGAGGGCGCCGCAGGGCCGTCGCCGGACGCCCGACGGGATCAGCCCCGGCCAGTGCGCGGACCTCTCGAGCCCGCCGGCGAGCGAACAGCCCGGCGGCGGAGCGCAGTGCGACGTGAGCCGGCTGGACGCGGCGTCGATCTGCCCGGGCTTCACGCCGACCGGGCCGTACCCGCTCTACTGCCCCAGCTTCGACCAGCTCGGGTTCCGCGTGCCCTTCATCGCGGTGTCGCCGTTCTCTCGGCCGCACCACGTCTCGCACGGCGTCGCCGACCACACATCGCTGCTCGCGTTCATCGAGAAGCGGTTCCTCGCCGGCGGCGGCAACCGGACGCACCTCACAGCGCGCGACCTCCACGCATCCACGCTCGAGGACCTGTTCGACTTCGACGCGGCGCCGAGCGCCGCCGCCTCCGTCCCGTCCGCCCCCCCGCCGCTGACGAACGATCCGGGCTGCCCGTTCATGCAGTAGGAGCCTGCGGGTGCTTACCGCGACGGAGGCCCTCACGGGCGTGATCGGGTCTTTCGAGATCCAGGGGACGTGAGGAACGAAGGAGCCACATGAGCTTCGACATCGAGAAGGAGCTGGCGGAGCACGCGGGCGAGAGCTTCTCGCTTCACGAAAAGTACATCAACGTGCAGATGGTTCGGGTTCTCAGGACGATCGGGTTCGACCGCCGCTACACGCGCGCGCAGGGGGCTTACCTGTTCGACGACTCGGGCCAGAAGTACCTGGATCTCCTCGCAGGGTTCGGGGTCCATGCGATCGGGCGCAACCATCCCGTCGTGAAGAAGGCCATCGCCGACGTGCTCGGTGCCGATCTCCCGAACCTCGTCCAGATGGAAGCTTCGCTCCTGTCCGGGCTGCTCGCGCAGCGACTGCTATCTCGCATCCCGGGTCAGGAAAGAGTCTTCTTCTGCAATTCTGGAACCGAGGCCGTCGAGGCCGCGATCAAGCTCGCGCGCTCGGCGACAGGGCGTCCGAAGCTGGTGTTCTGCGATCACGCATTCCACGGCCTCACCATGGGGTCTTTGTCGCTGAACGGCGATGAGCAGTTCCGGGCCGGCTTTGGGCCGTTGCTCGCGGACGCGGTGCGCGTCCCTTTCGACGATCTGCTCGCGCTCGAGCGCGCGCTTGCGAGCAGAGACGTCGCGGCGTTCTTCGCCGAGCCAATCCAGGGCAAAGGTGTCCACATCCCGTCGAGCGGCTACCTCGCGGAGGCGGGCCGCCTCTGCCGGAAGTACGGCTCGCTGTTCGTGGCGGACGAGGTGCAGACGGGTCTTGGCCGTACGGGGACGTTCCTCGCGTCGGCCCGGGAGCAGGTCGATCCCGACCTGGTGTTGCTCGCGAAAGCGCTCTCGGGCGGCTTCGTGCCTGTGGGAGCCGTCGTCGGCAAGCGATGGGTGTTCGACAAGACCTTCGACCGCATGGAGCGGGCCGTCGTGCATGGCTCGACGTTCGGCAAGAACGACCTCGCGATGGCGGCCGGGCTGGCCACGCTGGCCGTGCTCGACGACGAGCACCTCGTCGACAATGCAGCTCGGCGGGGCGATAGCCTGCTGCGCCGGCTTGGCGCCCTCGTCCCGAAGTACGAGCTCTTGAAAGAGGTCCGCGGCCGCGGGCTCATGATCGCGCTCGAGTTCGGGCCTCCATCCTCGCTCCGCCTGCGCGCGGCCTGGACGCTCCTCGAGAAGGCGGCAAAGGGGCTGTTCTGTCAGATGGTCATCATCCCGCTGCTCACGCAGCACCGGATCCTGTCGCAGGTGGCGGGTCACGAGATGTACGTCATCAAGCTCTTGCCGCCGCTATGCCTCTCGGAAGAGGACGAGGACTGGATCGTGCGCGGCTTCGACGATGTCATCTCGAAATGCCACAAGGTCCCCGCCGCCCTCCTGGACCTAGCGACCACTTTGGCGGGGCATGCCTTGAAGAGCAGGGTCGCGACGTAGCGCGGCTCGCTATGTGCGCAGCGCCGCCCACGCCGAGACATCCCAAAGGCGAAGAAGAGGGCCGCTGGCCGCGCTGAGGAGCTGGTTCACGGATACGGGAGTGCGCCGCGCTTACTATATCGAGCATGCGCTCCCTCGCCCTCGTCGCCCTTCTCGCCGTCGCCTGCGGTTCCGCCAGTGCCTCGCAGCCCAGCTCGGCCCAATCGACTCCGACGCGCAGCGCCGTCGCCGGGAGTTGGGCGCTCACCCTCGCGACAGGCTCGCCCCCTTGCACCGGCGTGCTGCACTTGGGCGGCCCCGACGACGCGCTCACCGGTGCCTGGACATGCTCCAGCACCTCTTTCGGCTCGATTGGCGGCACCGCGACCGGCGAGACCAGCGGCGGCTCTCTCCGGCTGAACCTGTTCCAGGGGGTTCAGGGGGGTGGACCAGGCTCCTCCTCGACGCCTCTACCGATCCTGGTCGACGCGACGATCGCCGCCGACGGGAAGAGCGCGAGCGGGACCGGCGTCTATGGGCCGGCAACCTACACTTTCTCCATCGCTGCGAAGTAGCTCAGGGCCGGAAGACGTGCCGTAGGATCTTGATGCCTCTCCCGTCGACACGGTGCCGCCCTTCGTCACGCGGCTGCCCGCCCGTCCGGGAGGCAAGGGTCGAGATCTGGGCGCCGCGCGCCTTCAGTTCCGCACATCCTTTCGTCGAGCCGACCACCCGACGCGGCCCCATGTCGGCGCGCGGCGATGGGCCTTCACGCTGCCCGGTGAAGCGGTACAACCGGGCGCGCGCGCGACGAGCGCCGCTACCTCGGTGCTCGTACCGCCACCAGAGCGCACCGCATGCGGCGGCCACTGCGGCCGGCGGGACGGCGAGCGTCAGGGCCGCCAGCACGGTCATCAGCGCGAGGAGCAACATCAGCACGGCCGGGAGGCCGAGCAGCGTGAAGGCCAGAGTGACTGCCCCATGACGCAAGCGTCCGGGCGGGGCGACCTCGTACAGGCCATCGGCCCGGTTGTGCACCCTCGCCTGCGGCATCCCACCGAAGAGTGCGTCACATGGTGGCGTTCGGCTACAGGGGAGCCCGCGTGACCGCGCTCCTGCTCCCAGAGACCCTCCGGATCGCTTCCGGGTCGATGATGTGCGCCCCTGGCGAAGG
>WNGE01009797.1_pt1 | contig 10757 bp, 17 predicted proteins | sample 5400651 | NCBI WGS metagenome assembly WNGE01 (sample SAMN13153370, study PRJNA577476) | soil metagenome | isolation source: 60 cm soil or saprolite under grassland replicate 2 | place: USA:California | collected 2016-06-15
CTAGGGGCACTCGTAGATGGTGTGCGCCGCGAGCAACCGCTGTCGCCTGAGGTGTTGGCGGGCGGTCGTCACATCCGGTGCGGGCGGCCGCTGAGCTTCATCGCGTGGACGAGCACCTCGCCCACCTGGTTCAGGCAGTGGCCGCGCCCCCGCTCGCCGTCCGAGGTGTAGGAGTCGACACGGCTGGTGCGCTCCTGGTCGCAGCCGGCGATAACCCAGACCGGTTATCCTCGGAGGCCTCCTTCGCGGCGCTGTGTGGGGTAAGCCCACTCGATGCTTCCTCTGGGCGTCAGCATCGGCATCGCCTGAATCGTGGCAGCAACCGTGAGGCCAACCGCGCCCTGTGGGTCATCGCTATCGTCCGCATGGCCTCTGATCCCGCGACCCGAACCTAAGTCACACCCAACGCGATGTTGTCCTAGCGAGAAAAGTACTTGCGCCGGCACGCGGCAAATGACGGCGCACACTGTCAACAGGCCTGGTCGGACTGAGATGTCCGCGTGGTCGGCATGACAAATGTCATCCACCTGGCCGATGACGACAGTAGTGGTACTCGACGACAAAAGTATCTACCAGCGGTTCGGTCTCATGGCAAACACTTGAGACATGGCAACTCGCGGGCAACTGGTGTGCCAATGCACGTCCAGCATTTCGTCTCAGAAAACAGCTTCGATGCCGACTACCAGTTCGGCCATCCGAAGACATATCTGGCGCCCATTGAGCTCGCTCGGGCCACGATTCTGCGCTCGAGGTTAGGCGACACGCCCGCGGAACGGGCAGCCGAGCACATCGAGTTCGGCCAGGATGAACACGCGTCCCATCGCGAGAGACGTAAAGGAGGTGATTGTTCAGCCTAAGTCCACGCCGTCAGAAGCAGCGGCGGCCAGGTGTCATGACCACTCAGCCGCCCATTCGCATCGCCCTTATCGAGGAACGGATGCACCGCAACTTTACCGCCGGCGCACCAGCGATGCCCAGTCTTAATCCGCGAGGAGGTCGATGGTGTGCTACGCCCTGTGGATCGCGCAAGCGCTCCTTGCGCTGCTGTTCTTGCTCACCGGGGGCATGAAGCTGGTGGTGCCGATGGATGTACTGATCGAGCAGATGCCAGTACCGCTACCCGCTGTGTTCGTGCGTTTGCTCGGCGCTGCCGAGGTGGCTGGCGCCTTTGGACTGATCCTGCCCGGGCTGCTGCGCATCGGGACCGGCCTCACATCGCTAGCCGCCTCGGGATTGGTCATCATCAATGATCGGTGCCGTGATGTTCACGCCACCAGAGGATTTCACCCTTGCGGCCATTCCGGCCGTCGTGGGAATCCTCGCGGCGTTTGTGGCCTACGGCCGCTGGCGGTTGGTGCCGCTGGAGAGTGGCCCGTCGCCGCGATCCGGGCTGCGGAAGGAGCCGGCCCATGCTTAGTGCAGACGCCCTGATGATGGTCGCCCACGAACGAATTGCCGACCTGCGCCGCGAGGTTGAAGCTGACCGTCTCGTGCAGCTCGCTCAAACGCGAGCCTCGAACTACGCGGCTGTCGCCCTCAGCCGCTCGCCTGTCCCGCGGCAGGGGCGAGGACGAGCGCAATTCCGACAAGAGTGTAAATTCCAATGAGAAAGTTAGTCGTAACGGAGTACCTGACGCTGGATGGCGTCATGCAGGACCCAGGTGGCGTCGGAGAAATCGAGCAGGGCGGCTGGACCGTGCCGTATTGGAATGACGAGCTCGCCACCTTTCAATACGATGGCTTGGTCGCGAGCGACGCGCTGCGGCTGGGGCGCGTGACGTACGAAGTGTTCGCGGCCGCCTGGCCAAACATGACGGAGGAAGGCGATTTTGCCGCCCGCATGAACGGCTATTCCAAGTATGTGTCCGCGACGAGTTTCGAACGAGCCGAGTGGAACAACTCGCACATCATCAAGGGCAACGTCGCGGAGGAAGTCGCGAAACTGAAGCAGCAGGCGAGTCGGGACATTCTCGTCTACGGCAGCGGCGAACTGCTGGCGACGCTGATGGAGCACGATCTCGTTGACGAGTACCGGCTGATCGTCTACCCCGTCGTCCTGGGGACCGGCAAGCGGCTGTTCCGCGACGACACGGTCACCAAGCTGAAGCCGACCGCAACGAAACTATTCAGTTCGGGCGTGGTCGCGCTCTGCTATGAGCCGGCGGACCGAAAAGCGCCGGTGCTGACCAGCGACTAACAACAGCTTCGTGCGGGCGGGCCAGGCTGATCACCCCCAATGAGCGGGCCATGGCCTCGCGCACAGGGCTACAACCAGCCTGCATCGCGGGCGATGCGGATCGCGTCCAGTCGGTTACGGGCACCGACTTTGGCGATCGCATTGGACAGGTAGTTGCGCACCGTCGCTGGCGCGAGGTGCAGCTGTCCGGCGATGTCGTCCGTGGGGAGGCCCGCTTCAGCCGTGCGTAGCACCTCAGTCTCACGATCGGTCAATGGGCTGCTCCCCGTCTCCACGGCGATGGCGACGAGCTCGGGATCGAGCACCCGCTCGCCTGCAACCACCCTACGCACCGCGTCCGCCAGCCGGTCAGCGGGTGCGTCCTTCATGAGGAATCCCCGCACGTGTGCCTTCAGGGCGCGCAGCAAGTTGCCAGGCTGACTCAGGCCAGTCAGGATCAGCGTTCGACACTCCGGAACGGCCTCGTTGAGCGAATCGGCGGCGGTCAACCCGTCGAGCCCCGGCAGATCGATGTCGATGACCGCGACATCCGGTCGCGTTTGCATCGCCGTCTCGACAATCGTGTCGCCGCGGTCCAGTTGGGCAACGATCTCAATGTCCGGCTCGAGCGACAACAGGGCCACCAGAGCGCCGCGAATCATGTGCATGTCTTCGGCGATCAGGACGCGGATCACGCAACCACCTGTGGAACTTCGACGTGCAGGTGAAAACAGCCCTCCGGGGTTGGCTGACCGACCGCGGAACCACCCAGTGCCGCGGCGCGGGCCGTCAGACCGGTGAGCCCTTGGCCGCCCGGCGATGGGGGGTCTGCTCCATCGTTCTCGATGTCAAGGTGGACCTTGCCACTCTCGCGACGCACATGTATCGAACACGCCTTGGCCGAACTGTGACGCAGTACGTTGGTCACTCCTTCGCGCAACGCCCAGCCGAACAAGTCATCGACCGGAGGCGCCAGATCGCCGACTGTGACCACGATGCGGGTGCGGATCCCAGCGGCTTCTAGCAAACTGGCGGCGCCCTCGGCTTCGGTTGCGAGGGAGACCCGGTGCTCTTGCTGTGCGACGTCGCGTATGTCGCGCAGAGCAGATCGCGCCACCGTCGTCAGGCTCTCGATCTCTGCCGCCGCCCGTGCAATGTGGTCGCGCTCGAGCAACCGCAACGCCAGGTCACCTTTGAGCGAGACGGCCGACAGGGTATGGCCGAGCAGGTCGTGCATATCGCGCGAGATGCGCAGTCGCTCGCGGCCCACGGCGAGCTCGGCGAGCTCGGTACGCGCGTCTCTCAGCTCATCGATCGCTTTGACCAGGCGTGCAGCGCCGTACAGACCGCCCCCGCCCATAAGCAGAATCGCGGTCGGATAGACGAACAGGTACGCCGCCTGGGCGACCCCCGAGACTTCTTCCGGGGACCATCGGAAGCCCTCGCTGACGTTCCATGCGCTCCAGCCGATTACGTCCACCGCCACAGCCACGATCGCCAGACGGCGCGGCAGAAGCATCAACGCTGAGGCGGTCGCGTACCACTGCAGCGTTACCCAGCGCAGCCCGAAGAACGGCGCCGGCGCAAAGGCTACGACCAGCAGCAGCAAGAAGGTCCATGGCCAGTACCGCGGGCGCACGCCGCTGCTCGTCGCGAAGCTGTGCCTCAGCTGAAGAGCACCCACACCGAGGACGAGCGGCAATGCAATCGCGCCGTTGGTATCAGGCGCGAACCCAAGGCCAGTCGTCGCAGCCGCCGCTGTAAACGCCACATACGGGACGTGCATCCCGAGCAGGAACCAGCGGGCTTGCCGCCCCGTCCAACGTGCCTGGTCGAAACTCAGGGCCTCGGACATGGTGGTCATGGACTGCCTTGATAGTGGGTGGCTGATCCGTTGCCGGAAGAAACCAGCACCCGGAGCTCACCGTCCGCGTCACGACTGACGTCGATGAAGCATCGCGCGAGAGAATCCTCGCGCAGGGCCTTGGCTGCCGCAAGTCGTACAGCCGCGCGCGATCGCGCGTCGGTCGCCTCCAGCTCGCGTTCGTCGGCGACTCTGATGCGCGGCTCGACGCCCGCCGCTTCGAGTAGCGCTACGGCAGCCTCCAGCTCAGCCCGGACCGACGTCTCGCGGTAGCCGGCTACAAGCAGTCGGGCATGGGCGAGGGTCTGCCGCGACAAGTCGACCACCCCTTGCAGCTCCACTCTCGCTGCGCCTCGCTGGGTTGCAGCGGCGGCGCGGCCCGCGCGGCTGATGATGTCCTCGAACGCACTACCAACCGTGCGGCGGAGCTCCGTCTGAATGCGCAGCCGTTCGCGCACCACCACCCTATCCCTGAGTTCGCGCCGCGCGCCCTCCAGTTGCCACAAGGCCGCGACAAGCCAAACCACCACAAACAGCGTGACGCTGCGCCATGTCACGGTAATTGCCGCGTATGGCCCGGACAGCGTCGGAGATGAGCCGGCGAGCGCCCAAGCCGATAGGACGACCGCGGCGGCGAGCGGCACGGCCCATGGCCGGCGGACGACCAGCAGTACGGACACAGCAAGGAGTGCGAGGCTGGGCACCAAGCCGACACCGACGGCAGCCACGCCCGCGGCGTTAACCAGAGCCAGCGCGGCGAGCGTCCACATCGCGCCTGCCGGCCGCTCGCCGCGCAGGCCGTAGATCACGTGGCGGAGGTGCAGCGGCACCGCGCAGGCGGTCGCGACCAACGCCGCCAACCCGTTGCCATAGGCGGGAAACGCAATCACCCTGAACATATCGACGGCGGCTGGTAAGACGTTGAGTGCAAGCGCCGCCGCCGCGGCAACGCCACCCAACCCGCCGGCCGTGAAGACGTTCACGTTGGACACGTGCTCGGCGGCTGGTAGCGGTTCGCAGTCGCTCAGTATTGCCTGTTGGCGCCGTGCCGGTGCCTCAGGCATGGTTGCCAGCCACGCACTTGCTCGAACGAACACAAGCGCCGTCGCCATACCGCCGCTGCTGAGTACGGACATTTGTAATCATTGTCAGCCTCGAAGCGCGTCCCGCGTCAGGGGCAGTTGTCATCAGCTTCTGATGACGAATGTCATTCTTCATTGTCCCCCGACTGGTCTGTGGACGCCAACAGGCGGTCGTTCCGAACCAAGAGGACGCCCATAAGTAGCAGCCAGAGCGTGATCACCGTGGCCACGATCCCCACGGCACTGCTGAAGGCAGTGGGCTCGCCCACTGATGCCTGGATGATGCCCGAGACGGTGCCGCCGACACCAGCCAGAGCGACAATCCACCCCAGCCCAGCGGGGTCCCGGCGGCTCAGCGCCGCTACCAGACCGTACTGCACGAACGTGAACCCCGCGAAGGCTAGGTTCAGCGGGCTGAGCAGGGCTAAGTTGATCGCCTGCGGAAGATCGCGATCGCTGTCGCGCGGGGGGCGGCGGCGCCGCCCCCGCGTAAACTCCGCCAGGTGCTTGGCAGCGAAACCGTCCAGCGTTTAGTTTTCGTTGCCGGACTCGATCGCCCGTGGTGAGTTTCGGCCCTGCGCGATCCTACCGACTTCGACGACGAGGACCTGTTGATCCAACAGGCGGCCACTTGGTCCTGGATACCGACAATCGTGTCGACCGGCACGGCTATACCTTTTGCGCGCTTGATCGACTGCGGGATGGACTCCGTCGCCACGACGTGTTCGTCACTCCTAGCGAGCGCTGGGCAGACTCCCGCGACAAGCTTCTGCAGGGTGCTGCATGGGAGACCGCACGGCCCAATGTTTGCCGCGCGCTCGGCCGATCGTCCGATCCTCTTGTCGAGCTCGACGCACCCGGACGCCAACTCGACACCGCCTATCAAAGCATGGCCGCCAACCTGCCGACGAACACCGCGGTGCGAATCGAGCGCACCGGTGGGCGCGACCGACTGGTGCTCACGCCCTTTGACAAACTGGACGATCCACCTTCGTTGCTCGCGCTGCGCGTGCACGTAGCGCAGCTCCTCCCGCGCATCGATTTACCGGAAGCGCTGCTCGAGATCCACGCCCGAACCGGGTTTGGCAGCGAGTTCACCCATATCAGCGAAAGCGCCGCTCGAGTTGCCGATCTGCCCATCAGTCTGTGCGCCGTGCTGATCGCCGAAGCGTGCAACATCGACCTGGAGGCCCTGGCACGCCGTGATATACCGGCACTCAGCCGTGGGCGGTTGCTCTGGGTCCAACAGAACTACATGCGGGCTGAAACAATCACTCGCGCCAATGCCCGGCTGGTTGCAGCGTAGGGTCCGATCCGCCTCGCTCGAGCGTGGCGGTGGCGACGTGGCTACCGCCAGCGGCCTCCGATTCGTCCTGCCGGTGCGCACGCTGAATGACGCGCATAACCCGACGTACTTCGGTCGCGCCCATGGAGCGACGTTCTTCAACTTCGCCAATGACCAGTTCGCCGGGCAGGGTGGAGTCGTCGTACCAGGCACTCCCAAGGATGCGCCCTATCTGCTGGCGGGTCTGCTCGAACAGTGGTCCGGGTCACCACCCATCGAAATCATCACCGACAGTGGGTCTTATACCGACCAAATGTTTGGCGCGTTTTGGCTCCTCGGGTATCGGTTCAGCCCGCGCCTGGCCGACCTGGGCCATGCCCGGCTGTGGCGGCTGAATCGCGGCGCCGACTATGGCGTACTGAACGGCCTGGCACGAAACCGCATCGACCGCGAGCTGATCGCCCGCAATTGGGACGACCTGCTGCGGTTGGCGGGCTCGCTCAAGATGAGCACCGTCGGTGCGGTCGAGGGGTTGCATTCTCTTCAAGGTGGCGGCCGGGTCTCAACCCTGGGGCGTGCGTTGACGGAGTTGGGCCGCGGCCCGAAGACGCTGCACTTGCTTTCGTACTTCGATGACGAGGACCACCGCCGCTACATCGGTCGACACCTGACTCGGCACGAGAGCCGCCACAAGCTGGCCCGCAGCGTCTTCCACGGCCGAAAAGGTCAACTCCCGCCAGCCCTATCGGGAAGGCATGGAGGATCAACTCGGCGCTTTGGGCCTGGTCGTCAATGTGATGGTGCTGTGGACGACGCTGTACATGGATCGCGCTTTGGGCCAACTACGTGGCCAGGGCGCAACGGTTAAAGACGAGGACGTCGCCCGCCTCTCACCGCTGGGCACGAACCACATCAACGTCCTGGGGCGGTATCAGTTTTCGTTGCCGGACTCGATCGCCCGTGGTGAGTTTCGGCCCTGCGCGATCCTACCGACTTCGACGACGAGGACCTGTTGATCCAACAGGCGGCCACTGAGGGCCTCTGACGGACATTTCCGTTCCAATGGTTGTCGGAGGCCTGTTTCGATCCCGGCGGCGGTCAGCAGAACCGCGGCGATGTCCAGTTCTGCCCGCAGCGACATTCGCTGATAGCGGCTGACCATTAGTCGCACATCGGCCAGCGTCCGGCGCGACTCGTCGACAAGTCTGCGCAATGCCTCTTCGAGCCCGACCGAAGTGGGCGACTGTCCAACCAGCTTGTTCGCCTGTTCGGCTTCGTCGGCGATCGACTCCAGGGCGGTGCCCAGCGCGTGGCGCACTTCGGCGTCAATCCGCAGCCGCTCCTGCGTAACCGCCTCCTCAGTCAGGCTCAGCCGGGCCGCCTCGAGTTGGCGCATGGCGCCAACCAACCAGATCAATACGAACGGGGGCAGACTCCGCCAGGCGACTGTGATGCTGTAGTAGGGGGCGTAGTCTGGAGCGCCTAGTGGTAAGGCCAGCGGTATCGGCGCAGCCACCAGGACCGCGAAGATGCCCGCCGACCAGCGCGGACGCAGCAGGATGAGCACCGACACCGCGAGCGAATGGAGCGCCGAAAGCCAACCGATGCCGATGATCGGCACGGCGCCGATAATGACGATGGCCATCGCCATAAGCGTCCACCTGGCACCGGGCGGACACGCTCCGCGCAGCGTGTACACGACGTGGCGCATGTGCAGAGGGAGATAGCCGGCGGTGGCAATCAGCGCCAGCAGCCCATTGCCGCCGACGGGGACCGACGAAAGGGTGATCTTGGCGATCTCGAGAAATGGGCAGGGCGATGCTGAGAGCCACGGCGCCCACGGCGGCCGATTGCACCAGGCCCGGTAACCGTCGCCCCTTCATGTGCGTCATGACCAATTCGCTGCGGCGCCAGCTTACGCGCGCGAGACACGGTGGTGCGAGCGCCACAGCCATACGAGCGTTTCCCTCGGGTCTCAAGTCTGACCCGACGATCACGGCGCGGGCAGATACCGATGTCTATTTCTGCGCATGACATTTGTCATCGTCCCGTGGGGGCACGACGTCAGCGCGAGTTGACGACATTCGCATCTACGTGCTGCAAATACAGTCCCGCCACACTGACCATGAGGGTGGCGTAACGAAGCCCGCACCCTCAGGACTGTAAGGACAAGGAGGATGAAATACGTGTGCGCGAGCACCAGCTCGCTAACCGATGAGGCGCTGATCGGCGAGCTCCTGGAAAACATGGGCAAGAGCTGTTCGCGGCCAGGGATATCGACGGCATCGTGGCCCACCATGCCCAGACATCTTGCTATTCGATGTTCCACCGCCGATTCATCGCATCGTGGGAGCAGCAGTTTTCCCCCCTGGTTTGGCGGCTTGCGTCTCTTCGAGTTGCGCGAGTTGACCATTGCCGCGGGCGACAGCGTGCGTCTGCCACGGCCTCATTCGCTGTGGTGGATCGGCGGCCCCGGAGACAACGCTCAGCTGGTGGTACGCTTGACGGTTTGCTGCCGCAAGACGAATGGCTATTGACGGTCGTGCAGTGAACACCATTTGGAACCAAGCGCTGACGCCTGATCTTTTTCCTACCAAAACGCACAGGAGCCCTCACACACATGATCAATGCAATCGAACGCCCCATAACGGCGCGGCGCGTCGCCCTCAATGCCCGCTCGGTCGAAACCGTCGGCCACGTCATCCTACGCTACGGTCTCGTCCTGTTTCTGATCAGCGGCGGTTTGGCCAAGTTCACGCCCGCTGAAGCCGAGTTCATTCAGCCGCTCATGGCGCACAGCCCATTCTTTGCCTGGCTGTACGGTGTCACCAGCGTCCAGGGCGCGTCCAATCTGATCGGCGTGGTCGAGATCATCCTGGGTGTTCTATTGGCTCTCCACCGCTGGCGGCCGCGCCTTGCCGTGCTCGGTGGACTGGGCGCCATGGTGGAGTTCGTCGTCACATTCAGCTTCCTGTTCACGACGCCAAACCTGTCGCCGGAAATGACGGGTTTTCTGTCGAAGGACTTGATGCTGTTGGGAGCGGCCATCTGGGCGACCGGCGAATCCCGCCGCGCGGAGCGCTGACGATTCGGCGAGGCGGGCGGCCAAGAGTTCTAACCCGAACCGGAGACACGATCGTGCATGAGAGTGATTCGAACCGGCGCCGGCTCTTGGCCCGGCTCAAGATGCTCGTCGGCGACTGGACGGAGCAGGTGGGCCTCCCGGGAGTACCCGCGGGACTGATGAGCTTTCAGTGGACGCTCGACGGGCAATTCCTTCTTCAACGCTCCGAAATTCCCGACCCCAGTCTCCCGGACAGCGTCGCGATCATCGCCGTGGCCGCCGAAGCCGGCGGCTACACCCAGCATTATTTCGATTCGCGCGGCGTCGTCCGCACGTACGCCATGACACTAGACGAGCAAAAATGGACGCTGCTGCGCGACCAGCCGGACTTCACGCCGCTGAACTTCTCGCAACGTTTCACCGGCACCTTCGACGCCCACGGCACCAGCATCACCGCCACCTGGGAGTCCAGCGACGACGGTGAGCACTGGCGCAAAGACTTCGACCTCACCTACACCCGCCGACGCGGTACCTCCCGGCGCCCGCGGGCCGCGAAAGGAATGACATCCCATGAGCACCGTCCGATTCGAGATCAGCATGTCCCTTGATGGCTACGTCACCGCGCCCGGAGTACGGCCCGACGCACCGATGGGCGACGGCGGGCAAGTCCTCCACGAATGGGCCTTTGGCGGCGACGAGCGCGGTCGCGACGTGCTCGCCGATAGCCAGGACACGGTCGGCGCCAGCATCGCCGGACGGCGCACCTATGACCTGTCCATCCCGTGGTGGGGCGCCAACGGCCCCGGCTCTGAAGGCCGCACCCCGACGATCGTGGTATCGCATAGCGAACCCGGAGACGTGCCCGCCGGCGGTGTGTACACGTTCGTCCACAGCCCGCAGGACGCCGTGGCAGTCGCCCAGGCCATCGCTGGTGATAAGGACATCGACGTCTTCAGCGCCAGCATCGGCGGACAACTGCTGCGCGCTGGCCTCGTCGATGAGGTCCGCATCCATCTTGTCCCAGTACTGCTCGGAGTGCCGAAACTCCAGAGATTGCCTTCCAGATCGCGCGCGCTGTAGCCGCGCAGTGTGCCATCGAACGCATCATGCGGATCGCCAAGCATCTGCGCGCCAGCGTCACGAGCCCGCGCGAAATGCGCATCCGGATCTGGTACGGCGATATAGACCCAGCCGTGTCCGAGATGGGTACCGTGCAACTCGTCTGGAAGATCAGGCTGAACAAGCACACGACCGTTGCCATAACGAAGACTGGCGGAACGCACAGC
>WNGE01023893.1_pt1 | contig 10757 bp, 7 predicted proteins | sample 5400651 | NCBI WGS metagenome assembly WNGE01 (sample SAMN13153370, study PRJNA577476) | soil metagenome | isolation source: 60 cm soil or saprolite under grassland replicate 2 | place: USA:California | collected 2016-06-15
TTCTCGGTAAAATTCGGTAAGGCCGAGAAGTTGTGTTGTTATATCCTTAACATTCACAGGTACACTACTTTTCGTTGCGCGTAGAAAACCTCCGGCAACGAGGCAGAGTAGAGCGCCATCCACAGCATCCTGAGGCCAGTCATAACTACCCCCCATGAAATGTTTGCGGATATCACTCCCTTTCTTACCGAGCGCGTCAACGAAGTTGTGAATCTCCTTACAAATTGCTTGATCTTCCACATTGCCGTTATAGGCCACTGCCGTAAGCGCATTGGCATTGCCTTCACGAATCTGTTTGACAACCGTACCCCAACCAGGATGATCGCCGAGGCTGAAATTGGGAAAGAGCCGTATCAGTGAATCGTCGATGGCAGCCTTCACCGAAGCCTGCAATGAGCCCAGGTCAACATCGTTGCCTCCACCTTGATACACACGCGCACTTTGCACAATATTCTCAATCAGCGTATCACGTTTATTTTGCGCCATCTGGATTCTGGACTGCATCGACAGCTTTGCCTCCTGTCCCTCTACCGTGTTTGCAGCCACGCGCGTTGTTACCGTTTCACTTGCAGCATCATAACTGGCAAGCGCATCTTTGAATGCATCTGTATCCTGTTTAGGGAGGAACACAAACACAATGGGACTCTTTACGCCCATCCTCTGAGCATCTTCGCGTACAGTTTTTTCAGTGACTGACCAGCCATCTCGCACCCATAAAGGAACCATGCCAGTATCTCCAGCAGGGTAATCCAGTCCAAAGTGTAGATCGAGTTTGCGTGGAATCTTGCTCTGTCCTTGCAATAATGGAATCCCCTTGAGCGTAGCTTTCACAACCCGTTGGAACTCAGTTGTGCGTTCACCAGTGAGACGAATATCATCAGCCAGAGCGCGTTCATAGCGTCGATGATACTCCGCTTCCCATTCTTTCCCTTCACGTGTCTGTATACGGTATTCATCGCCTACTTGCATCAATATTCTGTCATCGACAAGTTTTTGCAGGAGGCCCGGAATACGTTGACGGAGTGGAGCGCTACCAGTCATCAAATCCTCGACAAGGAGATCTGCCAGTGTATCTATGTCAGAGCGTATGCCCGTATCTCTCAGTGTTTCGACTGGTAACTTTCCGATAAGAAAAATCATGGCACACAGGCGTGCAGACAATTCGCCTCCAGGAGTGTTATCATCGAGTTGCGTAATCTGCGTGTCCACATCACGAAGTAACATACTACTCTGCAGCATATTGACCTTGAGTTGCTTATAGATGACGTCACCCGCAACGACCGTACCTAAGGGCTTATACGCGATATCTTTAATTGCTTCATGGGTGATGCGCAACTGCGTACGCAACTGACCCGTGGTACCACTACTATCAACATTGCGCAGAAAGAGTTCCCAAAAACGGCTCCTGACGGGTAAGAGAGGATAGTCTGGCACGAGATTTTTACTATCATCACTGCGCGGACCAATGCGGGTTGCAGCCAGATGGCGATCAATTTCACCACTTGCAGCGGTAAGTACAGCTTGTAGAGGATCTATCTCCGAAGACTTTTTCGATAGAACCACTTTCCGTACGACTTGCTCAACGTCTGCATCGCTGAGCATCACCTGATTTGTAAAGCGACCTTGCAGTTTTTGTAGCTGCGGGGTTCCTGTGACGGAAGCCTGACCAGTAGCAACGAAGAGCAGGCGTGTCCCAAAGTGTGAACAACACGTCTCCACGACGGTCTGTACCTCAAATGTACGATTAGAGTCTTGACCGATAAATTGCTGTAGCTCATCGCAGACAATAAGGGTATATGGCAACTTTCCCGGTGTATTTGACTGTAATCTGAGTACATCTTCCATTGTACGCAACATTTCGTCATTGCTAATTTCTGTCTGTGCAGGAGGATATTGAGTTCTAAAGATGCTGCGTGCATCTATTTGATCTCTAGCATAGTCAGGACAGACGGCAAGGAGACTTTCAGCAAGTACACGAGATGCATACATGCCATTGAGTTCCCTAAAGAAGTCAGGTTTCGTGCGTTCAACGATAGCCTGCTCGTACGCCATCGGAGGGAAAGACAGTATCTCGCCAGAGGTATTCAAGCACGCGCACAAAGTGAGATTTACCACTGCCATAGAAGCCGCTCACCCAGACGGCAGGTTGTTTTTCCTGGTGAAGGTGAGTGAGATACGTAGAAAGAATAATCTCTAAGCCACGTTTATATTCGCCTTCGCAGACGAAATTAGTGAGTTCGTAGCGCAAGACATCCCACTGTGCATCCGTTTGTGGATCGATAACTTCTGCCACGCCATCATTAGGGATAGTATATTGGGTAGGATCTTTAGCAAAGACTTCACGATTAGTTGTCATGAGTTACTTCCCTTCCATCCCGGTTATAGGTACCGCCAGATAATTCCAGCCATCACGAGCATCCAGTAAACGATAGATTGAGCCGTGATGTTGCCCAGGAAAGAAAACAAGTAACCTGCCTCGGATCGATGGAGCAATAGCCTTAAAGATGGCGGAGGCAAAGATTAATCCGAAGAGTGATCCCAGGCCGAGTATGGCCACCACTGTATCGGCATTGACATCGGAATGTGTGAGTTCATCGATAATCTGATGCGATAAATCCTGCATGAAGTCATTCAGAGCTGGATTCATATCTTCTGGCTGCTCGAAATACTCTTCGCGGTACTCATGCTGCGCCATCCATTCAGCAAACGTATCTGTCATATTGAACAGTTTCCATGTATGCTGAGCATTGCGCGTTGCCTCTGCAAATTCATCCACACGAAAGCGTAAACGACGTTCCTGTGCTGGATCGTAGAGGGCAAACCAGACCTTTTGTGGCCCTGCCAGGTTTCGATCCCAGGGAAGTTGAACATAGCGTTTATATGCTTGAATTAACCCTTCGATCTCGCTCACGGCCTGTCATCCTTTCCGTACTTCCTCAACAAAAATCTGAAACTAACGTCCGTAATTTCTCCGGTATGGCGGTATTCGATCCAACCTCGTTGTGAGGCGGAGAATGCCTGTGCATGTAGAATATGTACAGGCGTATCTAATAATCGGCACCAGAGGGTATGAAAGAGAGCCTCTCCACGTTCACCAGAAAGATAGCCTAAGAGCAATGCATATGCGACTGATGCTGGACGGCTCTCTGATTTTACTCTGACTTTATGTAATTTGCCGCTCAACAGTCCTGCTTGTTGCCAGGAAGAGATGATATTTCGTCCAATACTGGCAAGAGTCGTAGGATTATAGTAGTCAGGGAAACTTGCGCTCACGGCCTCCATAATTATTGTTGGAGTAACAGTCTCACCAATAGGAATAGCAAGAATCATTTCGGCAGTTGACTTGATAAGAGAGTCCCGTGCAATGGCACAAAGGAGCGCAATCTGTGCTTGAGCCTGTATGTCATCATCCCAGAGATCTCTGAGAGCGCGAAAAAGCAGTATTTTATTATCTAAAATATAGAGTGTTCGAAGTCTGAGGAAAGAATCCTGGCGTGTAACCGCAGTCTTTTTATGCAAAACATTCTCTTCAATGATAGCCAGCCGATAATCAGCCAGGTTAGCTGACGTATCGAGAGCAGCAAGCAGCAAGCGAAGTTCTGCCAGCATCATAGTGCGAGCGGTATGTACACCTACGGGACTATTCTTGGTAAATCCATATTCATTTATTGACACAGGAACCTGTAGTGACATTCATTTTCCTACTGATAACGGCGACTATAGGGAAACTTCTTTGCTTGCTTGTCTCTACTTTATTGTAAATACTGCTATAGAATGAAATGTATCGATATAGCGGTTATGAAAGTGACCGATGTTATGTGTGTATCAGTACTTCGCCAGTATCATATCGAGCACTGCTCCAATCCACCATATCAGCTAGCGCTTGCCGAACTCGACTCTTCCAGGATGCGTCTGGCTCCTTAAGATGTAACGTGCAACCGTGCCAGGAAAAATATGTTCTCCAGACTGTTTGATCTCATCTAATGTTTGCTTGAACCTTTCTTGCCGATCAGCCCATAAGTTGACAAAGATCGAGATTGTCAGTAGCATGTTGTCATCAGGTGACGTGCGCCACATAGGAGTATTTTTACGTGGGCGTCCAGTAATTTTTGGCTTAAACCTGTTGACCTCTTCCAAAGGGATCATGATGACGTGAGCCGCCCGTACAGCTGGAAGGCGTCCCTCCTCAATATAGGCATAAACCCTTTTGTCTGAGACGCCCAGAAGCTTTGCAGCATCTTTGATGGAAACGTACTCAGGGATATTTGGGAGATCAAGGCTTTCACGCATAGATGTAGAATACTTGTCATAAACCTTTTTTTGATAGAGGTAATAAGTAACCATTTTTAATTTGTTGAAAGTCTTACTCGTATAGCATAAATATCGACACAAATTGATGAGTCTGGAATAGTCTCACATCAGAACTCTCTGGTGAATTTCCCGATCTTGTTTCCTGGATCTTCGGTAAACCAGACATTGCCGTCCGGCCCGGTGGTGATGCCTGCAGGCCCGCTGTTCGGTATCGGAAGAGAATACTCGCTGATCTTGATCTGCCCTTGCGGGGTAATACGCCCAATCTTGCTGCTGCTCTCGCACGAAGTCCTGCTTGAGTTGGGAACACACTCAGTAAACCAGAGATTACCGTCCGGTCCGGTGACGATACCTGTAGGCACGCTGTTCGGTGTTGGAACAGCGTACTCGGTGATATGGCAGCCGTCCGGCGTGATCCATCCAATTGTATTGTGCCAAAAGTCAGTGAACCAGACATTGCCATCCGGCCCAGCAGTGAGGTTGTGGTTGTTATCAGTACTAGAAACAGGTGGTGTCGAGTATGCACACTCGGCGATGTGACCGTCTGGTGTGATCTGTCCAATCTGGTTGCCGCGCTGCTCATCAAACCAGAGATTGCCATCCGGCCCCTGAGTGATCGAGGCAGCCCCACTGTTGAGGGTCGGAATCGGGAACTCGCCAGTGACCTCCCCAGAGGTGTTCATGCGCCCGATTTTGTTGGTTTGGAATTCGGTAAACCAGAGATTGCCATCCTTCCCGGCAGCAAGCCCGACAGGATTGCTCCCTGGTGGCAGTGGGAACTCTCTGATGTGGCCTTGTGGCGTTACTCTCGCAATTTTGTCGCTTCCGTTTTCAAGCACCCAGAGATTGCGGTCCGGCCCCAGGACGATAACAGAGGGATTGCTCCCTGGGGTCAGTGAGAGGGGCTCTCTGATGTGGCCTTGCGGGGTAATCCACCCGATTTTAGCAGCGTTGTCCTCAGTAAACCAGAGGTTGCCATCTGGTCCCAGAGTGATGGAGTCGGCCTGGGCATCCGATGTTGGAATGGGATACTCGTTGATCATCCCAATGAGGTGCCCTTGCCTCGGCGTCCCTGTTGCTGTCTTGGTGAGGGTGGGTTGCTGATTCTGTCCAGTCGTCGTAGAGCCGCTACGATGTGATAACCAAATCCCTCCCATCGTGCCTAGAAGAATCACCACGAGTGCCACAATGCTCCCACCCACAAGCCATTGGCGCTGAGGAGGTTGTCCTGTGCTCTGCTTCTCGATTAGCGGAAGTGCCATGGGCGACGCGGCCTGGGGCGAGGAAACAGCCAGCTTGTGGACATTCTTATTCTGGGCATCATTCTCCAGAGATTCCCTTCCACTGCTTCGCGGCATCCTCTGCTCAGTGATATAGGCCCGGATGAAACTGAGCGCGTAAAGAGCGGAGGCGCGTGCAGCGTAGTCGTGATAGACATCGTTTTTGTCTTGATCGGCGTAGTCGCAGACGCCCTTGACAACCAGCCAGGGGATCAGAGGATGACGACTCATCACCAAGCCAAAGGCTGCACCCTCCATGTCAATAGCAACCGTAGCACGCACGGGTGCTCGTACATCCTCGAAGGGATGGTCGCCCCGCACGGCGCTGCCAGAGGCCATCGCCTTGATATGACAAGTGATCTCGCGCTGCTGAGGGAAAGATAGAGGGCGTTGCAGGCCTGCGACAAGCGGCTTCCACTCATCGAACAAACCAAGAAATTGCTGAATAGTCGCGTCGAGATGATAGGTCATAGCGTCGTGTTCGTGGACGCTCCGACCATACTCGTCGAGCGTGAACTTTCCGTTGTCAAAGGTAAAGGTGCGTTCGGCTACGACCAGGTCGCCGAGTTGCACGCGCTGTGCATCGCCAGCGCAGATACCGGTCATGATGGCAATACGCGGCTGATACTCCTCTAGAACGTGTGGGAGATGCAGTGCTATCTCCGTCGGCCCATAGCGTGGCAACCAGGAGACGTGCAGATTCAGGGGCTCGTCTTTGTCGTTTTTGATCGTGGCCGATTGATAATCATACTTGTATTGAGCACTGATGTGCTTTTGGAAAGCAACCGTGCATTGCTCCTGTACGACCTCAAGAAATGCCCTGGCTTCTTCTGGCATGGCGCAGACGACGCAAACATCAAACTGTTGAATTTCATCGGCCATTTATTTTGCCTCTTCTCAATCAAGCAACTTCTTTCACTGCGTCTTCGGCACCATGCTCGCAGTTCTGCAATCCTGAAATAATGATAATTCTAGCAGGATTCCGTAGGAAAGGAAAGGGCAAAACAACCATTTATCGAAGGGATGGAACAACTGAGTTACTTTCCCATGCTGCAAGATGAAACAGGATCTGGCGAGACCCTGAGACATAGCATGAGCAGAATTATCGAATAATACATCAATTAGCCTCGTATGAGGATCAGGCAATTCTCTCTCATCCTCATACGAAAGCTCATTTATCTATTCTCCCCAACTATAATCGGCTGGGATTGGCTCCTTTTTGGCTCACTTTGCTACCCATGCATCGTACTCTTCATCCGGTAGCTTGATCCTGCTAGCAATGAACCTGCTCCTCTGCGACGATGCTCAACCATCTCAGTTGATCCTCTGCACCTATACCGAAAAAGCAGCGCGTGAGATGCAAGATCTCTTAATGAAAGTTGCCAGAGATGTCGAATATCAACAGGATCTTGCATCTCTACGCATTGGTACCATTCATAGCATTTGTAAACAACTGATCACTGAAAATAACCATTATCTTCCTATTGAGAATGATTTTATCACACTGGATGAGTTCACACGGCAACTACTTATTTTCGAGGAAATTGACAAGATCTGCACTCCAAATATGAAACGTTTTTTCCGGAAACGCTGGGGATCACTCTGGCAGATGGCAAAGGAACTCGGCTCATCTTTCGACAAAATTACTGAAGAGCTGCTCTTTGAGAAACTTAAAGAGAAATACGACCACGTAGCAATAGCATCGCTGCAAACTGACAACGATCGGCTCTGCGCCTATTTAACACACGCATACAGCACATACCAGAAGATTCTCGCACAGAGAAATTGCCTTGACTTTGCTCATCTCCAAAAATGCGCCTACAAGCTCCTTCGTGACCCCAAGACGTTACCCTACCTGGCCAAAGGCATTCAGTATGTGCTTGTTGATGAATATCAGGACACCAACTATATCCAGGAACAGATTCTCACCCTGCTGGCTTCCGCAACAAGGAGCAATAATCTTTTCGTCGTTGGTGACGAAGATCAAGCCCTCTATCGCTTTCGCGGTGCAACAGTGCGCAATATTCTCGAGTTCAAGCAAACATTTCCCGACTGCAAAGAGATCCGTCTTATGACAAACTATCGCTCACATCAAACCATTATCGAGAAGTGCAATACATGGATCACATCGATTGACTGGTCCAATCCTCAAGGACTCCCTTTTCGGACAGAAAAAAGTGCGTGCTCATCTCATGCTAAGCACGCAGATTACCCTGCCGTTTGTACAATGACGCTTGCGAGTATGTATGATGAGGCAGAACAGTTCGCAGAACTTGTTCTCTCACTCAAGCAACAGGGCAAAATTCGAGACTATAGCCAGGTCGCATTGCTCCTCCATAGCGTAAAACCGGGTTTCAGTGCACCATATGTTCACGCTTTGGAGAAAAGAGAAATTCCCTCTTTTTGTCCTCGTGCTATGTCCTATTTTGACCATGATGAAGTGAGACTGATGCTTGCCTGCTTTGCTCGTATCCTTGATTTCGAGAAAGAACCGGCTGAAATTAACGAAGATGATTCATTTCCTTATTATCTTGACAAATGCCGCGAACAACTCAAAAAAGCGCTGCCCTCACACGTCCATTTACAGTCAATGCTCTTTCACATGCGAGAAGAAATCACGCACCAGGAGCAGAGACCGGAGACTCAAGAAAAACCGTTGCTGGATTACTTCTACCGCCTTGTGACGGTCAATCCTTTTCTTCTCTCTTTTAAAGGGACAGGCAACCAGGCTGTACAGCCGCATCATCTGGAGGTAGTGTCCGATCTCCTTCAAACCTTTCAGCGTTATTATCGTTATACGGGCGTTACACATCAGAACCGGAGTAATATTGCAGACGACTTTTTTCAAAAGTTTCTCCCTTTGCTCTACAGCAATGGCTGGAATAATGACGAAGCGTCATCGCAAGCTTTTCCCAAAGGACATGTCCCTATTCTTACCATCCATCAGGCTAAGGGGCTGGAATTTCCAGTTGTTGTTGTAGGTCGCCTGGATAAAATCTTTGCATCCTCTGATAGCCAGAAACATAAGACATTGCAGGAGTTCTCTCACCGACCCCCGTTTGAACCTGATGCGCGCATCCCAAATTTCGATCTACGTCGCCTCTACTATGTTGCCTTTTCGCGTGCGAAAAAACTCCTTGTATTGATGGCAGTGAGGAAACCAGGAAATCCGCTTGCATCGCTCTGGCAAGATCTTCCTTCCTGGCCACATGTTGCTCTAAAAAACATGCCTGAGTCTGAGCCATGGGAAAAACCTTCTGTTCCACGACCTCGCTATGGATTGACCAATGATATGCAACTCTATATGACTTGCCCACGCCAATTTCAATTTTTTCGTACCTACAACTTTACACCGAGCCACAACCGCGCATACTTTTCAGGGCAGCTTGTCCATCATACCCTGGAACATATTCACCGGATGGCACGGGACAGAAAGCTTGAGGACCTGAATGAGGAAGCTCTCTCTAAGATTTTTGAGCGGAAATTTCAAGCATTGACCCAGGCATATCTCTCCTCGATCGATAGCGAGCAAAAAACACGGGCATGGCAACAGATCATGCGCTATCTCCAGCAAAATTGGGAGACTCTGGATCGCGTTGACGCCGCCGAGTTGTCCGTTCAAGTTGATAAGCCAGAGTATATTCTAACGGGCACAGTCGATCTTCTGGTCAAAACTGCTGGCGGCGTCGACCTCATCGACTTCAAGACGCTTCGCAGACCGGGGAAAAATGCGGTGTTTCTCGAACAGTATGAGCAGCAATTACACTTCTACGCCCACGCTGTGGAGCAATCTCACGGCCAACGACCAGAGAGATTATTTCTGTACTGGATCGCTGAAGAGATTATTTCTGTACTGGATCGCTGAAGAACGCAAAGAAAATGCACTGATGGAAATACCGTATCAGGCTGGAATGATGAAAAAGATGAGCGCCAATCTTGAAAGCGTTGCTGAGAATATTAAAAATAAGCACTTCCATGTACGCAAACCGCCCGCTGTTGAAGTCTGCCAACGCTGCGATATACGCCATTTATGCCGACAGGATAGGGTGATAGAAATATAATGTTCACTCCCACAAATATGCTTACAGGAGCTTGCCTCCTTCGGCCTGTATTGCGTTCCATGTGAACACTTTTGTTGGGCACGCTAATATGGAATACGATAACACTAAATCCTCTTGTGAAGACATTTCATAAGAAGCGAGCGATGATAGTACGGCAGCCAGCTTTACAAGCAGATTGTCGCAACCTCAAGCTCTTTTGAGAGCAATGCCAAGAGACTTCTATTCATGCGGAATCAAATTGCTGAATACTACCTCATCACTATAAAACAGACGCTGCTTCGTGTAGCAACAGTGTAGCAATGCCCAAAAATTTCAGCGAAAAACGACGATTTTCAGCGGACGAGATGCTTGAATTTGAGCTCGGGAAGGACGTCAGCGGACGTGAGAGGCGGGTTTATGCCGAAAGGGGGACTCGGTACGTTTTTCCTTTTCCAACTGTCTCAATCCGCTCTATTCCTTGCTCTATGCCTCTGTCTCTATCTCTCATTATGCCTGTTGACAGCAGAGTTGACAGCAAAAACTTTCTCGCTTTTACCCTGTCTTTTAAAGGCTCCCACTGCCATAGCATATCGCTGTGTGCGATTAGTGTGGGCATTGCTATTACCTGTTTATCCCTGTGCTGCATCATCGAGGATCTTCTCCTGTAATGCATTATTCAGCTTACTGACCGCGTCTCTCTGCATGGTTGGTAAGACATGACTGTAAATGTCCATGGTCATGCTAATCTGGTTGTGTCCGAGCAATTCCTGGACAACTTTGGGATGGATTTCCATACTCAGTAAAATCGTCGCTGCGCTATGTCTGAGATCATGGAAGCGAATCTCGGGTAGTCCAGCTCTCTTTAATAACGTTTTGAACCGATCTACGACTTTGTTCGGATTGAGCGGCGTTCCCAATGATGTGCAGAAAACGAGATCTCGCTCCTGCCACTGAGAGCCAGCCTTGAGGCGCGCTTCCATTTGTCGTGTGCGGTGCTGCTTGAGCAAGGCAACGACCATTGGAGCGAGCAGAATGCTACGTCGGCTCTTTTCGGTCTTTGGCTTTGCCTCGATGTACCTGTTGCCAGGCTGGCGTGTGAAGATCCGGCGCACCTGAAGCATATTAC
>WNGE01008725.1_pt1 | contig 10756 bp, 10 predicted proteins | sample 5400651 | NCBI WGS metagenome assembly WNGE01 (sample SAMN13153370, study PRJNA577476) | soil metagenome | isolation source: 60 cm soil or saprolite under grassland replicate 2 | place: USA:California | collected 2016-06-15
AGTCCTTCGCGGTGCAGGATTTCCATGCCGTGCCCGCTGCCCTCGTATACGTCGACCGGGAACTTGCCCGCACGCGCCTCGGCGAGGGCGCGCTGCACCAGCTTCTGATTGATCGCGCGCCACATCGCGACCTGGATGCCGTATTTTTTCTCGAACGCCGCGAGGAGCGGGCCCGCGTCCTCCAGGGTCATGGTGGAATACAGGCTCAGGCCGCCTTCCTTCTTTGCCTGCGAGACGAGCCGCTGCGCGCGGTCGGCGCCCTGGTAGAGATAGATCTCGCGGTTGGCCGACTGCCTGTCTTGAGCACGCGTCCCCGGGCTTGCGAACGGGGCGAGGGCGAAGATCAGGACAAAGCTGGAAAGCACGATGCGCGACGTAACTCGCGGAGCTGGTTTTCGAATGAGCATCGTTTTAGCGCGTCGCGCGCATCACTGCATGAAGTCCCGCCGGCACGACGCTATTATCCCGAATCCCTCGCGCGCGTGCCGCGTTTATCGCCGGCCCTGCCGTTGCGCGTACAATGCGCGCCTTGCGAATCGAACCGCCATGATCCGCCTCTCCCAGGTCACGCTCCGCCGCGGCGCCAAGACGCTGCTCGAAGGCGCGGAGGTCGCGCTCAACCCCGGCGACAGGATCGGCCTGATCGGCGCGAACGGCTCGGGGAAGTCGAGCCTGTTCGCGCTCTTGCGCGGGGAGCTGCACGCCGACAAGGGCGAGGTCGACTACCCGGCGCGGTGGCGCGTCGCGCACGTCGCGCAGGAAACGCCCGCGCTCGAGCGGCCCGCGCTCGAGTACGCGATCGACGGCGACACCACGCTGCGCCGGCTCGAACGCGAGCTCGCCGCCGCCGAAGCCGCCAACGACGGCCACCGGATCGGCGAGCTGCATGCCGCGATGGGCGACGCGGATGCGTACACGGTGCGCTCGCGCGCGGAGCAGCTGCTGCACGGCCTGGGCTTCTCCCACGAGGAGATGGGCGAGCCGGTGGCGAGCTTCTCCGGCGGGTGGCGCATGCGACTCAATCTCGCGCAGGCGCTGATGTGCCCCTCGGACCTGCTGCTGCTGGACGAGCCGACCAACCACCTCGACCTCGACGCCATTCTCTGGCTCGAAGAGTGGCTGAAGCGCTACACCGGAACACTGCTCATCGCCTCGCACGACCGCGATTTCCTGGACGGCGTGGTCGATGTCGTCGCGCACATCGACGCGCGGAAGCTGAAGCGCTATTCGGGCAATTATTCGAGCTTCGAGCGCCAGCGCGCCGCGGCGGTGGTGCTCGCGGCGGCCCAGTACGAGAAGCAGCAGCGCGAGCGCGCGCACCTGGAATCGTTCATCGACCGCTTCCGCGCCAAGGCCACCAAGGCAAGACAGGCGCAAAGCCGCATGAAGATGCTGGCGAAGATGGAGGAACTGGCTCCCCTGCACGTCTCTGCGCCCTTCTCGTTCGAGTTCCGCGAGCCGCTCAAGTCGCCCGATCCGTTGCTCGTGCTGGAAGACGTCGATGCCGGCTACCGGATGCAGGACGAGCCGGACAAGATCGTCGTGCGCGGCATCAAGTTCTCGCTGCAGAGCGGCGAGCGTTACGGCCTGCTCGGCATCAACGGCGCCGGGAAATCGACGCTCATCAAGACCATCGCCGGCGAGCTCAAACCGCTCGCGGGCAAGACCATCTTCAACAAGGGGCTCGCCGTGGGTTACTTCGCGCAGCACCAGATCGAGATGCTGCGCCACGACGAGTCTCCGCTGTGGCATCTCGCGCGCATCGCGCAGAAGACCCGCGAGCAGGACTTGCGCAACTATCTCGGCAGCTTCAACTTCCCCGGCGACATGGCGACCACGTCCATCGAGACCTTCTCGGGCGGAGAGAAAGCGCGGCTCGCCCTCGCGCTCATCGTGTGGCAGCGCCCGAATCTGCTCTTGCTCGACGAGCCGACCAACCACCTCGACCTGGGGACGCGCGAGGCGCTGACGGTGGCGCTCGCTCAGTTCGAGGGCACGCTCGTGCTCGTCTCGCACGACCGGCACCTCTTGCGCGCGACCACCGACCAGTTTCTAATCGTCGCCGACGGCAGGCTGCAGCCTTTCGACGGCGATCTGGACGACTATCGCGACTGGCTGTTCAGGACCAAGCTCGCGCCGGAACGGGAAGCCGCGCCTTTGCCGGAAGCGAAGAAGGCCGCGCCCGCCACGGCAAACGAGCACCGCGAGCAGAAACGCAAGGAAGCGGAAGCGCGTCAACGCCAATCCGAAGCGAGAAAACCGATCGAATCGCGGATCAGGCGGCTGGAAGGGAAAATGGCGAAGCTGAGCGCGCGGAAGGCCGCGATCGACGCTCAACTCGCCGACCCAGCGAGCTACGGCGAGGCGCAGAAGGAGGCGCTGAAGACGCTTATCCTCGATCAGGCTTACGTCGTGCGGGAGCTGGCGCAGCTCGAAGCCGAATGGCTGGAGCAGCAGCAGAAGCTGGAGCAGCTCGCGGCCTAGCCGGGAGATCCGTTCCTCGCCGCGAGGATTTCGACCTCCACCAGGAAGCCGCGCCGCACCAGAGCGGGCACCACCACGCGACTCATATGACCGCGACGTAATCGATCTCGATATCGAACGGGGCGGGCCGCCGGGCGCGCCCCGGTTTTCACCCGTGGAAGAGCGAGCCGCTAGTCGTCGTCCCCGAAGTTCGGGATGCCGACCGCGAACCAGACCCGGCCGGCCGCGTTGCGGATGAGAAGCATCGGGCTGGGGCAGTCAACCGGCGCCGGGCTCAGCACATCGTCGATGCGAAAATCGCCGTTGAGCGCGAGCGGGACGCCGGCAGCGTCCGTGCTGCGCTCCGTAAAGGGGGCGGCGGCTTCACAGATCAGCGTAGCAAACACATTCTGTCCCGTCGTCCTCCCGGCGCTGTTGCCGCCACCCAATACCAGGCCTTTTCCTTTGACCGTGATGCTCCCGAGCCCGTCGGCTTTCACGTCGGCCCTGAGATCGGCGATCACCCAGATCTGGCCGGGAGAGTTGACGCCGCGGACGACATTTCTGGAAACGGTCACGGTACCATCGGCTGCCACAACGACGTTTGAAACCGGAATAGCGCCGATCCCGCCCTTGAATTTCGCGAGCGAGTCCTGCGCCCCCGCCGAAAGCGGGCAGACGATCCCGAGGAACAGCGCGAAAACCGGCATTTTCTTCAGCATGGCAACTCCTCCTTCCATGGTTGAACAGGGACGGACCGCGCTCGGCTTGATCGCTTTTGCGACTGAAAATCGCGGTCCGCACCCTAGTGCTACTCTCCTATCGCTACCGTTTGATGACGCGCGCCGCCGCTCCCCTCGGGCGTAACGGGATAGGGCTTCCGTATACATTGCCGATCGGCGGGTTATTCCGCGGCTAGCGGCGGGTGCCCGCATAGGAGCACTCGCCGCCTTGCGCGGCGCACAAAAGTCATGGCATCCGGCGCCTTCAGTCGGCGGAGCGGATCCTGCCGCGCAGCTTCTTGACCTGTGCGCGCCTCGTCTTGCTTTCGAGGCGCTTCTCCCGCGAGCTCCAGGTCGGCCGGGTCGGCCTGCGTTGCCGCGGCACGGCCGCCGCGCGCGCGACAAGCGCGCGCAGGCGCGCGAGCGCCTCTTCGCGGTTGCGCTCCAGGCTGCGGTGCTGCTGCGCCTTGATGACGAGGACGCCGTCGCGCGTGATGCGCTGATCGCGCGAGCCGAGGAGCCGCGCCTTCCAATGCTCGGGGAGCGAGGAGGCGCGGATGTCGAAGCGCAGGTGCACGGCCGAGGACACCTTGTTGACGTTCTGGCCGCCCGCTCCCTGCGCGCGAATCGCGCTGATCTCGATCTCGCTCTCGGGAATCGAGATCGCGGGAAAAGTGATCGGCATGGTCCCATATTGTGCCTTGCGCCGGAAGCCGGCGGGGAGTGGCCCGCCACTACACTTTCGACGGGCTTGAAGCTCTTCGCGCTACGGCGTATTATAACGTTCGTTATAACTCGGAGAGCCCTTAATGGCCGCCCTCAAGCTCACGCAAATCGGAAATTCCGTCGGGGTGATCCTGCCGAAGGACTTGCTCGCGCGTCTGAAGCTGGAGAAGGGCGACATGCTTCACGTCACCGAGACGCCCGACGGCCTGCGCCTCACGCCTCACGATCCGCAATTCGAAGCCCAGATGAAGCGGGTGCGGCGCATCGCGAAGAAGCGCCGCGCCGTGCTGCGCGAGCTGGCGAAGTGAGGAAGTGGGTCTGGATCGAGCGCTCGGTCATACTCGCCGCCCACGAGGAGCAACTTGCCGACCACGGCGGCAGCCCCGGCATTCGCGATGCGGGCCTGCTCGACTCCGCGCTCGCGCGTCCGCTCAATCGGGCGGCCTACGGAAAGCCCGACGCCGCGGAGCTCGCCGCCGCCTACGCCTTCGGGCTGGCGGCGAACCACCCTTTCGTGGACGGGAACAAGCGCACCGCTTTCGTCGCGATGGAACTCTTCCTCGCGCTGAACGGACACGAGCTGGTCGCCGACGATGCCGGGTGCGTAATGACCATGCTCGCAATGGCCGCGGGAACGATGAAGGAGGCGGATTTCGCAGAGTGGGTCCGGCGACAGCAGCGGCACCGGTGACTTTGCAGCCGAAGGTCTTCCTTTGAGCGACCGCGCCGCAGCAGGAGCGTCCCAGCCGCAATCCTTCGCGGCACTCCGCCATCCGGGCTTCCGAGCGTACTTCATCACCGCGGCGCTCGCGATGATGGCGGACTCGATCGAGCACGTGATCAGCTACTGGATCATGTTCCAGAAGTTCCACTCGCCCGCGCTCGGCGGCTTCGCAGTGCTCTCGCACTGGCTGCCCTTTCTGTTTCTCTCGGTGTGGTCGGGGGCGCTCGCCGACCGCTTCGATCCGCGGCGCATCATCCAAATGGGGATGCTCTTCTTCATGGCGGCCTCGCTCGGCTGGGGCGTGCTCTTCCTTACCGACACGCTGGAGATGTGGCACGCGGCGGCGCTGCTCGTGATCCACGGGTTCGCGGGCGTCTTGTGGACGCCGGCCTCGCAACTGCTGATCCACGATATCGTCGGGACGGCGCAGTTGCAGAGCGCGGTGCGCCTGAACGCGACGTCGCGCTGGCTCGGCCTCCTGTTCGGCCCGGCGGTAGGCGGGGGTTTTTTGCTCGCCTTCGGACCGGCGCACGGCATCCTGCTGAACGCGCTCATCTACCTGCCGCTCCTGTGGTGGTTGTGGAAAGCGCCTTACGGGCCGCGTTTCCGCAAGGAAAAAGCGCCCGCGCGCGCGGTGCGGGGATTGGCCGACATTGTGCTGACCCTCCGCGAGATCGCCGGCGACCGCACCATCGTCTCGATGATCCTGCTCGCGGGCGCAGCCTCGCTCTTCATCGGCAACGGCTACCAGCCGCAGATGCCGGAGTTCGCGAACGACCTCGGCCACGGCGAAGCGGACCTTTCCTACAGCATGCTGCTCGCCGCCGACGCTGCCGGGGCGCTCGTCGCGGGGCTCCTGCTGGAAAGCCGGGGGCTGCTGCAGGCAAAACCGCGTTCGGCATGCGTACTCGCGATGCTATGGTGCTGTGCCATCGCCGGCTTCGCGGCCTCTCGGTCCTATTCCCTCGCGCTCGCGCTGCTGTTCGCGGTGGGCTTTCTTGAGCTTTCGTTCAACGCCATGGCGCAGACGCTCGCGCAGCTGCGCGCGCCCGCGCACATCCGCGGGCGCGTGATCGGGCTCTACCACATGGGTGCGCTCGGCATGCGCGCCTTTTCCGGCGTCACCATCGGCATCGGCGGGAGCCTTATCGGCATCCATTGGTCGCTCGCTCTTTCGGCGATCGCGCTGCTCGCGATCATCACGGGATTGCTGGCGTTCACGCTGCGGGCGGCGCCCTCGCCCTGACAGGGCCGGCGAGATCGAACGCAATAGCCCCGGCGTCGCAGCCCGGGCGCCCGGTCCGACGCTAGCGTCTTGCGAGGATGATCTGTCTCGTATCGCGCGCGACGACCCGCCCCGAAAGCCCTCGTGCCCGGAGTTTCTCGTAGAGGGGCGGCTCCATGATCGCGAAGGCCTCCCCGTGCCGCTGCCAGCGGCTGACGAACTCGTCGACCGACCCGACGTATTTCCCGGGCTCGGACGCGATGCCCGGCGCGAGCTCGTCCCTGTAGCCGACCAGCGTCACGGGCCGGCCGAGGTAGAACGGGACGCTCTGATCGAAAGTCGCCACGCTGTAGAAGGGCGCATCGCGCGGGAAGCCCAACTCCCGGCCTGTCACGGTTTCGATGAGCCTCTCGGACGAATAGTTCTCGTCGAGTACATGCGTGCCCGAGAGCGCAAGCTGGGCGGCAAGCAGGCTGCCCAGTCCGAGAACCGCGATGGATGCCTCGTCGCGCGTTCGGCGCAGAAGGCCGAGCGCGGCGATGCCCGCCCCCGCCAACGCCAGCGCGGCTGCGAACAGCCAGATCGAATATCCCGCGTCCGATTCCGTCCACGACAGGCGCGCGCTTAGAGTCGGAAGCGCGCCCGCGAGAAGCGCCAAGGCGACTCCGCCCGCGACGCACGCGAGCGCCGGCGCGCGGCGCACGCTATCGGACATGGCCGGATAGTGTCTTGCAAACAGGAGCAGAACCGCCGGGAGAGCCGGCAGCACATAACCCGGGAGCTTGGAGTGCGATGCGCTGAAGAAGAGGACGACCACGCCTGCCCAGATGACGAGAAAGCGATCGAGCCTGAAGCCCGGGGAGGCCGGCGCTCGCCATCCCCTCGCGAGCGCGGCGGGAATGCTCGGCGTCCAGGGCAGGAGGCCGATGAGCAGCACCGGGGCGAAGTACCACCACGGGCCGGGCCGGTGGTGATGCGGCAGCAGGTAGCGCTCGAAATGCTCGCGGATGAAAAAGAAATGGAAAAACTCCGGGTTCCTGTATTGCACCAGGACGAACCAGGGCAGGACGATCGCGCCGAACACGGCGAGCCCCGGCGCCCAATGCAGACGCCAAAGGAGCGCCCAGTCGCGCTCGATTGCGACATAGACGAGGAGCGCCACGGCCGGGAGCACGATCCCGATCAGTCCCTTGCTCAGCACGGCGCAAGCCATCGCCGCCCATGCGAGGATCATCCAGCCCCGCTCCGCGCGCGGGGGAAGGTCGGCGCGGCGGCTCAACAGAAAACCCAGCAGCGCGGCGGTCAGAAAGAAGGTGAGCCCCATGTCCAGGGTCAGGAACTGGCCGCCGAGGAAGTATCCCCAGCAGCCCGCAACGGTCAGCGCGGTCACGATCCAGGGCGAGCCGGGCGCAAGGCGCAACCCCGCGAACGCCGCGAGCAAGATCCCGAGGAAACCGGTCAGGGCCGGCCATAGGCGCGCCGTCCACTCGTCCGCGCCGAACAGCGCGAACGCGCCCGCGGTCGCCCAGTACTGCAGCGGCGGTTTTTCCAGGTACTTGATCCCGTTGTGCCGCGGCGTCACCCAGTCGCTGGAATCGAGCATTTCCCGGGCGATGTCCGCGTAGCGTCCTTCGTCCGGCATGAACAGCCCGCGGTACTCGAGTCCCGCAAACCATGACAGCAAGGCGCAGATCAGGAAAGCGTTCGCGATCCATCGGGGCCGGGAGCCGGAAACGGTAGGCAGCATGGACGAAGACTTTTTGGGAGGCCGCGGCGGTGCCGGTTCTCGCGCGATGCGGACCGCAGACCTAACATGAACCCCCACGCCTTGCGGAGCGCTGACGTGCAGCTTTCAGCACGCTGTCAGAATGGCTATACAATCACTCCACGTTTTCTCCAAGCGCACATGAAGACCGGCCGCAGTTCATTCACCGCGTCCGACACGATCGCCGCCTTTCATCTTGCGGCGGCGCTGTTTGCGGCGCTCGCGGCCTGGGGCGAGGCCGTTTCGCAAACCTACCCGGCCCGCCCGATCCGATTCCTGGTCGGCTCCCCGCCCGGCTCGGGCAACGATCTCGTCAGCCGCCTTCTCGCGCAGAAGCTCGCCGAGCGCTTCGGCCGGCCGGTCGTCGTCGAGCACAAGCCCGGCGGCGCCGGGCTTCTCGCGAACGACGCTCTGGTGAAATCGACTCCGGACGGGCACACGATGGTGCTGCTCTCAGGCGCGCATCCTGCGACCGCGGCTCTGAACCGGGCGCTGCCTTACGATCCGGTGCGCGACTTCGGCATGGTGGGAACGGTGGTCGCCTACCCGCTCGTGATCTCGGTTGCCCCGGATTCGCCGATCCGGTCGTTCGCGGACCTGATCGAGCGCGCGCGGGCCGCGCCGGGAAAACTGACGTATTCGATGACCCCGGGGACGCTGGTGCACCTGCTCGGCGAGTGGATCAACATCGAGGCAGGCACCGCGATCCTGGGCGTGCCGTACAAGGGCAGCGCGAACGCCCTGGTGGACGTGCTGGCAGGGCGCGTCGATGCGACCATCGAAACGGGAACGGCCTCGTTCGGGCATATCCGCTCGGGAAAGCTCCGCGCGCTCGCCGTGTCCTCGCCCGCGCGGCATCCGGCCATGCCCGGGCTGCCGACGATTTCGGAGACGCTGCCCGGCGTGGAAGTGAGCTCGTGGCTGGGCCTCGCCGTCCCGGCGGCGACGCCGCGGGCGGTCATCGACCGCCTGAACGGCGAGATCCGCTCGATTCTCGAGATGAGCGACGTGCGTCAGCGCCTCGCCGACTTGAGCGGCGTGCCTGCGCCTTCCAGCCCCGGGGAAATGCGCGCGCTCGTCGAGCGCGAGATCGCGCGCTGGAAGCGCGTCGTCGAGCTGAAGAACATCGAGCGGCAGAACTGAAACCGGCGATGCTGCTGACAGGCAGCCTCCCGGCTGCTAAAGTTCGCCACCGGTATCCCCTCGGATCGGAGAAAATGAATTCCATGGCAACGAACAAAAAGCCTCTCGTCATCGCCCTCGAAGAACACTACTGGGACGCCGAGGTCGCAAAGACTTTCGAGAGCGCAGAGGCGCGCAATCCCGCGCTGCGCCAGCGGCTGGACGATCTGGGTGCGCTGCGCATCAGCGAAATGGACGAAGCCGGAATCGACGTGCAGGTCATCTCGCACGGTGCGCCCTCGACGCAGCGCCTGGACGCGGCGACCGCAGTGCCGCTCGCGAAGCGCGCGAACGACCGGCTGCACGAGGCGGTGCGCGCGCACCCCGACCGCTTCGCGGGGTTCGCCGCCCTGCCCACCGCAGACCCGAAGGCCGCGGCGGAGGAGCTGGAGCGCGCCGTCGCCAAGCTCGGGTTCAAAGGCGCGATGGTGCACGGGCCGACGAACGGCGTGTTCTTCGACGACAAGCGCTTCTGGCCGATCTTCGAGCGCGCGCAGGCGCTCGACGTGCCGCTCTACATCCATCCGTCTTCGCCCGTTCCCGCGGTGGTGGAGGCCTATTACAAGGATTACCTGAAGCAGTTTCCCCAGCTCCTCACCGCGGCGTGGGGCTACACGGTGGAGACCGCCACGCACGGCATCCGCATGATCCTGTCGGGCGCATTCGACAAGTATCCGCGCCTTAAGATCATCCTCGGCCACCTCGGCGAATCGCTGCCGTTCTCCGCCTGGCGCATCAACATGGCGCTGTCGCGCGGCGCCGAGCGCCCGAGCAACTTCCGCGACACCTTCTGCGAGCACTTCTGGATCACCACCAGCGGCAACTTCTCCACGCCCGCGCTCATGTGCTGCATCATGGAGATGGGCGTGGACCGCATCCTCTTCTCGGTGGACTACCCGTTCGTTCCCAACCCGCCCGGCACGAAATGGATGGCGGACCTGCCGCTCTCCCTCGAGGACCGAACCAAGATTCTCTCCGGTAACGTGAAGCGGCTGCTGCGCATGTAAGGAGCGGCGTTGCGCACGGCGCACGCTGCATACCCGGAACGCAAAAAAACGCGCGCGCGGGCTCGAGTCAGGTGCCCGGCGCGCGTCCTACGGCACTATCGCAAACGCGTTGGCGGCCGCGGCAAATTCCGCTATGCGGCTGGCTCCGATCCAATCCATCGCGCAGTCGATAGCTTCCACCGCGCCGTCCGTTGGCAGTGCGAGCGGCGCGAGAAGCCCCAAGGCAAGTGCAGCCAGCAAATTGAGTTTCGTCTTCACATGACGCAATTCAGCAAGCTCCGTGCCCGTCGCGTCGGCGGTGTAATTGAAGCCGGATTGTCCATCCGATACAGCGCGTTAGATTTTCAGGACCCCGATCGCGGCAGGTCCCTCGCGCGCACTGTTGTGGTTCAAAAAGAAGACGTGATGCACCGATGTGCATCACGTCTGCCTTTCACGCGGACTGCTCGGATAGGATTTTTGCGCCCCACACCCTTGCCTCGACAGACAAAGCTCCCCGCGAGGTCGGCGCTCGAGGTAGCCGCATGGCCTATTTGCTCGAGGCTCGGATGTGCCCGCGAATCTCGCCGCCCGGGTTCAACGGCGTGGTGTGCACGTTCACGTACGCGACGCCGGCCCGGATCGCGGCGATCACTTCGTCGAGCTCCCCAGCAGTGATCTGTTGGCTCGCCGTGCCTGCATTGATGACGTTCGCCGCGGTGATCTGGCCGGTCACGGTACCCGATTGCGGGCAGAACGGTGTAAGGCCTGCAACAGCAGCGGGCGCAGGCGTCGTCGTGGTCTGGCACAGCCATATCACGATGCTGCCGTTGACGGCAGGCTGCCCGAAGTGGATGTGCGACTGCTGCACGGCGCCGATAAGACCGCTGTACGAAAGCTCGTACTCGATCATTCCGTCGTCGCCGCTGATGTGTGCCTTGAACTCAGCGCTCGCGGGTGTCA